>Ga0153917_1000442_pt1 | contig 27611 bp, 24 predicted proteins | sample TSFL001MetaG_FD_104695 | JGI IMG/M metagenome (GOLD analysis project Ga0153917, IMG submission 104695) | Attine ant fungus gardens microbial communities from Florida, USA - TSFL001 MetaG | ecosystem: Host-associated > Fungi > Mycelium > Unclassified | place: USA: Florida, Paynes Creek Historic... | reverse complement strand
TGCCGACGAGGATCGCATCCGTCTCGGCGCGCAGCACATGCACCTGTCCGCGCGAGACCGGGCCGGTGATCGCCACCTGTCCCTCCCCCAGCCGGCCGAGCATGCCGTCAGCGGAAACGGCAAGTTTCAGAGTCACATAGGGCTGCTTCTTCGTCTGTCGATTCAGGTAGGCGGCAAGGGCCTCCCGGCCCGCTTCCTCCAGAACGCCGGTCTCCACCGCGATGCCGGCATCGCGCAGCATGGCAAGGCCCCTGCCCGCGACGCGCTCGTCCGGGTCCGTCACCGACACGACGACGCGGGCGACACCGGCGGCGATCAGCGCCTCGGAGCATGGCGGCGTCTTGCCGTGGTGGGAGCAGGGTTCAAGGGTGACATAGGCTGTCGCACCGCGCGCCGCCGCGCCCGCCTCGGCGAGTGCCTGCGTTTCCGCATGCGGCCTGCCGCCCGGCGCGGTGACGGCCGAGCCGACGACCACGCCATCCCTGACGAGCAGGCAGGCGACGGAGGGATTGGTAGAGGTCAGGCCAAGGTTGCGGCGGCTGAGGCGGATCGCCGCCGCCATGAAGCGTTTATCTTCCGCCGGGGAAGACATCTAGCCGTCGGCGCCCGGATCCCGGGCGATCTTGGCGGCGACCTCTGCGAGGATCTTCTCGAAGTCGTCGACATGGGAGAAGTCACGGTAGACCGAGGCGTAGCGCACGAAGCCCACGTCATCGAGCGCCTTCAGCGCTTCCAGCACCTGGAGGCCGATTTCTTCCGAGGCGATTTCCGTCTCGCCGGAGCTTTCCAGCCGGCGGACGATGCCCGAGACCGCGCGTTCGATGCGATCCCGGTCGACGGGCCGCTTGCGAAGCGCGATCTCGAAGGATTTCAGCAGCTTGTCGCGGTCGAAGGGGGCCTTGCGGCCCGTCTTCTTGACGACCATCAGATCCCGCAGCTGCACCCGTTCGAAGGTCGTGAACCGACCGCCGCAATCCGGGCAGATGCGCCGGCGGCGAATGGCGGCCCCGTCCTCTGCGGGACGGGAGTCCTTCACCTGCGTATCTTCCGAACCGCAATAGGGGCAGCGCATTCTCTGATCCTGCTTACATGTAGGGATACATCGGGAATCGGCCCGTCAGTGCGACGACCTTCTCCCGGACGGCGGATTCGACAGCCGCATTGCCCTCGTCGGAATTGGCGACCTTGAGACCGTCGAGAACCTCGACGATCAGGCTGCCGATCTCCTTGAACTCGGCTTCCTTGAAGCCGCGGGTCGTGCCGGCCGGCGTGCCGAGGCGGACGCCCGAGGTGACGAAGGGCTTTTCGGGGTCGAACGGGATGCCGTTCTTGTTGCAGGTGACATAGGCGCGGCCGAGAGCGGCTTCCGCTCGCTTGCCGGTCGCGTTCTTCTTGCGAAGGTCGACGAGCATCAGGTGGTTGTCGGTACCGCCCGAGACGATGTCGAGGCCTCCGGCCTTCAGCGTCTCGGCGAGAGTCTTGGCGTTCTTGACGACCTGCGCGGCGTATTCCTTGAATTCCGGCTGCAGCGCCTCGCCGAAGGCGACGGCCTTGGCGGCGATGATGTGCATGAGCGGACCGCCCTGCAGGCCCGGGAAGACGGCCGAGTTGATCTTCTTGGCGATGTCCTCGTCGTTCGTCAGCACGACGCCGCCGCGCGGGCCGCGGAGCGACTTGTGCGTGGTGGTGGTCGCGACGTGGCAATGCGGGAACGGCGACGGATGCTGGCCACCGGCGACGAGGCCGGCGATGTGCGCCATGTCGACCATCAGATAGGCGCCGACTTCATCGGCGATCTCGCGGAAGCGCTTCCAGTCCCAGATGCGGGAATAGGCGGTGCCGCCGGCGATGATGAGCTTCGGCTTGTTCTTGCGGGCCTTCTCGGCGACGTCGTCCATGTCGAGCAGATTGTCGCCCTCACGCACGCCGTAGGACACGACGTTGAACCACTTGCCGGACATGTTGACCGGCGAGCCGTGCGTCAGGTGACCACCCGAATTGAGGTCGAGGCCCATGAAGGTGTCGCCCGGCTGGAGCAGCGCGAGGAAGACGGCCTGGTTCATCTGCGAGCCGGAATTCGGCTGGACGTTGGCGAAGTTGACGCCGAACAGCTTCTTGGCGCGCTCGATGGCGAGTTCTTCGGCAATGTCGACGAACTGGCAGCCGCCGTAGTAGCGCTTGCCCGGATAGCCTTCGGCATACTTGTTCGTCATGATCGAGCCCTGGGCTTCGAGCACGGCGCGCGAGACGATGTTCTCCGAGGCGATCAGCTCGATCTCATGGCGCTGGCGACCGAGTTCCTTCTGGATCGAGCCGAAAATCTCCGGATCGGTGTCGGCAAGGGAACGCGTGAAGAAAACGTCGGTGGCGGAAGACTGGCTCATCCTCGAGGCTCCTTAAGGGTGGGTGGCACGGTGTTTAACGTCCTCGCATGGCAAGGGCAATATCCGCTCCACGGTTTGCGCCATTTCGGCGCGTCTTATGGGATAAAAACGACAGACGGCAGAAAGCCGGAAGGAAAAAGGCCCCGCGTTCCAGAGGAAAGCGGGGCCTTCGAAAAGTCAGACAAATAGCCTTATTGCGGCAGCAGGTCGTCGTCCGGGGAGCCGGCCGGCTTTTCCATGCCGTAGCCGGTCTGGAGGGCGAGTTCGGTGGCGCCGTCCATCTGGTAGATGTCGTCGCGGAACTGCACGACGCGGTCGCGGGCCGACCAAGCGCTGATGTAGACGAAATAGACCGGAACCTCGACGGCCAGCTTGATCGGCGTGTTGACGCGGTCGTTGATGACCTTCTCGATCTGCTGGCGCGACCAGCCGGGCGTGTCGCGCAGCAGCCAGGTGATGAGGTCGCGGACGTTCTGCACGCGCACGCAGCCGGACGATTCGAAGCGCATCAGCTTGTTGAACAGGCCCTGCTGGGGCGTGTCGTGCATGTATTCGTTGTTCGTGTTGTGGAAGTTGATCTTGGTGGACGCCATGGCGTTGATCTTGCCCGGGTCCTGCCGGAACATCAGGTTCGGCGCCTTGTCGGCGAACCAGTCCACGGTCTCCGGCGCGACCTCACGGCCGCTGCCGTCGATCAGGCGGATGTTGTTGCGCTTGAGGTAGGTCGGGTCCTTGCGCATCAGCGGCACGATGTCCTTCTCGACGATCGAGCGCGGCGCGGTCCAGTAGGGATTGAGGGTGACGTCGTAGATCTTCGAATTGAGGATATGCGTCGGGCGGCTGCTGCGGCCGACGACGGCCACATGGCGCAGCACGACGCGCCCGTCTTCCACCGCCTCGACGGAGGCAGCCGGAATGTTGACCATCACGTAGCGCTGGCCGAGATCGCCGGACATCGTCTGCAGGCGCACAAGATTGGTGTTGAGCTGGTTGAGGCGCGTCGTCGCCGGCACGTTCATGGCCTTCAGCGAGAATTCGCCGAGCACGCCGTCCTGCGGCAGGCCGTGGCGGGCCTGGAAGCGCTTCACCGCGCCGTCGACATAGGAATCGAAGGCGTTGGAGATGCCCGCCTCGCGCGACAGGTCTCCGGAGATCATCAAGCGCTGGCGCAGGGTCTGGACGCCGGGGTCGACCACGCCGATCTGCAGCTTCTGGGCCGAGGAAACTTCCGGCCAGCCGCCGGCGGATACGATCTGCTGGTAGTCGGCGATCGCCTGCTGGATGTTCGGCACGGCGCCAGGGCCGAGGATCGGATTGTTCGAGGCGACGGCGTCGGCGCTGCGCGAAGCCTTGGCGTCGAACTGGTCGTCCCAGTTGCCGCGGCGCGATGCATCCAGAATGTCGTCCATCGCCGACTGGGCAAACGCGGGCGCTGCAAGGGCAGCGGCGCCGAAGGTTGCGGCCGAACGCAGGAATGCGCGGCGCGAGAACACATCAAATCCGGTTTTGCGAGACATCTATCCTACCATCTCCTGAGACGCCACATCGAGCGGCGAGGTGCACGCGGCACGGGGGACCGAAGGGTCCATACCCGATGCAGCTATCACGAACAGGGTTAACAAACGCAAACCGGCCCTGCCGCCCGCGCATACCTGAGCCCATCGTCCGGGTGTCACAGCAATATGGCCAATTCGTGTCTCGGAGGCTGCGGGCCGACCGCAAACGAAAACGTGAAAAGCCGGACGCGCAGGGAACGCGGCCGGCTTTCGGAGGAGGTCGAAAAGAACGCCCGGGGATTACAGGCGATAGAGGATCGAGTCGTTCCAGAAGCGGTCGAGGCGCTGAAGCAGCTTGTTCATCTGGTTGAATTCGCCTTCGCCGATGCCGCCGACCTTCTGGATCGAGCCGATATGGCGCTCGTAGAGCTTGGCGACGGTCTCGGCGACTTCCTGGCCGGTTTCCGTCAGGCTGATGCGGACCGAGCGGCGGTCGATGCGCGAGCGCTGGTGGTTGATGAAGCCGAGGTCGACCAGCTTCTTGACGTTATAGGAGACGTTCGAGCCGAGGTAGTAGCCACGCGAGCGCAGCTCGCCGGCGGTCAGCTCGGAATTGCCGATGTTGAAGAGGAGCAGCGCCTGGACGGCGTTGACGTCGGAGCGACCGGCGCGGTCGAATTCGTCCTTGATGACATCGAGCAGGCGACGGTGCAGACGCTCGACGAGGTGAAGGGATTCCAGATAGAGGTTGCGGATCGCATCTTCCTGCGGATCGACGACCGGGGCCTGCTGCGGCTTCATCTTGGTGTTCATGGTTCTCTGCCTCACTGTTTTGTTTGGCGGTGTGGTTTGTTTTCCCGCCTTGAGTGAGAACCTAGCGAATGCATCTAAAATTCTACTTAAACCGCAGCCTTAACAGCGCCTTACCGGAGAGCGACCCTGTCTCAGGGTGAATCAGTTCTTACCGTGCGGGCCTGGCGGCGGCGCTGGATGAAGAGCGCGACGCGGAAAAGCAGGAACATCACGGCCACCGCGACATGCATGATGACCAGCAGCCGGTTGATGCCGAAGATGGACGGATAGACCTCGTGCATGGTGATTTCCGTCGCCGCTGCGATCAGCCAGATCACCGGCCCCCAGGAGACGAGCAGCCAGAGGCCGACGGCCGAAACGGGGAAGAGCACGGCAAGCGCCGTCGAGGCAGCCTTCCAGGCCGGCGGCAGCAGATCGAACCGCCCTCTCCCATCGAGGGAGAAGCCCGTCAGCATGGCCCAGTACTGCAGCGCGAACCACAGCGAGGCCACCGCCACCAGCCGCAGGAACAGGGCGAACAGCGTCTCGGTCAGGCTCGGTCTTGGGCCCTTGGCAGAATCAGCAACCATGGTGGGGACAGTAAGGGCAAGCACCGCCGGCATAAAGCCTGCAAAACGCGTCATGCACGGCCATATGCCGCACACTCCCCTCCCCGCTCGCGATTTGATTGACGCGGACGGCGTGATAAGACGCGCCAAACGGACCAGCAAGGAAATGACATCATGACCGGCAGCAGGAACATCGTCGACGAAATCACCGGCCACCGCCGCATGCGGCGGAACCGGAAGGCCGACTGGACCCGCCGGCTCGTGCAGGAGAATCGCCTGACGGTGGACGATCTCATCTGGCCGGTCTTCGTGGTGCCGGGCACGAATGTCGTCGATCCCGTCGCGGCGATGCCCGGCGTCAACCGCATGAGCGTCGACAGGCTGGTGGAAGCCGCCAGGGAAGCGGCCGACCTCGGCATTCCCGCCATCGCCACCTTCCCCAACATCGATATGAACCTGCGCGACGAAACGGGTTCGCACAGCCTTGCGGCCGACAACCTCATCAACGAGGCGACGCGGGCCATCAAGAAGGCCGTGCCGAATATCGGCGTCATTACCGACGTCGCGCTCGATCCCTTCACCAGCCACGGCCATGACGGCGTGCTGCGCGGCGACGTGATCGTCAACGACGAGACGGTCGAGCTGGTCGCCCGGGCCGCCGTGATCCAGGCCGATGCCGGCTCCGACATCATCGCGCCGTCCGAGATGATGGACGGGCGCGTCGGCGCGATCCGCCGGGCGCTCGATGCGGCGGGCCACCAGGATGTCGGCATCATGGCCTATGCGACGAAGTTCGCCTCGGCCTTCTACGGCCCCTATCGCGACGCCATCGGCACCGGCGGCCTGCTGAAGGGCGACAAGAAGACCTACTACATCGACCCCGCCAACGGCACCGAGGCGATGCGCGACGCCGCGCTCGACGTCGAGGAAGGCGCGGACATGATGATGGTCAAGCCGGGCCTTCCCTATCTCGACATCTGTTGGCGCATGAAGGAGGCGTTCGGCCTGCCGGTCTTCGCCTATCAGGTCTCGGGCGAATACAGCCAGATCAAGGCCGCGGCGCTGAACGGCTGGATCGACGGCGAGCGCGTCATGCTCGAGACCCTGCTCGCCTTCAAGCGCGCCGGCTGCGACGGCATCCTCACCTATTTCGCAATGGACGTGGCGCGGCATCTGGCTAAAAAGGGCTGAGCGCCCCCCAAGCTACAACGCAATCCGCGACAGAGCGAATGGCATCCCGATAACCACGCCGATCGCAAAGGGGTGGCTCCTTGAGTCTCCCTTTCCGGGCAGCGGGTTTGCCGCAACCTCGGCAAGGCAGACGAAGTAAAGGCCGCAAAGCATGAACATGCCGGCATGCCAGAAGGCGCCGGTGATCGCAGGCATGATTGCAAAACCGAAAAGAACCGCGGCCGCCACCGAAGCGAAGCCGACGGCTCTTGTTGCCACATTATGCACCATATCCCGTAGATAGGCCATTGCGCGCCGGTTGCCCTGCCACTCCAAAATCAGCCTTCCAGTCCACAGAAACAGGATCGAGAATGCTATGGAATGGAAGGCGACATGCTCCAGCAGCAGGATACCGCCCCAGTCCGCCTTGTCGAAATAGTCATAGGCGACAAACTGAAGAATCGCCGCCAGAAAGCCCAGCGAGGAAAAGAATGGGACATCCTTGCGCAGGTCACCACTGACGAGGAGCCACGGAGTATTCTCCGACGGTTTCATGATCGTTTCCTTTCGAATGCGGATCGGCGCGTTAAATGCCTTGCCCGTTCGTCCTATCACCGCCACGCTCGGGAATCGCCTATTGGTCCCGATCTGTTGTTTTCCGCCACCGACATCCCATATGGAGGGCATGTTCCATTCGGGAGACAGGCAGATGAGCGCTGATTTCAACGAGACGCGGGTTCCGACGACGGACTGGCAGGCCTATCGCGGCGTGCTGTCGCGCCGGGTGTTCGCGTTCCTGATCGACTATGCGATCATCGCGCTCCTCTGGATTCCGGCCGCCGTGGTGGTCTTCTTCCTCGGCATCCTGACCTTCGGCCTCGGCTTCTTCCTTTATCCCTCGCTCTTCGTCATCGTCGCCATGCTCTATTTCGGCCTGACGATGGGCGGCCCGAGCCAAGCGAGCGCCGGCATGAACGTCATGGGCCTCGCGCTCGCGCGCGTCGACGGCCGGCCGGTCGATTTCCTGACGGCGATCGTCCATCTCGTGCTGTTCTGGATCGGCAATGCGCTGCTGACGCCGTTCATCGTGCTCGTCGGCCTCTTCACCGATCGCGGCCGCCTGCTGCACGACCTGCTGCTCGGCACCGTTATGGTCCGCCGCGACCGCTACTGACCGGCCGGATCGCCCTCAAGCCGCCGGCCCCATCGCTCCGCAACGGCCCTCCCCATGGCGATTGCAGGGGGAAGGGCCTTGCGGCAGTTGACCTTTTTCCGAACTGCGCCATGGTATTGGCATAGAAGTGTCACATGGCGACGGAGTCGCTTCACGGCAAATGAACACGCAGGCAACATCCTCTCCGCAATTCTATCTCACCGCGCCGGCGGCTTGCCCCTATCTGCCGCAGGAGATGGAGAGAAAGGTGTTCACCCACCTCGTGGGCGAGCGCGCGCCGGAGCTGAACGATCTCCTCACCCAGGGCGGCTTCCGCCGTTCCCAGAACATCGCCTACCGTCCGGCCTGCGAATCCTGCCGCGCCTGCATTTCCGTGCGCATCCTCGTCAACGAGTTCGAGCCGCGCCGCACCATGCGGCGGGTGCTGGCCACCAATGGCGACATCGTCTCGCGCGAATATCCGGCCGAGCCCTCCAGCGAGCAATATTCGCTCTTCCGCCACTATCTCGACGCCCGCCACCAGAAAGGCGGCATGTCGGACATGTCGGTGCTCGACTATGCGATGATGGTGGAGGACACGCATGTCCACACCAAGGTCATCGAATATCGCGTGCGCGAGGAAGGCGCGGGCCTCAAGGAACGGCCGCAGGGCGAGCTCCTCGCCGTGGCGCTGACCGACCGCATGGGCGACGGCCTTTCCATGGTCTATTCCTTCTATAATCCGGAACTGACCCACCGCTCGCTCGGCACCTTCATGATCCTCGACCATATCCGCCGCGCCAAGGCGCTCGGCCTGCCGCATGTCTATCTCGGCTACTGGGTGAAGGGATCGCGGAAGATGGACTATAAAACAAAGTTTTTGCCGCAGGAGCACCTGATGCCGCGCGGCTGGGAGCGCTATGAAGGAGACGATACCGCTCCCTAGTGCATTTCCGGCTCGCCGGAAATATTCTAGATTCTTGTTTTAACCGCATTATCCGACGCCGAAGCGACGCCGCTCCGGCTGGAAACGCTCCAGTTCACTTTCGGTCCCGCCGTGTCCTCAGCCAACGATCCCGCCCTTCACCGCAAGGGCCTTCTCATCACCGCCGTCGGCGGTCTCGCGCTTTCCTTCGACATCCCGCTGATCCGCTCGGCCCATGGCGAGTTCTGGTCGATGCTGGTGCTGCGGAACCTTTCCGTCTTCCTGATGGCCCTCGTCCTGTGGGCGGGGCTGAACTTCGTGCTTCGCCGGAAGACCGTACTCGTGCCCGGCCGCAAGGGGCTGCTGATCACCCTCTTCTACGGCGTCAACTCGCTGACCTTCATGCTCGCCGTCTTCAACACGACGACGGCCAATGTCGTCTTCATCCTCGCCTTCACGTCGATGTTCGCCGCCATTCTCTCCTGGATCTTCCTCGGGGAGCGGCCGGCCAACGCGACGCTGCTGACCATGGCGGCCATGGTCTTCGGCGTCATCCTCATCGTGCACGAGGGCCTTGCCAGCGGCAATCTCTTCGGCGATGCGATGGCCGCCTGTTCCGCGCTGATGCTGGCATGCGCCCTGACGCTCAGCCGCAGCAGCGGCGCCGACATGGGCTTCGTGCCGCTGATCGCCTCCGCCACGTCGGGCATTGTCGGCCTGTTCCTGCTGCCCGAAGGCGGCCTCGTCGTCGCAGACCCGGTCTATATTCTCCTCAACGGCCTCGTCCTGCTTCCCCTCGCCTTCTGGTGCCTCGCAACGGGACCCCGCTACCTCTCCGCGCCGGAAGTCGGCATGTTCTATCTCGTGGAAACGGTACTCGCGCCCATCTGGGTCTGGATCGTCTTCGCCGAAACGCCCACCACCCAGACCCTCGTCGGCGGCTCGATCCTCATCCTCGCCCTCCTCGCCCACTCGCTCTGGCAGATGCGCTCGAAGGTGCGGGCCGCGAAGGCAGCGGACTCGGCTACCGGGCTTCCGTTCACCGGATGAGATTGCGATCTGCTCAGCCGCACGTTATAACTTGGTTATAACGGAGCAAGGCCATGAACATCACCATCCGCAAGATCGGCAATTCCGAAGGCATCATCATTCCGAAGGACGTGCTGGACCGCATGGGCGTCAAGGCGGGCGATGAGGTCACGCTGACCAGCGAGGGCGGCAAACTCATTCTCACCGCTTCCGACGGCGACTTCGACCGGCAGCTCAAGCATGCCGAGAAGTTCATGGACCGCTACAAGGTCGCGCTCAAGAAGCTTGCCGAATGAGCTTTCTCTTTCTCGACCGGCGCCTGGTGGAACGACTGCACGCCGTGCAGATAGAGCGGTTCGGCGGAGCCGCAGGTCTGCGTGACGAGAATGCATTCGAGTCGGCGCTGTCCCGTCCCGTCAACAAGGCGCTCTATGGCTGCGAGGATCTGCTCGAACTCGCCGCGGCATATCTCTACGGGCTGGCGAGGAACCACGCATTTGTCGATGGCAACAAGCGCATCGCCATTGTCGCGGCTGCGGCCTTCCTGATGGACAACGGCTTCGAAATCGCCACGGATGATGCCACGCTTTACACCTTCGTCCTCGCCGTCGCGGCCGGCGAGATTGACGAAGAGGGCGCGACGCGCTTCCTGCGCGACGTCAGCGTCCCCTATGCCGGGTGATCAGCCGCTGAACTTGCCGCTGCGCGGGAAGCCCTTCGGCACGGTACGGCCGGCAGTGGCGCGGTCGGCGAGCCATTCGGCAAGCTCTTCCTTCGTCCGCACGAAGTTGCGGCCGGCACTGTCGTCCCAGGAAAGGCCCTCGTCGATGGCGAAGCAGCGGATATCGGAGACGCCGCCGTCCTTGTAGCGCTGCAGGCGAACGCCCTTGCCGCGCGACATTTCCGGCAGTTGCGCCAGCGGGAAGACCAGCATCTTGCGGTTCTCGCCGACGACGGCGACATGGTCGCCGCGCACGGGCACGACGAGCTTGGCCTCGTCCGGCATGCCGACATTCATCACCTGCTTGCCCTTGCGGGTATTGGCGACCATCTCGCTTTCCGAGACGACGAAGCCGTTGCCGGCCTGCGAGGCGATGACGACCTTGCGCGACGGATCGTGCACGAAGGCGGTCAGCACGTCCTGATCGTTCTCCATGTCGACCATGATGCGCAGCGGCTCACCATGGCCGCGCCCGCCCGGCAGCTTGTCGGCGCCGAGCGTGAAGACCTTGCCGCCCGTCGTGACGATCAGCAGTTTGTCCGTCGTCTGCGCCGGGAAGGCCACCTTCAGCGCGTCGCCTTCCTTGAACTGGAGGCCGGACGTATCGGCGATATGGCCCTTCAGCGCACGGATCCAGCCCTTTTCCGAGATGACGACCGTGACCGGCTCCTTCTCGATCATGGCCTGCTGGATGGCCTCGACATCGGCCTCCGGGGCGCTGGCGAACTGAGTGCGGCGGCGGCCGATCTCGGTCGCCTTGGCGAATTTCTTGCGGACCTCGCCGATTTCCCAGGCGACGGTCTGCCATTGCTTCTCGTCGGAGGCGAGCAGCGCCTCGATTTCCGCCTTCTCCTTCGACAGGTTGTCGAATTCGGTGCGGATCTCGAATTCCTCGAGCTTGCGCAGCGAGCGCAGGCGCATGTTGAGGATCGCTTCGGCCTGCACGTCCGTCAGCGAGAAGGTCTCCATCAAGGAAACCTTCGGCTCGTCCTCCTCGCGGATGATGCGGATCACCTCGTCGAGATTGAGATAGGCGACGAGGTAGCCGCCGAGGATTTCGAGGCGACGTTCGATGGCGGCGAGGCGATGGCGCGAACGGCGCTGCAGGACTTCGCGGCGGTGGGCCAGCCACTCGACAAGCACGTCCTTGAGGCCCATGACCTTCGGCACGCGCCCCATCGAGAGCACGTTCATGTTGAGCGGAATGCGGCTTTCCAGCTCGGAGAGCTTGAAGAGCGATTCCATCAGGATCGTCGGATCGACGGTGCGGCTCTTCGGCACCAGCACGATGCGCACGTCCTCGGCCGATTCGTCGCGGATGTCTTCCAGAAGCGGAAGCTTGCGGGCGATCAGCAGCTCGGCGATCTTCTCGATCAGGCGCGATTTCTGCACCTGGTAAGGAATTTCGGTGACGACGATCTGGTAGCCGCCGCGGCCGAGGTCTTCCGTCTCCCATTTCGAGCGCACGCGAAAACCGCCGCGGCCCGTCTTGTAAGCCTCGATGATGCTTTCGCGGCTGTCGATGATGATGCCGCCGGTCGGCAGGTCCGGGCCCTGCACGAACTCGACCAGCTTCTCCACGTCCGCATCAGGATTGCGGATGAGGTGGAGCGCGGCGTCGCACAGTTCATGGACGTTGTGCGAGGGAATGGAGGTCGCCATGCCGACGGCGATGCCGGAGGAACCGTTGGCGAGAAGATTCGGGAAGGCGCCCGGCAGGACGATGGGTTCTTCGTCCTCCTCGTTGTAGGTCGGGCGGAAGTCGACGGCGTCCTGGTCGATGCCTTCGAGAAGCAGCGTCGCGACCTCGGTCATGCGCGCTTCGGTGTATCGGTAGGCGGCGGCGTTGTCGCCGTCGATATTGCCGAAATTGCCCTGCCCGTCGACGATGGGATAACGCTGCGAGAAATCCTGCGCGAGGCGCACCAGCGCATCGTAGACCGACTGGTCGCCGTGCGGGTGGAACTTACCGATGACGTCGCCGACGATACGCGCGCATTTCTTGAACGAGGAGTTGGACCTAAGGCCCATTTCGCTCATGGCGTGGATGATGCGGCGATGGACCGGCTTCAGGCCGTCGCGGACATCCGGCAGTGCGCGCTGGGTGATGGTCGACAGCGCATAGGCAAGGTAGCGCTCTTCCAGCGCCGCCTTGAGGTCGACCGGCACGATATTGTCGTCTCCGCCATCCGGCGGCAAAGTGTTTTGTCCCATAGGCCTTGACTACCCCCTTGGCCGATTCGCGGCAAGGAATCCGGGCCATCGGGCTGTGGATAGCAGTTTGTAAAGCTTCTTCGAAATCTGCTCCCCGCGACAGAGAATTCCATGGAAACTCTTCGCGGCATGAATATATTTGCCACGCCGCCCGTATAGGAGCGGTAACGGCAAGGCAGCCGTCCAAGAAATCCAGAAAGAGAGCCTATTCATGATGCGCACCTCCCATTTCCGCGCCCTTCTCGCCGGTGCAGCGCTCGCCACCCTGGCAAGCCCCGCCTTCGCACTCGACGGTGCGGACCTGCTGGCCAAGCTGAATGCTACCTATGCCACCAGCGGCGTATCCATCAGCTCTTCGAACGTGACCGCCGACGGCTCCACCGTGACCCTGGAAGGCGCGGAGCTGAAGGCGACGGGCAACGAAACCCCGATCAAGCTCGGCACCGTCACCATGGACGGCGTCGAGGAAGACGGCGACGGCGGCTACAAGATCGAGACCGTTTCCTTCGAGGACGTCAACGTCACCGAGGACGAGACGACCGTCACGGCCAAGGACATCGCGCTCAGCGGCGTCTCGGTTCCCGGCAAGGTCGTTCCCGGCACGCTGGAATCGCTGCTGATGTACGAATCGGCGACGGCCGGCCCGGTCAGCGTCACCGCCAAGGGCAAGGAAGTCTTCTCCATGTCCGGCATGGAAGCGAACATCACCCGGATGGACGATGACGCCGGCCTCGAATTCGATGCGACGATGTCCGATCTCAAGGCCGACCTCACGGGCGTCGAGGACGCCAAGACCAAGGACGCGCTCGACAAGCTCGGCATCCACTCGCTGGACGGCAAGGTCAGCATGTCGGGCAGCTGGGAACTGGCGAGCGGCAAGCTGGCCGTCGACGAATATGCCTTCGACTTCAAGGATGTCGGCCGTCTCAACATCACGCTCGCCTTCTCCGGCTACACGCTGGACTTCCTGAAGAACATGCAGGAAGCGCTCAAGACGGCCGAATCCAACCAGAACAAGGACGAAGCGAACGCCGCGATGGGCATGGCCATGATGGGCCTCGTCCAGCAGCTCACCTTCAACAGCGCCTCGATCTCCTTCGACGACGCCTCGATCACCAAGAAGCTGCTCGACTATGCCGGCAGCGAGCAGGGCGTGACGGGCGACCAGATGGCGCAGTCGCTGAAGGGCCTCGTTCCGATCATGATCGCGCAGCTCAACATGCCCGACCTGCAGAACCAGATCTCCGCCGCCGTCAACACCTATCTCGACGACCCGAAGAGCCTGAAGATCAGCGCCGAGCCGAAGGAGCCGGTGCCGTTCCCGATGATCATGGGCGCCGCCATGGGCGCACCGCAGACCATCCCGCAGGTCCTCGGCGTGACCGTTACGGCCAACGAGTAAGCGACAGCGCAGGAACAAGAAACACGAAAGCCCGGAGCATCGCTCCGGGCTTTCTCTTTTTCGGCCATGCCGAAGGAAGGGTTATTCGAGAACCTGGATGACGGTCCGCGTCTGCGGGTTCACGATCACCCGGTGCTCGTTGACGATGGTGTAGGCGTAGTCGGGCTGGCCGTCGATGGCATGGATTTCCACCGCATCGGGAACGACCTTCCCGACCAGGACATCGCCTTCATAGGGCACCGAGGGAATGTCCTGCTCCAGAACGTAGGTACGGACTTCGCCCGGGATGACGACGGTCGATTCCGTCATCACCGGGTCGGACTCCTGCACGATCACCGTATCCTGGGCATAGGCCGAGGCGGACAGCGACAGAAGCGCCGCCGCGGAGACAAGGATAAGCCTGTTGCGCATGTTCGTTCTCCTGTGTTGACGGGAGAAGAACGGCGTCAGCGCCCGACTGTTCCGGGCGGCGGGAACGGCAAGGCCCTTCCCGCCCTCCAGATATCAGTCCTTCTTGGACGGAACGACGCGCAGCGCCAGTTCCCGAAGCTGCGTCGGCGTTGCCGGCGACGGAGCGTTCATCAGGAGATCCTGCGCCTGCTGGTTCATCGGGAACAGCGAGATTTCGCGCAGGTTCTTGGCGCCGACGAGCAGCATGACGACACGGTCGATGCCGAAGGCGCAGCCGCCGTGCGGCGGAGCACCGTACTGGAAGGCGCGGTAGAGGCCGCCGAAGCGCTCTTCCACGTCGCCCTGCGAGAGGCCGACCTTCTCGAAGGCCTTGACCATCAGCTCCGGCGACTGGTTACGGATCGAGCCCGAAGCGATCTCGAAGCCGTTGCAGACGGCGTCGTACTGGTAGGCCTTGAGTTCCAGCGGATCCTTGCTGTCGAAGGCTTCGAGGCCGCCCTGCGGCATGGAGAAGGGGTTGTGCGCGAAGTCGATCTTCTTTTCGTCTTCGTTGTATTCGTAGAACGGGAAGTCGACGATCCAGCACATTTCGAAGCGGTCGCGATCGACGAGGTTCAGTTCCTCACCGGCGCGCGTGCGGGCTTCGCCTGCGAACTTGTAGAACTTGGCCGGGTCGCCGGCGACGAAGAAGCAGGCATCGCCGTCATCGAGACCGAGCTGCGTGCGGATGGCTTCCGTGCGCTCTTCGCCGATGTTCTTGGCGAGCGGGCCTGCGCCCTCCAGCTTGTCGGCTTCCTTGCGCCAGAAGATGTAGCCGAGGCCGGGCTGGCCGGTCGACTGCGCCCAGGCGTTCATGCGGTCGCAGAAGGCGCGGCTGCCGCCGGTCTTGGCCGGGATCGCCCAGACTTCGACCTTCGGGTTCGACGCGATCATGTTCGCGAAGACCTTGAAGCCGGAGCCGGCGAAATGCTCGGTAACAGCCTGCATGACGATGGGGTTGCGCAGGTCGGGCTTATCGGAGCCGTATTTGCGGATCGCTTCGTCGTAAGGAATACGCGGCCACTGCTTCGTGACGGGCTTGCCTTCGGCAAACTCCTCGAAGACGGCCGTCATCATCGGCTCCATCGTCTGCCAGACGTCTTCCTGCGTGACGAAGCTCATCTCGACGTCGAGCTGGTAGAATTCGCCCGGCAGGCGGTCGGCGCGCGGGTCTTCGTCGCGGAAGCACGGCGCGATCTGGAAGTAGCGGTCGAAACCGGCGACCATCAGCAGCTGCTTGTACTGCTGCGGGGCCTGCGGCAGAGCGAAGAACTTGCCCTCATGGATGCGCGACGGCACGAGGAAGTCGCGTGCGCCCTCGGGCGAGGAAGCCGTGAGGATCGGGGTCGTGTATTCGGCAAAGCCGGCCTCGCCCATGCCCTTGCGCATGGCGGAGATGATCTGCGTGCGCTTGACGATGTTCCGGTGCAGCGTTTCGCGGCGCAGGTCGATGAAGCGGTACTTGAGGCGGACGTCTTCCGGATATTCCGGCTCGCCGAAGACCGGCAGCGGCAGTTCCTTGGCGGCCGAGAGGACTTCGATGTCCTGCGCGTAAAGCTCGATCTCGCCGGTCGGCATGCCCTTGTTGACCGTATCCTCGGTGCGCGCCTTGACGAGGCCGTCGATGCGGATCACCCACTCGCCGCGCACCGTCTCGGCCTTCTTGAAGGCCGGGGAATCGGGATCGGCGACGACCTGCGTGATGCCGTAATGGTCGCGCAGGTCGATGAAGAGCACGCCGCCGTGATCTCGAACGCGGTGAACCCAGCCGGAAAGACGGACGGTCTCACCGACATCGGACTTGCGGAGAGCGGCGCAGGTGTGGCTGCGGTAACGGTGCATCGTGGTATCCTGAAATGCTGACAGGCCGCGCGGGAAGGTCCCGGCGCAGCTACCCAAGAAAATCGCGCGGAAAAGCGCATGGTGGCGGCCGTTTGTCAAGGCTTGGCGGGGGAAGGCCGGGCCCCGGCTTGTAGCCACGGCCTCCAGCAGCAGCACCCGTCTCCCATCCCCAAAAACCAAGTGTTACGCAAAACAACCTGGGTGGCAGTGCATCGAGAACCGGAAATCGTGTGTCGACCGGCCGCAACATTCACTATTCTTCCAACGTCGCCCTAAGGCTATTATTCTTCGAAAATTCGCCCGCTAGATACGAAATCGCAGGAAGGGTTAGATGTTCACTGTCTATGTACATTAACGACTTCTGTCCCGGCACAGAACCAAGGCATTCCTTCCCTTCGCAAAGATACGCAAGCCGATCAACAAATCCTGCATGATACGAGGCAGAAATCTCGCTGAGCTCTTGATTCCTCTTGAACACATCGAATTTAAATTCGCTGGGTAGCATCACGGCGCTCATTGCAAGGAGATCGAAGTCTTTCTCCGCTTCCAGCATGTCAGAAATATCACGACTGAACACGGGTCCCGGACCTATTACAATGACCGGGATACCCTCCTTAGCCAGAATGCGGAATGTCGATTCCAAAACTGCAACAGATGCGTCCGGCCAGCGTGAGGCCAAAATGACATCTCGATATTTCCCACGCGCAAGAAGCGCCGGCAATGCGTCCCCCATATCCGGAAAGCATTTCTTATAGCTCGCCGGAGTGCAGCCGGATTGGTGAAGCAAGACAAACGCCCGGTCGGGATACGCCTGACGAAGTGCCAACAGCATGTCACGGGCGTGACTGTCACCTATGATGAGTGTTGATCCAGACACATGGATCGAATCCAGACAGGAACCGGCAGCGGCAACCGTTGACATCGTATCGAGTGAGCAAATGCCATGTTCTCCATTGAAACCCAGCTCGGCGACCTTGCTAAGATATTCATGCCGCGATGGATCAGCGACACTCTTCAGCGAGCGTAGTCGGGCTAACGGCAACACATCGCGCAAGCCCGAGACTATGGCCGTTTGCTGCGCCAGGAACAACACGGCGAAAGAGGAGACAATCGGAAAAGCCGCCAACTTAGCAGTGTTCAATGGCCTTCGCCAGAATTGACGTCTTTGGGTCGGCAGTTCCACAAAGCGATATGATATCTCCCCCAGAACCACGGCAAGCACCGCCGCCGCTATTTTCTTTCCTTCACTGAATTGAAGTACGATCAATGGCCAGTGCCACAGGTAAATTGAGTAGGATCGGGTTCCCAGCCATCCCAGCAGCCTGCTGCCCAGAATATGAAAAGTGATTTCCGGCCTGCCTGTGGGCGTCATCAAAACAAGACAGGAAGCGAGTGTCGGCAGGACGGCTGCCCACCCTGGATATGGTGATCGGCTATCATAATTCAGCGCGGAGACGATAATCAGCGCCAGGCCGAGCGGACGCAACAGGCCGGCCCATCTGGAAGATAGCTTACTATCGATAGATTGCTGGAAAATTCCGATGAGCCCACCAATAGCCAACTGCCAAAAGCGCGATAAAATCGAATAATAAGCAGCCGTGCTTCCGGCTTCCGTTAGATAAACCGATACAGCAAATGACGCGACCGTAGCTAAAATTAAGGCTCTTACGGCTCGTTTACGAAAAATCATGAACACCAAGGGAGCCAGCAAATAAAATTGGAATTCGACTCCGAGTGACCAAGTATGCAGAAGCAGCATCTGATCTATCGCGCGCTCAAAATAGCCTCGCGTCAACATGAAGAAAATATTTGAGACGAAGGCAGCGGCGGCGGCGGCGCTTTGGACAATTTCGATGAATGCAGCATCACCAAACCAAAACAGCCCAACGATGCAGGAGAAGATAATTACTGGAATTGCTGCCGGAACAAGGCGTCGAATTCGCTTTCCGATAAATCCGGTGAACGAAAAGTCTCCTTCGAGACTTGCTTCATTCAAGCGAGGAATGATTAGATACCCCGAGATAACGAAAAAGACGTCAACCCCGACGAACCCACCTTTCCAGTCGTGCAACCCCATATGGAATAGAACGACCAACACAACGGCGATAGCGCGCAGGCCGTTAATGTCATGCCGGAAACTATCGGATCGCATTATTTCTTCCAGGTTTGTTTGGGATTCTCTCTTCTTCGTCTGTCGAGTTGCGGCAGTCAACCTACCGATGCGATCCATGGGGTTTGTCACGCTACTGCCGATAGCGGGTGTCTGCTGTCCGTCTAACCGTCGATCGGGGCCGGCAGATCAACACAGCACCAGAGAGTGGCCCAAGACGCATGACATATTCTACTTTCACAAATATTAGCTACGCCTCGCTCCCCTCGCCCGAGACCAAGCTTCCGGTGCATCTTTGATCGACGGCATAGGAGCGGGTGGGGGAAAGCGACTTAGCCTGCAGCGAACGCCTCCCGGTTCAACATCAACCATTGCAGCATCATGATCGTCTTGGAATCGACGATGCCGCCATTGGCGATCAGGGCGCAGGCCTCGTCGATGGGCATTTCGACGATCTCGATATCCTCGCCCTCGCCGTCCACGCCGCCGCCCTTGCCGTCGCGCCTGGCGCTATCGATATGGGCGGCGAAGCAGGAGACATGCTCCGTCAGCGTGCCGGGGCTGGGATACATGTCGAAGACGTGGCGCAGGTCGCTGACGGCGTAGCCCGTTTCCTCCATCGCCTCGCGGCTGATGGCGTCTTCCGGGCTGTCGTCGTCAAGAAGGCCGGCAGGTATTTCGAGGAGGAAGCCGTCCGGGTGGCCGCCGAGGAAGGCGCCGGGGCGGAACTGGCGCACCAGCACGACCGTCTGGCGCACCGGATCGACGAGGAGGATCGCCGCCGCCGCGCCGTGGTCGTGCACCTCGCGGTCGAGGAACTCGACCCGGCCGTCGGCGCGGGTCTGTTCGAGGACGAGGGTGCGCAAATGGATGAAGCGCTTCCAGACCGTCTGCTGCTCGACGATACGGACGGACGACTGCTTTTCTGCGGACATGGAATACCCTTCGGCGTCAGGCCTTGCGCAGCCAGACATGGTTGTCGTGGAAGGCCGCGCCGCCATAGGGCGCGATGGGATCGGCGCCGGTCAGCACATTGATGCCCTCCCCGTCGAGATGGGCGGAATTCGGCCAGATGCCTTCGGCGATGAGCACGCCGGGCTTGGCCTCCCCTGTGACCTTCGCATGCAGGCGGATGTCGCCGCGCCGGTTGCCGAGGCGCACGATGTCGCCCGGCTCGATGCCTTGCGTCGCCGCGTCGTCGGGGTGGATCATCACCTCCGGCCGCCCTTCCCGCTCGCGCGAGCTCCTGCCTTCCGAGAAGGTGGAATTGAGGAAGGTGCGGGCAGGCGATGTCGCGAGGCGGAACGGGTGGTCGGCATCCGCCGTCTCGATCACGGTCACATAATCCGGGAAGGCCGGCAGCGCCTCGTGCGGGCCGAAGGCGCCGAGCACCTTCGGCGGCTTGTTGGGAGCCGGCGTGTTCGTCCAGTTCGGGCGGAAGCGGAACCTGCCGTCGGGGAAGCCGAAGCCCTTGGAAAAATGCGCCGTCTCGAAATCCGGCTGGCAGTCGATCCACTTCTCCTGCCGCAGCCCGTCGAAATCCATCTCGTAATAGGGCAGCATGCGGGTGATGTGCTGCTGCTCGGAAAGGCCGAAGCCCGGCAGGCCGGCGATGCCGAGGCGCCTTGCCAGTTCCTCGATGACGAAGAGGTTGGTGCGCACGGTCGCCGGCGGCTCGACGAGCTTGGGGCCGAGCAGGATGTGCTGGTGGCCGCCGCCGCGATAGATGTCGTCATGCTCGACGAACATGGTGGCGGGCAGAACGATATCGGCGAGCTTTGCCGTGTCGGTCATGAACTGCTCGTGCACGGCGATGAAGAGGTCGTCGCGCATGAAGCCCTGCTTCACGAGGCGCTGCTCGGGCGCGACGTTCGCCGGATTGGTGTTCTGGATCAGCATGGCCGTGACCGGGCCGCGATCGCGCAGCGCGACGGCATCGCCCGTCAGGATGCGGCCGATCTGCGACTGGTCGAGCATGCGGATATCGGGGTCGACGAATTTCGCGCCCGTCAACTCGCCCTTGCGCAGATGGAAGATGCTGGAATTGCTATGGAACGCGCCGCCGCCCTCATATTGCCAGGAGCCGAGAACCGTGGCGACGGAAAGCGCGGCATGCATGGAGACCGCGCCGTTGCGGCTGCGGGTGAAGCCGTAGCCGAGACGGAAGAAGCTTCTCTTCGTCCGCCCGACGAGCGCGGCGAAGGCCTCGATCTCCTCGACGGCAAGGCCGGTGATGTCGGCCGCCCATTGCGGATTGCGGGTCGAAAGGTGGGCCTCGAGGCCGGCCGGATCGTCCGCGAATTTCTGCATATAAGCACGGTCGGCATAGCCATCGCGGAAGGCGACATGCATGACTGCGCAGGCGAGCGCGGCATCGGTGCCGGGCTTGAGCTTCAGCGCAAGATCGGCCTGCTTCATCGTCGGATTGTCATAGACGTCGATGACGACGATCTTCGCGCCCCGCTCCTTGCGCGCCTTCACGGCATGGGTCATCACGTTGACCTGCGTGGAGACGGCATTGGTGCCCCAGATCACCACGCAGTCGGACTTCGCCATCTCGCGCGGATCGGGGCCGCGCAGCGTGCCGGCGCCCATGGTGAAGCCCGTCCAGGCCGGATTGGTGCAGATGGAATCGAAGAAGCCGGAATAGCGTTTCGCATGGCGCAGGCGCTCGATGGAATCGCGCTGCACGAGGCCCATCGTGCCGGCGTAGTAATAGGGCCAGACCGCCTCCGTGCCATGCGCCTGCTCGGCCTTGACGAAGGCTTCGGCGATGGCGTCCAATGCGGCTTCCCAGGAGATGTCGGCCCATTCGCCGCTGCCCTTGGCGCCCTTGCGGACCTGCGGCTTCATCAGCCGGTCGGGATGGTAGAGGCGTTCGGCATAACGGGCGACCTTGGCGCAGATGACGCCGGCCGTGTAGCTGTTGTCGGCGCTGCCCCTGACGCGGCCCATGCGGCCTTCCGCATCGATCTCGATATCGAGCGCGCAGGTGGAGGGACAGTCGTGCGGGCAGGCCGAATGGCCGATCCGCGGTTTTCCGAGATGGGGGGTCGCAACGTTCATGGCTTTTCTATATTGCAGAGCGCAAACGGCCAAAAGGCAAAACGTTCTACCATCGCAACAATTCATCGACGCATCATTGCGGACGATCCCGGGCAGTGCTCCATGAACTACCGCCACATCTACCATGCCGGCAATTTCGCGGATGTGCTGAAACATGCCGTTCTCGCCCGCCTCGTTACCTACATGCAGGGCAAGGACAAGGCCTTCCGCGTGCTCGACACCCATGCGGGCATCGGCCTCTACGACCTTTCCAGCGAGGAGGCGCAAAAGACCGGCGAATGGCGCGACGGCATCGGCCGGCTGCTGGAAGGCGACATGCCGGCGGCGGTGGCCAACATTCTTGAACCTTATCTCAAGGTCATTCACGAATTGAATCCGCAGGGCGGGCTAACCCATTATCCCGGCTCGCCAAAACTCGCCCGCGTGCTCTTCCGCCCGCAGGACCGGCTCTCGGCCATGGAGTTGCACCCGGACGATTACGAGACGCTGCATCGTCTCTTCGACGGCGATTTCCAGAGCCGCATCACCCATCTCGACGGCTGGCTTTCGCTCGGCGCGCATCTGCCGCCGAAAGAAAAGCGCGGCATCGTGCTGGTCGATCCGCCCTTCGAGATCGAGGGCGAATACGAGCGGCTGGTCGACGGGCTGGAAAAGGCCGTGCGGCGCTTTGCCGGCGGGGTCTATTGCCTGTGGTATCCGCTGAAGAAGAACGCGCCGATCCCCGCCTTCCACAAGGCGCTGAAGGAGACGGGCATTGCCAAGATGCTCTGCGCCGAGCTTACCGTGAGGAGTGACCGGGAGACGACGGGGCTGACGGGGTCCGGCCTCATCGTGGTCAACCCGCCCTTCACGCTGAAGCAGGAGCTCGACGAGCTGCTGCCCTTCCTCAAAGAGCGGCTGGCGCAGGATCGTTTCGCTTCGGCGCGCGCCTTCTGGCTTGCGGGAGAAGCGAAGGCCTCTTGACCTTTCGCGTTCGGCGGCAACAATCGCGCGCCGAACCGGGAGACCTTCATGACATCCTTGCCCGCAGCCGCGCCATGATGCGGCGGCCCTCCTCCATCCTCGTCCCGCTGCTCCTCGCCGGCATGGCCGCGCTCGCCGGCTGCGGCGAGGAAAAGCCGGCCGGGAAGGCCAAGCCGGAGACGAATCATGCTGCGCCGGAAAAGCGGGCACAGGCACCGCTCGGCAAGGGCTTCGACTTCTACGTCCTCTCACTCTCCTGGTCGCCGACCTGGTGCGCGGACAACGATGCCGGCGGCAGGACGCAGCAATGCCGCCGCGGCGAGAACAACGGCTTCATCGTGCACGGCCTCTGGCCGCAGAACGAGCGCGGCTATCCGGAATATTGCCCGACGCGGGAATCGGACCGCGTGCCGGAAAGCCTCGGGCGCACCGTTCTCGACATCATTCCCTCCATGGGCCTGGTCGGCCACGAATGGCGCAAGCACGGCAGTTGCTCGGGCCTTTCCCAGAAGGATTATTTCGCCACGGTCCGCGCCGCCTTCGAGCGCATCCGCATTCCGGCCGAGGCAGGCCGCGGCGGCCGTCGTCTTTCGCCAGACACGGTGGAAAGCGCCTTCATCGCCGCCAATCCCGGGCTCGACCCCAAGGGCATCGCCGTCACCTGCGAGGACGGCCAGCTCGAGGAGGTCCGCATCTGCATGACGGCAGACCTTGCCTTCCGCACCTGTCCCGCCGTCGACCGGGCCGCCTGCCGCGCCCAGTCCATCGAACAACCGCCCATCCGCTAGAACAGGAACCGCCCATGAAGATCTTCTATTCCGATGCCTCGCCCTATTCCACCAAGGTGCGCATGGCCGCCCATTATGCCGGCCTTCCGGTCGAGGCTGTCGTCGTCGACACCAGTGCGAATCCGGCCGAGCTGCTGGCCGCCAATCCGCTCGGCAAGATCCCGACGCTTCTCACCGACGACGGGCTCGCCGTCTATGACAGTCGGGCGATCATGAACTATATCGACCGCCAGACGCGCGGCGCGCTCTATCCGCGCAACGCCGCCAAGCGCACAGAGGTCGACGTGCTGGAGGCGACCGCCGACGGCATCTGCGACAGCCTGCTCTCCATCGTCTACGAACGCCGCACGCGGCCGGAGGACAAGGTCCACCAGCCCTGGATCGACCGCCAGTGGCAGAAAGTCGAGCGCGCGCTCGATCACCTCGAAGCCAACATGCCGCGCCTCGGCAAGAAACCGCATGCCGGCCACTTCGCCCTCGCCGCCATGCTGCGCTACATCGAGATGCGCTTCGCCGGAAAATGGCAGCGCGGCCGGCCGAAGCTGAAGCGCTACCTCACCCGCTTCGAGGCCATCTTCCCCGACTATGCGATGTTCAAGGGCTGAGGGCACAATACAAAAAGGCCGGGCTTTCGCCCGGCCTTTCCGCATTTCCTGAGCCTGTCAGGGCTTAGAACTTCACGCCCATACCGACGCGGATGCTGTGGTCTTCGAAGCCGCTCTTCACGCCGGCGCCGTTGAAGGACTTCTTGCCGTAGTCGCTGTAACGGTATTCGACGCGAGCCGTCACGTTGTCCGTGACGAAGGCTTCAACACCTGCACCAGCCGTCCAGCCGAGCAGAGTAGCATCATCCTTGGCACCGCCGTTGTTGACTTTGACGTTCGAAGCCGCGATACCGGCCGTGCCGTATACGAGGACCGGGTTCAGGTCGACGCCGACGCGGCCGCGGATCGAGCCGTTGGCGCCCTGCTTGGCCTTGAAGCCGTTAGCCGTGTTATTCACGCCCGAATAATTCAGGTCGGCTTCACCGCCGTAAACCATCTGGCCGCTCTGCATGTTGTAACCGCCATAGACGCCGCCGCCGAAGCCGTGCGCGCGGTTCTTGCCCTGGCCGTTGAACTTGCCGTTCTGCCAGGTGGCGGTGCCACCGAGATAGGCGCCCGACCAGTTCTTGACGACCGGCTCGGAATATTCGGCGGCCGGAGCCTGCGGAACTTCGTCGATGGCGTCGGCAGCGTGAGCGGCCTGGAAGGCGACCATCGAAACGGTCGAAGCGATGAGGGTAGCGATAAGTGTACGCATGTTATTCTCCTTTACTAAACGACGCCCTCTCTGGGAGGCTGACGGGCGTCGTCATTTCCAATTCAGTCCCGCCCGGTTGAGGTGAAATTGAATAAAGATTGAGGAAATGAAAGAGCCAAAATGTGAAATTATTGTGGCGGACACGCGGCACAAATTGGATGTGACTTTTGAACAACAGGTAATTCATTAACCACGATTTCAATCAGCGAAGAATACGGTGAAATATACTTCAAATTACTTTGAAGTCGCCTCTGCGGTTAATTTTTCCGCAACCAATTTTCCGGGGGAGTTTAAGCCTGCGCAGAGATGTCTATATCTTGGGCCGGTTAATCAAATGAATCGGCAGGACGGACTTTTCTTGAAGCAGCCCTTGAAAACGGCCCTCGTGACGGGCGGCGCAAAGCGTATCGGCAAGGCCATCGTGGACGATCTCGCGGCACATGGCTTTGCCGTCGCCATCCATGCAAACAGGTCCCTGAAGGATGCCGAGGACATGGTCCGCGGGCTCGCCGGACAGGGCATCAGGGCGGCCGCGGTGCAATGCAACCTCGCCGACGGCGCGGCGACGGCGCGGCTGATGGACCGCGTCAACGACGCTCTCGGCCCGATCGACCTCCTCGTCAACAATGCCTCGCTGTTCAAGCCCGACACCGTGGAGGCCTTCGACGACGACTTGTGGGACCGGCATTTCGCCGTGCACGTTAAGGCGCCGTCGATCCTTGCGCGCGATTTCGTCCGGCAGCTTCCCGAGGAGCATGCGGGCTCGATCGTCAACATCATCGACCAGCGCGTCTGGAATCCGACGCCGCGTTACTATTCCTATACGCTCTCCAAGTCCGCTCTCTGGATGGCGACGCGGACCATGGCGCAGAGCTTTGCACCGCGGGTGCGGGTCAATGCCATCGGCCCCGGCCCCTCCCTGCCGAACGAGCGCCAGGACGATGCCGCCTTTCAGGCGCAGGTGGAGGGATTGATCCTCCGCCGCGGCCCCTCACTGGAGGAATTCGGCCGCACAGTTCGCTTTTTGTTCGACACGCCGTCCATTACGGGGCAAATGATAGCGCTCGACGGCGGGCAGCATCTCGCCTGGGAAACACCCGATGTCGGGGGAATAGCGGAATGAACGGCCGGAAGGTGGAGGATGGCGGCATCCTCTATGACGAAAACGAGACCGACGAGGAAGACGAGCTTCAGGAAAGCCCGCCCGAAGGCGGCGCCGCGCCCGCCATCGCCACCCCGGGCATAGACTGGAACGAGGGCGGCGACGTGCCGGAGGGCCTCATCGGCGCCGAGCTGATCCAGGCCTTCGTCAAGCGCCTGCCGAACAGCCCCGGCGTCTACCGCATGTTCAATGCGGACGGCGACGTGCTCTATGTCGGCAAGGCGCGCAGCCTGAAGAAGCGCGTCACCAACTACGCGCAGGGCCGCGGCCATTCCAACCGCATCACGCAGATGATTCGCCTGACGGCGAACATGGAATTCGTCACCACGCGCACCGAGACCGAGGCGCTGCTGCTGGAGGCGAACCTCATCAAGCGGCTGCGCCCGCGCTTCAACGTGCTGCTGCGCGACGACAAGTCCTTCCCCTATATCCTCGTGACGGGCGACAGCCGCGCGCCGGCGATCTTCAAGCATCGCGGCGCGCGCAGCCGCAAGGGCGATTATTTCGGCCCCTTCGCCTCGGCGGGTGCGGTGGGGCGCACCATCAACTCGCTGCAGCGTGCCTTCCTCTTGCGCACCTGCACCGACAGCGTCTTCGAGACGCGCACGCGGCCGTGCCTGCTCTACCAGATCAAGCGCTGTTCCGGCCCGTGCACCCATGAGATCAGCGACCGGGACTATGCCGAACTGGTGCAGGAGGCCGAGGACTTCCTCTCCGGCAAGAGCCAGAAGGTAAAGGCCCACATGGCCGAGGCCATGAACGCCGCGGCCGAGGACCTCGATTTCGAGCGCGCCGCCGTCTATCGCGACCGGCTGGCGGCGCTTTCCCACGTCCAGAGCCATCAGGGCATCAACCCGGCCGGCGTGGAGGAGGCGGACGTCTTCGCCATCCATCACGAAGGCGGCGTCTCCTGCATCCAGGTCTTCTTCTTCCGCACCGGGCAGAACTGGGGCAACCGCGCCTATTTCCCCAAGGCCGATCCTCAGCTTACCGGGGCGGAGGTGCTGAACGCCTTCCTCGCCCAGTTCTACGACGACAAGCCCTGTCCGCGGCAGATCCTGCTCTCCGAACCGGTCGAGGAGATCGACCTGCTCTCGCAGGCGCTTTCCGAGCGCTCGGGGCACAAGGTCGCGATCTCCGTGCCGCAGCGCGGCGAGAAGAAGGATCTCGTCGATCATGTCGTGGCCAATGCCCGCGAGGCGCATGGCCGCAAGCTGGCGGAGACTGCCTCGCAGTCGCGTCTGCTCGAAGGCTTCGCCGCGACCTTCAAGCTGCCTTACGTGCCGCGCCGCATCGAGATCTACGACAACTCGCATATCATGGGCACCAATGCCGTGGGTGGCATGGTGGTGGCGGGGCCGGAAGGCTTCGTGAAGGGCCAGTACCGCAAGTTCAACATCAAATCGACCGACATCACGCCCGGCGACGACTTCGGCATGATGAAGGAAGTGATGACCCGGCGCTTCTCCCGTCTCATCAAGGAAGAGGGCCTGCCGGACCGCAACGCCGACCAGAGCGCGGATGCGGCGGACCTGCCCTTCCCCGCCTGGCCCGACGTGATCCTCATCGACGGCGGCCAAGGCCAGATGACCGCGGTACGCGCCATCCTCGAAGAACTCGGCATCACCGACCAGGTGATCGCCATCGGCGTCGCCAAGGGCGCGGACCGCGAGGCGGGGCGCGAGCGCTTCTTCATGAAGGGCATTCCCGACTTCTCGCTGCCGCCGCGCGATCCGGTGCTCTATTTCGTGCAGCGCCTGCGCGACGAGGCGCACCGCTTCGCCATCGGCTCGCACCGGGCGCGGCGCAAGAAGGAGATGGTCAAGAACCCGCTCGACGAGATCGGCGGCATCGGGCCTTCGCGCAAGCGCGCCCTGCTGCAGCATTTCGGCACGGCAAAGGCCGTTTCGCGCGCCGCCCTCTCCGATCTGATGGCCGTCGAGGGCACGCACACCTTCAAGCGCCCGATGTACGCCGGCAACGCCATCGTCACCGTCGAGGCCCCGGCCAACCACGTCGTGGTCGCCACCGTGCGCACAGCCTCGTGGCCGGAAGCCGCCAAGGGGGGCAGCG
>Ga0153917_1000441_pt1 | contig 27616 bp, 23 predicted proteins | sample TSFL001MetaG_FD_104695 | JGI IMG/M metagenome (GOLD analysis project Ga0153917, IMG submission 104695) | Attine ant fungus gardens microbial communities from Florida, USA - TSFL001 MetaG | ecosystem: Host-associated > Fungi > Mycelium > Unclassified | place: USA: Florida, Paynes Creek Historic... | reverse complement strand
TGCTGCAATCCTGGCAATGGATAGCACAACCGCCAGACTGAATGCGTCGTATAATTCGCTTTTCCGGGATCATAGGTTTGCTCAAGCCTTAATTGATATTGGTCAATTTTAACATCTTTTTGGAGAGTACGTAAGCCTGGCAAACCATCAATAAGGACAAGAGTCGACATCGTGCTGGCATCTTCTTGAAATTCCACAGCTTGATTATGGATTTTTAACCTAACCGGAAGAAAATTAAGCACTAAAAGCCTGGATACTACAGTAAAAGATAGCCTTCATGGCGCAGCAACCACTCCTTGCGCTGCACGCCGCCAGCATAGCCCGTCATGGTGCCGTTGCGTCCAATCACGCGGTGGCAGGGCACGACAATACTCACGGGGTTGGAGCCATTAGCCGCCCCAACCGCACGCGCCGCGCCTGCACGACCTAACTGCTCTGCGAGCTGACCATAATGCATCACATGCCCGCAGGGGATCTGGCGCAGTGCCTGCCAGACTTCACGCTGAAAAGGTGTTCCCGCTGTCGCGGTAGGCAGGGTGTCGATAATGCTGAGATCGCCCTCGAAATACGCTGCAAGTTTATCGCTCAATCCGCCCGGGTTGGTGGCGCTGATGCGCTCATAGCCCTGTGAGCGGTAATGAATCTCAAGCAATTCCTCCATCCGGTCGCTGTGCTCTTCCCACTCTACGGCGCGCAGATTGAACGCCTCGTCGGTAATGATCCACAGCGGCCCAAGCGGGGTCGCAATTTTATCTTCGAGTAACCTCAGCATCCTCTCTCCTTTAGTGCAGCCTTGGGTAAATTCCCGGTCCAATTGGCAGGCCGACAAGATACCATGCCACCAGCATCACCAACCATACCCCTAAAAAGATAAGCGGATAGGGCAAGACCAGCGAATAGTAGGTACCCAGTTTTGCTTCCGGTTTATAGCGTTGCAGGAAACCTAAAAACAGCGGGACAAACGGCGACACCGGGGCCAGCGGGATGACGGAGGAGTCGGCGACGCGAAACAGAATTTGTGCAAACGCCGGATGGAACCCCAGCATCATAAACATCGGCACAAAGATGGGCGCCAGAATCGACCAGATTGCCGAGCCGCTGGCGATAAACATACACAGCAGCGACGACAGAATGGCCAGGCCGACAAACGCAGGAATACCGCTTAGCCCCGCCGCTTCAAGGGCATCCGTCAGCCCCACGGCCATGAATTTACCCATGTTGCTCCAGTTGAACATGGCCACGAACTGCGCCAGCGGGAACACCATCACGATAAAACCGGCCATCTCTTTCATCGGCTCAATCATCAGCTGTGGCAGGTCAGCCTGGTTGCGGATTTTGCCGGTAGCGATGCCATAGGCGATCGACACTATAAAGAAGAACAGAATAATCAGCGGCACAATGCCCTGAATAAACGGTGAGGGCAGGACGGTGTGTTTGACCGGATCACGCAGTACGCCGTTTTCCGGGATCACCATCAGCGCCACAACCGCGATAAACGCCAGCGAGACAATCCCGGCCACCCGCAGGCCGAACTGCTGCTCTTTGCTGAGCGTCTCGAGCTTTTCGTCGCTGCGGCCTTCCCATTTCCCTAAACGCGGCTCGATGAGCTTATCGGTGATAAGCCCGCCGACAATCGTCAGCACAATTACTGAGCTGGCCATAAAGTACCAGTTGTCAATCACGCTGACGTGCATCGCGGTATCAATGGTTTTCGCCGCTTCGGTACTGATCCCCGAAAGCAGCACGTCGGTGGTTACAATCAGCAGATTGGCGGTAAATCCGCAGCCCACCCCGGCAATCGCCGCCAGCAGCCCGGCCACCGGATGACGCCCCACGGCCAGGAAAATCAGCGCCCCCATCGGCGGCATGATCACCAGCGCGGCGTCAGACGAGATATGGCTGAAAAAGGCGATAAACAGCACCATATAGCTGGCGTAACGCGCGCTCACGTTGGAGGCCATTTTCACCATCAGCGCGGGCAGTAGCCCCACGCGCTCGGCAAGACCCGCACCCAGTACCAGCGCCAGGATCGCCCCCAGTGGTGCAAAACCGCTGAAGTTCTTAATCACGTTGGGTAAAAACCAGTGCAACCCCTCGACGCTCAGCAGGTTTTTTACCGCCACCATACTGCCATCGGCAGGGCTACGCACACTCACATCAAAGGCGGACAATACGGCCGTTGCCACCATCAAAATCACAATCAAATAGATAAAAAGCAGGAAAGGATGCGGCACTTTATTGCCGACCCTTTCAACCCAGCCATAGAGCTTACCGGTTGGGGAATGCGAAGGTATGGATGACATACTCATGGGCGTTCCTCGGGACTGTTGTGTTGTTGTGTTATGTGTTTTTTTATTTTAAAGGTGACGGTGTCACGCCCGCAGGGATCGGACACTCGTACGGTCTTTCTGTTATTTTCTGTTCAAACTCGTCACGGCATTTTTGAAGCAGCGCAGCATCCAGAAGCAGATTCAGGGCGGTTGCGCCCATGACTTTTCCGGCCAGCAGCATCCCTTTATGGGCAATCGAGGTGCGTCCCTGAGCCACCAGTTGCCAGGTGTGCAGCGGCGTACCGACGGTAAAGCAGGGGCTAAAGCACTGCGCGACCGGCATTTTCCAGCTGACATCGCCCACGTCCGTTGAGCCTGCCAGCACGTTATCGGTGATGGCATACGGCGCGACTTCATCGACCAGCAGAGTTTCCTGGTGACGCCGGGCAAAGGCTTTACCCGCCTCACCACCGGTCGCAGCGATATTTTTCAGGCTGTTTTGCAGATCGTTAGAGGTCAGCGTGGCTCGGATCTCACGTGCGAACTGGCGCTCTTTTTCCGTCCAGGCTGGCGTGCCGTAATGTTGCAATGCCTGATACATCGCCGCTTCGAGCGTCCGGTTTGGCAGGTAGCTGGAGCAGGCTTTATCGAAACGGCATTCAACGGTGGTTTCCGTCATCATGGCCGCACCCTGGGCGATTTTTTCGATGCGCTCGTAGATCTGTTGCGCGTCGGCCATTTCCGGGGCGCGGATCAGGTACAACACTTCGGCCTGCGCCTGCACCACGTTTGGCGAAATACCGCCGGTATCGGTGATGGCGTAATGTACGCGCGCTTTCTCGATGATGTGTTCATTAAGGAAATTGGTGCCGGTGGTCATCAGCGTCACGGCATCGAGCGCGCTGCGCCCCAGATGCGGGGAGTTCGCGGCATGAGCCGCCACGCCGTGAAAACGCCATGCGGCCTGAATATTGGCGAGCGTGCTGACGTTAAACATCCCGGCAAAGGCTTCCGGGTGCCAGGTGACAGCCGCATCGACGTCATCGAACAACCCTTCGCGCACCATAAAGGTTTTGCCGGAGCCGCCTTCCTCACCCGGGCAGCCATAAAAGCGCACCGTCCCGCTGCCGCCGTGCTGCTCTAGCCAGCTTTTCACAGCGACGGCTCCTGCGACTGCGGCCGTACCCAGCAGGTTATGGCCGCAACCGTGGCCGTTCTCGCCCGGCGTTGCCGACTGCGCGGCGGCACAGTGCGCCTGCTGGCTCAGCCCGGCCAGAGCATCGTATTCGCCCAGCAGCGCGATAACCGGCTTGCCGCTGCCGAAGCTGGCAATAAATGCATTTGGAATGCCACCGGCTTCGCGCGTCAGGCTAAAACCTTCGGCTTCCAGCGCACTGGCGAGCCGTTCGGCTGACCAGAACTCTTCAAAACGTGTTTCGGGATGATCCCAGATTTCGTCGGCAATATCGGTGAATGTCTGACATCGTGTGTCGATGGCATCTGCGATAAACGCGTAGTTTTCCTGCATCACACACCTCGCGCCCACGGGAAGTTAAGCGCCGTTCGCGCCAGTGTTTCGACGGCCACATTCATTATCTGCTCGTCGAAGTCGAATTTTTCGTTGTGATGCCCGGCGCTCAAATCGGTGCCAAACACCATGTAGGAAGCCAGGCCGCCGTTCTGCTGCACGCGGGCCATCATCAGGGTGGCATCTTCAGATCCTGCCGGGGCTTTGACCTTATCAATGGCATGAAGGACGCCGGTGACCTGGCTCGCCTGTTCGTGCAGGTAATTCACCCATGCTGGAGATGGCGTGCTGGACGTTGCCGCTCCCATCAGGTGCGTTTCTGCGCTCACGCCATACAGCGCCGCCGCGCCTGCGATCACGGATTGCGCGCGTTCGAACACGTACTGGTTGATAGCCTGGCTTTCGCCACGGGTTTCCACCTTCAGCAAGGCACTGGCCGGAACGACGTTACGCCCGCTACCGGCCTGCATGACGCCCACGTTGACGCGTGAGGCTCCTTCGCTGTGAGGGGCGATACTGTGCAGGGCAAGAGCGGCCTGAGCGGCGGCGAGCAGCGCGTTACGGCCTTCCTCCGGTTTGCCGCCTGCGTGGGCTGCTACGCCGGTAAAGCGCACGTCAAATTTGGTGGTTGCCATAAAGTTATCGCTACCGCAAATAACCGTTCCGGCAGGCACACCGGTACCAATATGGACCGCGGTAAAGTAATCCACGCCGTCCAGCGCGCCTGCGGCAACCATTGCACGCGCCCCGCGCGTACCTTCTTCCGCAGGCTGGAAGATAAGCCGGATGGTGCCGTTGAGTTGGGCTTCATTTTGTTTCAGCACCTGAGCCAGCCCCAGGCCAATAGTGGTATGCCCGTCATGGCCGCAGGCGTGCATCATCCCTGGATTGCAGGAGGCAAAGCCGTCGCGGAACGGGCGATGGCTTTCATCGAGCGCTTCGCTGAGATCCAGCGCATCCATATCCACGCGAAAGGCGAGTGTCGGCCCCGGACGCCCTGTACGCAGCGTGGCGACAATGCCGGTGAATCCACCTTCGAACGCGGCGAGCCATTTCTCGGGCGCACCTTGCTCGCGCGCACGGGCAAATTCTTTTGCCAGCGTCTGTGCGTCCGGCAGGCCCATGCGGCTTTCGGCGTCAACCACATCACGCCCCATCGCCAGCTCATAACCCAGGTGGTCTAAGATTTCCGCCACTTTGGCTGCGGTACGAAACTCCACCCAGCCAGATTCAGCAAAGTGGTGAAAATCGCGACGCCATGCGGTCAGTTGCGGGGTTAATGTCTGAATGTCGTGTGCCAGTGAGTCCATATCTCTTCCTGTCATCATTAAAATATGTGAACTGCTTCACGCTGTGATAGTTTTTACTTATCACTAACCGTTTTTTCACAGTTTTAACCGTTCAGGAATTACCCTCGCACATCCATTTCCATTAAAGTAGATGACAATTTCTTTACTCTGATAAACAACGGTTATCGGTCGGGCTATGTCATTTCAGGTTAAATTTCATCAGATTCGGGCCTTCGTGGAAGTGGCACGCCAGGGCAGCATTCGCGGTGCCAGCAGGGCGCTTAACCTCTCACAACCGGCATTGACCAAATCGATCAAGGAGCTGGAAGAGGGCATTGCCGCGCAACTTTTTGTCCGGCGCAGCAAAGGCGTGGCGCTGACCGAATGCGGTGAGAGCTTCTATCAACATGCCAATTTGATCCTGGAAGAGCTGCGTGCGGCGCAGGACGACATTCGTCAGCGGCAGGGGCAACTGGCGGGGCAGATCAATATCGGCATGGGCGCCAGTATTTCACGTACGCTGATGCCTGCGGTGATTACCCGTTTTCACGCGCAGCACCCGCTGGTGAAGGTCCGTATTATGGAAGGGCAACTGGTATCGATGATAAATGAATTACGCCAGGGGGAACTGGACTTCACTATTAATACCTATTGTCAGGGGCCGTATGATCATGAGTTCACGTTTGAAAAATTATTTGAAAAACCCTTTGCGATATTTTGCCGGGAAGGGCATCCGGCGATAGGGGTAAAATCAATTAACGAACTTTTGCATTATAACTGGACGATGCCAACGCCGCGGGGAAGTTATTATAAGCAACTGGAAGATGTGTTTCATCACCGCTCGCAAATACCGCGTATTGGTATTGTCTGCGAAACGTTTTCGTCCTGTATTAGCCTGGTTGCACAGAGCGATTTTATCAGCATTTTGCCACAAGAGCTTGGCTGTGACCCTCTGCTGGCGCACCGTCTGGTGATGCTGCCTGTTGTCGAATCATTACCTAAAGCCGCTTATTATTTAATTCAGCGCCGTGATTCCCGACAGACGCCATTGACTGAATCGTTAATTACGCAATTCAGACGAGAAGCACGGGCGTTAATTTCAGAATGAAATAAAAAAACAGGGACTGCCGACATCAACAGACCCTATAGTACACACAGCAGTGTTTCCTTTCGCGAATCCCGCATGTTTTATCCGTGGGGCAGGTTTATTAAGTTATAACAGACTTTTTTCAAAATAGTAGTATTCATACTGCTCAAGTTCACAAAAATTTAACTTAAATACAGGCATTTAATTGTGGCTGAAATTTTAGTTAAGTTAAGTTTAACTTTTTGGCTGCTATATTATTTTATTCATCGGGTAAATATATCTTATTTCCACGGAGCAGTTTCCAGGCAGAGGTCGTTGAGACGCTTGTCAGGCGCGGGTATAGTACAGGCTCAGATGTAGCCGGAGGATTGCCATGAACCCTGACGACAAATCACTTTTTCTTGACGCCATGGAGGATGTCCAGTCACTCAAGCGTTGTGCGGATATTCACTGGCAGCCGAGCCGCAATACACGCACCCGGCAGACGCTGAATACTGAACAGCTCGATAACTTCTTAACGCTGGGGTTTCTGGAACTGCTCCCGCTTGCGGAACCTCTGGCATTTCAGCGGGAAGGGGTCCAGCAGGGGGTGATTGATAAGCTCCGCTCCGGTAAATATTCCCGTCAGGCCAGTATCAATTTGTTGCGCCAGCCTGTTGAACAGTGCCGTCAGATGCTGTTTTCGTTTATCCGTCAGGCCGAACGTGACGGGCTGCGCAACCTGGTGATTGTCCACGGTAAAGGGCGTGAAGAGCAGTCGCACCCGAATGTGGTGCGCAGTTATCTGGCGCGCTGGCTGACTGAGTTCGATTCCGTGCAGGCATTCTGCGTTGCACTGCCGCACCACGGCGGCAGTGGCGCCTGTTATGTGGCGCTGCGAAAGTCAGATGAAGCCAGACTGGACAACCGGGAGCGACACGCCAAACGCAGCCGCTAGCCCTCGCTGAAAGCAATCCATATCGCGTTTCCATTCCACACGGCGCCATAGATGGCGACGACAAGCATAAACAGCGCGGTTGCCAGCCGGATGGCGCGCTCGTAACGAAGCGACAGGTAGCGCCTGACGGCAATGATCCACAAGGTGAGGATCAGGAGATCCAGCACAATCCAGATGAGCGTCAGCAGGGTAATGCTCTGGGCAAAATTGCGCGTAACCGGCACGAACTGCGGGAAGAAAGCGACAAAAAAGAGAATATCTTTTGGGTTGGCGATAGCGGTTAAAAAACCGGTAAGAAAGCCGCCTTGCCGCGCCGATGTTGCCGTTGTGGGCTGCGGGTGGGTCAGCATCCCAATCCCCATCCAGCCAATAAACAGCGCGCCGATAAAACCCACCCCTGCCAGACTTAACGGGTGAATATCCACGATGCCCGCCAGTATCATCACCGCCATCGCCAGTAAAACCAGAGATGCCAGATTGGTTCCGGCAAGCGTAATAAAGGCACGTCTGTAGCCGTCCCGTACCGCGGTGTGGGTGACTAACGCAATAACAGGGCCGGGGGTGATAAGCAACAGCACCACCGCCAGCAGATATGTACCCAGTAGCGACATCGCCATGAAGGGGGATCCTTTTGTGAAGAGTGGCAGGCAGTGTCGGTAAAATTCGCTGCATTGAAAAACGGAAAATCCTGCGCTTTAATGTGAGTTAAACTCACAATGAGCAATGCGATGCCATCACCACTTCCCCCTTTGTATGCGCTACGGGCATTTGATGTCGCGGCCCTGTACGGTTCGTTCACCCGGGCCGCGCAAACGCTGCACGTCACGCCTGGCGCCGTCAGCAGACATATCCGCACGCTGGAGGAGAGTTTTCAGTGTCAGCTATTCGTGCGCAAAGGGCCGGCTGTAGAGCTGACCGATGCCGGGCGCGCATTAGCCAGCCAGTTGAGGCAGGGGTTCGCCACCCTGGAGAGCGCCTGCGACGCATTTCGGGCCACCCGACACGCGCTGCGCTTAAAAGCGCCTTCAACCCTGACGCTGAACTGGCTGCTGAATACCATGAAGGTATTTGTTGAGAAATACTCAACGCCGGAGGTGAATGTTTCAAGCGTCTGGATGGATGTTGATAAAGTCGATTTTCATCAGGAGCCGTTCGACTGCGCAATTTTGCTCGGCAACGGCCAGTTTGGGGAGCAGACATGTTCACAGCTGCTTTTTGACGAATGGCTTGCCCCGGTTTGCGCGCCAGGGCTGGTGGATAAGGCCAGAGACAGTCTCCAGACCTGTGAGCTGATCCATCCGTCACCGGATCGCCGGGACTGGCGGCGCTGGCTTAAAGTGTGTTCGCCTGAGGCCATGCCGGATATCAGCAAAGGAAAAGTTTTCGATACCCTGGATCAGGGAAATCAGGCGGCCGTTGGTGGACATGGCGTTTCGGTAGGGGATGTCACGCTAAGCCTTCCGGCGCTGGAAAACGGGTTACTGGTGATGCCATTTGGCCAGGCGATTAACACCGGTGATGGCTATTATCTGGTCTGGCCGGAAAACAGCCCGAAACAGCAGGGGATAGCGACGTTGTGCGCGTTCCTGCTGGCACGGGTCCCGGATATTAGCGCCTACGTAAAATAGCGGGCGATCTCATCGCCCGCGTATACCTTAAAAGGTTTCCCAGTTGCCGTCTGCCACGCTTGCCGTGGCGGTTGCCGGGCGTAACAGCTGCGGCGTTTTCACATTCGTCGGGCGTGGTGCCGCGGCCTGGTCTTTGGTATTCAGACGGAATGCGGCAACGGCCTGGCGTAACTGTTCGGACTGATCTTCCAGCGCTGCGGCTGCGGTGGCGGATTCCTGTACCAGGGCGGCGTTTTGTTGCGTCACGCTGTCCATCTGTGAAACCGCAAGGCTCACCTGCTCAATCCCCCGGCTTTGTTCATCAGAAGCCGACGAAATTTCGCCCATAATGTCGGTCACGCGGGTAACCGCAGCGACGATCTCGCGCATGGTTTCGCCAGCTTCGCTGACCTGCTCAGAGCCGGTGTTGACCCTGCTGACGGAGTTTTCGATAAGCCCTTTGATCTCTTTTGCCGCCTGCGCACTGCGGCTGGCCAGGGTGCGCACTTCACCGGCGACTACGGCAAAACCACGTCCTTGTTCGCCAGCACGTGCCGCTTCAACCGCCGCGTTAAGCGCCAGAATATTGGTCTGGAAGGCAATGCTGTCGATAACGCCAGTAATGTGGGCAATTTGCTGCGAACTGTCGGAAATCTCGGTCATGGTGCGTACCACGTTATCCACCACCTGACCACCGCGTGCGGCAGTTTCGGAGGCGTTTTTCGCCAGCAACGTGGCCTGACGCGCGTTATCGGAGTTCTGTTTCACCGTTGCGGTTAACTCTTCCATGCTGGCGGCGGTTTCTTCCAGCGAGGCCGCCTGCTGCTCGGTACGGGCAGACAGGTCATTGCTCCCGGCGGCAATTTCACCTGCGCCAGTGTAAATCGAGTCGGTACTGCCGCGTACGGCGCTGACTGTGCTTACCAGCGACTGCTGCATTTCGTGCAGACCCACCGCCAGCTGGCCCATTTCGTTACGGCTACCCAGGTTGATGTTATGCGTCAGATCGCCACCTGCGATGGTGCGAATATGGTTCATAATGATCTTCAGCGGTTTTAACAGCAGGTGTTGCAGGCCCTGCCAGATAATCACCAGCACGGCAACCACGGCGAGGAAAATAGCCGCCAGTGTCCACTGCATATGGGTAAAGCTGCTCTGGTTCTCTTCAGCAGCGGCCTTGAGCAAGGTGTTGTTTTCAGCACGCCAGCGGTTATAGACCGCTTCCATATTGTCCTGTGCCTGTTGGGCATCCAGGTCGCCATAAGCCTGATAGTTATCGGCACGCAGATATTCAATCGACAGGCGCATCACTTCATGCATCTGGCTCCAGGCTTTCTGCATCTCTTCGGTTAACGCGGCGTTTTGTCCGATAACCTGCGGCATTTTCTGCCAGGCGCTGTAATAGGTTTCTGCGTTGCCTAATGACGTACTGGCCGTACCCAGAAGTTTGTTAATGGCGGCGAGGGACGCGGGATCGCGCTGGTTTTTCAGGTAGCGGATCGCCACACGGGTGACGGTTACGCGGGTTTTCACCAACGTATTCACGCTGTCGCTCAGGCTTTCCTGCTGGGCATTGAGCATCCCCGAGTTCTGGAAGTTATGGCGATCGTTGCTGACGGCAGAGTAGAACAAGCCTCCCGTGACAACTTGCAGCAGACAGAATATGGTGAGAGCAAAGAGAATACCGGTAATCACGTGCAGATTTTTCAGCATAGCGGTCGTCCGTTATAGGTGCAGGGGTTGCCCAAATACTATCGACGCAACGAAACTAAACTTTAATTTAACTATTGCTTAACTAATTGTTCCGTTCTGGAACCTGTTGTAAATCCGGATCATTTTTATGAGGAAGGTAGACATGAGCAGTATTGAGAAAAGCGGGACGTACACGCTCGGGACGCGTACGGTAAAACGACTCGGCTATGGTGCGATGCAGCTTGCCGGGCCTGGCGTATTCGGCCCGCCGAAGGACAAAAACGCCGCGCTGGTGGTGCTGCGCGAAGCCGTGGAAGCCGGTGTGGATCATATTGATACCAGTGACTTTTACGGCCCGCATATTACTAACCAGCTTATCCGTGAGGCGCTTCATCCGTACCGGGATAACCTTACGATTGTGACCAAAATTGGGGCGCGGCGGGGTGATGACGCCGCCTGGCTCCCGGCATTTTCGGCTCAGGAGCTGACGCAGGCGGTGCATGATAACCTGCGTAACCTCAAACTGGATGTACTGGACGTGGTGAACCTGCGGATCATGTTCAGCGCTCACGGTCCGGCTGAAGGCTCGATTACCGAACCGCTGACTACGCTCGCGGAACTGCAACAGCAGGGGCTGGTGCGCCATATCGGGTTGAGCAATGTGACCGCAACCCAGGTTGCCGAAGCGCAGAAAATGGTGTCGGTGGTCTGCGTGCAGAACATGTACAACATTGTGAATCGCGGGGACGATGCTCTGGTGGATGCACTTGCCCGGCAGGGGATTGCCTGGGTGCCTTTCTTCCCGCTGGGCGGTTTTACGCCACTGCAATCTTCTGGACTTCAGGCGGTTGCTGATTCGCTGGGGGCAACGGCGATGCAGGTGGCGCTGGCCTGGTTGCTGCAACGTTCACCGAATATTCTGCTGATCCCGGGAACCTCTTCCGTGGCGCATTTGCAGCAAAACCTGGCTGCGGCGGATCTGGTGCTGCCGGCCGAGGCAATCAACACGCTAAATGCGCTGGTGGCGTAAGCGCGAAAAGGCCCGAAGCAACTTTCGGGCTTTTTTTATTGCAACATGTCTTACACTTTTACGCCTGTTCGGAGGAGGCTTCTGCCCGGCGATTTTTCCGGTGAAGTGCTAACGCTTCTGCCACAATCTCCTGCTTGCTCTTGCGCGTTTCATACGCCGTGATCCTGACATACTCCATTAAGTCTGTTTCTACTCTGGCACTTAACATCTTCAGATCAGCATCCTTTGCTAAACCGCGAGCAGTGCGTTTGTCCGGATAATCACGGGATGGCATAGAAAACGTCCTCCAAAAATTGTCTTGTTAATTCGTGCTATGAAATATGCTCCAGAGTATTTGTTAAGTCAACATGCAGTGATTCTTTAGTGATTATTTTTCATGTTGCCTCTTCTTGTTAAGTCATATTTAAGTGACTTTTAAGTCATGTTTTTATGACTTTTATATTCTCGATCTGCTGGCGTTGAAAAATTCAGGTGTCATCACAGAATCGATCTTTTCTTTTTTACTTTGTTTCCTGTGTTAACTATGTTGGAGGCATTCGGTCTATAGCAAAAAAAGTGAGAACAACATGGTGAACCAACAAATCAATAAGGTCGCGAAAGGGGTATTGCTGGCAATGGCAGGGGTCATGACATTTGCCGCTCCACTGGCCATTGGAGCAGAAACGGCGATTACGCAAGCTGCTGGTAAAGTACTGCCTTATCAGGAAAAACCGCGCGTCTTTGTCCTGACCGACATCGGTAATGAACCCGACGATCAGATGTCCCTGACGCGTTTTTTACTGTACTCAAATGAGATGAACGTTGAGGGGCTGGTGGCGACCACCTCCACCTGGCAGCGCGAAAAAGTGCACACCGATATGATTGACCTTGTTGTGGGTCACTATGGTGAAGTGCAGCCGAACCTGCTGAAACATGCGGCCGGGTTCCCGACGGTATCCCAGCTTCAGTCTGTGGTGGCACCGGGCCTCGCCAGCTACGGTATGGCGGCAACCGGTGAAGGTAAAAACACCGCAGGTTCCGATCTGCTGGTGAAAGCCATTGAGAAAAGTACCGATGCGGATCACCCGCTGTTTATTACCCTGTGGGGCGGGGCGAATACACTTGCGCAGGCACTCCAGGATCTCGCCAAAAAACATCCTGCTGATGTTGTTCAGTCGCTGACCCGCAACCTGGTGGCGTATTCCATTTCCGATCAGGATGATGCCGGGTTCTGGATCCGTGAGCATTACCCGGAAATGACCTGGATCGTCGATCCGTCCAGCCAGAATGGCGAAGATTATGCGCGTGCGACCTGGACTGGCATCAGCGGCGACCAGTATTACCGTAATGCGCCAGGTGCCGATTTTACGACCGTTTCCCAGCACTGGCTGGATGAAAATATCCGCAGCAAAGGGCCAATGGGTAAAGGCTACCTGAAGTACATGTTCATTATGGAAGGGGATACGCCGTCGTTCCTCGGCCTTATCCGTAACGGTTTAAACAGCGAACGAAACCCGGGCTGGGGCGGCTGGGGCGGGCGTTACATTGTGCGCCAGCCGCAGCATGAAACGCGCCCTATCTGGAGCAGCGGCGGTGACTTCTATCCGGGCAACCCGAATGCCGCCGATACGGTGATCGGCAAAGACGGGAAACAATACACCTCGAACCAAGCGACCATCTGGCGCTGGCGTGAAGCTTTCCAGCATGATTTTGCTGCCCGTATGGAGTGGGGCATCAAAGACTACGCTCATGCCAATCACAATCCGGAAGTCGTGGTGAACGGTCAGGCGGGGCAGCAGGTGGTTTATCTTAAGGTGAAAGCCGGAGACACGCTGACGGTCGATGCCGCAGGCAGTAAAGATCCTGACGGCGATAAGCTCAGCTATAACTGGTTCCTGTATCCGGAAGCAGGTTCAGCTAGCTCGCAGCCGGTGGCGGTTAAAGACGTTCAGGGGCGTCGCGGGGAAGACAATCTCAATGCGCCAGCGGTGCTGACCCTGGGTGAAAATGGCAAACAGAGCGTGCAAGTGAAAGCCCTGCGTACCGGGACGGAACACCTGATCCTGGCCGTCACGGATAACGGCAAACCGTCGTTAACCTCTTATCGTCGTATTATTGTTTCCGTGAATTAATTCGGGTATTAGTGATGTCGGGTGCCGGTGGGCACCCGATTTCGCGTTATCGTTAATATTGCCGGTGAACCCATGATGAAAACCGCTCTTGCACCCGCCATCACTCTGCGAGAGAAGTTCTGCTACGGGCTGGGAGATACCTCAGCGAATATCTTTATGGGCATGACGATGATGTTCCTGTCCATTTACTACACCGATGTGTTTCGGCTTAGCCCGGTGGCAATGGGCAGCCTGTTTCTGCTGGCGCGTTTTATCGATGCCATTGGCGACCCCCTGATTGGCCTGCTGGCCGACCGAACCCGTTCCCCGCGCGGGCGTTATCGCCCCTGGCTACTCTGGTTTGCCCTTCCTTATGGTCTGAGCTGTGCCGCCGTCTTTTTCTCACCGGAACTGAGCGCGACAGGGCGTATCGTTTACGCCTATGTGACGTACATGGCGCTGGTGTTCAGTTTCAGTCTGGTGGTGGTGCCGTATGTGTCGCTCCTCGGGGCGATGTCAGTGGATAGCGACGAACGCATTCAAATCAACGCGATCCGCTTCCCGCTTGCCAAGCTGGCTTATCTGCTCTGTTCGCTGTTCGTTCCGGCACTTATTGCACTGTTTGATAACGAAATCCTGGGATACCGGGCGGTGATGTGCGGCATTGGCGTGCTGTCCACGCTGCTGGTGCTGATTTGTTATTTCAATACCCAGGAGCGCGTTCCCCCGCAAAGCGTGCCGGCGATCGGGGTACGTGAGCAGTTTCGCCACCTGCTGCAAAATGACCAGGCCCTGATTCTGTTTGCCGCGCAGGCCGTCGTTATGGTGATGAATACGCTAAAGTTTGGGGCGGCCGCCTATTTTGTGAAGTATGTGCTTCAGATGCCCGTCACCTTTTTAAGCCTGATGCTGACGGCCGCCTCGGTGGCTGGTATTGTCGCCCCGCTGGTGACCGGGTATCTGCTGCGGCGCGGGCGCATAAAACGCATCCCGCTGCTGGTATACAGTCAGCTTGCCAGCGCGGTCATCACGCTGGCGATGGGCTTTACACCAGCCAGCGCCGTCTGGCCGCATCTGTGGCTCTTTGTCTCTGCCACCATGATGGCCGAGCTGATTGCGGTGATCCTGTGGGCAAGCGTCGCCGATGTGGCCGACTACGGTTTTTATCGCTTCGGTGTGCGCATTAACGGCATGATTGGCGGCGGGATGCTGTTTTCCACCAAAGCGGGCATGGCCGTGGGCGGGGCGCTGATGGGCTACATTCTGGCCTGGTTTGGCTATCAGCCGGACAATGCGACGGCGGCAATGCCGGAACAGCTTCCGGCATTCAGAGTGCTGTATATCTGGTTACCGGCCTGTTGCCTGTTCCTGACGGCAGGTATCCTGCGGTTTTACCGGCTGGATGAACAGAAAACGAGAGATGTTATGATGCGCGCACAGGACGAAACCGGCCGGGCGGAGGCGAAACGACATGGACTATAAAAAGCAGATCCTCAATATTTTGCACAGCGAGCATGAGTCTCGCGCGGAAATGACCCGCCGGGTGGGTGTGACCAAAGCCTATATCACCAAACTGACCTCGCAGCTTTTGCAGGAAGGGCTGATTGAGGAGCGGGAAATCAAAGATATTACCTTTGGCCGCCCACAGCAGTTGCTGGCCGTGAAGGGCGGTTGCGCCTTCAGCGTGAATATCATGCTGCGTAAGGGCAGCTTTCAGGGCACGCTGAATGACTACAATACCCAGCGTGATGCGTTGGCCAGCCATCAATTTTCGCTGCCGGAGTCCATGACGCCAGACGAACTGGTCATGCTGATTGCGCAAGGCATTAAGGCGCTTTGCGAGGCGGCGGGGATTGCGCAATCCCGTATTAATGTCGTCAGCGTGGCATTGCAGGGCGGTATTGAACATTTCACTGGCGTGGTGCGTTATTGCCCGTTATTTACCGACACTAACGTTAACCTGATGGCGCGTATTCAGGAACATGTCGGTATCACCACCCGGATTTACAATATTGCCCATTGCACCAACTATCTGCTGGCGAAGCGTTCGCCGGGGCTGTCCTATGTGGCATTTATGCCCGGTTTTGGCAGCCTGGGGTATGGTTACTGCACCAACGGCGAGCCGGGACTTGGCGAAAACGGTTTTTACCCTGAAATTGTCCATCTGCCTTATGAAGGTGGCATTGAACAAGCCTTTAATGTGAAAGAAGAGAATAAAGCCGAAACCGTACAAACGACGGCCCGGGCGCTCTATTTTGCTATCTGTTGTACTGCGCCGATCCATAACATCAAACTGGCGATTGCTACCGGTGAGCTGTTTGAGGATTACGGCGACGAGGTATTACCGCGGGTACAGGATATGCTTGATAACACCCCTAACCAGCATATTCGCGAGATCCGTATCCGGCATGATAAAACGGGATATCACTATGGCGTGAAAGGGCTGGTACAGCTCAGTTCGGACTGTATTACCGAGCTGCTGGCCTGATGATGACGCGAGGGTTCCCCATCAGAACGTGAGGTCAAACACATGGATTTTAGTGCGCTTCAGCTTCAGACGACGGTTGCTCCACACCAATTTTCGGGCGTCGCGCCCGTTCCCCTGACCGATGCCACTATGCAGGAGCGTAAAGATAAGCTTCTGGCACGAATGGCCGCTGAGGGGTACGACGCCCTCATTATTTATGCCGACAAAGAGCACGGCAGTAACTTTGAATACCTGACAGGATTTATTCCCCGCTTTGAAGAGGGGCTGCTGGTGCTGGCGAAAGATGGCGCCGCAACCGTTATTCTCGGGAATGAAAACCTGAAAATGGCCTCCCATTCCCGTATTCCGGTCACGCTTAAACACAGCCCGTATTTCTCATTACCGAATCAGCCAATGGATAACGAAAAACCGCTCGAGGTATTATTCGCCGAGTCGGGTCTGGGCGATATGCACCGCGTGGGGGTTGTGGGCTGGAAAATGTTTACGTCTGGCCAGGTGGATAATAAACAGCTTTTCGATTTACCCTGGTTTATTGTCGATGCCATTAAAAACAGTCTCTCTGCCGGCGCGGTGTCAGAAAATGCCGCGCATCTGTTTATTGACGGAGACAACGGCGCGCGGACAACCAACAATGCCAATGAAATCGCCCATTATGAATATGGTGCGAATCTGGCGTCGAACTGCATCCTGAATGCCATGAACGCGGTGGAGCCGGGAATGAGTGAGGCAGCGTTAGGGGCGTACCTGACGGCGGAAGGGCAGTACAATACGGTGGTGACCATTGCCGCATCGGGCCAGCGTTTTGAAAAAGCCAATCTTTATCCCACGCATAAACCGCTGCAAAGAGGCCAGCCGCTGTCCATGACTACCGGGTTTAAAGGTGGATTATCCAGCCGTACCGGTTTTGTGATTGCCAGCGAAAGTGAGTTGCCCGATACGCAGAAAGATTATCTTGAACGCGTGGCAAAACCGTATTTTGCGGGCGTAGTGACCTGGCTTGAAAATATCAGAATTGGCATGAAAGGCGGGGAGATGTATTCCCTGATGGAGTCCATCCTGCCAAAAGAGAAATATGGCTGGCACCTGAATCCCGGGCATCTCAGCGCCGATGAAGAGTGGATGTCATCGCCCATTTATAAACATTCGATGCAAACGCTGAAAAGCGGAATGATTTTGCAGATTGATATTATTCCGTCAGTACCGGGCTATACCGGCACCAGCGCCGAGGAGAGCGTTGCGCTGGCGGATTTCGCGCTCCAGGCCGAGATCAAACGCGAGTACCCTGAGCTATGGGCAAGAATTGAAACCCGTAAGCGCTATCTTAAGGACGTGCTTAAGATTGAACTGAGCGAGGATGTGATCCCGCTTTCCAGTGCCGTTGCTTATTTACGGCCTTTCTTCCTGGCGAAGGATAAAGCGTTCACCTGCTAAACAATTTTTGGAGAACTGATTGAGGGAGCATGGTTATTTTTTCTTTTGTCGACCATGCTCTTTGTACTTATACCATTCAGCGCCGCAAATGCCGTCAGCGTCATCGTACTCACTTGTGCCCAGGAGACGTTAATGCGCCATATTCTTGTCCCTGTTGCTGCCGCTCTGGCCCTGTTTATCATGGGTATTTTTATTCTGAATACCCAGCTCTGGTATTCCGCACGGGCCGACAGCATGACGGGGGCGAAGTTTGTCGTAAAGAATATGAATACGATCCTGGGTGAAGCGCAGCGTGCCACCCGGACAGCGATGAATGTCGCCGCGGCAGGCTGTGATGAGGAAGGGCAATACCGGCTGGGCACCGAGGCGGCGCTACAACCTCATCTCAGGACTATTTTCATTCTCGCTCATGGGCAAATTGTGTGTTCATCCCTGCCGGATAACCGTGTGCTGCTGGTTAACGTGATGATATTACCTGATTCAATACTGATGCTGCTGCCAGCAAAAGAGACGGTAAATGGTTTGCCCGTACTGCTGTACCAGACGGTATCTGACGGCAGCCGTATTGGGATCACGGTCAGCGATCGCCATATCCGCGACGCCCTGGGTATTTCGATAAAAGGCATCAGTTACCGGTTAAGGGTCGGTGACACCGTGCTGGGCCTGTCTGGTGATGCTACACCGGTAAACGATAAAGGTAAGCATGTCGGGCGGCTTGACGCCAAAAATTACCCCTACAGCATTGAGTACAACTATCCTCCGTTATTCAGCGTGCAGAGGCTGGTAAGCCAGGGGGCGGGCATCCTGCTTTTTTTACTGCTGATCGCCTGTCTTGGCGCTTACGCCCTGTATAAGTATCTGAATAAAAGTACGCCGCCTGAAGAATCGCTACAGCGCGCCATCGCAAAGGGGGAGATCATCCCGTTTTATCAGCCCGTTGTTAATGGCCGTGAGGGCACCCTGCGGGGCGTGGAGGTACTGGCGAGATGGAAACACCCAAAAGCGGGCTATATTTCCCCGGCCTCGTTTATCCCGCTTGCTGAAAAATCCGGCCTGATAGTGCCGCTGACACGCAGCCTGATGGCACAGGTGGTCATGCAGATGAACGCCATTTCCAGCAAGCTGCCGGAAGGTTTTCATGTGGGGATTAACTTCAGTGCATCCCATATTGCCATGCCCACCTTTGTGGATGAGTGCCTGGACTACAAAAGTCGCTTTGAGCGCAAAGATTTAAACCTGGTGCTTGAAGTCACAGAGCGTGAACCGCTGGATATTGACGAACGCCTGGTCCATACCCTGAATGCGCTGCACGAAAATGGTTTTGCCATCGCGCTGGATGACTTCGGAACCGGGTATTCAGGGCTCTCTTACCTGCACGATCTGCATATTGATTACATCAAGATTGACCATAGCTTTGTCAGCCGGGTCAATGAGCATGAGGAATCCACCCGGATCCTGGATTGCGTGCTGGATCTGGCGCGTAAGCTCTCGATAAGTATTGTCGCCGAAGGCGTGGAAACCAAAGCGCAGCTTGATTACCTCAACCGGAATAATATTGTCTTCCAGCAGGGGTACTACTTCTTTAAGCCCGTTCCGTTCACCGGGCTGATAAAAATCTTGTTATCCAAACCTAACGTGAAAGTCATGGTAGAGTAACCGGCCGGGCGAGAGTGCAGGATTAAATCCCTTCACACATCAACGCGTTTGCGCGATCGTCCGGAAAGTGCCTTGATCCTTACCCATAATCCGTAATACTGTATTTATATACAGTATTTGGCAGGAAAGGCAATTATGAGCACTCTCTTTTCGTATTATCCCCGGCAGGACATGGAGTTACCGCTGTTTCTGGAGCGCGTTGCCTGTGGTTTTCCAAGCCCTGCACAGGATTACGTTGAAGATCGCATCGACCTGAACAAGCTGGCGGTAAAACACCCCAGTGCAACGTATTTCGTGAAAGTCAGCGGGGATTCCATGATCGGGGCCGGGATCGGCGATGGCGATCTGCTGGTGGTCGATCGTTCGTTAACGGCGGAACATGGTGACATTGTCGTGGCGGCGGTGGACGGAGAGTTTACGGTAAAAGAGCTACAAACCCGGCCGGTCTTAAGATTGCTTCCCCACAATACCCGCTATCAGCCTATTACGTTTCATTCCGAAGAGGAGCTGCAAATCTTCGGCGTGGTGACGCATACGCTGAAAACACATAAACAGTCGGGCGGGGTAAAAAGCCATCGCGTGGATGACCCGGAAATGCATAACCATGTTCGCACTTGTTGACGTCAACAGCTTCTACGCGTCCTGCGAGACGGTTTTTCGTCCCGACCTTCAGGGAAAGCCCATTGTGGTGGTGTCCAATAACGATGGCTGCATTATTTCGCTTTCACGCGAGGCAAAGCAGCTGGGGATCAAAATGGGCGAGCCGTACTTTAAGTTCAAGGAGAAACGCTATCCGTCGCGGGTCTACGTGTTTAGCTCGAATTACGCGCTGTATGCCGATCTCAGCAGCCGCGTGATGCAGACGTTAACCGATCTTTCCCCGGCGATAGAGATCTACTCCATTGATGAGGCGTTCGTGAATGTATCGGGGATCGACAGCTGTATGCCACTGGCTATTTTCGGGCATCAGATGCGTAACCAGGTACTGAAAAATACCGGGCTGACGGTGGGCGTGGGGATCGCGCAGACGAAAACGCTGGCAAAGCTTGCGAACTATGCGGCGAAGAAATGGCGCAGCACGGGCGGCGTTGTTGATTTGTCAGACCGCGATCGTCAGCGCAAACTGCTGGGCGCAGTGCCGGTGGAAGAGGTATGGGGGGTTGGGCGGCGGATCACCAAAAAGCTAAATGCGATGGGCATTACCACGGCGCTTGAGCTGGCCGACAGCTCTTCGTGGGTAATAAGAAAGCATTTCAACGTGGTTCTGGAGCGCACGGTTCGTGAACTTCGCGGCGAGCGTTGCCTTAGCCTGGAAGAATTTACCCCCACGAAGCAGCAAATCATCTGTAGCCGCTCTTTTGGGCACCGCATTACGCAATACGTTGAGATGCATCAGGCGATTTGCGCTTACGCCGAACGCGCAGCGGAAAAACTGCGTGGCGAGCGCCAGTATTGTCGCTTTATCAGCGTATTTCTGCGGACCAGTCCTCATGCGGATAATGAGGTGTATTACGGCAATCAGGCTTCCGTCACCCTGATGACGCCGAGCAACGACTCACGCGATATCATCCGCGCCGCCACGCAAGCGTTAGAGCGGATATGGCTTGATGGGTATCGCTATATGAAAGCGGGGGTGATGCTGGCAGACTTTTTCAGTAGCGGGGTCGCACAGCTTAATTTGTTCGATGACAACCGCCCGCGAGCCAATAGCATGGCGTTGATGGAGGCGATAGACAGGCTTAACCATTCCGGGAAAGGGAAAGTCTGGTTTGCCGGGCAGGGGATCGAGAAAGCCTGGTCGATGAAACGTGAGATGCTCTCCCCGTCTTATACGACAAAGTATGCGGATTTGCCGGTGGTACGGTAGTCACTGAATATGACAAAAAATACAGAACTCATATAAGGAAATGAGGGCTGTTCAGGAATGTTTTCGTGATCTGCCAGAGCAGAAGCGCTAAGCTTTGCCGCCTGACTTTATTGGCCGGGATCGCAATGAATAACCTCGCTCTCTGGTATCGCCGTTTTGGTGAACCTGCGTCCGTACTGCAACCTGAACTCACTGCGCCCGGCGCACTGACGCCGGGCGAACTGCGGGTGCGTATGCGCTATTCCCCGGTCAATGCCTCCGACCTTATCCCCATTACCGGTGCTTATCGTCACCGCACGCCATTACCGGCGGTGGCGGGTTATGAAGGGGTGGGAGAGGTGACTGAAGCGCCCGCTGCATTCGCGCATCTTCTGGGCAAGCGCGTGCTACCGCTGCGGGGGCAAGGTACCTGGCAACAGTATGTTGATTGCCCGGCGGAATATGCAATCCCGGTACCGGACGAGGTTCACTCACACCTTGCCGCGCGGGCATACATTAACCCGCTGGCTGCAAGGATGATGCAGAATCTCTATCCGCCGCAGGGGAAACGGGTGCTGCTAACGGCAGCAGGTTCGGATTGCGCCATTTTGCTTGGGCAGTGGGCGCGCAGTGCCGGAGCGGAAGAGGTATACGGCATTCACCGCTCGCCTGTTCATGGCGAACGGCTGGCTGCGATGGGCATTATCCCGATAGATCAAGGTAATACGGAGATGGTAAACGCCGTCGCCGCGCGTGCGGACGTGGTGTACGATGCAACGGGCGGCAGCCTGGCAGAAACGCTTCTGAGCCTGATGCCCGAAGAGGGGATATTTGTCTGTTATGGCCTGCTCAGCGGGCAAACGTTCCGGCAGCGCCGGGCCTTTCCACGCGTGGAGTGGTTCCATATTCGCAATCACCTGGATGCGCTGAGCGCGGAGGCGTGGCAGGCGGAATTCCGGCACATCTGGCCGATGCTGTGTGCAAGTCAGTACAGCGATGTCACGGTTTATCCTCTGACGCAATGGCAGGCGGCGCTACAGTGCTACCGCCAGGCCGGAAGAGTCAGTAAACCGCTGCTGGATATGAACCTGTAAGCCCCTGACAGGCAGGGGCCACGCTTACTTATGGCTCATGTCACTGAGCAATATGGCGATGCTTTGCCCACCCGCCGTTTGCTCCAGACCAATTTTCACGATGATGGTCAGCGGTACGGAAAGCAACATACCGACCGGGCCGAGCAGCCAGCCCCAGAAAATCAGAGATAAAAACACCACCAGGGTGGAAAGCCCAAGCCCGCGCCCCATCATTCGGGGTTCCAGTATGTTGCCGAAGACCAGGTTAATCACCAGATAGGCAGCCAGTAAAATGAGCGCATCATAAAGCCCGCTGAAAACCAGCACCTGAAGGATGGGCGGAATAGCCGCCAGCACCGAGCCGATATTGGGAATATAGTTAAGCGCAAAGGCCAGCAGCCCCCATACAAACGCAAAACGGACATCCAGCGCGACGAGCATCCCCCAGACAACCAGCCCCGTAACCAGGCTAATGGCTGTTTTCAGCACCAGATAGCGCGAAACGCTGTCCAGTGCGCGTTGGATCGCACCCATGCCTTCTACCGGACGGATCATTATCTGTTGCAGCTTTGCCGGCAGTTGCGGCACTTCAAACAGCATAAAGACCACCGTCAAAAACAGCAGGAAAATAGACGTCATGGCATTCGAAAGCTGCGCCAGCAGGCTGGTGACAAGGGTCATTGCCGCATTGGGATCGATATACTTCAGCAGCTCCTCAACCGACACCTCGATACCTGCACGTTGCAGCCAGGGTTCAATTTGCAGTAGCGGGATCACCAGTGATGAACGGTATTTAGGCAGCGTACGTGCCAGCTCGTTCAGGGAGGTTCCCAGATACGCCACCAGCAACACCATGGCGACAATGATGATGCCAATCAGAAGCGTAATGGCCAGCACGCGGGGGACGCGGAGCCGGACCATGCGCTGAACCAGCGGGTTAAGTATCACGGCAATAAAAAGTGCGAGAATAAAGGGCACAATGATATCCGCCGCAAAACGGACGCCCGTCAGAATGATCACCAACATGCCCAGCATGATGACAATTTTAAGCCCGTTCAGGGTAATGATGGGTTTAGCCATGGAAATTCCTGAAATAATTCTTTTATTTATAATAGATGCGAATGCCGATTCAATAAACTAACCAAGGTCAAACAGGGTGGGTAAAGAAATGAAAAGACTTTGAGTAAATTCCTGGCTTATGGTACAAATCAGGCGTGTTCAACTACCGAGGACAATTTTCATCCGCAAAGACGAGAAGCAAGATCGCGGATAATTGTAATTTTATGGACAATTTGTTCAGGACGTACATTTCAAAAAACACCGCTGTATTTTCTACCTCCCTCTGCCTTCTGTCTGGTGAGCAACACTGGCGCACCGCGCTATAGTCACGTCTTCTGCCTGAGCTGGCGCTATGCGCTTAGCTGTCTGATTTAATTTCATATTTTTTTGGTTTGCCGTCTGAGGCGAGCCACGATGGATTATATTCTCAAGCAGGAGAAGATCATGTTTTACTGGATTTTATTAGCTCTGGCTATCGTCGCTGAAATTACCGGCACCTTGTCTATGAAATGGGCAAGTGTCAGTGATGGCAACACCGGCTTTATTTTAATGCTGGTGATGATTTCACTTTCCTATATTTTTCTGTCCTTTGCGGTAAAGAAAATCGCGCTGGGTGTGGCCTATGCATTGTGGGAAGGTGTCGGTATTTTGTTGATTACGCTGTTCAGTGTCATGTTATTTGACGAAGCATTATCAACCATGAAAATTGCCGGACTGACGACCCTGGTTGCCGGGATTGTGCTGATTAAATCGGGTACACGCAAACCGACAAAACAGCTGAAGGAGAAGACCCATGCAGCAGTTTGAATGGATCCACGCGGCCTGGCTGGCGTTTGCCATTGTGCTGGAAATTGTGGCTAACGTCTTTCTGAAGTTTTCCGATGGTTTTCGCCGTAAGTTTTACGGCCTGATGTCCATTGCCGCCGTGCTGGGCGCGTTCAGTGCGCTGTCGCAGGCGGTAAAAGGTATCGATTTGTCTGTGGCCTATGCGTTGTGGGGCGGGTTTGGTATCGCCGCAACGCTTGCTGCCGGCTGGATCCTTTTCGGCCAGCGTTTAAATAACAAAGGCTGGATAGGGCTGGCGTTATTGCTGGCAGGTATGGTGATGATCAAACTTGCCTGACGAATACAGCCAGCGTTTACAGGCAGCGAAATCCGCTGCCTGTATTACTCTTATAAAAGCATGACGTTGAAGAGGATGGCTGATGCATCTCACCTTAAGCTGGCGCAATATCCCCACTGCAAAAACGCTGTTCGTCATGATATTTATGGCGGGGATCGGCTTAATCGTGTCTGTCGTCGCGTTGCTTTACCTGTCTCTACATCTTATCAGCACCAAGACCAATGAAATTGATGAACACCGCACCGTGCTCTCGGTTCAGGGGGCGATCCAGACCTCCGTTAATCGTGTCTCCTCGCTGGTGATCGATAATGCCGTCTGGGACGACGCCGTGCGTGAGCTTTATGGCCCTAAGCTGGATACCGAATGGCTGTATAACACCTGGGGCGCAGGGTTTAAAATCAATAATCTCTACGACGGCACATTTGTACTGGATGAACATTTTAATGTGCTGTGGGGGTCATTTCGGAGCCAGCCTTTTACGGAAAAGGATCTCTCATTTTTTGGTTCAGGCCTGAAAGCGCTGATTGATGAGCACCGCAGCGCATTACCCTCAGACAAGAATATTTACGCCGGGATCACCCGTACCCGAAATGGCGTGGCATTTATCGGTATCGGGCTTGTGCGCCCGATGGTCGGCCCGCTCCAGATTAGCGGTGATACGCGCCGTTATCTGGTCATTACCCGCCACCTGAATTCCCAGATTTTGTCCGATCTGGGGGCAACGTTTCAGATAGACCGCCTCAACTATACGCCCAATAAAATCAACGATATGAGTATGCCGCTTAACAGTTCGGCCGGGGAGCTTTTGGGCTATCTCAACTGGCAGGCGAGGTTGCCGGGGGCGCAGGCGGCGAGGGCGGCATCGTCAGACATCACGCAAATCGTCATTCTGGCCGCCGCCCTGATCTTGCTGTTTATTCTGGTGAGTAGCGTCGGGCTGTATAAGCTTGCCCGGGGGGAAAGTCAGGCCCGGCTGGTGGCACGAACGGACTGGCTGAGCCACTTACCCAACCGACGCGCGTTGATAGAAGCGCTGGAGCAGGTCAGCCTGCGCGGTGATATTGACGTGAAAAGCGTAGTGTTTATCGACCTTGATGGCTTTAAAGATGTGAACGATATCTATGGCCACAGCGTGGGTGATGACCTCATCATCGCCATTGCAAAAACACTGCGTGAACAGGTCCCGCCTGGCGGGATGCTGGCGCGTATGGGTGGCGATGAGTTTGCCATGACCATTGGCGGCGATCGCTCAGAGGCGCAGGCGTCAGCGTTTGCCGGGGCGGTGCTCGACTTCCTGAATGCCCCGATTCGCCTGGGAGATCGCACCATCCATATCAGCGCCAGCATCGGGATCGCCAGTGGAACCCTGATTGAGTGCACCAGTTCCGAGCTGTTCCGTCGGGCCGATATTGCCATGTATCACGCCAAAATGACCGGAAAAGGGCGGGTCACCCACTACGATGCAGAGCTCAACAGCGCGCGGGAACGGCAGCTGGCACTTGAAGACCAGATCCGAGGCGGGCTTGAACGCGATGAATTTGATGTCTGGTATCAGCCGATTATTGATGCGCGGAGCCAGAAAATGACCAGCGTCGAAGCGCTGGTGCGCTGGCCACGCCGCCCGCAAGGGGAACTTGGCCCGGATGCCTTTATTACGATTGCTGAAACTAGTGGCCTGATTTATAAGCTCGGCCAGTTTGTCCTGCACCGGGCCTGTAGCGATCTGGAGCCTTTTGGTGATTTAAAATTATCCGTCAATATCTCTCCGGCGCAGTTCCGCGATCCTGAGTTTGAAGATAAGGTCGCCAACGTGCTGGATATCACCCATTTCCCGGCGAACCGACTCCAGCTCGAAGTGACGGAAACCTACGTCCTGGAAAACCCGGAGCGTGCGCGTTCAGCAATAGTTAACCTGAAAGCGCTGGGTACGGCGGTTGCACTGGATGATTTTGGCACGGGGTATTCAAGTATCGGCTATCTGCGCCGTTTCAATTTTGACACCATCAAAATAGACAAATCGCTGGCCGGGCTGGTGGATAACGACGAACAGGCCGCCGCGCTGGTGAGTGGTACGGTGCGAATCGCTAACGCGCTGGGGATGGCGGTGGTGGCGGAAGGTGTGGAAAACGAAAAGCAGATGAAACTCTTACGGCTGGCTGGCTGCGATCAGTTGCAGGGATTCTGGTTCAGCCAGCCGATGCCGATTGAGGCAATTATTGAATTACGTCAGGTCAGACAGTGCTGACCTACTGCTGCGCCAGCGCTTCGAGTCTGTCGCGAAAACCGGTGACGGACAACGCGCGGTTATCGGCACGCCATCTGTCTTTAGCGGCAGGCGCAGAGCTTTGAACGCCAATCAGCTGCCAGCCGTTGTCTGTTTTCAGCATCAGCGGCGAACCGCTATCACCCGGTAAGGTATCGCACTGATGCGACAATACGCTGTTTTGCGCCCAGCCTGTGACAATGCAGTCTGAATGGGTGTACAGCGAATCCAGGTGATCAACGGGGTAACCCGATTGTGTCACTTTGCGGTCGGCGGCCTTCAGCGCAGCAGTCAGTGCGGCTTTATCACCGTCAAACAGCGGCAGCGGCGTAATGCCAGACGGCGGGTAACGTAACACCACCAGACCAAAATCCCAGGACGCCGCAGCTGGTGGCACAATCCAGCCATCACCATCCGGTTTCAGGCGCTTGCCCAGCGACGGGTCGACCCGGCCTTCAATTCCGTGGATCTCATAGCGCCACACCCCTTTTTGCGACACAAAGCGCAACGCAACGGCTTTATCTGGTTTGCCGTTTGGCGGTGTTAACAGGCAATGGCCTGCGGTCAATGCAAGCTGAGGGGTAATTAAGGTGGCAGTACATAAGTTGCCGCTGGCGGTTTCCAGCTGGCCAATAGCATCCCATGGGGGCTGAGTAGGGTTGGCAACACGCGTACGATCGTCATGACCAAAGAAAAGCGTCTTTACATCTTTGGCGCTCATGGTGTCATCGCCACCATCATCCGCATGTGAAAAGCCAGAAAAAAGAGTAAACGTTCCCAGTAACAACACTACAGATTTACGCATATCACACTCTGGTGGGGGTAATTATGATTATTAAAAGTGAACCCTATGAAAATACTATAGACGGGACGGCGTTAAAGTGGGAGTAAAATCAGCGTGCTACATTCAGGAAAGATAAAAGTGGCTTGCGATGAGCGCGCATAAAATAAGCAGAATAAGAATGAGCTCAAACCGATAGCGTCGCAGCATACGCCCTCCGGATAAAAAAACGGCGCTGGACCTTTCCGGTTCAGCGCCGGTTTACCAACGTGCCCCGAAGGGCACGGTTAAGCTTGTACTCTTACGCAGCTGGCTGTGCAGCTGGTTTAGCAGCTTCGTGTTTTACTGCTTTTTTGTGATGCTTTT
>Ga0153917_1000440_pt1 | contig 27702 bp, 26 predicted proteins | sample TSFL001MetaG_FD_104695 | JGI IMG/M metagenome (GOLD analysis project Ga0153917, IMG submission 104695) | Attine ant fungus gardens microbial communities from Florida, USA - TSFL001 MetaG | ecosystem: Host-associated > Fungi > Mycelium > Unclassified | place: USA: Florida, Paynes Creek Historic... | reverse complement strand
TATTCACCGTCGTCTACCTGCTGGGAGTTCTGTAATGGCTAACGCACACGACACTCATCACGAAGGTAACCACGGCAGCGTCAAGTCGTACATGATCGGCTTCATCCTGTCGATCATCCTGACTGCGATCCCGTTCGGCCTGGCCATGTCGCCAAGCCTGCCGAAGAACCTGACCGTTCTGATCATTGTTGCCATGGCCGTGATCCAGGTGGTCGTACACCTGGTGTACTTCCTGCACATGGACCGCTCGAAAGAGCAACGCAACAACGTATCGACGTTCCTGTTCACCACGCTGGTGATCGCTCTGCTTGTCGGCCTGTCGTTGTGGATCATGTTCAGCATCCACTTCGAAATGTTGGCCAAGTGAGGTAAGACTGCATGTCCGTGAAGCACTTTATCCAAATCACCAAACCGGGGATCATTTTCGGTAACGTGCTTTCCGTGGCAGGCGGTTTCTTCCTTGCCTCGAAGGGCCATGTGGATTTCGCCCTGTTCCTGGCGGTGGTGATCGGTACTTCGCTGGTGGTCGCGTCCGGATGCGTGTTCAACAACTGCATCGACCGTGACATCGACCACAAGATGGAGCGCACCAAGAACCGCGTCATGGTTCAGGGCGGCATGTCGCTGACCCTCGCGCTGATCTACGCCACCCTGCTTGGGGTGGCGGGTTTCAGCCTGCTGTATGTCCAGGCCAACCCACTGTCGGCGTTCTGTGCGCTGATCGGCTTCATCGTCTACGTCGGCTTCTACAGCCTGTGGCTCAAGCGTAAATCGGTGCACGGCACCTTGGTCGGCAGCCTGTCCGGTGCCATGCCTCCGGTGATCGGCTACTGCGCCGTGAGCAACAGCTTCGACCTGGCTGCAGTGACCCTGCTGGTGATGTTCAGCCTGTGGCAGATGCCGCACAGCTTTGCGATCGCGATCTTCCGCTTCAAGGACTACAGTGCCGCCAACATTCCGGTCCTGCCGGTGGCGCGCGGTATCCTCGCGGCGAAGAAGCAGATCGTGCTGTACGTGCTGGCCTTCGTCCTCGCCACCCTGATGTTGACCCTCGGCGGCTACGCCGGCCTGGGTTACCTCGCCGTGGCGGCCGCCATGGGCCTGTACTGGCTGTACATGGCCTGGGGTGGCTACAAGGCCGAGGACGACAGCAAGTGGGCCCGCAAGGTCTTCGGTTTCTCCATCCTCACCGTCACTGCCCTGAGCGTGATGATGTCGGTGGACAGCCAGACTGCCGCGGACGTGCTGATGACCTACGCACGCTGATTCCAACGCCTGTTACACGAAAGCCCCGGCCATGTTGCCGGGGTTTTTTATGGGTTTTATTCGCGGGTAAACCCCCACAGGATCTTGTACAGGTTTCGAATAGGGTGTGGTCCTTGTGGGAGCGGGTTTACCCGCGAAGAGGCCGGCCCTGAAAACATAAAATTCAGATTTTCAAAAAATACATCTGAAAAATTCTAAAAAAACAGGAAATTATGCTTTACAGAATTCTTGTTTCGGCACTATCTTCTGATTCGGCCGCCGAAGCGGCCAGCGTCGCTCGGACGGTTCCGGGCGCTTACGTCCTCAGAGGAAACCATGGCCAATCCAGGTTCGCCGCGCCGCTTTGCGCGCATCGATCGTCTCCCTCCATACGTCTTCAACATCACGGCCGAGCTCAAGATGGCCGCGCGCCGCCGTGGCGAAGACATCATCGACCTGAGCATGGGCAACCCGGATGGCGCCACCCCACCGCACATCGTCGAGAAGCTGGTGCAGGTCGCCCAGCGTGAAGACACCCATGGCTACTCCACCTCACGGGGTATCCCGCGTCTGCGTCGCGCCATCTCGCGCTGGTACCAGGAGCGCTACGACGTCGAGATCGATCCTGAAACCGAAGCCATCGTCACCATCGGCTCCAAGGAAGGCCTGGCCCACCTGATGCTCGGTACCCTCGACCACGGTGACACGGTGCTGGTGCCCAACCCCAGCTACCCGATCCACATCTACGGCGCGGTGATCGCCGGTGCCCAGGTGCGTTCGGTGCCACTGGTGCCTGGCGTCGACTTCTTCAACGAACTGGAGCGGGCGATCCGCGAGTCGATCCCCAAGCCGAAGATGATGATCCTGGGCTTCCCCTCCAACCCGACAGCCCAGTGCGTCGAGCTGGACTTCTTCGAGCGAGTGGTCGCCCTGGCCAAGCAGTATGACGTATTGGTGGTCCACGACCTGGCTTACGCCGACATTGTCTACGACGGCTGGAAGGCCCCGTCGATCATGCAGGTGCCGGGTGCCAAGGACATCGCGGTGGAGTTCTTCACCCTGTCCAAGAGCTACAACATGGCCGGCTGGCGTATCGGCTTCATGGTCGGCAACCCGGAGCTGGTCAGTGCCCTGGCGCGGATCAAGAGCTATCACGACTACGGCACTTTCACCCCGCTGCAGGTTGCGGCCATCGCGGCTCTGGAGGGCGACCAGCAGTGCGTGCGGGACATCGCCGAGCAGTACCGCCAGCGCCGCAACCTGCTGGTCAAGGGGCTGCACGAGATCGGCTGGATGGTCGAGAACCCCAAGGCCTCGATGTACGTCTGGGCGAAGATTCCCGAAGCCTACGCACACCTGGGCTCGCTGGAGTTCTCCAAGAAGCTGCTGGCCGAGGCCAAGGTCTGCGTGTCGCCGGGTATCGGGTTCGGTGACTATGGCGACGACCATGTGCGCTTCGCCCTGATCGAGAACCAGGACCGTATCCGCCAGGCGATCCGTGGCATCCGGCAGATGTTCCGGGCCGATGGCCTGACGTGCAAGTAACACCCTCGAGGGGGCCGCCAAGCGGCCCCGATTTCTCTCGGATCAGCGGCGATATTTTTTTGCTGTACCCCTCTTCTCAGCCACCCCTGCTTGGACTGAGAATGGCGCGCGGGCCCAGCCCCGATAACAACAACCCTCCCTCCGTGCCATCATGTCCGAATACAACCCTTGCCTTGACTGCGGCGCATGCTGCGGGTACTTTCGTGTGTCCTTTTTCTGGGGCGAATGCCAATCGGCCGGGGGCGTAGTGCCCGACGACCTGGTGGTGCAGATCAACCCAACCCGGGTCGCCATGATCGGCACCGACGCCAAACCCTGCCGCTGCACCGCCCTTGATGGCGAAGTCGGCAAGCAGGTCGCTTGCACCATCTACGAAAACCGCTCAAGCCCCTGCCGGGAGTTCGAAGCCTCCTGGGTCAATGGGGTGCATAACCCCAGCTGCGACGCCGCCCGTGCTCATTACGGGCTGCCGCCACTGGAGGCCAACGAGCCGCACTGGCCGGAGGATGACGGGGCCGAGGTGGCCTGAGCCCGCCGTTCCCACGCAGCAGATGGGGAGCCGGCCTGGTGTCGCTATTCAGGCGTGCAGCGGCCTCAGGATCGGTACGCCGTCCCTATTGGGGCGGCCAGCCCAGATGATCCGAGGTGCGGCAATCCACCTGTTGCGTGAAAGCCAGCTGCTGTATGGTTTCAGGCTTGTCCGGACCCGATGGAGCCTGAGGTTGCCCGCCTACTACCTGTCCTTCAGCCTGCTGCTGTACCTGCTCTGCCTGTTCTTCGACGGCGCCTCGATGGGCGAGGGGCGACACATGCCGGCCTTGCAGATGCTGCTCTATGGGCCCTGGGGCGTACCGTTCGGCCTGCATCAATGGTTCGCCAACCCCTTGCTGGTGGTGGCGGTGCTGGCGCATCGGCGCTTTCGCCGGTTGGCCTTGGTGCTCGGCGCGGGCGCCCTGTACCTGGCCATCGGCAGCCTGGGTATCGAGCGACTGCCGGACAACCAGAGCTATGCCTTCCAGGACGTCACAGGCTTTGGTGCAGGCTTCTACCTGTGGGGGTTGGCGATACTGGTGTTCTGCCTGGGGCAGGCCTGGTGGTGCTGGAAGGCCCGGCGTGCCGACGACATGCCCGGCTGGCACTGGCCCGATGTGGCGCTGATTGCCGCGATCGGCGTCACGATGTATGCCGGAACCCAGATGCCCGCGCTGCATTTCGATGTGGACAAGGTGCTGATGCCGCCGGAGCAGTCGCAGGCGCTGTGACGAGTGTCGGTGTTGGCTTGCCCGCGAAACAGTCACCGCAGATATCCAATGACTTACCGCGACGTCCCCCACTGCACCACCAGCATCCCCACCACGATCATCCCCACGCCCGCCAGGCGCATGGCATTGATCGGCCGTTCCGGCAATCCCATCAGCCCCCATTGATCGATCAGCAGCGACGACAGCACCTGGCCGGCGATCACGCAGACGATGAACCCGGCGGCCCCCAGGCGTGGGGTCAGCACCAGCGCGGCGGTGATGTAGAGCACCCCCGCCACGCCGCCGAACCAGGCCCACCAAGGGGCTTGGGCCAGGTTCTGCAACTGCGGCATGGGTGCGCGCATCACCAGCAGGGCAGGGATCAGCATCAACAGGCTGACGCATAGCGACACGCCCGCCGCCCACAGCGGATGGCCCAGCAGGCGTCCGAGCGCAGCGTTGCTGCCCGCCTGGAAGGGCACTGCGGCGCCCGCCAGCAATGCAACAAGCAACGGAAGGATGGCGGAAAGGGGGAGGGCGTGCGGCATGGGAGGCTCCTTGTAGAAAACACTGGGCACAGTCTTTTTTATCCATTTCAATGATGGAAATTCGAAATTCACACAGGCTGTATTCGCAACATGGATGATTTGCGCCGCATCGACCTCAACCTGCTGTTGACCTTGCATGCCCTGCTCAGTGAGCAGCACGTCTCCCGTGCGGCTGTGCGCCTGCATCGCAGCCAGCCCGCGGTGAGCCACGCGCTGGCCCAGCTACGCGAGATGTTCGCTGACCCATTGTTGGTGCGTCGCGGTGGTCGCCTGCAGCTGAGCAGCCTCGCCCAGGCCTTGCGCGAGCCTCTGGAGCAGGCCCTGGCGCAGCTCGATGGGTTGTTGGTGAGCCCTCGCTTCGAGCCAGCTCGGGCGCGGCGGACCTTTCGCCTGGCCATGTCGGACTATGGCGCGCGCGTGGTGCTGCCCGGGCTGGTGCGTCTGTTGAGGCGGGAGGCGCCGGAGATCGACCTGGTGGTTTCCCAAGGCAGTCGCGAAGCGATGCTCGGGCAGTTGATCGATGGTGAAGTGGACCTGGCGTTGGGTGTGTTTCCGGAATTGCCGTCGGAAGTTCAGGTTCAGTTGCTGTTCGAGGAGTCGTTCGTTTGCCTGGCCGATGCTCACAGCCTGCCGTCAAACGGCGAATTGCCGCTTGTGCAGTGGCTGGCACGGCCCCATGTGCTGGTGGCGGTGCGACCAGGCATCGACAACGAGATCGACTTGGCACTGAAGGCGTTGGGCGAGCGTCGGCGGATCGCGCTCACGTTGCCCCACTGGGGTGTGGCCCAGGGGCTGATCATCGGCACCGACCTGATCCTCACCGTGGCCCGGCGCAGCCTCGTCGGTGCACCGCTCGAGCCGCACCTGTGCATGTTTGCGCCGCCGCTGCCGATAGCACCCTTCGCCTTCACCCAGGCCTGGCATTCCCGGCGGGAAGGGGATGCCGGGCACCGCTGGTTGCGCGAGCGGATTCGTGCGCTGTGTGAGAATGGTGAAGCCCAAGTGTAGGAGTTATCCGATTTACCCCCCGCGTCCCTGCGGCTAGGCTCTAACGCGCCTGTCCACTGCCAAAGGATTGCCCATGAGCAAGTTTCCCCTGATTGCCCTCGCCCTGGCGTGCTCCGCCTCCCTGGCCCAGGCCGAAGAACCGTCACCGACCTATTCGCAGTGCATGGACAAGGCCACCAGTACCTTGGCCATGAGCGCCTGCATCCAGGCTGAGACCACGCTGCAGGACGCGCGCCTGAACCGGGTCTACAAGCAGTTGATGGCCAAGCTGGAGGGCGCCCGGCAAAAGACGCTGCGCGACGTGCAGCGCACCTGGATCAAGTTTCGCGATGACAACTGCGCCTTTCAGGCGCGGTTGAGCGAGGGCACCGTCGGGCATCTCGAGGGTGGCCTGTGCGTGATGGACCTGACCCGCGAGCGCGCGGCGGAGCTGGAGCGGATTCTCAGCCCGGGGCAGTGAGGTTGGCTATGCAGGCTCATTCGCGGGCAAGCCCGCCCCCACAGGTTCTCAAGGGCAGCGGTGAGTCTGTGGGAGCGGGCTTGCCCGCGAATGGCCGCGAAGCGGCCTCAGTGGGCGCTGCGCGGTTCGCGCTTGGCCCGGGCCTTGAGGTACTCGCGCACTTCCACGCCGTCCCCGGCAAACTCGATACGCTCCGCCTTGGCCTCGCGCTGGTAGGCGTACATCGGGTCGTAATACTCGTTGAGCAACCCTTCGATCCAGCCGCGGTGCAGGTCCACCGCTCCACTGCGCAACTGCTCGTCCAGCGCCTGGCTCAATAGCGTCGACAGTCGTTGGAAGCGCTCACCGCCCAGGCGCTTGTGGATATTGCCCATGCTTTGCAACATGCGTTCGGCAAACAGCCGGCGACCGTCTTCCTCGCCATGCACGGCCATGAACTCTGCGCAAAGATTGATCACGTAGTCGCGCAGGATACGCTCGACACGGTTCTCGAAGCTGTCCTCCAGCCACACCAGCGGATACTGCTGCATGCCCTGGTACAGCTCCAGCGGCACCGAGCAACTGCCGACGATGCGGCCTTCGTCTTCCAGTACGAACTGCCCCATGCCCCGGGCGCGTTTCTTCAGGATGTCGATGGACAGCTGGTTCTCGAAGTCGATCTGCGCCGGCTGCGTGGTGGCGCGCTTGCCGAAGCTCGAGCCACGGTGATTGGCGTGGCCTTCCAGGTCCAGCACGTTGTCCAGCTGGAGCAGCACGTCGGTCTTGCCGGTGCCGGTCAAGCCGCCTACCAGCACGAAGTCGCACTGTTCGACAGCCTGCAAGATGGTCTCCAGCAGGAAGGTGCGCATGGCCTTGTAGCCGCCCTTGACCTTCGGGTACTGGATGCCGGCCTCGTCCTTCAGCCAGCCTTGGACGATCTGCGAGCGCAGGCCGCCACGGAAGCAGTACAGGTAGCCCTCCGGATGGGCCTTGGCGAACGCCGCCCAGGCCTCCAGCCGTGCCTGCTTGATGGCGCCGCCGACCAGTTGATGGCCCAGTGCGATGGCGGCGGCCTGGCCTTGCTGCTTGTAGCAGGTGCCGACCTTCTGGCGTTCCTGGTCGTTCATCAGCGGCAGGTTGACGACGCCGGGGAAGGCGCCCTTGGCGAACTCGATCGGCGCGCGCATGTCCATCATCGGCACGTCGTCGAGAAACAGCTGGCGGTAGTCGGTGCAGTCGTTGCGCATCAAAGCACCTCGACCGCGTGGGTCTGTCGCTCGACCAGCTCGCCGATCGGCGAAAGGGCCAGGTTCAATTCTGCCGCCACCGCCAGGAACTCGGCTTCGCCTTCGGGGCTGACCGCCACCAGCAGGCCGCCGCTGGTCTGCGGGTCGCACAGCAGGTGCTTCTGGTCATCGCCCAAGGCGCCGATCTTGTGGCCGTAGCTGTCGAAGTTGCGCAGGGTGCCGCCGGGGATGCAGCCCTCGGCCAGGTAATGGTCGACGCTTGGCAGGCGTGGCACGGCGTCGTAGCGCAGGTGCGCGGTCAGGCCACTGCCTTCGGCCAGTTCCACCAGATGGCCGAGCAGGCCAAAGCCGGTGACGTCGGTCATGGCCTTGACACCGTCGAGCTTGCCGAAGCGGCTGCCGGGGGTGTTGAGGGTGCACATCCAGTCGCGGGCCAGGCCTTGATCCTGCGTGCGCAGCTTGGCCTTTTTCTCGGCGGTGGTGAGGATGCCGATGCCCAGTGGCTTGGTCAGGTACAGGCGGCAGCCGACGCTGGCGGTGTCGTTGCACTTGAGGTGGCGCTTGCTGACCACGCCGGTGACGGCCAGGCCGAAGATCGGTTCGGGAGCGTCGATGGAATGGCCACCGGCCAGCGGGATGCCGGCTTCGGCGCACACGGCGCGACCGCCGCGGATCACTTCGCGTGCGACTTCCGGTGGCAGCACGTTGACCGGCCAGCCGAGGATGGCGATGGCCATCAGCGGGTCGCCGCCCATGGCGTAGATATCGCTGATGGCGTTGGTGGCGGCGATGCGGCCGAAGTCGTACGGGTCGTCGACGATGGGCATGAAGAAGTCGGTGGTCGAGACCACGCCGCGTTCATCGTCCAGGGCATACACCGCGGCATCGTCGCGCGAAGCGTTGCCTACCCACAGCTTCGGGTCCAGGGCCTGTGTGCCGCTCTCGGCGAGGATCACATCCAGCACCTTGGGGGAGATCTTGCAGCCACAGCCGGCGCCATGGCTGTACTGGGTCAGACGAATCGGTTCGCTCATACGCACCTCGGATTTTCGTGATGCGCGATTGTAGCAAAGCTGGCCTTTGTGCCAGCGGCTCTTATAATCCCCCGGTCGGCGCGTCGCCGGCACCTTCCCCGCTATTGAACCGGAGAATCCCATGCTCAAACGTCCCCTGGCGGTTGCCGCCGGCCTCGTGCTGTCCTGCTGTGCCGTCCTTGCCCAGGCTGCTGACACCCTGCGGGTGAGCGCCATCCCAGACGAAGCGCCGACCGAGCTGCTGCGCAAGTTCAAGCCGTTGGGTGAGTACCTTTCCAAGCAACTGGGCATGGACGTGAAGTTCGTTCCGGTGGCCGATTACCCGGCGGTGGTCGAGTCGCTGGCCTCCGATCGCCTGGACATGGCCTGGCTGGGTGGCTTCACCTTCGTCCAGGTGCACCTGAAGGACCCGACCGCCACGCCGCTGGTACAGCGCGAGCAGGACGCCCAGTTCACTTCCAAGTTCATCACCGCCAACCCGGCCGTGAAAAGCCTGGCCGACCTCAAGGGCAAGTCGTTCGCCTTCGGTTCGATCTCGTCCACCTCCGGTAGCCTGATGCCGCGTTACTTCATGCTCAAGGAAGACAACATCAAGCCTGAGAGCTACTTCAGCCGTGTTGCCTACTCCGGTGCCCACGATGCCACCGTGGCCTGGGTCCAGGCCGGCAAGGTCGATGGCGGCGTGCTCAACGCCAGCGTCTGGCAGAAGCTGGTCGACGCCGGCAAGGTCGACACCAGCAAGGTCAAGGTCTTCGCCACCACCCCGGCCTACTACGACTACAACTGGACCGTGCGCGGCAACATGGATCCGGCCCTGAAAGAGAAGATCAAGGCGGCTTTCCTGGCGCTGGATCCTGCCAACCCAGAGCACAAGGCGATCCTCGACCTGCAGGCCGCCAGCCGCTTCATCGAAACCAAGCCTGAGAACTACGCAGGCACCGAGCAGGCTGCGCGCGAGGCCGGTCTGCTCAAGTGACTATCCATCTGCACGGCGCCGGCCTGCGCCACGGCCAGGTTCGCGCCCTCGATGCGGTGAGCCTGCGTATCGACAAAGGCGAGCGGGTCGCGATCATCGGCCCGTCCGGGGCCGGCAAGTCCAGCCTGCTGCACTTGATGGCAACGGCGGTCCAGCCCAGTGCCGGGCGCCTGGAGCTGCTCGGTGAGCAGCCCTGGGTGCTGTCCTCCAGGGCTCGCCAGCGGCTGCGGGCGCGGGTAGGGCTGGTGCATCAGGCGCCGCCCTTGCCGCCGCGCCAGCGCGTGATCACCGCGGTACTGGCCGGGCGGCTGGGGCAGTGGGGCACCGTGCGGGGCCTGCTCAACCTGGTCTACCCGAGCGATGTGCCGGGCGCGCGCCAGGCGCTGGCCGAGCTGGGCCTGGCGGACAAACTGTTCGTCCAGTGCGGGCAGCTGTCCGGTGGCCAGTTGCAGCGCGTCGGCATTGCCCGGGCGCTGTACCAGCGGCCTGAAGTGCTGCTGGCCGATGAGCCGGTCTCGGCCATGGATCCGGTTCTCGCCGACCACAGCCTTGCCCTGCTCAACCGCCATGCCCAGGACAACGGCGTGACCCTGGTGGCCAGCCTGCATGCGGTCGACCTGGCCTTGGCGCACTTTTCCCGGGTGATCGGGATCCGTGAGGGGCAGGTGGCATTCGATTGCCCGGCCCAGGCTGTGACCGAAAGCTTGCTGGATGCGCTCTACGCCAACGAACAACTGGCCTCGCCGCCCACTCCAGGGCCGACCCTGACGGTACAGATTCCGCGATGCTGAACGCCGACACCCGCGACCCGGCGGCGTTACCCCGGTTGTTGCTGACCCTGCTCGCCCTGGCATTGCTGTGGCCCGGGCTGCGCTTGAGCGAGCTGAACCCCGGCGTGCTGCTGCAGGCGGAAAACCGTCAGCAGATGGGCGGTTTCGTCAGCGCGTTCTGGCCGCCGGCCCATGATGCCGACTTCCTCTCGCTGCTGTCCGAGGCGACCTTGCAGACGCTGGCCGTGGCCACCGCCGGCATGGCCCTGGCGCTGTTGCTCGCAGTGCCGGCGAGCCTTCTGGCCAGTCGCGCCCTGTCACTGAGGGCCGCATCCCGGGGCGGTCGTCCGGGGCTGTGGTCGAGGGTGCTGCGCATGCCGGTGCGCGGTTTGCTGGTGTTCCTGCGCAGCGTGCCGGAGATCGTCTGGGCGTTGCTGTTCGTCCGCGCGGTGGGCCTGGGGCCGACCGCCGGGGTGCTGGCCATCGCCATCACCTATGCCGGCATGCTCGGCAAGGTCTATGCGGAAATCTTCGAATCTGTCGATCAGCGCCCGGCCCATGCCTTGCTGCAGTCGGGGAGCGGTCGGCTGATGGCTTTCTTCTACGGCATCCTGCCTGGCGCGGCGGCGGAGGTGGTGTCCTATACCGTCTACCGCTGGGAGTGCGCGGTGCGGGCCTCGGTGGTGATGGGCTTTGTCGGTGCGGGCGGGCTGGGGCAGCAGATCGACCTGTCCATGCGCATGTTCGCCGGGGCCGAGGTGGCGAGCATGCTGTTGGCGTTCCTGGGGCTGGTGATGCTCGCTGACCTGCTCAGCCGAGTCCTGCGTGGGAGGCTGGCATGAGCCGCTTGATCAATGTGCTGGTGATCGTCGCCATCCTCTGTGCCGTGGTTGCCTCGTTCGGTTACCTGGAGCTGGACATGGCGTCGGTGATCGGCAATGGCGGGTTGGCGCAGATGGGTGAGTATGCCCACCGCTTCCTCCGTCCGGACCTGTCCACCGACCATCTGAAGGCGGTAGGGCAGGGCGCTCTCGAAACCCTGGCCATGTCCGGCCTCGGCACCCTGCTGGCAATGGTGCTCGGCCTGCTGCTGGCGCTGCCCGCCGCCGGGCGTTTCGGCTGGCCGTTGCAGGCAGCGGCACGCATGGTGCTCAACGCCTTGCGCGCCATTCCGGAGCTGGTGTGGGCTGCCCTCACCGTGCTTGCCGCAGGCCTCGGTCCGAATGCCGGTACGTTGGCTTTGGCGCTGCACACCGCTGGCGTGCTGGGCCGGCTGTTCGCCGAAGCCCTGGAGAATGCGCCGCCTGAGCCTGCCGCGGCCATTCGCCTGGCCGGTGGCAGCCAGGCGGCGGCGTTCTGTTTCGGCACCTTGCCCAACCTCTGGCCGCAGCTGCTCGCCTACAGCCTCTATCGCTGGGAAAACAACATCCGCATGGCCAGCGTGCTCGGCTTCGTCGGTGCCGGTGGCCTGGGGCAGATGCTCTACACCACCCTGAGCCTGTTTCAGGAGGCCCAGGCCAGTACCGTGATCATCGGCATGCTGGTGCTGGTGTTGCTGGTGGATGCCTTCAGCGACGTGCTGCGTCAGCGCTACGTGCGCGCCTGACTCATCCCCCGGTGCCGCGTCTCGGCCCTTTCGCTCCTACAGGCCCGAGGAGCGGGCTTGCCCCGCGATCGAACGCATAGCGTTCGCTAACGGGGCTCTCAAGCAGCATCTGCGAATTACGTATCGATGTTGCGGCTGGCTATCGAATCTATTTCACCCGCAAGGAGAAGAGGCTGGTTCTCTTGCTGGTAGGTGGAGACAAATCCTCTCAGGCCTCCGATATCCGCAAGCCCCGTTTCGACACGGTTCTGAAGGTCGTTCGTGCATTGGGGATTGACCTCTTCGCGCAACCTCATTCCCTGTCGCGCTGAATCAGGTGCTCAGGCGAGCACCTGCCTCATCTGCACCAACGCCACCCGCCCGCCATCCGGCGCCTGGCGCTCTTCGATGCCAAACGGTACGAACCCCAGCTGTGGATAAAGCAGCAGCCCCGCCGTGTTGTGGTTGAAGCACGACACCCACACTTCCCGCGCAGCGAACTGCTCCCGGGCCTGGGCGATCATGCATTGCACCAAGTAGCGTGCCACGCCGTGGCCACGGGCGGCAGGTGCCACCACCACGTTGCCCAGGGCGCACACGCCGCCGTGCTCGGCCTTGTAGAAGTTGGCAAAGCCCAGCACCACGCCATCGCCCTCGACCACCATCGAGCCGCTGCGCTGGGCGATGGCGTCGCTCAACTGGTCTGGGGTGAGCGGGTAGGTGGCTTTGGGGAACATGTAGAAGAGCTCGTCCGGGCCTTGGGGGAAGCAGCAGAGGGTGGGGATGTCGTTGGGCTGGACCGGGCGGTGGCTCAGGTACATGGCGGGTAATTCCTGACAGTATGTTGGTTGCTGGATGAATGTATCCGGGTGGTAGTGGTCTTGCACTATTGTCGTTTTTTTAAAGAGTTTCCAGTGAGATGGAGATTAGGCAGGGCGTTCGAAGGTTCGTTTATACAGATCTGTGGGTTATCTACAGGTGGCGAGCCTGCATGTTGATTGATTTGAGTTTTGGGAGGGATTGCGGGCTGCCTATACGGCAGTGAACCTAAAAGGTCTTTTAAAGCCTTTTAACGGTAATTTCTGAGCTGCCTACACGGCAGTGAACGGAGCCGGACGACGATTCGTTCGAATGCCCATTTTCTGAGCTGCCTACACGGCAGTGAACGATCCGCCAGAGGACGTGCTGTGCGGTACCGATTTCTGAGCTGCCTACACGGCAGTGAACGAAGCCACCTTGAAAAAGGTAGATGACTGGCTTTTCTGAGCTGCCTACACGGCAGTGAACGTTGATGAGTACCTGTACCGTGCAGGCGTGGCTTTCTGAGCTGCCTACACGGCAGTGAACGCCGCCAGGCAAAAGCTGGATCGGCCTTTCCCTTTCTGAGCTGCCTACACGGCAGTGAACAAGCTGGTCATGCGCTGGACAAGCTCGCGGTACTTTCTGAGCTGCCTACACGGCAGTGAACTCGCTGGCTACCGCGCCGCGCGTCAGGCCGAATTTCTGAGCTGCCTACACGGCAGTGAACTATCACAATCGGGAATGGGCCAACCGTATGGATTTCTGAGCTGCCTACACGGCAGTGAACTTTTGCAGACTCTGCTGGGCGAGCTGCTGGGATTTCTGAGCTGCCTACACGGCAGTGAACGCAAAGCTGGACTTCAAAAAGTCAGTTCGAGCTTTCTGAGCTGCCTACACGGCAGTGAACAGGTTCTTGATATGAACGCTTGGTGCTTGCATTTTCTGAGCTGCCTACACGGCAGTGAACTGAACAAGGCCGGGCGGAATGAATGCGTCCTGTTTCTGAGCTGCCTACACGGCAGTGAACGTCGTGTCCGTGATCGGCGGACAGATCACCCTTTTCTGAGCTGCCTACACGGCAGTGAACACCATGCCCAGGCGCCGAATACGGTTGGTACATTTCTGAGCTGCCTACACGGCAGTGAACTAGAGCCCAAATACGTTAACTCATTGACCCACTGAGAGAAACATCCACCCACCCTCTGAAAACCCTTTTTCAGCCAATCCCCGTAACCAATTGATTTATATAGAGGGGAACCCAAGAGGCAAAAAAAGGGTCCTCATCCAGTCAGTCTTCTTCTCACCGCGAATCCTCCAGCAACACAAACTGGAGGCACTCCCTGCCTCATTCATCTATAAACGAACCTACCTCCCCTACAAATGGGCCTAACGCCACCATGGAAGGCATCACCTCGTCCGACCTCAAGAGCATCCTCCACTCCAAGCGGGCCAATATCTATTACTTGCAGCACTGCAGGGTGCTGGTGAAAGGCGGTCGAGTGGAGTACGTCACTGATGCAGGCAAGCAATCGTTGTATTGGAATATCCCCATTGCCAATACCACCACTGTGCTGCTGGGTACTGGCACCTCTATCACTCAGGCCGCCATGCGTGAATTAGCCCGAGCCGGTGTCCTGGTCGGGTTCTGTGGGAGCGGTGCGACCCCGTTGTTCAGCGCCAACGAGATAGATATCGACATAGCATGGTTCTCACCGCAAAGCGAGTACCGCCCCACGGAGTACCTGCAACGATGGGTATCCTTCTGGTTCGATAATGAAAAGCGCTTGGAGGCTGCCAAACTGTTCCAGCGGATGCGCCTCGACTACCTCCGCCAGCAATGGCAGAACAAAAGCTCATTCGACAAGGCTGGGTTCAAGATTGAAGCTGAAACGTTGAACGATCTGATCAAGCATTCTTTGTCGCGTATCGAACATGTTAAGAATCATGAGGAACTACTGACAGAAGAGGCCCGCCTGACCAAACATCTGTTCAAGCTGGCTGCAGTCGCCACCCAGTATGGTGACTTCACACGCGCTAAACGTGGCAGCGGCTCGGACCCAGCCAATCGGTTCCTCGATCATGGCAACTATCTTGCCTATGGGCTCGGGGCCACAGCCACTTGGGTGCTTGGCCTCCCTCATGGCCTTGCTGCCCTGCACGGAAAGACCCGTCGTGGTGGGTTGGTGTTTGATGTAGCCGACCTCGTGAAAGATGGGCTGATTCTCCCGCAGGCCTTCCTCTCGGCGATGCGTGGGGACGATGAACAGACGTTTCGCCAAGCCTGCATCGAAAGCCTCACCCGCAATGAAGCGCTCGACTTCATGATCGACAGCCTCAAATCAGTCGCCGAACAATTGGGGGCTTCACTGGCGTGAACATTCTTCTGATTTCTCAATGTGACAAGAGAGCGCTTACCGAAACCCGCCGCATCCTCGATCAATTCGCAGAGCGTCGCGGTGATCGGACATGGCAGACTCCCATTACTCAGGCGGGGTTGGATACCTTGCGCCGCTTGCTGAAAAAGACTGCCCGACGAAATACCTCAGTCGCCTGCCACTGGATCCGAGGGCTGGATCATAGCGAACTTGTGTGGATCGTCGGTGACGCCAGTCGTTTCAACGCTCAAGGTACGATTCCAACCCACAGCACTCGACGCAACATTCTGCGTCACGAGGACGAAAACGACTGGCATACCGCAGAGGATATACAGTTGTTGGCGCGTATGGCTTCGCTGCTTCATGACCTCGGCAAGGCTTGTGTCTCCTTTCAAACACGCTTGAGTAAGCCGTCCACAACCAGAAACCTGTACCGCCACGAATGGATTTCGTTGCGCCTGCTACAAGCATTCGTGGGGAATGACGATGATCAGACGTGGTTACAACGTTTGGCACTCCCGACTGTAGAGGACGATGCCTGCTGGCTTGCACCGGGGCGCCTGCTGCGCGATGGTCTGGATCAACAGACCGCACCGCCGTTTCGTTGCTTGCCGCCCCTTGCAGCCGCTATAGGCTGGCTAGTGCTGAGCCACCATCGCCTGCCAGTGATGCCCGGTCAGGAAGATGAGCGAAGCCGCGGAGCGTACTACCTGGGCAGACCAACCCTCGGTCTGAATCGCCGCAAACTGGCGCATGTGCTGGAGAGTGTCACTCACCTCTGGAACGAGTTTCCCGACCCCGGTAGCTCAGAAGAGCCAAGAGGTTACTGGCAGTTCGATCATGGCCTGCCTGTCACCGAACCCAAATGGCGAACCAAAGCCGCCAAGGTAGCCAATCAGTTGTTGGCCCTACTCAACAAGCCTGGCAAAGGCGATTGGCTGAACAACCCCTACGTTATGCATTTGGCTCGTTTGAGTCTCATGCTTGGCGACCACCACTACTCCAGCCTTGCGGCCAATGATACCCGCCGGGTCAAGGGAGACGGCAATACACCGCTCTACGCCAACACCAATGCCGACGGGAGCCCGAAACAGGCTCTGGATGAACACCTGATTGGTGTGGAACGGATGTCCGCCAGCATCGTTCATGCCCTTCCCCGTTTCGAGCGTCATTTACCCCACCTGGTCCAACACAAAGGTTTGCGAAAGCGTAGTAGCGACGAACGCTTTCGTTGGCAGGATAAAGCCGCTGAAAAAGCCGGAAGCATGCGGGAAAGCAGTGCAGAGCATGGTGCGTTCATCATCAACATGGCTTCCACCGGTTGCGGTAAAACCCTTGCCAACGCACGTATCATGAATGCTCTGGCCGACCCGCAACAAGGTCTGCGTTGTGCCTTTGCCCTGGGCCTGCGCACACTGACCCGACAAACCGGAGAAAGCTACCGCCGTGACCTGCATTTAGGGGACGATGAACTTGCCATCCGTGTCGGTGGCTCGGACTCAGGGTTGTTGCAGGAGTATTTCGAAGCCCAACACGAAGTTCATGGGTCAGCCTCGATCCAGAATCTGATCGATGAAGACAGTCATGTATTCTACGAGGGCAATATTGAGGATCACGGGCTACTGGGCAAGGCCATGGGTGATCAGCACATCAAGGCCATGCTGTCAGCTCCATTGCTGGTATGCACCATCGACCATCTGATGCCGGCAACCGAAGCCCAGCGTGCCGGACGGCAGATCGCGCCAATGCTAAGGTTGATGAGTGGTGATCTGGTGCTGGACGAACTCGATGACTTCGACCTCGATGATCTGCCCGCGCTCACTCGACTGATGCATTGGGCCGGCTTGCTCGGAGCACGCGTACTGCTGTCTTCCGCGACCCTGCCACCGGCACTCGTACTCGGTATGTTTCATGCCTACCGGGCAGGTCGCCAGCACTATCGCCGGAACCGGGGTGAGCCTGTATATGCGCCACTGCCGGAAATAGATATTCCTTGCCTCTGGGTTGACGAATTTTCGAGCATGGCGAGCAACAGTCGAAACGCTGATACTTTTGCCGACCAGCATGCGCTTTTCGTAGCCAAGCGCGTTGCAGCGCTGGACAACATCAACGAAAAGCCTCTTCGTATCGTTGAGATTCTGCCATGGGAACTGGACAAGCCCCGGTCTGAAACTCACGTTCGCGAACACTTTGCTGGACAGCTCCAACAGGCCATGCGTCAGGCCCATGATCGCCATGCTCAAATTTGCCCACGCAGCGGTAAGCGGGTGAGCTTCGGTTTGATACGCATGGCCAATATCGAACCGTTGTTCGATGTTGCGCTGGCCTTGTTCAGACAAGGTGCCGTATCAGGTCAACGTATCCATCTATGCATCTATCACTCTCGATTTCCCCTGATCTTGCGTTCGGCCATTGAGGCGCGGCTTGATCGATGCCTCAACCGCAAGCAGCCACACGAAGTGTATGACCTGCCAGAAATACGCCAGGCGCTGGATACCTACCCGGAACAGGAACATCTATTCGTCGTGCTCGGATCCCCCGTGACAGAGGTAGGTCGCGATCATGATTACGATTGGGCGATAGTCGAGCCATCCTCCATGCGCTCGCTGATTCAACTGGCAGGTCGCGTACAGCGGCATCGGCGGCGACCTTGTCGAGCGCCGAACCTGATGGTGTTCAACTTCAACCTGAAGCACTTCGAAAACAAGCTGAACAAGGACAAAGCCAACTGTGCCGCATTTCTATATCCAGGGTTTGAACAGGATGTGAAAGATCACAGGCACGCCTTTCGCTTGAACAGCCACCGCCTCCAGCAATTACTGCTGCAGGAGGACCTTGTCCCATTTAACGCACGTCCGCGTATTCAGCCGCGCGCTGATGCAGCGTTGAAGCCCAAGGACAATCTTGTGGACCTGGAGCATCAACGACTGGCGGATCTGATGCTGCCAAACGCTACCAAGCAAGATCTGGACGCCACTTGTGCCTGGCAGCACCCACAAGCTGCGCTGACTTGGACATTGCCCCAGCATCAACCATTTCGAAAACAAACGCAGCCTACGGCAGATCTGGTTTTTCTGTTCGATGACGAGGAGGAACGACTTTCCCTACATCGCCTGCATCAGCCAGAAAAACGAAAAATACCAAGTTACCTGCCAAGTGAGCGAATGCTGGAGGTCGTGGACCTGCAAGCGCATTTGGGGGCAGGGATCTGCCCTTGGGGGGAGGAGAGTGACCTAGCGGCAACGTTAGAAGAGATTGCCTTGGCTCATGATATTTCCTTGGAGGACTGCGCCAGGCGGTTCACAACTGTTAGCGCTCCAGACTATCAGAGCGGTTGGCGATATCACCCAATCTTAGGGTTTGGGGGAAAAAGCTAGGGCAGCCGATGATGGCTGCCCAGCAATTGCTCTGCCTACACGGCAGTGAAGACTCCCATCCTGGGTGATTCATTTTTCTAAGCTGCCTACACGGCAGGGGTTAGGTTTTTTATCCTAGGTGATTCATTGGTTGCATTGGTGGTGGTTATTCGCCTAGGATTAAGCCAGGAGCCGCGCCAACGGCTCCTTATTGACAGCCACTACCGGTTGCGACGCCGACCCAAGCACAAGGAATGAGGCGCTAAGGAGGATACATGTGTGTTCCAGACCAACACATGACCAGAAGAGCCTCGTGGGCATAAGCCCTCGATGATCTTCACATCCCTGTAGCAACTGCTGCAGGGATTCTACTAAAGCAAACGACCCAAAGTCGATTCGCAAGAGTTTCCCATGGACGATAAACCTTTCGAAACACGCCGTTCATCTCTCTTCCGCAGCACCATCACCCAGTTCATCACCGACCGCCGCGATACCAAGCTCAACGGTAAAGACGACGCTACGACTGCCGCCAAGTATGAGTACTCGACTTGGCTAGGCGATGCAGCCCGACGCGTTACACAAATCCAGGCTGTCACCCATGTACTCAAGGCAACTCACCCTGATGCTCGTGGCAGTAGCCTGTTCATCGATCCCAAATCACTTCCCGATCGGGAGGAGGTGGGCAGCCATTCACTAGGCGACCAGTTCGTAACGGACATCGTCGGCAATGCCGCCGCTCTGGATGTCTATAAGTTCCTCAAATTGCAGGTCGAGGGCCAATCGCTACTTCACTGGTTGCAGCACGACGACCCCGACCTATTGAGCGCATTGGCGTTAGATGCCAAACAGGCATCGGCCTGGGCCACAGCATTCAAAGGCCTGGTGCGCGAAGGTGAGTCGGTGATATCCCACGAAAAGGCCAAGCAGCTCTACTGGTGCGTGGAAGGCGACCCAACTCTCCCAGCGTCATTCCATCTGTTGCAGCCTCTCTTCCCGAGCAGCCTGGTTCACGCAGTGCACCTTGATATCAATGATGCACGCTTTGGCGAAACCAACAAACTCGCCAGACAAGCACGACGTAATAATCAGAAGCACACCGCTACTTATCGCGAATACCGCGATCTGGTCGCCCGCAAACTGGGCGGCACCAAACCGCAGAACATCAGCCAGCTCAATAGCGAGCGGGTAGGCGTAAATTACCTGCTCGCTTCTCTTCCGCCTACCTGGGAATCTCGGCAATACAAGCCACTGTTGGTCGTCAACTCGGCATGGCGCCGCTTTCAAAGTTTCGAGGGTGTACAACGCCAGCTCAATGCGTTGTGCAACCTATTGATTGAGGAACCTGCTGCCACGCAGGCAACACGTCATCGTCGCGAACGTATCGAACGAGCACTCGGTCTGGCACTGGCAGCATTTGGGCTGGATATACGCACCCGGTCCCCAGATGGATGGACCCGCGATCCAGAATGTCGCCTGCCCTTATGCGAGAAAGCCTGGCTGGATCCAGGGCGCGCTGATCTGGAGGTCCGTGAAGACTTCGAGGAGGAGGATTTGGCCTTCAAACGAACCATTGAACAACAGAGCTGGGCAGAGGAGGTCGCCAGAAACTATGCATCCTGGCTCAACGGCCTACTCCTGCGTAAAGGCTTCGCCGTCAGTGATGCGGAGCACTTTCAGTGGGCTCGGAAAGCGCTTGAGCATACCTTGAGGTTCACTGCCATTCCGAAGGAGGCCCCTGGTGTCTGACTTCCCTTACTTGGAGGCAGTGCTGGTACTGCCTCATTTACGCATTCAAAACGCCAACGCCATTTCCAGTCCTCTAACCCACGGCTTCCCATCGATGACCGCGTTCATTGGGGGCATGTGGGCCTTGGAACGGAAAGCTCGTGCTGCCGGTATCGACCTGCAGTTCCCGGCTGTGGGCGTAGTTGTACATAGCCATGAGGAACAAGCGACACCAGATCGCTACCTCAAAACGTTGCACCTCACTCGTAACCCAAATGATCGCAATGGCAGTCCTTCCCCCATCGTTGAGGAGGGGCGTATCCATATGGAGCTTACTTTATTGTTGGGTGTAAAAGGCGAGGTGCTGGATGATCCGACCGGGACCAGTGGACTCGCCCAACAACTGCTCGACATGCTCTATACCCTTAGAGTCGCAGGTGGCAGCCTTGTGCCCCCCCAGCAGTTACGCTCCAAGTACACACCTTACTTCATGCCACTTACTGGCAGCGAAAACGACCGCCTGGAAGTGTTCGCCACCACCGCCCCCAATTGGCTACCCGGCTTTACCCTGGTCGAGCGCAGCGATCTACTGCTGCAGCGCCAAAATGAAATGCAACACTCCCAACCCAGTGCGACTGCGCTGGATGCCCTACTTTCGCTCTCTCGAATCAATTGGCATGCCGGCGAAACCGATGACAATGATAAAACGACCTGGAACAACGACCGCCAAGGCCTCGGTTGGGTGGTTCCCATTCCCGTGGGTTATGGCGCACTGACGCCACTATTACCAGCCGGATCAGTGGTAAATGCCCGGGACAACGAAACACCCATGCGTTTAGTGGAAAGCCTTTACAGCATCGGCGAATGGCTGAGCCCACACCGCTTGGAGTCGGTCGAGCAGATGCTCTGGTACCCGACCGCCGACGTGGAGAGTGGCCACTATCGCTGCCGCAACAGTTACCAACCCGAACTCGAACATTGCTTCGACTGAAGCTCGTCTATTCATTACAGAAGGATTTGCCAAATGACTACCGACAATCTCAAGACCGCTTCTGTCCTGGCCTTTGAACGCAAACTCGACCCTTCGGACGCTCTGTTCCAGGCAGGCGACTGGCAAAAGCGCGATAGTTGGACGCCGATCGTGGTACGGGAGAAGTCCGTACGCGGTACCATCTCCAACCGCATGAAAACCAAGGACCTGGACCCGGCCAAGCTGGACGCCGAGGTGCAGAAGCCCAATCTGCAGACTATTGACGTCGCCACCCTCCCTCATGATGCCGATACCCTCCAGGTTTCGTTCACGCTACGGGTGTTGGGCAATATCGACCAGCCATCGGCCTGTAACGACGCCGCCTACCGGCACAAGCTGCAAGCAACAGTCAAACATTATGCAGAGCAGAACGGTTTCAAAGAACTGGCCTATCGATACGCTTGCAACCTGGCCAATGCTCGTTTTCTGTGGCGTAACCGCATTGGTGCCGAGCAGGTAGAAGTACAAATTGAGCAACTGGCGAATGGCCAAGCTCAAAAAACCTGGGTCTTCGACGCCTTCAGTCTGTCCCTGCGCCACTTCGATACTCATGGCGCCAATGCCGATGCGCTCCAGGCTCTGGCTCAAGTCATCGGCAATGGTCTGATGGGCGAGCAACATGTGCTGCTGCGCATAACTGCTTTCGCACGACTGGGCGTCGGCCAGGAGGTGTTCCCGTCTCAGGAGTTGATTATGGACAAAGGCCGTGGCGACAAGAGCAAGACGTTGTACACGGTGGGGGGGATCGCTGGCCTGCACTCACAAAAAGTGGGTAACGCTTTGCGCAGCATCGATACCTGGTACGAGGAAGCCGATATCAACGGCCCCATTGCAATCGAACCCTATGGTTCAGTCACGACGCAAGGCAAGGCCTATCGTCAACCACGTAACAAAGCCAAGGACGACTTCTACTCATTGCTGGATGCCTGGGTGTTGAAAGACAAAGTTCCGACGCTGGAACAACAACACTTCGTAATCGCCATTCTGATTCGCGGTGGCGTGTTCGGAGAGGCGGGTTGAGCCATGGACCATTATCTTGAGCTTACGCTATTGGCTGACCCCGAGTTTCCGCCGCCAATGCTGATGAATGCACTGTTGGCCAAGCTCCATCGCGCCCTTCATGACCTGCGGAGAAACGATATCGGTTTGAGTTTCCCTGATGTCAGCCAACAACCTCGCAGCTTAGGGAGTCGACTGCGTGTGCATGGTAGTCAAGAGGCCTTGAGTAGCCTCCAGGCGCTCAACTGGTTGAATGGCATGCACGATCATTTGCGCATTCTCGGTCCGGAAAAAGTACCAAATGGGGCCCGACATCGTTGTGTTAGTCGTGTGCAAGTCGACAGCAGCCCCGAGCGACTGCGCCGACGACTGGCCAAGCGGCATGGCATCAGTGAGGAAGAGGCCCGCCTACGTATCCCTGATAGCAAAGGCAAACGATGTGATCTGCCATTTGCACAGTTGCGTAGTCAAAGCGGCGGACAGGTATTTCGCCTGTTTATTCGACATGGTCCAGTGCTCGACGAAGCACAAGCTGGGGACTTTGGAGGGTATGGTTTGAGTACTGGCGCGACTGTTCCGTGGTTCTGACCCTCTTTTCTTGATGCATGAGCCACCTTTATAAATCAATGACTTATAGAGGTGGTTGAAAAAAGGGTTTATGGACGTCTGATTAACCATTTACACCCAAAATCAACTGGTTACGTAAAATCACCTCTAGTTCACTGCCGTATAGGCAGCTCAGAAATTGTCATAATCCGCGTCACGAACCCGCGGATTGTTCACTGCCGTATAGGCAGCTCAGAAAATTGATGTCGATATACACCGCACCGCCCTGCACGTTCACTGCCGTATAGGCAGCTCAGAAATGGAAACCCGCGTGTCGGCCTATCAGGCCGTCGTTCACTGCCGTATAGGCAGCTCAGAAAAGCGGCTGCCCCGTGCGGCGATCCATTCCGATGTTCACTGCCGTATAGGCAGCTCAGAAACGCTGGAGCTTGCCCTGGATGCAGCCAGTGCCGTTCACTGCCGTATAGGCAGCTCAGAAACCAGAGTGTGGCATCTACCCACTGCACAGGCCGTTCACTGCCGTATAGGCAGCTCAGAAAATCACAACGCTGTCACCGAGGTAAGCGCCGGTGTTCACTGCCGTATAGGCAGCTCAGAAAACCGGCGGCGTGGAGAAGAAACCATGTTCATGAGTTCACTGCCGTATAGGCAGCTCAGAAAAGGAAGTCGGTGGCGACCAGGCCCTGACCAGTGTTCACTGCCGTATAGGCAGCTCAGAAACTCCTGCTGCAAGCCGCTTTCAAACATCTCTTTGTTCACTGCCGTATAGGCAGCTCAGAAATTCTCGAAAATCTGCATGGCCTGGGCGCCCAGGTTCACTGCCGTATAGGCAGCTCAGAAATCGAGTAGAAGCCGGCGCGGTTCAGGGTATCCGTTCACTGCCGTATAGGCAGCTCAGAAAATGGTCTACGTCGGCATGGAACTGCTGCCGCTGTTCACTGCCGTATAGGCAGCTCAGAAAAGAGGCATAGGGCAGCATCAACGCCTTGGCGGGTTCACTGCCGTATAGGCAGCTCAGAAAAGCGCGCAGCAGCGACAGGCTTTGCGTGAAGTGTTCACTGCCGTATAGGCAGCTCAGAAAGTCTCACAGATGACCGTGGTGGTGGCCTCCAGGTTCACTGCCGTATAGGCAGCTCCGCCTAGCAGGGCCAGCGCTGGGATGGCTGTTCACTGCCGTATAGGCAGCTCAGAAATTGCCCATGCTCACCACGGCCCGCAAGAGCGTGTTCACTGCCGTATAGGCAGCTCAGAAAAATGCGAGCCCATCACAGCGGGCCACGTGTCAGTTCACTGCCGTATAGGCAGCTCAGAAAATGATCTGGAACGCGCCCCAGCTGGCCGACTCGTTCACTGCCGTATAGGCAGCTCAGAAAACTGAAGCGTCGCTGTCTAGGCGCTCGATGAGGTTCACTGCCGTATAGGCAGATCGCCAGAGTGAAGCAAGCTAATGGCAATCTGAAGTCATTCGAATCCTCTTTGATACCAACATCACCGACCTTGCCTGGCCGGCTTCAAATGTGCCTCGGCAGTGAGCTCTCTACGGTTGTGCTCAGCGTGCTGGCCGCTTCCTGAACGTCTATCCGGCAGTACACCTCATAATTGGCACAGCCAGTGAGGAGGGTATGTTTGGGAAGCGTCCCACAGGGAGTGGGGAAATCCTAAAGAATCAGGATCGGCAGGCCCTGCTCACTATTGGGCTGCGTTGTTGCGCATCGGGGCATCACACCGTAAAGCGGTGCGTCCCCAGCGCTTGTACTGGCTATCCTGGCCCTTTCGCGGGTAAACCCACAGGCTCATCGCTCCTGCAAGGGCTGCGCTGCTTGGCTAGTCAATAGGCCTTGCCTGTAAAATCCAGGCACAAAAAAACCGACCATAAGGTCGGTTTCTTTCGGATCTTGGTGCCCCGAGGGAGACTCGAACTCCCACTCCTTTCGAAAACGGATTTTGAATCCGCCGCGTCTACCAATTCCGCCATCAGGGCATGTGGCGCGCAGTATAGAGAGCCTCCGTGGGACGGTCAATCGGGTTTCATGGTCAATTTTCGTTCGTTGGGCTAAACTTTCCGACCCTGTCGAACCGAACACCATCATGCGCGTCGCCGATTTTTCCTTCGAACTCCCCGATTCCCTGATCGCCCGTCACCCCTTGGCCGAGCGCAATGGCAGCCGCCTGCTGGTCCTCGATGGGCCAAGCGGGGAGCTGGCGCACCGGCAATTCACCGACTTGCTGGAATACCTGCGCCCAGGCGACCTGATGGTCTTCAACAATACCCGGGTGATCCCGGCGCGGCTGTTCGGCCAGAAGGCTTCCGGCGGCAAGCTGGAAGTGCTGGTCGAGCGTGTGCTCGACAACCACCGGGTGCTCGCCCACGTGCGTGCCAGCAAGGCACCCAAGCCGGGCACGCAGATCCTCATCGACGGCGGCGGCGAGGCCGAGATGGTGGCGCGCCACGAGACGCTGTTCGAGCTGCGTTTCAGCGAGGAAGTGCTGCCGCTGCTCGAGCGCGTCGGGCACATGCCGCTGCCGCCCTACATCGACCGCCCGGACGAAGGCGCCGACCGCGAGCGTTACCAGACGGTCTATGCCGAGCGCGCAGGCGCCGTGGCCGCGCCGACCGCGGGCCTGCATTTCGATGAGGCACTGCTGGAAAAGATCGCCGCCAAGGGCGTGGAACGTGCTTTCGTGACCTTGCATGTGGGCGCCGGTACCTTCCAGCCGGTGCGCGTCGACAAGATCGAAGACCACCACATGCACAAAGAGTGGCTGGAGGTCAGCCAGGAGGTGGTGGATGCCGTCGAGGCTTGCCGCGCCCGTGGTGGCCGGGTGGTCGCCGTGGGGACCACCAGCGTGCGCTCGCTTGAGAGCGCGGCGCGTGATGGCCGGTTGAAGGCCTTCAGCGGCGACACCGACATCTTCATCTACCCGGGTCGGCCATTCCACGTGGTCGATGCCCTGGTCACCAACTTCCACCTGCCGGAGTCCACGCTGCTGATGCTGGTCTCGGCCTTCGCCGGCTATCCCGAGACCATGGCTGCCTACGCGGCGGCGGTCGAGCAGGGGTACCGCTTCTTCAGTTACGGTGATGCCATGTTCATCACCCGCAATCCGGCGCCACGCGGCCCCGAGGATCAAGCATGAGTCGCACCTGTCGAATGTCGTTCGAACTGCTGGCCACCGACGGCAAGGCCCGTCGCGGTCGCCTGACTTTCCCCCGTGGCACGGTGGAGACCCCGGCGTTCATGCCGGTGGGCACCTATGGCACGGTCAAGGGCATGCTGCCGCGCGACATCGAGGCCATCGGCGCCGAGATCATCCTGGGCAACACCTTCCACCTGTGGCTGCGCCCGGGCACCGAGGTGATCAAGAAGCACGGCAGCCTGCACGACTTCATGCAATGGAAAGGCCCGATCCTCACCGACTCCGGTGGTTTCCAGGTGTTCAGCCTCGGTGCCATGCGCAAGATCAAGGAAGAGGGCGTGACCTTCGCCTCGCCGGTCGACGGCTCGAAGGTGTTCATGGGGCCCGAGGAATCCATGCAGGTCCAGCGCGACCTGGGCTCGGACATCGTGATGATCTTCGACGAGTGCACGCCGTACCCGGCCGAGCACGATGTGGCGCGCACCTCCATGGAGCTGTCGCTGCGCTGGGCCCAGCGCTCGAAGAACGCCCATGCCGACAACACTGCGGCACTGTTCGGTATCGTCCAGGGTGGCATGTACCAGGACCTGCGCATGCGCTCGCTCGAAGCGCTGGAGAACATCGGCTTTGACGGCCTGGCCATCGGCGGTCTGTCGGTGGGCGAGCCCAAGCACGAGATGATCAAGGTGCTCGACTACCTGCCAGGCCAGATGCCGGCTGACAAACCTCGTTACCTTATGGGGGTAGGCAAGCCGGAAGATCTTGTAGAGGGTGTGCGCCGCGGCGTCGACATGTTCGACTGCGTGATGCCGACGCGCAACGCGCGCAACGGTCATCTGTTTGTCGATACCGGGGTGATCAAGATCCGTAACGCGTTCCATCGTCATGATGATTCGCCGCTGGACCCGACCTGTGATTGCTATACCTGCACCAACTTCTCGCGCGCTTATCTCCATCACCTGGATAAATGCGGCGAAATGTTGAGCAGCATGCTGAATACCATCCACAACTTGCGCCATTACCAGCGCTTGATGGCCGGTTTACGCGAGGCTATTCAACAAGGTAAATTGGCCGCCTTTGTCGACGCCTTCTACGCCAAGCGCGGGCTGCCTGTGCCGCCTTTGGACTGATTGTCCGCATCCATTATTAGAAAATTCCCATTAGGAGTGCCCAATGAGCTTCTTGATTCCCGCCGCCTACGCGGATGCTGCAGCCCCTGCCGCCGGCCCAGCCGGTACTGGCTTCGAGTGGATCTTCCTGGTTGGTTTCCTGGTCATCTTCTACCTGATGATCTGGCGCCCCCAGGCCAAGCGTGCCAAGGAGCAGAAGAACCTGCTGAGCAACTTGCAAAAAGGTGACGAAGTTGTCACCAACGGCGGCATCGCCGGCAAGATCGTCAAAGTCTCCGATGACTTCGTGGTGCTGGAAGTGTCCGACAACGTCGAGCTGAAGTTCCAGAAGGGCGCCATTGCCGCGACCCTGCCAAAAGGTACGCTCAAGGCTATCTGAGTTACCGGTTTTCTTTTCCAGTCGGGGCGCGCAACGCGCCCCGCGTCTTGAACGGGCGGCGTGATGCTGAACAAATACCCTCTGTGGAAATACCTGCTGATCCTGGTGGTACTGGCGGTCGGCTTTATTTATTCCGCTCCCAACCTCTACCCGGATGACCCGGCGGTGCAGATCAGCGGTGCGAGTTCCGCGCTGCATGTGAGCCAGGCCGACCTGGATCGCGCCACCAAGGCGCTGACCGATGCCGGCATTGCCGTCAAGGGTGGCAGCCTGGGCGAGAAGGGCAGTGCGCTGGTGCGCCTGACCAACCAGGAAGACCAGCTCCCGGCCAAGGATGTGGTGCGCAAGACACTGGGCGATGATTACGTCGTGGCCCTGAACCTGGCGCAGACCACTCCGCAATGGCTGCGCAACCTCGGTGCCAGCCCGATGAAACTGGGTCTGGACCTGTCCGGTGGTGTGCACTTCCTGCTGGAAGTGGACATGGACAAGGCCATGAGCGCCCGCATGAAAGTCTACGAAGGCGAGGTCAAGACCTTGCTGCGCAAAGAGCGCATCCGCTAC
>Ga0153917_1000439_pt1 | contig 27735 bp, 19 predicted proteins | sample TSFL001MetaG_FD_104695 | JGI IMG/M metagenome (GOLD analysis project Ga0153917, IMG submission 104695) | Attine ant fungus gardens microbial communities from Florida, USA - TSFL001 MetaG | ecosystem: Host-associated > Fungi > Mycelium > Unclassified | place: USA: Florida, Paynes Creek Historic... | reverse complement strand
GAACATGCCGCTTGTAGATCAAACGACCTACTATGCCGTGATCATCGGGGCAAACGGATGTGCGAGCGACCCTACGGCTATTGAGGTAATGGTGAAACTGGGAATGAACGATTTCGACTTAAGTAAGTTGAAATACTATCCGAACCCGGTGAACGATGTGCTTACCGTTCGCTACAGCGAGGTAATCACCAAGGTGGAAGTGTTCGATCTGAACGGACGCCTGGTGATGACGCGTAATTTCGACAAACCGGAAGTACAGCTGGATTTCAGTGCGCTTAGTGCAGGAACCTATATGCTGAACATCAAAACAAAAGACAACAGTCAGTTTGTTAAGGTGGCCAAAAAATAACTTATAAATTAATTCAACAACAAAAGCTGTTCTTTTAAGAGCAGCTTTTGTCATTATTAAACTTAATGTTATGCTTATCATAAAGACATTATTGTTTTTCCTGCGTTCCGTGAATAATGAGGATTTCATTCCTTACAACAATCAGCCGTCTTTATCAGGCACTTACGAACGACCGGTTCCCCATAGAACCCAAAAGTTAAAAAAGACACATTCACTATTTAAAAAAAACACTATATTTATAGACTAAAAACACCCCTGGAGGATCAATGCTGATGCGGTATTTAACATAAAAACACACATCCTAAACAATAGCTTATATGAGTACATACAAAGTTCCCGAAAACGAGGACGAAAGGATCAAAAGATTGGAGTTATATGATCTTTTGAACCTGGGGAAAGATCCTGAACTGGATGTTTTCGCAGAGGCGGCCTGCCTGATTGCAGATTGTCCCTCATCACTTATAGCCATGATGGAACAGGAAACACAGACCATTCAAAGCTGTGTTGGTCTTGATCTTGAGTTTGTAGACCGGGAGAATACGGTTTGTCAGTATGCTATTATGGACCGGAACATACTCATTATAGAAGATACCATGCTGGATGAAAGGTCCTCAGGTAATCCGCTTATAAAACAAGGAGGAATACGCTTTTATGCAGGAGTTCCGCTTATTGATGAGGATGGTTTTGTTTTAGGTACGCTGTGTGTGATTGATTATAAGCCTAAAACATTATCGCAACAACAAATCACGTCACTTGAAAAATTAGGAGTGGCCGTTACAAAACTGCTTATAGGCAAAAAAAAGAACGTACAGGCAGAGTATTTTTCGCAGACATTCGATATAACGAATAACATCATTTGTGTTCTGGATAACGAATACAAACTTAAAGATGTTAATCCTGCATTTGAATCCATGTTTGGTATTTCCAAGAAGGAAGCACTTACCAAAGATTTTATATCGGTTGTAGGAAATCAGGATACAGCCCTTAAACAGTTGTTCGAAGCCCGCTTCAATACGGATGACGAACTTGTATTTACCACAACGACGAATATGGACGGCTCAAAGCCGGTCATTGTAGAATGGAACATAAAGCACAATCAGAAAAGAACCGAAATTTTCTGTTTCGGAAGAAACATTACCCAGGTTATTGAAGAAAAAAGAAAACTGGAACGTTCTGAAAAAAGGTTCCGTAACTTCTTCGAAAATGCCATTGGCCTTATGAGCATGCACGATATGGAGGGAAATATTCTGGATGTGAACGAAAAGGGAAGGGAAGCGCTTGGCCTGTCAAAAGAAGAAGTAAAAGGACTGAACCTCAGACACCTCGTAAAACAGCAGCATCTGCAGCTTCTGGAACAGTATCTTGAGCGCATCGCCGTTACCCGCGAAGATTACGGTACCCTGATCTTAAAGGCCAAGGACGGACGGGAAATCTATTGGATGTACCACAATATGGTAGAAACCAATGAAGAAGGTCAACCTTATGTGATGAGTACTGCTTTGAATATTACGGAAAGGATACAGCTTGAGAGAGATCTTGTATACACAAAAAAAATACTGGAGCAAACCAGCGATGTCGCACAGGTAGGAGGATGGGAGATCAACTTTAAATCCAATACGGTCTTCTGGTCGCAATCAACAAAAGACATCCATAAAGTAGATCGTAATTTTGTTCCCGATCTGGAAACGTTTACCGGTTTTTATGAAGGTGAAAACAAAGAACGGATCCTGTTTCTTATCGACAGGGCCGTTAAGGACGGTATTTCATTTGATGAAGAACTGCAGCTCAGAAGGAACGACGGAATCCTTATATGGGTGCGAATTAAAGGAATTCCTGAATCCGACAACGGCGTTTGCACCAAGATATTCGGAATTATACAGGATATCGATGACACCAAAAAAATCTATCTTGAACTTTCCAGGAAAGAAGCGATGCTTCAGTCCTTTATCAGTTACATCCCGGCATCTGTTGCCATGCTGGACAAGAACCTGAACTACCTGGCCGTAAGCAGAAGGTGGAAGGACGAATTCCATTACGTAGGCAAGGACCTTATAGGGGAGAACCTGTTCGACATCTATCCTGATGTTCCTTCCGAACGCAGAAAGATTTATCTCGAAGCTTTGGAAGGGAAGCCATATAAAAATGAGAACCAGATATTCGATATTGTCGGAGAAGAAGATCCGCAACATTTCATCTGGGAAGTACGTCCATGGCATTTACCGGACGGAAGCATTGGAGGAGTGGTTATTTTTACGCAGAACATCACCAGTTCTGTGAAAACAAATGAAGAGCTCAGCAATGCCAAAAAAATGGCTGACCTGGCAAGTAAGGCAAAATCCGAATTTCTGGCCAACATGAGCCATGAAATCAGAACCCCTTTAAACGGCGTCATCGGGTTCTCGGATCTTCTGCTCAAAACGCCCCTTAATGATGTTCAGACGCAATACCTCAATTACATAAACGAATCGGGAAACAGCCTGCTCAACATCATCAACGACATACTCGACTTCTCTAAAATAGAATCGGGGAAAATGGAACTGTTTATTGACAAGTACAACATTTATGACCTGGCAAGTCAGGTAGTGAACGTAGTACTTTATCAGTCGCAGAGAAAGAACCTTGAACTTCTTTTAAACATAGAACAGGGCTTGCCAAAGACCATACTTATTGATGAATCCAGAATAAAGCAGGTACTTATCAACCTGCTTGGGAATGCAGTTAAATTTACTGAAACGGGTGAAATTGAACTTAAGATCGCAAAACTTAAAAGTAACGATAAATCCATTACGCTTCGCTTTGCCGTAAGGGATACCGGAATCGGGATTCCGATGGAAAAGCAGAAACGTATATTCGACGCTTTTACACAGGAAGACAGTTCCATAAGCAAACGCTACGGCGGAACCGGACTGGGCCTTACCATTTCAAACAACATCCTGAAATACATGGGAAGCAACCTTTCTCTTTCAAGCGAAGTGGAAAAAGGATCGGTATTTTTCTTTGATATAGAGGTTCCGTATGAAAACGATGCGTACGATGAAGATCTTGATCTGAACATAGGCCGTGTACTTATTGTAGACGACAATGAAAACAACCGGATCATCCTCAAGCATATGCTGGCCTATAAGAATATTGATTCGCAACTGGCGGCCAACGGACTCGAAGCCATGCAGATCCTTATGCAGGGAGAACGTTTTGATGTGATCCTTATGGATTATCATATGCCGGTACTTACAGGACTTGAAACCATTGACAAGATTAAAGATCTGTACAAGGAACATTCACAGCTTATTCCGCTTATTGTACTGCATACTTCTTCGGAAGAGCATGAAGTATTTACTTCTTTCCGCCAGGACGATAAATCATTCTGTCTCCTTAAGCCCATTAAATCACAGGAACTTTACAATACCCTGAAAAGGGCTGTACAGCATAATAAGAAGGAAGCAGCAGAAAAAATCGCTGTTTCAGAAACGGAAAACAGCCTGGCCGACCTTTCCTTAAAGGTACTGCTTGCAGACGACAATCCTGTTAACATGGTGTTGAACCAGCGGATGATGCAGTCTATTACCCCTAAAGCAGAACTTATAGAAGCCGTAAACGGGCTTCAGGCGCTGGAACATTGTAAAAAGGAATCGTTCGATCTTATTCTTATGGATGTTCAGATGCCTGTAATGGACGGAATTGAAGCTACCAGACAGATAAGGCAGCTGGCCCGTTATAGCGACGTTGTGATTATAGGTGTTACGGCCGGAAACGTAAAAGGAGAAAGGGAAAAATGCCTCGAAGCCGGAATGACCGATTTCCTTCCTAAACCGCTTAAACAGTCCGATCTTCTCAAAATGCTTGAAAAATATATGAAGCCTGCCGGCAATGCCGCCGGAATTGAAGAAGCCGTAGCTCCCGAACACTACATCAACATGGAAATGTTACAGGAACAGATCGGGGGAGATGAAGATTTTAAAAAAATCTTTTTAAATTTAGTGGTAAAGGAACTTGAACTTTCTTCGGGCATGCTTCAGACGGTATCCCAGAACAGAGATATAGAAGAAGTAAAAACGCTGTTGCATAAGCTCAAGGGAACTGCCGGGACTGCGGGCCTTTCCAATCTTACAAAGAAGGCCGCCGACTGGGAACGAAGAATATCAGAAAGTATGGACTACGGTCTCATGGCAAAGGATATTCTGAATGAAATTACCATTGGTTTAGGAATAATTAAACAATTGATAACAAAAAATTAAACAGCCTATGTTGATTCTTGTCGCAGAAGACGATGAACTGATTCTGAAAACAATTGAGCATAAACTGCAAAAAGAAGGATACGAGGTCATAGTGGCCCATAACGGCAAAGACGCTATTGACACGATTAAAAATGTAACGGTAGATCTTATTATTTCCGATATCATGATGCCTTTTGCGTCGGGAATCGAGATACTTTCCGCCGTAAAATTAACCGGAAGAAGCATTCCCATCATCATGCTTTCAAGCATGGGACAGGAAGATGTTGTTCTGAATGCCTTTGATTTGGGAGCATCTGATTTCATGGTAAAACCATTTAGTCCTAATGAACTGATATTAAGAGTAAAAAGACTGTCTTTAAAATTATGACGCTGTTTAGTTTAGGCATATCTGTACACGAGCTTTTTCTTACTTTTCTGGTAATATTCCTGCTTGTGCTTCTTCTGATTGCTGCAGTGGTCTTTTACAGCTTTTACCAGTATAAGGAGCTTACCAATATTCACGAATGGTCCGATCTTATTGATGAAAAAGTATCGGACTCTATTGTATATGGTGAAGACCTGAAAAACAAGGACAGGGGATTGAACGACCTTCTGAGGTTTTCTTCTTTCCGGAACCTGTTTCTTCAGAAACTCGTTGATTCTGAAAAAAAGTTTTCGGGTGGTGCCCAGCTCGAAATCAGAAAGATCTTTGATGATTATGACCTGAAGAAAGATGCTTTTAGAAGGTTGCACCAGAAGAAGCCGTACCTCATTGCAGGTGGTATCCAGGAACTCACCACCATGCAGGTAACGGAAGCCCTTTCCGAAATAGAAGCATTCCTTATTCATCCTTCACCGCAGGTTTATCAGGAAGCTCAATATGCCATGGTGACCTTCAAAGGATTTGAAGGTCTGCATTTTCTCGATTCTCATCCCTATAAGATATCAGAGTGGCAGCAACTGCGTCTGCTTCGTTCCTTATCTTCGATCACTTCCGATGCAGAAGCAATGATGAAGGACTGGCTGGAAAGCCCAAATGACAGCATTGTGATATTCACGCTGAGGCTGCTTAAAAAATTCCAGGTGCTTGCTCTCTATGACCAGGTTCATACCCTGCTAAACCACAGCTCTGAAAACGTGAGGATACAGGTGGTACATACCATGCTGGCCCTAGAAAATACATTTACCGTTGACCACCTTATAGCAGCTTTTCCATCGCAACCGGAAGAGGTACAGCTTGAAATACTGCACGCACTCCACAAGGCAAAAGATGCACGTAGTTCCGTTTTCTTTAAAGAACAGCTGCACAGTCATTCCGCCACAACAATAAAACTTGCTGCTGCTGAATCGCTCTATACCCTGGGAGAAGAAAAATACTTAATGGATCAGCTTGAAAATCCGGATTCGGAACAAGACATTAAACTCATCATCAAACATGCTTTACAACTGAAAATATGCTAGAATTTTCAAACATCATATATGAGATTGTAATCTGGCTGTACCTGCTTTATTCTACGGCTGTCATCCTTATTTACGGGTGGATAGGTATCTATGCATTAGGTGCGGTACTGCGCTATAAAAAGGAAAATACGTTTACTGATTACAGCATCATTTCTTCCAATCCCAACGCGCCTACGTTCAGCCTCATCGCCCCAGCCTATAATGAAGGGCTTACCATTGTGGACAACGTACGTTCTCTTCTTTCACTCTATTACCACAATCTGGAAATTATCATTGTAAATGACGGAAGCAAGGATGACTCCATGGATAAGCTGATTGAAGTATACGAGCTTGAGCGGATTTCGTTTTTCGTACATGGTGAAATTCCCACAAATGAAATACGCGGAATATACAAAAGTAAAAACCCGGCCTTCAAAAAGCTCATCGTGGTAGACAAGGCCAACGGGGGGAAGGCAGATGCCCTTAACGTAGGGGTCAATATCTCTTCAGGTGATTATCTGGTCTGTATTGATGTGGACTGTATACTGGAACAGGATGCCATCTTAAAGCTGGCAAAACCGTTCCTGGAACAGACCGATAAAAAAGTTATAGCATGTGGCGGCGTCATAAGGCTTGCCAACAACTGTAAAATAGAAAACGGGAAGGTTACCGACGTAAACCTGCCCAAAACATGGCTGGGCCGGTCACAGGCATTAGAATATATCCGTGCCTTTGTACTGGGCCGTATGGCCTGGTCAAGAGCATCCGGCCTCATCCTTATTTCCGGGGCATTCGGAGCTTTTGACCGTAAAATAGTACTTGCCTGTGGCGGATACGATAAAAAAACCGTAGGGGAAGATATGGAACTTGTGGTACGTATGCGCCGTTATATGGAAGAACAGAACGAACCGTACGAAGTGGTGAACATTCCCGATCCGTTGTGCTGGACGGAGGTTCCGGAGTCCAAGGACATCCTGAGGAAGCAACGCAACAGGTGGATGCGCGGAACGATGGAAACACTCTGGAAACACCGTAAGCTTATGTTCAACCCCAAGTACGGAAAACTGGGAATGGTAAGCCTTCCTTACTGGTTCATTTTTGAATTTCTGGGTCCTTTGGTTGAATTTTCAGGTTACATCATCTTCCTCATCTTTTTATTTCTCGGTATCATCAACTGGCAATTCTTTGTAGTGCTGTTTGCCCTTGTCATTTCCACGGGCATCCTTTATTCCATATATGCCGTTCTTGTAGATCTCATCAGTCACCAGGTTTATACAAAACGAAAGGATTTCCTTACGATGATTTTAACGGCCGTTATAGAACCGTTCTATTTCCACCTTATAGTGGTAAAGGCCGGTACACGCGGATTTATGGATTATTTTAAAAAATCACATTCCTGGGGTGAAATGACCCGCCAGGGATTCGGGGCGCTTGATCCCAACCTGCCTTTAAAACAACGCATCCTTATAGAATTAAAATCCGGAATAGGGAAATGGGGTATTTATTCCCTTGCCTTCTTATCGCTTTATTTTATTGGAACCATAGCAGAGTGGCTGTGGTACCGTTACAGTTTCGGTGCGTCCTATAAATCATTTCTCGCGGAAGGTCTGTTTGTCAATAATTTCTTTTTTGCTTTACGCTTTATACTGGTTGCCGGAATCATTTTCCTTGTTCTGCATTTCATAAAGGAAAAATGGGCCAGAACAGTTGCTGTTGTGTTATGTAGCCTTATCATAATAGCACAGTACATCCTTTTTCTTTATTTTTCAGAATCGCGAAACATATTGGGTGCCGATATTCTTTATTACACCTCAGATGAAATTAAGGAAATCCTTCTTGCAAGCGGTATGCTGAGCATTCAGAATATTGCGCTTATGTGCCTTCTTCTGGGAGGAACACTGCTTCCTTTCTGGTTTGCTTCCAAACAACGTTTTAAATCCTACTATGGCGGTGTGATACTTATTGCCGCAGGAATTCTTGCCTTTATTGTACCTTCTTCCATATTCCAGGCTTCTGCCATGAACAACAGCAATGAATTTGAACAGAATACAGCTAAAAGTAAATGGGCATACCTCCTTACTTCGGTTTCAACAGATGTACTCAACGATTATCCTCAGCTGACTGCTTTATGGTCGGCCGACGGACCTGATGTGGCTGATGACATAAAGAACGAACCATTTCCGTTCCTCAGAAAAGAAAACACCCCTGATTTTCTGGGTCCGTATATGAACAAGTCTGCCACTGTACCAAACCTGGTTCTCATAGCGGTAGAAGGGCTTGGGCATGCCTACAGTTCTCCGAACGGCTATATCGGTAATTTTACACCGTTTATTGATTCGCTTGCCGGTAAAAGCCTTTATTGGGAATACAATGTAAGCTCATCGGGAAGGACCTTTGCCGCAATACCTACGCTTACCGGGTCTCTTCCTTTCGGTAAAAACGGATTCCTGGAACTTGAACAGATCCCTCCGCATTTCAATCTTTTCAACATATTAAAGAAAAATGGTTTTGAAACAGGCTTTTATTATGGAGGAAATGCCTCCTTCGACCGTATGAAACCCTATCTTGAATACAGTGGGGTAGAGCATATCATAGAAGAATCTTCTTTTGCTGCACCTTACCGCAAATTACCCGGAAATAACGGGGAAAGCTGGGGGTATGAAGACCAGGCTGTATTTGGTAAAATGCTTGAAAACCAGAAGCTTTCACAGCAGCCCTATTTTAATTTTATACTTACGTTATCTACACATAACCCGTTTCTTATCAATGATTCAGGAAAGTATGAACAGTTGTTCGATGTACGGGTGAAATCATCCGCGATATCCGGGGAACAACGCGCATGGGCCCTTCAGAACAGGAAGCAGCTGGTTTCGGTTCTCAATCTGGATGATGCCATGAAAAATTTCTTCAGATCCTACAGCAGACGTCCGGATTTCAAAAATACTATTTTCGTTATAACGGGAGATCACAGTATGCCGGAAATTCCGCTCGAGCAAAAAATTGACCGGTACCATGTCCCCTTCATCATTTATTCTCCGTTGCTCAAAGAATCAAAACACTTTCACCGTATGGTAAGTCATTTTGATTTTGCTCCTACCATCCTTGCTTATTATCGTGAAAACTACAAGCTGCACACACCATCACAAGTTACCTGGATAGGAAAGGGGCTCAAAAATGATGCAGATACCGGTCGCATGGAAATTCCGATGATGATGAGTAAAAACCAGCTCATTGACTTTGTTTATGGTAAATACCACCTTGTGGATCAGCAGGCTTTTGAACTTAAAACTGATATGAACGAATTTGAGATAGAAGCAGGATCTTCTGTAAAGGAAGCAAGAAGACAGTTTGAACTATTTAAGAAGAAAAATGCAAAATTCTATGCCTCGAAAGCCCTTATGCCGGATTCGCTCATCATCCGGTATATGAAAGATACACCAAAACCTTAAAAGGTTTTGGTGTATCCCAATGTAATATCAAACTGGTTGCCCTTTGTTCCGGGCAGATATTCCTGATTAAAATACATAGCCGAAAACGAGAATATGTTTGTTTTGCGTATTGTAAAATTGTATTCTGCACCTACTTTAAATGTTTTAAGCTTGTAGATGCTGTTTTCAAGCAGGTTGTTCCGGTTTTCCTCGGGGCTTATTCCCGTACCGGCCATGAGTGCAATATAGTCGTTGGCTCCGCTTGTGTAATATCGTGCAGTAGCTGTATACGAATGTGAAATATTGGAATGGTCCGGGGTAATATAGGCCCGTAGATTAAACCAGTAATTTTTATAGTATTTGCCTACTGAAGCAGTATACAGCCAGATGTTATCGCTGAAATAAAGCTGACGATACCCTATTTCCCCCTCAAAACTATGCGGCAGGTTCGCAAAGAGCGACACCCCCGTGCGGTATTTCGCAAAGATGCCTACATCACCTGAATAGGCACCGCCTATATACAGATAGAACATTTTGGAAATCCTGGGGTAAAATTCCGCCTCCAGCTGGGTTCCGTTTTCACCAAACTTACTGGCATAATTTCCCCTTACAATAACAGACCCCAGCTTCGTAAGCCTCTTGTAGCTGACTCCCACAATATGCCAGTCATCATCGAACTGTTTGTCAAAATGGGAAAAATTGTACGTAATTCCCACAGCATTTTTAGCCGTAAGTTCCCTGATGCGGATGGATAAGGCTCTACCTTCGGCATTTTTGGGATTGATCGCAAGCAGCACATCAAGCGCCTCACCAGCTTCCTTATAACGGTCTTCACCGAAAAACACCTTAGCCTTTAGCAGCCATAATGTTTCTGATTGAGGATGAATCTCCAGACCGTTATCAAGAATCGAAAGTGCTTTTTCAGGCTCATCGTTCCAGTACTCAAGGGAAGCATAGGCATTATAAAAATCCTCATCCTGTACACCGCGCATTTCAAGTTCTTTAAAAACCGTTCTTGCAGACGTCAGATCACCGTTCCATGTATACAGCCTTCCGAGGAATACCGATACATCGGTATAATCCGGGCTTTTCGCCAAAGCCTGTTTAAGCAGGTCAATTGAGGCTGCATAGTCCTTTTCCTCAAAAGCAAGATTCCGTGCTTTAAGGAACAGCTCATCCGATGTGAGTTCTGTTTGACTGTGCACGATAAACGGAGCAAATAATAACAAATATAGAACAAGGCCTTTTCTCATTAAGTTCAGATAAATTAATACATCATTATAAATCTAAGATATAAAATATATAGAACTTTTAATGTAAAGACACGTACAATTTAATTCCGAAAACTGCTGCATAGTGTATTTCAAAGATGTTTCCGTACAGAACCTTTTCATTTTTGCTCATCCAGTGTGCTTAGGTATTCCGATGGGGAACAACCCTTCACCTTTTTGAATACGGCCGCAAACTTACTGTGCGAAGAAAAACCGGCAATTTCTGCAAGATGGCCTATCTTAACCTGACGGTATTTGTGGTCGCTGTGAAGCAAATCCAGAATATGCTGAATGCGGAGTTCGTTTATATAGGTATTCAGGTCCTTATCGTAAAGCTTCTTTACCATATAAGTAACGTATCGGGTATTGGTACTGAACTGGTTGGCCAATAAAGTAGACGATACATCAGGATCAAGATACTGCCTGCTTTCTTCAAATGCTTTTAACTGTTCTGTAATACGTAGTTCCGTATCCTTTGCGATGTTTACGCTTTCACTTTTAATTTCCCCATTTTTAATGATTCCATTCGCCTTATGTTTCCTTTTCTGAAAAATGGCCGTTAAAACGGTCAGGAATGCCAGAAGTGCAATGGCAATATACCAATGCAGCCTATCGGTTTTTTTGAGCGATTTATTCTCCAGAATAAGATTATCCGTAACACTGTTTATGGCATTGGTATTGTTCGTATTGATAAGGAAGGAAATACTGTCAAGACGGGAATTATAAAGTTTTAAACTGTCCAGGTTTCCAGTATACTGATAATAATTTACCCAGTTACCGTACAGATTCTGATTGAGGTCCTGTGTTTTGAACTTTAAGGAATCTTGTAAAACCTTTGTGAGTAACTTATAGGCGGACGGAAGGTTCTTTTGCATAAGGTAGGATTCCCCCATATTGGTATAAATATAGTTTTTGAGGGTTTGGGTTCCGATATCCGATTTGTTGCTTTCAACCAGTTTCAGTGCCCGGTTAAAATAATACAGGGCGGAATCTGCTTTCGAAAGCCTGTTGAACAGTATTCCGATATACTGATAATTGGAAGCAAGAAAAAACTCCTTTTTAGAATCAGTCATTTTTTCAGCCCAATGATTGCTGTATTTCATATAGGAAAGTGCCTTGCGATAATCGTTATACGAGGCAGCATAATAAGCCATTTCGTGGTACGCATTCGTATAAAAGCGGTAAAGCTCGTCGTTTTGCGGACTTTTCATGGAGACTTCTATAGCCTGTATAAGTTTTTCCTCACCCAGCGCAATCATGTTGGACCTGCGGTATTCCGTAGACAAAAAACCCAAAAAACGCGCCTGCCATAAATAAAGGTGTTTAAGCGCGGCAAAGGAACTCGCTTCTTCGGCAGTTTTCAGAGCTCTTGCATTATCTCCTTTAAACCTGTACAGATTGCATAAGATAAGAAGCGCTTTTGCCCGTTCTTCAGCGCTGATTGTTTTTGTAGCAAGGATGCTGTTAATTTCGGACAAACTGTCATCTACATCGGTATTCTTACATTTCCCGATGGTTACTTCCACATACAGCTGTTCCAGTTTCTCCGGCGTTGAATGTTGTGCATATAAAGGAATACAACCCAAGATTATGTAAAAAAAGCAACTAAGTGTTTTAATCATACATTATAAGCTACCTCATTTATTAGGTATCGACAAAAGTACATATTGCAATTGTTTTTCAAATGAACAAAGGCAAAAAAATAACAAAAAGACTATTTTAACCTGTTGGTAAAATTTTAAAAATCAATGTATTAAATCATTGAGTTTAACGAAAAATGCGCTTTTGCGTCTTTGATTGCCTTCTGGTTGTTTTCAAATTAAATTCTTAATGCCAATCGAAAAATGGGAAAAATATTAAAGAAGAAAAAACAGGCCTGAAGTCAATATTGATAAGGCTTAACAGTTAATACAATATAATTAAAATGTTTAATTAAGATAATTTTTTAATTTATTTTCCAAAGTTTTTGTTAAAGTTAAAATAAAGTTTATATTTTTATAGATATTTTTTAGAAAACTAAAACAACTATTCCATAGGGGACTAAATTTTTGGGATTCAAAAAATGAAGCTAAACAACCACAATTAAAATGATATTAATCCAAACAACCCTAACTTTATGAAAAAAGTTTTTTTTACGTTAATGGCCTTGTCCTTAACGTTTGCTTCCTGTGATTCAGATACGACTGCACCGGAATCTTCAGATACAGGATCTGTTACACTTCCCCAAACCGGAGCCAAACCTACACTAGGGCTTCAAAACCTCAGAAAACAAGCTTTAAACGACATCAATCAGGGTGGCCAGGCAAATTACAATGCACGTCTGGGGCTTACCTTTACAACAAAATCGGGATCAACCATTGTAATACCTGCCTACAGTATTAAAGATCAGAATGGAAATGATATTTTCGGAACCATCAAAATAGACTATATCGAGATCTTTACAAAAGAAAAAATGGCGGTAACCAACAAGCCAACGCTTGGTGTTACATCCAATCAAAGTGTCGGAGTTCTGGAAACGGGCGGTGAGTTTTATCTTGATATCCAATATAACGGACAACAGGTTGCCGTATCAACACCGATAAAAGTAAACATCAGCACATCGAGCTCTCAGGCAATATCGGCAGGAATGGTCTTGTGGAACGGGGTACTTGACGGAGAAGAAAACCTTCTTTGGAACCCTACAAGTGCCACAAACGGTCTTGTTTTTGAAAATGACGGAAATATTTTCGGAGGGCGCGGGGTACTTTACGATATTCTCGTAAGCAATTCCAGCAATTTCGGATGGTGTAACATCGACCGCTTCGCAAGCTTTCCTGGTCCTAAAACCACGCTTACGGTAGTTCCACCGACCGGTTTTAACTATACCAACTCCTCTGTATACATTGCAGTAGAAGGGGAAGACAACATGCTGGTTCAGGTGTATAAGTACAATACGGCGAATAATACTTTCGTGGAAAGCAACGGGTGGCTTCCTATAGGGATGAAATGCCACATCATCTTCGTTGGAGAACAAAGCGGGAATTATGTTTACCGCATACTGTCCACAACTTTGGGAACCAACCCAACCTATACGATTACCAACACCAGTTTGATCACGACTACCGCATACGGTCAGGTAGAAGCCGCAATTGCAGCACTGCCATAATAAGAATAAACAGTAATTAAACAAATTAATCACCCAATAAATAAATTTTATGAAAAAAATCATTTTTATGTTAATGGCGGCATCCCTGATGCTTACGTCATGTGAATCGGAAAATGCCGTTCCGGAATCTGCCAGCCAGCAGCAGAACACTGTTTCAGCAGCAAAAACCACCCAGGGGCTTGCAGACTTAAGAGCACAAGCTCTCAAAGACATCAACCTTGGAGGAAAAGTGTATTACGACAGCAGAAGAGGTCTGGTGTATGATACTAAAATGAAGTCCAACATTGTCATTCCGGCTTATGCGATCAAAACAAAAGACGGTAAGGACATCTTCGGGGATATCGAAATCGACTACATCGAAATTTTTACAAAAGGTAAAATGGTTGTTGCAAACAAGCCGACCATGGGGCAAATCTCAACGCAGTCCAAAGGATTACTGGAAACAGGTGGAGAATTTTATCTTGACATCCGTTACAACGGACAACAGGTAGACATCGTGAGCCCGATAAAAGTAAATATCGACGTGAACAAATCACAGGCCAACCCGGTAGGTATGGTTTTATGGAACGGAGACATCAATTCCAACACCGACCTTACCTGGAACCCTGCCAATATCAACGATCTGGCATTTGAAATAGACGGAGGTGTATTCGGAGGTAAGAACGGTACTATTTACGACGTTCTTGTGAACAACTCAAGCAATTTCGGATGGTGCAACATCGACAGGCTTTCAAGCTGGCCGGGTACCAAAACTCCGATAACCGTTAAACCGCCAACAGGATTTAACCATACAAACTCTTCCGTTTACCTTGCAATAGAAGGTGAAGACAATATGTTGGCGCAATTCGACATGTTTGATTCGGTAAACAACGTATTCAAAGAGCATTACGGTCTGGTACCGGTAGGACTTAAATGTCACATCATCTTTGTTGGAGAACAAAGCGGAAACTACGTATACAACATCCAGTCGGTAGCCGTTGCAAACAATGCTACCTACACCGTAACAAACAGCAGCCTTATTACAACAACTTCCTATTCACAGGTTGAAGCTGCTATAAGCGCGCTGCCGTAACAACAACCTGTTACACTACGGTTAAAAAAATGATTAACTGGGGTAAACGCATCACTCTTTAAAAAGAGGGGTGCGTTTTTTTATACGGTAAATTTACGGTACCTGTAGGCTTTTCAAACAAACCTAAAAAAAACGCACTTTAGTTGCATTAATGAAATAATGGTTTATTTTTGTTCTGTCAATATGAAGTTACCGCAGGTGCACTACAATTAAAAAGGCGTGTACTGTTTAAAATATCGTTTATGAAGTATTTTCCCTTATTGCTTATATTCATCTTCCAGCAGGCAGCATCCCAGTCGCTGTATGAAAGAAAATGGGGGGCGGTTATTCCGGTTTTCAATAAACTCAAACAGCCGTTCAATCCGGCACGGACCATTAAAAGTACGGCTTTTGTTTCGGAAGCACACCCCAAAACGGGAGCTCTTTACCTGGTGACCCCGGAAGAAAACGAAATCCGCATTTACCAAACCGAAAACCCTGAATCCCAATCGTTCTTTAAATTTGAAGGGGAAGCCCCAACCTTTATTGAAAATATGAAGTTTGACTCAAAAGGCAATCTGCTCATTACCGGAAGAACGTTTAATCCGGATCTGGCAACGGCCGGTGCCTATCATACGGAACTGTCGTATTCCTATTCAGGATGCTGGTTTGTGGCAAAAATAAACCCGCAGGGTGCTGTAATGTGGTTCACTTACTTTGACGAAATTATGCAGAACACGGCACATTTGAGCATTGACAAACACGACAACATATACATCTTAAACAAACGCAGCAAAACAACTGTTCTGGAACCGGGCGTATTTCAGAAAGAGGCCGACACAAAATCAAGCATACAGGATCAGGACGTCATAAGCAAACTCGATAAGGACGGAAAACACATCTGGAGCACCTTCTATTCCAGCGACCAGTCAAAGCTACTGGCTATAGAAGCCGGAGAAAGCGGAGTCTTCATTTATGGGGTGCACTTAACCCTGGCACCGTCCGCAACCTATTTCGGTACACCCGGGGCCTTCCAGGAAACGGCCACAGGTACCTACAACAATACATCGGCTGTTTTTATTTCAAAATTCAGCTTTGACGGTAAAAGGCAATGGAGCACTTATTTCGGAGGGCAGAAAACCTTTGCACCGCTCACAAGCTCCTATATTTCAAAAAACAGCAGCCCGTTGTCGGTCATGGGAGATGATGCCTACTTCATAACCATGCATTCACCGAATGACGCCGCTTATAAAGACCAGGCGACAACGGGAACCTACCAACCCGTTTTTAAAGGTTCCGGTGCAGGCAGAACGGTTACATGCTTTTCTGGAAAAGGTACGCGGAAATGGACCACTTATATTGAGGCAGGGGATATGCTTAAAAAATCTTTTGATGAAAAACAGTTGTTTCTTACGGCCACAGCCGATGTCTCTAAAGACGGGCAATTGGTCAGAACCACACAAAATGCCTATCAGAAAGCACCGGGTGGCTTAAATGATGTGCTGACGTGCATACTGTCTGCCGACGGCAAAGAAATGAGCTATAGTTCCTGGTACGGATTCAGCGGGAACGATACAGGTATTACCGTCCCCACGAACAAAGGCTATTACCTCATCGGATTTTCACAAAGCAACAAACAGGCAGAAACCCCGTTTGCTGGTGCAGGAGATCCTGCAAACGAATTTACCCGTAAGGATGAAGAGTATATGGGTAACTTCATCGGCTGCTTTACCCTGCTGCGATAAAAACAGCCTCCCTGCTAAAATTGCAGGGAGGCTGTTTATGCACTAGAGTAGGTTTGAACCAGGCAGCGTTTTATTCCGCGAGTACCTTCAAATCATGCAACCTCAGGATCTTTATCCGTTTTCCCTTTAGCTCCAGATACCCTTCTTTTTTAAAATCAGAAAGCAGGCGTATACAGCTTTCCGTCGCCGTTCCCACCATATTGGCAATATCATCCCTGCTGAGCTGCAGGTTCATATAGCCTTCTCCATCAGTTCCGGCAGATGCATAAATATTCAGCAGGGCCTGTGCAAGACGTTCCTTTACCGTTTTATGCGTATGGGATGCAGCAAAATTATGGGCTTCTTTTAACTGGTTGCAAACGTTTTTGGTCACCTCAAGAGAAAAACGTCCATTATCGCTTATAAAACCCAGAATTTCACCTTTGGGAATAAAGCAGACCTTCATATCTTCAACGGCAACAGCACTCAAAGAAGCCGTTCCTTCCGTTAAAACCGAGGTCTGTCCCAGCAGGCTTCCGCTCGAAATAAGTTTCAGAACCGTATCCTTTCCCTGTGAATTCATCTTTACAAGCTTACAGGTACCTTCTTTTATGCAGTAAACACCGTTCATAAGGTCTCCTTCATTAAAAATGACGTCGCCTTTCTTTATCTCGTAACTGTCCTTACATGCCGATAAATGAATAAGTTCTTCCTTTGTCAGGGTTTTCAAAGAACTCAATTCCCTTACGATACATTGTTCACATTTACCCATTTGCCCAATCTTTTCTTTTTACAAATATACGACTAATATGATAATTATCATTTTTTTAAGGAACTGCAGTCCGGAATTTTGCATAAGATAAAACCACCCGAAATGCTGAACTGTTACCATTGTGGAAAGAAGGTTACCGCAAAAGAAGCCATTGTATGGGATACCCATGATTTTTGCTGTGCGGGCTGCCGTACCGTGTACGACCTGCTTTCAGAAAACGGCATGACCACCTATTACGATTTTGAAAAGACCCCGGGCTCCGTTCCCGGAAATTTCCTTGTAAAATACCAGTACCTTGAGCAGCAGGAAATTGCAGACCAACTCCTGGATTTTAAGGAAAAAGATACCGAAAAGGTGCGGTTGTACATCCCGCACATCCATTGCAGCTCCTGTATCTGGATATTGGAAAACCTGGCGTCCCTGAACAATGGAATTGTTCATTCGGAGGTGGTCTTTTCACAGAAAAAGGTCAGCATTACCTATAACAACGAAAAAACGAACCTTAAGGAAGTGGTGATGCTGCTGGCTTCAATAGGTTATGAACCAAATATAACACTGGAAGAGTTTGATGCCAAGCCGGAATTTATCAACCGCAGCCTGCTGTATAAGATCGGGGTCGCCTTTTTCGGCTTCGGCAACATCATGCTTTTATCTTTTCCTGAATATTTCAACATAAACGACCTCTGGCTGCACGAATACAGGCCCTTCTTCAGGTATTTCAACATACTGCTCGCCCTGCCGGTATTCCTGTATTCAGCTACGCCGTACTACATTTCAGCTTATCACAGCATCCGCAACAGGACCTACAACATCGACATCCCCATGGCCCTCGGGATTATCGTCATGTTTATACGAAGCCTTGCCGATATCCTGCTGCAGTCGGGCTCCGGGTTTCTAGACAGTATGTGCGGGCTCGTTTTCTTTATGCTTTCAGGAAAGCTCATCCAGCAGACCACCTATAACTTTCTATCGTTTGAACGCGACTACAGGTCGTATTTTCCCATTGCCGTAACCAGAATTGCCCGCAACGGCGCGGAAATTCCGATCCAGGTATATGAAATATCGAAAGGGGACCGGCTGCTTATCCGCAACGAAGAGCTCATACCCGTTGATTCGGTCCTTACCTCGGATACGGCCTTTATAGATTACAGTTTTGTGACCGGTGAAGCTGTTCCCGTTGAAAAAAGACGGGGAGAAAAGATATTTGCCGGCGGCAGGCAAACAGGGAAAGCCATAGTAGTAGAGGCCGTAAACAACGTATCACAAAGCTACCTTACCCAGCTTTGGAGCAGCGAAATATTCCAGAAGAAGAATGCACAGCAGTTCAAAACGATTACCGACCGTGCAAGCCGTATCTTTACTCCTGTGCTTCTTAGCCTTGCCGTATGCGGGTTCATAGGCTGGAGTTTCATCGGCCTAAATGAGGCCTTCAACGTGTTCACTTCGGTATTGATCGTAGCCTGCCCGTGTGCGCTGGCGCTTACAGCACCGTATACCTGGGGAAACGTCATAAGGCTTATGGGAAAACGCAGGTTGTATTTAAAGAATACGGTCGTAATTGAACAGCTTTCCAAGGCAGACACCGTGGTTTTCGATAAAACGGGAACACTTACCTCTTCACAAAATCAGCAGATCACATATAGCGGAACCAGGCTTACGGCGGCCGAACAGGCTGCAGTTAAAAACGTGGTACGGGGATCGAACCATCCGTTGAGCCGGAGGCTTTATATGTTCCTTCCCGATGCTCGCATCGAAGCCCTGTCAGATTTCAGGGAAACAGCCGGAAAAGGCATAATATCCGTGTATCAAAACCAGGAAATACGCGTTGGTTCTGCCGAATGGGCAGGGTTCGGATCAGATGTAGAAGCAGGAGTCGAAACCCGAGTATACATCTCAATAAACGGTTTACAAAAAGGCTATTATACCTTTGAAAATGAATACCGTAAAGGCACAGAAGAACTTTTTAAAACCTTATCTCAAAGGAGATATTCCCTGTATGTACTGTCGGGCGACCATGAAGGCGAAAGGCAGGCTTTGGAACGACTTGTACCATGCGGCACACAACTGGTATTTGACCAGAAACCCGAAGACAAGCTCCGGTTCATAGCGGCACTTCAGGAGTCGGGAAAAAACGTGCTTATGGTAGGGGACGGGCTTAATGACGCAGGGGCCTTAAAACAGAGCAATACAGGGATTTCGGTTTCGGAAGACGTCAACGTGTTTACACCGGCCAGTGATGCCATTATGGATGCTTCCGTACTTGGTAAGCTGCCTTATTTTCTTTCTTTTTCCAAAAATGCGATGAAAACGATCAGGATGAGCTACTGCCTGGCCCTAACCTATAATTCAGTAGGTTTAAGCTTTGCGCTGAGCAACTATCTTTCCCCGTTGGTGGCTGCCGTCATCATGCCGCTGAGCACGGCTACCATCATTGGCTTCGTCACATGTATGAGCAGTTATTATGCAAGACATTCCAAATGACGTTTTTTAAGAAAATAAATGCGGCAGCTGATATTTATCATGTTTTAGGATACCGGCGGGATGTAATTTTGAACAAAGATTTGAACTTATGGGCGTCATCTACATTTTAATCTGCATCAGCATCTTCGTCGCCTCCATATTCCTGTACCTGTTCATCAGGTCGGTGAGGAGCGGCCAGTTCGACGACACGTACACTCCTTCGGTAAGGATGCTTTTCGAAGATGCACCAAAAATAAAAAAACAAACTACAACAAACAAAAAAAGAAATTGATTATTTATGGAAGTACAACAGTTTTACTACGACAACAAAATTGTTAAAAAGTTCCTGTATGCCTCGGTATTTTTCGGAGTGGTCGGTATGGCGGTAGGATTGCTTTTGGCCCTTATGTTCATCTTCCCGAACATGACGGATACTATTTCATGGCTGAGTTTCGGAAGGCTGCGCCCGCTGCATACCAACGCCGTCATCTTCGCCTTTGTGGGGAATGCCATTTTCGGAGGTGTTTATTATTCCCTTCAGCGTTTGCTAAAAACGCGGATGTACAGCGATGTACTGAGCAACATCAATTTCTGGGGCTGGCAGCTCATCATTGTTGCAGCGGCCATTACGCTCCCTTTGGGCTATACTTCCTCTAAAGAATATGCCGAACTGGAATGGCCTATAGACATCGCCATTGCCGTGGTATGGGTGGTATTCGGCATCAACATGATCATGACGATCATCAGGCGCCGCGAACGCCACCTTTACGTAGCCATCTGGTTTTACCTGGCCACGTTTGTAACGGTAGCCGTGCTGCATATCTTCAACAACATAGAGCTGCCTGTGAACATGCTTAAATCCTATTCGGTTTACGCCGGTGTTCAGGATGCTCTGGTACAATGGTGGTACGGGCATAATGCCGTGGCATTCTTCCTTACGACGCCTTTCCTGGGCCTTATGTACTACTACCTGCCTAAGATAGCCAACCGTCCCGTATATTCGTACCGTTTGTCCATCATCCATTTCTGGTCGCTTATCTTTTTATACATCTGGGCCGGGCCGCACCATCTGCTGTATTCGGCATTACCTGAATGGGCACAGAACCTCGGGGTCGTTTTTTCGGTAATGCTCATTGCCCCGTCGTGGGGAGGTATGATCAACGGTCTTTTAACCTTGCGCGGTGCCTGGGACAAAGTACGGACCGAACCTGTTTTAAAGTTTTTTGTGGTAGCCATTACCGGGTACGGTATGGCCACATTCGAAGGCCCGTTGCTGTCGTTTAAGAACGTAAACGCCATAGCGCACTATACCGACTGGATCGTGGCCCACGTGCACGTGGGAGCCCTGGCCTGGAACGGTTTCATGACCTTTGCCATCGTATACTGGCTGCTTCCGCGTATAGCAAAAACGCAGCTGTATTCCAGAAAACTTGCCAATTTCCATTTCTGGATCGGTACCCTCGGGATCGTGCTGTACACCATTCCGCTATATGTAGCCGGTTTCAGCCAGCACATGATGTGGAAGCAGTTCAACCCCGACGGAACCCTTAAATACGGTAACTTCCTTGAAACGGTAACCGCTATCATGCCAATGTACACCATGCGTGCCATAGGGGGTACCCTGTACATCATAGGAGTACTGGTACTGGTATACAACATCTACAAAACGATGAAGGGCGCTGCCCGCGTAGAAGACGAGCTTGCAGAAGCTCCTTCACTGGCACGGATCTCCTCTTCACGTGTCCGCGGCGAACGCTTTCATGCCTGGCTGGAGCGCAAACCCATCCAGCTTACGCTTCTGGCTACCGTGGCCATCCTTATAGGAGGCATCGTACAAATCGTACCTACCATTGTGGTAGATTCCAACATACAGACCATCTCAAGCGTAAAACCCTATACCCCGCTGGAACTGGAAGGACGCGATCTGTATATAAGGGAAGGCTGCGTCAGCTGCCATTCGCAGATGATCCGCCCGTTCCGTTCAGAAGTTGAACGGTACGGCGAGTATTCCAAATCGGGCGAGTACGTATACGACCATCCGTTCCTTTGGGGGTCCAAGCGCACAGGTCCCGACCTGCACCGTCTTGGTGCCAAATATTCGGATAACTGGCACTTCAACCATATGTACGACCCGCAGAGTACCTCACCGGGGTCGATCATGCCTGGATACAAATGGCTGTATGAAAACAAACCGATGGACTATTCCGAAACGCAGAACAAAATGCGCGTGATGCAGAAGCTCGGGGTACCTTATACCGATGAAGAAATTGCTGAGGCGGCACAAGCCGTGAAGGCACAGGCCAAAAAAATTGAGGATAACCTCAAAAATGATCCCGATTTCGTAAAGTCATACGAAGCAAGCCGCAAGGCCGCCGTTTCAAAAGGCGAAAACTTCGTACCGATGAGCGAACGCGAAATTACAGCCCTCATTGCCTACCTGCAACGCCTGGGAACCGATATCAAAGTCAAAGAAGAAAAATAACGAAGCATGCTCAAATTTATCAAACACAATATGGAAACCATTACAGGTATAGAAATATACCCCGTAATTGCCCTGCTCATCTTTTTTATATTCTTTTCCGCGCTCATCATATGGGTCTTTACCTACCGTAAAGAAGCACTGAACGAGCTCAGCAGGCTTCCTTTGGAACAGGAAGAAGAGCGCCAGAGTACGAACCCTTTAAAACCGCAACCATGAAAAGACTGTTTCCCGTATACGTACGCGTACCGCTGCTGTTTTTCATCTTTTACGGACTCATGGAGTATTTGGTCGATTCCGGCGACAAGCCCGCTGTAATTGCCTATCCCATCCTTATTGCGGTATTGCTGCTGTTCCTGTTGGTACTTATTGCCGTAGAATTTGTTGCAGGTGCATCGGACAACATAATGAATGTGCTTATGTCACCGGAAGAACGCGCCGAAAAGGAACGGCTTGAAAACATTCCCTTCACGCAGCTGCCCGCCTTTAAAAAGCTGCTGCATAAACTAACGCGGACAAGGGCTATAGAAGAAGAAAAGGAAATTGAAATGGACCATGATTACGACGGCATCAGGGAGCTCGACAACGATCTGCCGCCGTGGTGGGTATACCTGTTTTACGCAACCATTGTGTTCGGCGTGGTATACCTTGGAAAATACCATTTGTTCGGTGGTGACGGGCAGGTTGCAGAACTTGAAAAAGAACTGGCAACAGCACAAAAGCAGGTGGAAGAGTATAAAAAGACCGCTCCGGACCTGCTCACGGCAGACCAGGTAGTACAGCTTACCGATGCAGCAGACCTGGCTGCAGGTAAGGCTATTTTTGAAGCCAACTGCGTAGCATGCCACCGTGCCGACGGGGGAGGAGGCATCGGCCCCAACCTCACCGACGACCACTGGATCCTGGGAGGTGATGTAAAGGAAATCTTCAATACCATTATGGAAGGCGGACGTGACGGCAAGGGGATGGTCTCATGGAAACAGCAGATCAAACCTTCCGACATCCAGAAAATAGCCAGCTACATCCTGTCGCTTCAGGGCAGCAATCCCGCAGATGCGAAGGCCCCCGAGGGCGATTTAAGAACCCCGGGAAGTGCAGCCGCAACGGTACCTGCTGTACAGAACGACAGCTTGTCTGAACATAGTGCCCCCAAAGCACCCTAGCATTCCAAGTTCATTTGGAGGGTTTTAGTTTTATTTTTCTGCCACAGCCCTCCCTAAGGGCTGTGGTTTTATACAATATCCAGTTATTCAAATCATCATATGGGCAATAAAATGGATGATCAGTTCCGGGACCGCATCGGAACGGTTGATCAGAACGGGAAAAGGGTATGGATCTACCCTAAAAAAACAGCCGGACCACTGTTCCGCAAACGCAAATGGGTCAGCTATATGCTGCTGCTCATACTGCTTGTATCACCCTTTATAAAAATTAACGGCAACCAGCTGTTCCTGTTCAATGTGCTGGAACGCAGATTTTCAGTTTTCGGTATGCTGTTCTGGCCGCAGGATTTCTACCTCGTAGTCATCGCGCTCATCATCGGGGTATTGTTCGTTTCCCTGTTTACCGTAGCGTTCGGACGCATTTTTTGCGGATGGATCTGCCCGCAGACCATCTTCCTTGAAATGGTGTTCCGCCGCATCGAATACTGGATCGAAGGAGACCGCGGTGCGCAGATACGGCTTGACAAACAGCGGTGGAACGGGGAAAAAATAAGGAAAAAGGGACTTAAATGGTTCCTGTTCCTGTTGATCTCATTTGTAATAGCCAACGTGTTCCTGGCCTACATCACAGGCAGCGACCGCGTCCTTATGCTTATGCAGGCCCCTCCGTCAGCGCACTGGTCTACGTTTATATCGCTGCTTGTATTTACGGCCGTATTCTACTTCGTATTTGCATGGTTCCGTGAACAGGTATGCCTTATTGCATGCCCGTACGGCAGGTTGCAGGGCGTACTGCTCGATGAAAAATCCATCGTGGTGGCATATGACTACAAAAGAGGAGAAGGACAATCGGGCAGGGCCCGCTTTAAAAAGAATGAAGACCGCAGCGAAAAGGGATATGGCGACTGCATCGACTGTGCACAATGCGTTCAGGTATGTCCTACGGGTATCGACATCCGCAACGGTACCCAGCTGGAATGTACGAACTGCACAGCCTGTATCGACGCCTGCAACCATATGATGCAGTCGGTTCATTTGCAGCAGGGGCTTATCCGCTATGCTTCGGAAGACGAAATATCATCCAATAAAAAGTTCCGTTTTACGCTGCGCATGAAGGGCTATACGGCTGTATTGCTCATTCTTACAGGGGTGCTTTGCGGGCTCATGTTCCTGCGCAGCGATGTAGAAGCAAAAGTGCTGCGCCTGCCCGGGCAGCTTTACGAGCATAAAGGACCTAACATAAGCAATGTGTACACTTATAAAATAGCCAACAAAACAACACGGGACTTTAACAACGTCACGTTCCGCCTGGCAAACTCTGAAGGAAGGATCCTGCTGGTAGGGAAAAAATCCGTTCACATTCCGGCGGGGGGCATGGTACAGGGAACCCTGTTCATTGAAATACCGCAGCATTTGCTAGAAGGCGACAAAACCCGTTTAGAGCTGGAATTATATGACGGAACAGAACGGATAGACAAAACACAGACCAATTTCCTTGGTCCCAGAACATTTAATTAAACACCAAAACCTGAAAATATGAAATTCAATTGGGGAACCGGAATAGCCGCAGGCATTGTTTGTTTTATGACCTTCATTTTGCAGTACGTAATACGCGTACAGTTCGATGATCGTTACAACAACGAACTCGTTACCGAAAATTATTATCAGAAAGAATCGGAAGTAAACAGCAACAGGCTCAAGGCACAAAATGCAAAGGCATTGGGCGACAGCCTGCGCATCGAGCCTACGGACAGGGGGCTTGAAGTGTACTTTCCCGAAAACATCCGGGCAGAAGAAGTAAGGGGCAGCCTGTCGCTTTACCGACCTTCGAATGAAAAGCTCGATAAGGTGATCCCTTTGAAGCTGACTTCTGCGAGGCTGCTCGTACCTCATAACCAACTGGTTTCGGGACGTTGGGACATCACACTTGAATACCGCTACGAAGGCCGTGACTACCTCAAACGCGAAACCCTTATGCTGCCATGATAGCCCCGTTGCTTTTCGGGCTCATTGCCAGTGTACATTGTGCGGCCATGTGCGGTCCGCTGGCCCTTGCTTTGCCCGTACACCGTATGAATACCACGCGTAAAACGGTGGCCCTTTTGCTATACCATGCCGGCAGGATTGCGGTATACGTTGTACTGGGTCTACTTTTCGGCACGTTGGGCAAAGGGCTCTTCCTGGCCGGGTTCCAGCAGAACGTATCGGTAACAGCAGGCATCCTGCTTATAGCCGGCGTATTGCTGTTCAACGAAAAAAAGATGGAAAGCTTCCTGGTTGCAAAAGGAGCCGGGGGATACCTGCGCTTTAAAAATGCGTTCGGGCAGCAGCTGCGTAAAAGGAATGCCGCATCATTCGCGGTGCTGGGCATGCTTAACGGATTGCTTCCGTGCGCCATGATCTACATGGCGCTTTTCGGTGCTACGGCAACGCAGGGTACGCTGTACGGCGCACTTTTCATGTTCTGGTATGGTCTCGGTACCGTACCGCTGCTCACCACCGTAGTATGGGCCGGGCAGTGGCTGGGTCCATACCGTGCGCAGAAAATCCAGCGCTTTACACCCGTATTCCTGTTCTTCATGGGGGTATTCCTCATTGTACGGGGGCTCGGGCTCGACATCCCGTATGTATCACCCGCAACGCTGCAGCTGTTCATCACAGGCAACCCGCAGTGTTTTTGACAAAGCCGGACTTAAAAATGGCTAGATACCGGCCACAGCCGGCTGCGTAAGTCCGAACAGGCTGCCGTATGCCGTTGCGGCCTGGTGTACCTGTACCGACCAGTCATCGGCAGCTGCATCATCCGCTGCGTCCGAAATGTATTTAAGGCACAGGAAGGGGATGCCTTCTTTCAAAGCGGTGAGCGCAAGCGCATAGGCCTCCATATCCACCACATCGTAGGGCTGTTCTGAAAGCTTCGTTTCAAAATGGTCACCCGTTCCACAGGTTCCCTGCGGCAACGTTTCCATATGCATTCCGTATTCCAGTACGGCCGGAATACCCGACAAAGGAGTTTCATAACGTGCATACCCCAGTCCGCGCACATCCATATCGCGCTGTATGAAGCGGGTACAGCACACCACCGTTCCTTTTGGGAAAGAACGGCTACCTGCAGACCCCAGGTTTATGATAAGAGAAGGTTTCTGTTTGTGTATCCTTTTTGTAAGTTCATACGCCGCATTTACCTTTCCTATGCCTGTAACGAGGACGTTGCAGTTGTGAAAAACATCGGCGGCTTCCGAAGCCAGTGCGAAGGTAAATAAAACGGTTTCCCGGTGAAACGGATGTTCGTTGATGATGATCATATCGTATGGTGCTCAATGAGCTGCAAAATTAAGGTATTACCTGATCTTTTAATAACCTGATTTGCGTATCCCGACGTTTTTTCGTAAATTCCTGTATAAAACAAAAACAACGCTGCCCTATAACCCTAAATCTCGACGATTATGATAATTGAAATACTTATTTTCATTGCGGCTACAGCCGCCGTCATTTTCCTTATGCGGCTGTTCGGTGCCTGGATGCTGCGCATTGACGAAGTCATCAGCAACCAGAAACTTCTCATTGATTCGCTCGAAAGGCTCAACACCAAAATGGGCGGCCTGTCCCAGCTGCAAGAATCAGAAACAGATCTTACACGCCAGGAACTGTTGCTGAACCTCGAGGAAAAATTTAAAAACAACGAAATCTCCGAAGAAGAATACCGCATAGCCAGGTACCAGATCCTGAACCTGTAGCCCATTCATTAACAAAAAAGTAAAACTTCCTGTGAGTTGGTTTCGGAATGCTGTAAAATAAGGGCATTTCCGGTAAATCAACATATTTCGTTACCACCATGTTTATTTGACGCCGGCGGTTTCAGATACCGGCATTCTTCTTATGAAAAGGGTGCGAATTTAAATGCGTAAAGATTTCCTATCTTAATACAGACGGGTGAATCACCCGCTTTTTTTGTAAAACTTCCGTTTCCTTTTCTCTCTAATACAATCTCCGTGATCTTTACAACTTCAAGGAATGGCAGGTTGCCATACCCGTTGTTTAAACATGATCTGCAATCTTCTGCATTTTTTTTAATGCAAAAAAATGGTTATATAGTTTAAATAGTATTTTTAATTTTTATATTTGCATGTGCGGTTTTTATTTTCAAACGTCATTAATTTGTACTAGCTTTGCAGCGAACAAACAAACATTATGAAACACCGCTACTTACAGATCAAAGGTTTAGAACAAACCTTTGCT
>Ga0153917_1000438_pt1 | contig 27797 bp, 20 predicted proteins | sample TSFL001MetaG_FD_104695 | JGI IMG/M metagenome (GOLD analysis project Ga0153917, IMG submission 104695) | Attine ant fungus gardens microbial communities from Florida, USA - TSFL001 MetaG | ecosystem: Host-associated > Fungi > Mycelium > Unclassified | place: USA: Florida, Paynes Creek Historic... | reverse complement strand
TGCGTGCGCCTGTCCAGAAGCTCCAGCCGCCAGCGGCCGTCCGGCTGGCGGCGAACGGACGTGACCTCGGTATAGTTGCGGGTGACGGCGCCGAGGTCGCGGGCATTCAGCACGGTATCGACGCATATGCGCTCGGGCCAGTCGAATTGGTATTCGGTGAAACGGATGACGCCGGAAAGGTCCTGCCGGTCGCGCAGATGCGAAAGCGCCGGCATCGCCGCGATCTCCCGCGCCGACATCCGCTTGAAATCGAGCGGCACCCCGCCGGGATCGAGCGCGCGCAGCAGGGCGAAGCCGAGACGGGCCTTCCAGAGGGGAATGCCCTCGCGCCGGTAGAGCGGCATGTAGAAGCCGATCGCCCCCGCTCGCGCGGGCGTCGCCCTGACGAAGCCGGAGCGGTCGCGCATCGCGCGCCGCGCCAGCTCCATATGCTCGATGGCCATGCGGGGGTTTCGCAGGAAATTCCAGATCGACCGTCCCGGCGAGAAATAGGTCAGTCCGCAATGCTGGAGCCGGCTGGAACGGCTCGACGTTCCCCCGGCGAAATCCGCGCGTTCGAGCAGGACCGTGGAGAAGCCCGCGGCGGCGAGATGGTTCGCGGCGCTCGCGCCGGTGATGCCGCCGCCGATGACCGCGACGTCGAAAGGCACGGTTTGCGGCCCGCCCATCACAGCACCATGCAGAGACGCATCGCGTCGTAGATCGAGGCATGGACGTTCCGGCTGGCGACGGCGTCGCCGATCCGGTGCAGTTCGAAGGTGCCGGCTCCGCCCTGCCGCGGCTGCGGCGTGCCGGCGAGCAACGCTTCGAGGTCCGTCACGCCTTCGTTGACCGATCGATCCTTGAGGTCGTGGAACACCTCGTCGAGCGGCATGGTGCCCCGCTCGACGATCACCTGCGAGGCGGTCATGTCGAGAAGATCGCCCGTCAGTTCGTGGCGGAAGGTGGCGGTCAGCGCATTGGCGCCATTGCGGCTCACCCTGACGAGGTGATGATCCATCGTCGCGGTGATGCCACTCTCGTGGAACTGCTTGCGATAGACGGCGCGCGTCGAATATTCGACCTCCTGCGCCAGGCTGTCGTCGATGGTCACGAGATGCACGTTGCAGCCCTGTTCCTTCAGGTGCAGCGTCGTGGAAATGCCCTCGTGCCGGCCGGTTCCGTCATAGACGATGATGTCGCCAGAGCGCTCGGTCGTCGCGCTGAGGACGTCCCAGACGGTCTGGCAATGCTCCGCGCCATCGAGCCAGTCGACATCCGGCAAGCCGCCCGTCGCGACGATGACGACGTCGGGGTTTTCGGCGAGCACGTCTTCTGCGGTCGCATAGGTGTCGCAGCGCATCTCCACGCCGAGCCGGGCGAGTTCGGCGGTCCGCCAGTCGATGATGCCGATGAGGTCGCGGCGCTGGCGGGCGCGGCAGGCGAGGAGCAGTTGCCCGCCCGGCTGGCTTCCGGCCTCGAACAGCACGACCTCGTGGCCGCGCTCGGCCGAGACGCGCGCCGCCTCCAGCCCCGCCGGCCCGCCGCCGACGACCACCACCCGGCGCTTTCGCGCGGCGGGAGCGATGATCTGCGGCATCGTGGTCTCCCGCCCGGAGGCGGGATTGTGGATGCAGTTCACCTTCTTGTGCATGCAATAGGACGCGCCGACGCAGGGCCTTATCCGGTCCTCCTCGCCGCGCATGATCTTGTTGACGATCTGGGGATCGGCCATGTGCGCGCGGGTCATCGCCACCATGTCGAGCAGGCCGTCGCGGATCGCGTGGCGCGCGGTGGCGATATCCGTGATGCGCGCGGCGTGAAAAACCGGCAGCTTCGTATGCCGGCGGAAGGCGCCGACCCGCGACAGGAACGGCGCCAGCGGCTGGGACATGCCCGGCATGTTGTGCTCGGCGAGCGCGATGACGGTATCCATCCGGCCGAAGATGCAGTTGAAGACGTCCACCAGCCCCTCGCGCTCGAAGATCGCCGCGATCTCCAGACAGTCCTCGAAGCTGAGGCCGTCCTCGCTCGCCTCGTCGATGACGAATCGCATGCTGACGATCATCTCGTCGCCGAGCCGGCGCCGGATCTCCTCGTGGACCATGAGGCCGAAGCGCACGCGGTTCTCCACCGAGCCGCCGAAGCGGTCGGAGCGGAAATTGGTGCGCGGGGAAAAGAACTGGCCGATGAGGTGGCCGCCGGTCAGCGTCTCGACGCCGTCGAGGCCGCCCTCGCGGCATCGCTCGGCGGCCGCGCCATAGGCCTTGACGATCCGCCGGATGTCGTGCTCGTCCATCTCGCGCGAGAATGCCCGGTGCTGCGTTTCGCGCGAGCGGGAGGGGGCGAGCGCCGGCAGCCAGTTGAGGGTGGTGGCATCCGCCCGGCGGCCAAGATGCGAGATCTGGCACATCAGCGCGGCGCCATGCGCGTGGATGCGCTGCGAGAACGCCTGCAGATGGGGGATCACCGCGTCCGTGGCGAGGTTGAGCTGGCCGCCATTGCCCCAGCTCGAATCCACGTCCACCATCGAGGATCCGCCGAAACTGGTCAGCGCAAGCCCGCCCTTGGCCTTTTCCTCGTGGTAGCGCTGGTAGCGCTCCATTGGCATTCCACCATCGTCGAGGAAGGATGCATGGCTAGTGCTCATGATGCGGTTGCGCAGGGTGAGCCCCTTGATGCGCAGCGGCTGGAGCAGCGGGTCCTTGCTGGCGGTAGCGGCTGCGGCGGCGGGCGAGGCGTGGGTTGCGGCCATCGGAATATCCCCGAGAAGGAACGAGGGCGCCGGGCGGGCGCCCGGCGCGACTGCATGCGGCGGGCGCCCTACCAGCGCCCTTCCGCCTTGAGCTCGTCCTGCACGCGGACGATGCTGCCGCGCAGGATGGCCATCATGTCGTCGATCTGCTCGCGCGTGATGATCAGCGCCGGCGACAGGACGCACATGCTGCCGATGGGCCGGACGATGAGGCCGCCTTCGTAGCAGTAGCGGTCGACGCGCAGCGCCACCTCCTTGTCGAAGTCCGTCGCCTCCTCGGCATCGGGGTCCGTGACGCATTCGACGCAGGCGACGAGGCCCGTGCCGCGGGCATCGCCGATCAGGGGAAGCTCGCCGAGCTTGCGGATCTCTTCCTGGAAATAGGGCGCGATCTCGCGGACATGGGCGAGAAGGCCCCTCTCCTCGATGATGTCGATATTGGCCAGCGCCGCCGCGCAGCTCACCGGATGGCCGCTATAGGTATAGCCGTTGGTGTAGAAGCTGCCCCTGGCGTTCTCGCCGCTGACGCGGGCGAGCACGGCGTCGGAGATGACGAAGCCGCCGAGCGGGACATAGCCCGAGGTGACGCCCTTCGCGAAGGTGATGATATCGGGCACGATGTCGAACACCTCCTCGGAGGCGAACCAGTGGCCACAGCGGCCGAAGCCCGTCACCACCTCGTCCGAGATGTAGAGGATGTCGTGCCTGCGGCAGATATCGAGGATGCGGCGGTGGTAGCCCTTCGGCGGAATGAGGATGCCGCCGGACGCCAGCAGCGGTTCGGCCAGGAACGCGCCGACATTTTCCGGGCCGAGCGTCTCGACCCGCTCCTCGAATTCCGCCACCAGCATGTCGAGGAAGGCCTCTTCGCTCATGCCGCGCGGACGGCGGAAGACGTTGGGCGCGGAGATGAAGGAGACGTTGTCGAGCGCGAGGTCGAAATTCGGCCGGTTGCCGGCCCGGCCGGAGCAGGCCGCCGTCAGGTGCGTGCTGCCGTGATAGCCGTCGATGCGGCAGATGATGGCCTTCTTGTCCGGGCGGCCGAGCACGTTGTTGTAGAACTGCATGAAGCGCAGGGCCGAATCCACCGCCGACGAGCCGCCGGTGGTGAAGAACACATGGTCCAGATCGCCCGGCGCGAAGGCGGCGATCCGCCGCGCGAGCTCCGATGCCGGCCCGTTGATCGAGTACCAGGGGGAATTGTAGCAGATGCGCAGGGCCTGGGCGGCGATGGCGTCGGCGATCGGCTGGCTGTTGTAGCCGACCTGCGTGCACCACATGCCGCCGGGGCCGTCGATCAGCGTGCGGCCGTGGCTGTCGCGGATATAGATGCCGTCGGCCGAGGTGAAGAGCGGCCGGCCGCCGGAAGTGCCCAGCTTCGACATCTCCTCGGCGGGACTGATCAGATGACGATGCGCCGCGTCTTCGAGTTCGGCGACGTTCCACTGCGATCCGGTCTCGGCATACATGATGTTTTCCTATTCGATAGTTCGGGCCGGCATGATGGTGCGCGGCCGCTGGCTTCGTCTTTGCTTGTCGTCGTGCCCCGGCGCGGCGCGCCTAGGCCGGAACGGCCTGCCCGGCCTCGGCGAAGTCGGACGGGAAGAACGCGGAAAGGAAGGTGAGGCAGACCTGCCGCGAGCGCTCGCGCATCTGCGGACTGTTCTCGCCGGTCACGTGGCTGAAGATCCAGCAACCGTCCGTAATGGCATAGAGCCCCCGGGCGATCGCCATCGCATCGACCGTGACCGCGCGCTCGGCGGCAAGCTCGGTGACCAGGGTCACCATCGTGTCGAGCGAGCGGTATTTCAACTCGCTGCACCGCTTCTTGTAGGCAGGAACGCGGGGCGCCTCCGCCCAGAACGCCATCCAGACGGCGAGGTGCTTGGTCTTGGCGACGCGCGGATCGAAATCCACATCGATGAGGAGCCGCAGCCTTTCGGCCGGCGAGGCCGCCGCGGAGGCCATCGCGTCGAGCCAGATCTTCTCGTAGTTGCTGGCCAGCAGGTCCAGCACGGCAAGCAGCAGGCGCTCCTTCGTCTTGAAGTGAAACGCGATCACCCCGTAGCTGCATCCGGCCTCGTCGGCGATGTCGTTGACCGTGATGCCCGAGAGCCCCCGGCGCGCCACGACACTGAGCGCCGCATCCAGAAGCTGCTGGCGCCGCACCGAACTTTGACTTGATATCTCTTTTATTTTTTTTGCCATGCATTTTTTCTTAATCGCCTAACCAACTGTCGTCAAATGGTTTTTTGAATCATAAAATTGATTGACCGATCAAAATCTTATTGACCAATCAATCTAGTGCAATAATAGTGGTCCCGGATGGAGCGGTCAGCCGGCGTTTCCTTCGCAAGGGAGTGCGGAGATTGGCGGCATCGGCAGCTTGCCCGGCTCAGGCCGAAAAATACCGACGCCCGATGCCTGGCATCGAGGTTGTCTGCCGCATTGCCGCATCAGGCTCATCGTCAGAAAAAAAGGGGAACGAGATGCAGGACAAGAAAGACCTTCCGCAGCAGGCCGGCTTTCCGTCGGCCACGCGCCGTCAATTCATCGGCGGGGTCGGCGCCCTCGTCCTCGGCGCGTCATTGTTGCCGGTGGGCATGCGCGCCGCCCATGCCGCGCCGAAGCAGGGCGGATCGGTGCGCTTCGCCATCAACGACGGCGCGCAGACGGACTCGCTCGATCCTGCCACCTGGCAGAATTCGTTCACGCAGGTCGTCTTCGGCGGCACGCTTTGCAACGCGCTGACCGAGCTTGCCGCCGACGGAACGGCGACGCCCGACCTCGCGGAGAGCTTCTCGGCATCCGACGACCTCAAGGTCTGGACCTTCAAGCTGCGGCAGAACCTGCAGTTCCACGACGGCAAGCCGGTCACGGCGAACGACGTGATCCAATCCTTCCGCCATCACATGGGGCCGTCGTCGAGTTCGGCGGCGAAGGCGCTCGTCGAGGGGATCGCGGACATCAAGGACGGCGGCGACAATACGATCGTCTTCACCCTCACCGGCGGGAATGCGGATTTTCCCTACCTCGTCTCCGACTGCCACCTCGTCGTCCTGCCGGCCAAGGACGGCGGCGGGCTGGACTGGGCGCGCGGCGTCGCGACGGGCCCGTACATCATCGAGGATTCCCAGCCGGGCGTCAGCGTCCGGATGAAGCGCAACCCGAACTACCACAAGCCCGGCCAGCCCTATTTCGACACCGTCGAATTCGTCAACATCATCGATGTCGCGGCGCGCACCAACGCCCTCCTGACGGGCGAGATCGACTACATGGTCGACGCCGACATCAAGACGCTGAAGCTTCTGGAGCGCAACGCGGAGATCGAAATCTCGAAGGTCAGCGGCCTCAGGCACTTCAGCTTCAGCATGAACACCTCGGTCGCCCCCTTCGACAATCCCGACGTGCGGATGGCGATCAAATACGCGATCGACCGCGAGGACATTATCAACAAGGCCTTCCTCGGCAATGCCAAGGTGGCGAACGACAATCCCGTCGCCCCGCAGATCGCCTTCGCCGTCAATCCGGAGCCGGTGCACAGCTACGATATCGAGAAGGCGAAGGAGCATCTGGCGAAGGCTGGCCTGACCAGCCTCACGCTCGACCTCTCCGTCGCCGAGACGGCGTTCCCCAACGCCATCGACGCCGCCCTCCTGTTCAAGGAGCACGCCGCCAAGGCCGGCATCGAGATCAACGTCATCCGCGAGGCCGACGACGGCTACTGGGACAATGTCTGGCAGCACAAGCCCTTCGTCGGCGTGGACTGGCTGGGCAAGCCGACCTGCGATTCCCTCTTCACGACCACCTATGCCAGCAATGCGCCGTGGAACGACACGGCCTGGAAGAATGCGCGCTTCGACGAGCTTCTGGTGCTCGGACGGGCCGAGCCGGACACGGCCAAGCGCCAGGCGATCTATGCCGAGATGCAGCAGTTGCTGCACGACGACGGCGGCGCGCTCGTCATCGCCTATGCGCTGTTCATCGACGCCATGTCGAAGAAGATCGGCCACGGGCCGATCGGCAACATGCTGCAATGCGACAACTTCCGGATGGCCGAAAGGTGGTGGCTGGCCTGAGGCCGTCCGGCATGCCCTGACCATCGTCGGTCGCCGCCCCTTCGGGGGCGGTGACGCGCAGCTTCACCGGAAGGTCGTCCATTGCATCCAGGCATCCTGTCAAACCCGCTGTTCAGAACGATTCTCGCCCGGCTGGGCTCGGGTTTCGTGACGCTGTTCGTCGTGTCACTCATCATTTTCGCCGCCATCGCCGTCCTGCCCGGCGATTTCGCGAAGACGACGCTCGGGCGCGCGGCCACACCGGAAACGGTCGCGAACTTCCAGAAGGCGCTGGGGCTCGACCAGCCGGCCATCCAGCGCTACGCGACCTGGATCGGCGGGGCGGTCACCGGCGATCTCGGCCTGTCGTTCTCCTCGGGAAGCGGAACGCCACGCACCGTGACGGGCATCATCGGCCCACGCCTGGAAAACACCCTGTTCCTTGCCGGCATCACCGCGCTCTTCGCCGTGCCCATCGCGCTGACGCTCGGCATCGTCGCGGCCATCCGGCGCAACAGCTGGCTGGACAAGGCGCTCAACGCGGCGACGCTCGCCAGCATCTCCTTTCCGGAATTCTTCGTCGCCTATGTCCTGATGCTGCTTCTGGCCGTCAAGATCCCCGTCTTCTATTCGCTCGCCCGCATCACGCCCGACATGGACGCGGTCGAGATATTCCAGCGCATCGCGCTGCCCGTCCTCACGCTCAGTTTCGGCATCATCGCCCATATGATGCGCATGACGCGGGCCGCCATCATCGGCCTGCTCGCCCATCCCTATATCGAGATGGCGAAGCTCAAGGGCGTTCCGCCGTGGCGCATCGTCCTGCGGCACGCGCTGCCCAACGCCTGGGCTCCGATCGCGGCGGTCGTGGCGTTCAACCTCGCCTATCTTATCGTCGGCGTCGTCGTGGTCGAGGTCGTTTTCGTCTATCCCGGCATAGGCCAGGCGATGGTCGATGCCGTGCGCACGCGCGACATCCCCGTGGTGCAGGGCTGCGCCCTGATCTTCGCGGCCTCCTACATCCTGCTCAATCTCCTGGCCGACATCATCGCGATCGCGACCAATCCCCGGCTGGCGCATCCGCGATGAGGGACCCGATGCAGACAAGCCAAACATCCCCGCCCGTCCGCATCGTCCGCTACCGGCGCTCCCGCATGGAATGGCTGCGCGCCGGGCTGAGAAAGGCATCCTGGACCACCTGGCTCGGCCTTGCCGTCATCCTGCTCTATGCCGTCCTTGCGATCTTCGCGCCGCTGCTCGCGCCCTATGGCGAGGCGGACGTCGTGTCGAACGAGCCGTTTTCGGCTTGGAGCCTGGCGTTTCCGCTCGGCACCGACCAGCTCGGCCGCGACGTGCTGAGCCGCCTCATCTACGGCGCGCGCAACTCCGTCGGCATCGCCTTCGTCACCACCGCCATCGCCTTCCTGCTCGGCGGGACGCTCGGCATCCTGTCCGCCATATCGCCGGCCTGGCTCGATCATCTCCTGTCCGGCCTTGCCGATACGCTGATGGCCATTCCACAGCTCATCTTCGCGCTCATCCTGCTGGCGCTGTTCGGCTCGTCCATCCCGAGCATCATCCTGATCATCGCCGTCCTGAACGCCACGCAGATCTTCCGCCTCGCGCGCTCCTCGGCCCGCAATGTCGCGGCCATGGAGTTCATCGAGGTCGCCAGCCTCCGCGGCGAAGGGACGGCCTGGGTCATCGTCCGCGAGATCCTGCCGAACATCCTTCCCATGCTGATCGCCGAATTCGGGCTTCGCTTCTGCTTCGTCTTCCTCACCATCTCGGCGCTTTCCTTCCTCGGCCTCGGCATCCAGCCGCCCTCGGCCGACTGGGGCACGATGGTCCGGGAAAGCGCGACCTTCATCAGCTACGGCGACATCACGCCGCTCCTGCCGGCGGCGGCCATCGCCCTCCTGACGATCAGCATCAATTTCGTCGTCGACTGGTTCCTCGACATTGCAAGCGGACTGCGCAATGACCAATAACCCCGCCGCCGACGGCCGCCGCAGCGGCGAGACCCTGCTGGATATCCGCAACCTCACCATAGAGGCCGAGCGCGACGGGGCATGGCAGCCGATCGTGCGGGAAATCAGCCTCCACCTCAAGCGCGGCGAGGTTCTCGGCATCATCGGGGAATCGGGCGCCGGAAAATCGACGCTCGGGCTCTCCGCGCTCGGCTTCGCGCGGGCCGGCTGCCGCTTTTCTGCCGGCAGCGTCGTCTTCGACGGGCGCGACCTCCTCAAGGAGAGCGAGGAATATCGCCGGCAGCTTCGTGGCAACCGGATCGCCTATGTGGCGCAAAGCGCGGCCGCCTCCTTCAACCCGGCGCACAGGCTGATTGACCAGACGATCGAATGCGCGATGCGGGAGGGTCTGACCTCGCGCGCCGCCGCCATCGGCAATGCGAAGGACCTCTATGCGCAGATGCAGCTACCGGACCCGGACAGCATCGGCGCACGCTTCCCGCACCAGGTTTCCGGCGGCCAGCTGCAGCGCGCGATGACGGCCATGGCGATGACCTGTCGGCCGGACCTCATCGTCTTCGACGAGCCGACGACGGCGCTCGACGTGACGACGCAGGTGGAGGTCCTCGCCTCGATCCGCCGGATCGTCGAGGAGCACCACACGGCCGCCCTCTACATCACCCACGACCTCGCTGTCGTGGCGCAGATGGCGCACCGGATCATGGTGCTGCGCCATGGCGAACTGGTGGAAGAGGCGGATACGCAAACCATGCTCTCGGCGCCGAAGCAGCCCTATACGCGCTCGCTCTGGGCCGTGCGCACCATGGAAAAGCAGGCCGAGCCGCCCGCCGCGCCGATGCTGGAGATTTCCGGCATCGAGGCCCATTACGGCGCGTTCAAGGTGCTCGACGACATCTCCGTCACGCTGCCGGCCGGCCGGACCGTCGCCGTCGTCGGGGAATCGGGCTCGGGGAAATCGACGCTCGCCCGCGTCATCGCGGGCCTGCTCCCGCAGACCGCGGGCAGCGTGAGCCTGAACGGAACCGCGCTTGCGCCTTCCCTCAAGCAGCGCAGCCGCGACCAGTTGCGCCGCATCCAGATGATCTACCAGTCGGCCGATACCTCGCTCAATCCGCGGCAGACCGTGCTCGACCTCGTTGGCCGGCCGCTGGCGTTCCACCTCGGCCTGCGCGGACGCGCCCGGGACCTTCGCGTCGCCGAGCTGCTCGACATGGTCGAATTGTCCGACCGCCATATCGTCAGCTTTCCTTCCGAGCTTTCGGGCGGGCAGAAGCAGCGCGTTTCCATCGCCCGGGCGATCGCGGCCGATCCCGACGTGTTCATCTGCGACGAGATCACCTCGGCGCTCGACCAGCTTGTGCAGGAGCAGATCCTCAAGCTGATCCTCAAGCTCCAGAAGGAGATGAACAAGTCCTACCTCTTCATCACCCATGACATCGCCACCGTGAACGCCATCGCGGACCATGTCGTGGTGATGCACCGGGGCCGGATCGTGCAGCAGGGGCCGAAGGCCTCGGTCATGTCCGCCCCCGATCATCCCTATACGCGCCAGCTTCTCTCCGCAGTGCCGCAGATGGATGCGGGATGGCTCGACGCCGCCATCGCCGGCAGCCGGGCGGCGAACGGCCGCTAGCGGCGGCACGGGCAGGAACGAGGCGCGCCTCGCCGGAAATCCACAATGAAAAAAGGGGAATGAAAATGAAGACTCTCACCGCCGCCCTCGTTTGCGCCGCGCTGGCCATCGGCCTTCAGGTCGCCAGGCCGGCCGCCGCGCAGGATTCCGACTGGAAGGAAATCCACATCGCGACGGAAGGCGCCTATCCGCCCTTCAACTTCGTCGATGCCGCCGGCAAGCTCCAGGGCCTCGACGTCGACATCGCCAATGCGCTCTGCGCCGAGATGAAGGCGACATGCACCATCGTCGCGCAGGACTGGGACGGCATCATCCCCGGGCTGAAGGCCAGGAAATTCGACGCCATCGTCGCCTCCATGTCGATCACGCAGGAGCGGCTGAAGGAAATCGACTTCTCCAGGAAATACTACAGTTCCAAGCTCTCCGTCATGACCAAGGCCGACAGCGGGATAGAGGACATCAGGCCGGAGAGCTTCGAGGGCAAGACGATCGGCGCCCAGTCCTCCACGCCGCAGGCCGAGCAGGCCGAAGCGCTGTTCGGCAAGCATGGCGCCACGGTGAAGCTCTACCCGTCGCAGGACGAGGCCGACATGGACCTCGTGAACGGCCGGCTGGACGGGATCGTCGCCGACAAGTTCTACCTCGCCGCCTGGATGAAAACCAACGGCAACGGCTGCTGCAAGCTCGTCGGCGACCTTGCCGAGGGCCAGACCGAGATCGGCGTCGGCCTGCGCAAGGAGGACAAGGCGCTGAAGCAGAAATTCGACGCCGCGATGGACGCCATCGTCGCGAACGGCACCTACAAGACCATCGTCGCGAAATATTTCGATTTCGACATCTACTGAGCGGGCAGGGCACCCCGGATATCGGGCCGCCACCTTGCTCGTGGCGGCTGTCCGTGGCTACTCCGTGTTGGAGCGTTTTACCAACCAGCGAACTGGGCGATTTCCTCGTTCGAGACGGCAGAAAGTTCACTGAAAGCCCTGTCCAGGAGGTCAAGCGCCTTATGGATGTCAGCTTCCGTTATCGTCAGGGGCGGTGTGAATTCCAGCACATTGCCGTTCATGCCGACATAATAGACGACGAGACCGAGCTGGTAGGCGCGGTAGATGAGCTTTGCGGTCTCGGCTCTTGCCGGTTCGCGGCTCTGCCGGTCGCATACGAGTTCCACGCCGCAGGCAAGTCCGCGGCCTCGGATATCGCCGATCAGCGGATGCCGTTTTGCGAGTTCCGACAGACCATCACGCAGGAGCCTGCCCTTCCGCTCGGCCATAGCGGGGAGGTCGTCCCGGTTGATCGTTTCCAGTACGGCAAGGCCGGCAGCGGCGGAGATCGGGTTGCCGTGCAGGGTCTGCATGGCAAATGCGCTCGCGCAGTCGAGGATATCGGCCGGTGCGATGACCGCCGAGAGCGGTAGCCCGCCGCCAAGCCCTTTGCCCAGCACCAGGATATCGGGAACGAAGCCCTCATGCTCGAAGCAGTGCAGGCGGCCGCTGCGGGCAAGGCCCACCTTCACCTCGTCGCAGACGACGAGAATGCCATGGGCGCGGCAGATATCGGCGAACTTGCGCAGAAAGCCGTCAGGCGGAACGATCAGCCCGCCGTCCGACTGGATCGGTTCGATAAAGGCCGCACCGATCGAGCCGGCCGGAACCGCAGCCAGCTTTTCCTTGAGAAGCGTGAGGATGGCATCGCCCGTCGGATCGTTCCGATAGGGGCGATAGGGATCGGGGTAGGGCAGAAGGATCAGCCCGTCCGCTTTGGTCGCGTCGGCCTGAACGCTGTGGCCGGAAAAAGCCATCGAACCGACCGTGCAGCCGTGATAGGCGCCGGCGAAGGCGATGACGCCGCTGCGGCCGGTTGCCTTCACGATCGCTCGATAGGCGGCTTCGTTGGCATCCGAGCCGGAATGGCCGAACCAGACCTTGTGCGTTCCCGCGCCGGGAAAGCTGGCCAGCAGCCTTTCGGCCAGGGTTACGGCCGGCGCGTTGGACGCCGAAAGGATGCTTGCGCCGGCCGGATTGGCGGCAGCGGCGGAAACCGCGGCGACGATGGCCGGGTGGCCGTAGCCGAGGCTCGCCGCGCCCCAGGCGCCGGAAAGGTCGATCAGCTCGCGCCCGCTCTCTTCGACAAGGCGGGCGCCTCGGCCGCCCGAGACGGCAAGCGGGAAGAAGCGCAGCTTCTGTAGGCTGCCGATGGCCGCACCGTCGCGGTCGTAAAGCGCCTTCGTCATCCAGCGTGCTCCTTCAGTGCTCCGGCAAGGCAGCGGGTGAGGCGTTCGCCCCATTCCTGGACACCGGCGAGCGTGTCGATCAGGTCGTGCCGCACCTCGATGAGCGCGCCGGCAAGACCGCGGGCGTCCGCATGGACGGGCACCGTGTAGTCCTCGTCGGGATGGATGTTGTAGGGCTCGTTGTCGCCGATGGTCAGTGCGGCATCGGTCTGCAATCCGTCGATCAGCGTCCGGCCGAAATCCGTCGCCTTGCCGTAGAGGATGCCGGCATGCCACGGCCGCTGCCTGCCGAAAAAGACCGGCGTGAAGGAATGGATGCCGACGACGATCGGGCGCTTGCCCGCCGCCTGCATGCGGTCCAGCCGGCGCGCGACGGCCTCGGCGTAGGGGGCGAACAGCGTGTCGATGCGCTGCTGCCTCTCGGCATCCGTCAGGTCGCGGTTGCCGGGAATCTCCGTCGTCTCGCTCACTTCGGGGATCGCCGAGGACACGTGAAGCGGGCGGTTGCAGTCGATGACGAGGCGGGAGTAGTTGGTCATGAACAGCGGCGCGTCCAGCGTGCGGCTGAGATGCTGCGACAATGCGCTGACGCCGATATCCCAGGCGATATGGCGCCGTCGCTCGGCCTCGGGCAGGCCGAGGTCGCCGAGCGCCCGCGGGATGCGGTTGGACGCGTGCTCGCAGAGCAGGAGATAGGGCGAGGTCCCGTCCGGATTGAGCACGGCATAGGGCGGCGGCTCGTCGATGGCGAGCAGCGGCAGGGCGGGATCGTGCCGCGTTCGGCTCTCCTGCCGGGGGATGACCTTGGACGATGTCATGATCTTTCCACCGCTCAATAGACGACCGCGTAGCGCGCGCAGAGCGCTTCGGGCGAAAGCCCCTCGACGATCTCGATCTCCTTGCGCTTCATGGCGAAGTAGCAGTCGAGGAAATCCTTCGGGAACCAGCCGGTCACCACCTTGTCGGCGGCGAGCGTGTCGAGCGCTTCGGCAAGGCTCGACGGCAGGCGGCGGATGCCGAGCCTTTCCTGTTCCTCTGGCGGGAAGTCGGACGGGTCCGAATTGATCAGCGGCGGCTGCTCGAGCCCCTGCCGGATGCCCTCGAGGCCGGCGCGCAGCACGACGGCGAGCGACAGATGCGGGCTCGCACAGGCGTCGGCGGCGCGGTATTCCATGTTGAACTGCTTTGCCGGGTTGCTGCCGGGCAGGTCCAGCGTCGGGCAGATGCGCAGCGTCGCCTCGCGGTTCTTCTCGCCAAGGCAGGTATAGGCCGCGCTCCAGTGATGCGGCACGAGGCGCATGTAGGAGAGAACCGAGGGCGCGGTGAAGGCGACGAGCGCCGGCAGGTGCTTGATGACCCCGGCCGCGAAAGAGCCGGCAACCTTGGAAAGCCGGCCGGGGCGCGCGGCGTCGAAAGTCACGGGGTTGCCGTCGAGGTCGGTGAAGCTGACATGCAGGTGCACCCCGTTGCCGACCCCGTCGGCCTCCGTCTTCGGCGCGAAGCTGGCATGCCAGCCGAAGAGCGCGGCGACTTCCCTTGTGACGGCGCGGATCGTCGCGCCGCGATCGGCGGCGACGAGCGCCGGGGCAGGGCGGCAGGTCACCTCGAACTGGTCCTTGCCGTATTCCGGCAGGAACATTTCCGGCTCCGCGCCGGCTTCCTTGAGCGCCGTCATCAGCAGCGAGCCGAAGGGCTCGGCGCGGCGCTGGGCGCGAAGGCCGAAGGAGGGGGCGGCGGGCCAGTCGGCGCCTATGATCTGGAATTCCTGCTCGACGGCGCTGACGACCCTGAGCCCGGCCTCCTTCTCGAAATCGGCGAGTGCCTTCTTCAGGAAGCCGCGCACGCAGCACTCCCACGGATCGCCCTTCAGGTCGGTGATGTCGGCATGGTAGAAATGCAGCGGCGTCTCGTCCGGCAGGCAGGTGACGCGCGCCTTGCTGGCGGGGTCCGCCATGAGGCGAAGGTCCCCGGCCGAGCCCCAGGGGTTCGGGTCGGCGATGAGGTCGAAGGGCGTCAGCGCCAGGTTCGCCGGCACCCAGCCGACGCCCTTGCGCAGATAGTCTTCGATCTCGGCGGCGGCGAAGCTGCGCCCGCGCGTGATGCCGGCAATGTCCGTGGTGACGAAGGTCGCCAGTTCCGTGAGGTCGGAGAGCGCCTTGCCGTTGCTGCTGTCGTTCATGCTGTTCCCCTTCTTGAAGCGGTCAGGCCCGGCCGAGCCCTTCGAGGCGGCTGACGACGGTGGCGGTGTCGGTGATCCAGCAATAGCCGGAATAGGCGCGCAGCGCGGCTTCGTGGCGCTCCTGGCTGTAGGTGGCGCAGGCGTCATCCACCACGGTCACCAGATAACCGCGGTCGGCGGCATCGCGCACGGCCATGTCGACGCACTGGTCGGTGATGACGCCGGCGATGATCAGGTAGCGCGTGTTGAGGTTGCGCAGCACGTAGTCGATGTTGGTCGAATTGAAGACGCCGGAGGAGGTCTTCGGCAGCACGATCTCGTTGTCGACGGGCGCGAGCGCCGGGATCACCTGGCCTTCGGGCGAACCCTTCGGCACATGCATGTCGGAAAGCTTATGGTCGAGCGAGCGGTCGCGGCCGTCCAGCGTCAGGCTTTCGATGATGGTGTGCAGCACGTTGCAGCCGGCCTTGCGGCCCGCTTCGAGAATGCGAACCTGGTTCGGGATGACCATCTCGCGCAGGCGCCGGTGGTAGTAGCTGTCCGAGTCCTGCGGATGGGTCGGGTCGAGGTTCGGCTCGCACCAGATGCGCTGCATGTCGACATAGAGCAGGGCCGTCATGCCGGGCTCATAGGCGCTGTCGCGCCGCAGCAGGTCTTTGCCGTATTGCACTTCAATCGCAGTCATGTCTGTCCTCCAATTCGTAATCGTTCAGGCGCCGCTCTCGACGGGCGTGCCATAGGCGTCCTCGGTGATGCCGTAGCTGCGGCGCAGCTCCTCCATCCGCTCGATGCGGCCGCGCGACTGGGTGGCGAGGCGCGCGGTGAGGCCGGCGACCAGTGCCTCTGTCTGCGCGATAGCGGGCACCATCGTGTCGTAGGGCGACACCGTGTCGACCGGCGCCATCAGCGTGACGGCGGCGAATTCGGCGATGGGCGAGACCCAGCGGTCGGTGAAAAGCACGATCTTCGCGCCCTGCTTGGCGGCCTGCCGGGCGAAGCGGATCGTATCGATCTGGTAGCGGCGATAATCGTAGACGAAGAGCACGTCGCGCTTGCCGAGATCGACGAGCTGGTCGACCTGGTCGGCCTGCGTGCCGTTGATCCAGCGTGTCTCGGCGCGAAGCTGCTTCATATGCGCCCAGAGCAGCCCGGCGAGGAAACCGCTGAACCGGCCGCCAAGGCAGTGGACGCGCAGATTGAGATCCGCGGCTGCGTCGATGGCCGCCTCGAAATCGTCGGGCGGCAGCATCTGCATCGAGGATTCCAGCGCATGGATGCTGGCGCGCAGGAAGTATTGGTAGAAGTTCTCCTGCTCCAGCGAGGGCTTGCGCGTGTCGAGCATGGAGAGCGGCGAGCTCATGCGCTCCTGCACCTCGCCGAGCAGGGCGGCCTGGAATTCCGGATAGCCCTCGTAGCCGAGCTTGCTTGCGAAGCGCACGACCGTCGGGTTGCTGACGCCGGCGGCGGCGGCGAGATGCGCGACCGTGGCGAGGCCGGCCGCCGGATAGTTCGACAGGAGCTGGCGCACGATCTTCAGCTCCGCCCGCGTGAAGGCGATCTCCCCGTCCGTCAGGCGATCTCGAATGGCCATTGTCCTGCCTCCCCCTCGTGATCGGCGTCGTGGCTCGATTTTAATTTTGTTACATTCTTGCTAGCAGACAATAAAAAATGAAACAAGATTGACATATACGTTTTCTCGATTAACGTTTGTTGCGGGAACGGGTCCGGCAAACGGAGCCATAAATCGGGAGAATGCTGATGGGGCGCATAAGGCGCGGGACCGTCGTCGGTATCGTTGCGACGGCGCTTCCCCTGGTGGTCGCCGCCGTTGTGGCGGCCGGCCTCTTTCCGGGGGCGGGGCAGCGGCTGGTGACGCTGTTCCTGATCAATGTCGTCGCCGTTGTGGGCATCGGCGTCTACAGCGGCAATTCCGGCATCATCTCCTTCGGCAATGTCGGCTTCATGGCAATCGGCGCCTATGCCTCGGGTCTCCTGACCATCAATCCCATCGTACAGAAGACGGCGCTGCCGCACCTGCCGGAATGGCTGATGGGCTGGGGCGCGCCGTTCCTGCCTGCGCTGCTCGTTGCGCTCGTCGTCGTGGCGCTGGTGGCGGTCGTCATCGGCATTCCGGTGGCAAGGCTCGGCGGCTCGTCAGCCTCGATCTGCACGCTCGGCTTCCTTGTCATCGTCCATGTCGTGCTTGTCGCCTCCAGCGATTTCACCCGCGGCAGCCAGACCTTCTTCGGCATTCCGCGCGCGGTGAACCTCTGGGTCGCGCTGCCCTTCGCGATCTTTGCCGTCGCCATCGCCCGCATCTACCGCGACAGCGCGGCCGGCATGAAGCTGCGCGCCTCTCGCGAGGACGAGATCGCCTCCATTGCGGTCGGTGTCGACGTGCGGCTCCACCGCTTCCTCGCCTGGGTGCTGGGCGCGATCCTTTCCGGCGCGGCGGGCGTGCTCTACGCCCATTTCATCGGCGCCTTCTCGCCGAAGGACTTCTACTTCAACCTCACCTTCATGCTGCTCGCCATGCTGATCCTCGGCGGCATCACCACCGTTTCGGGCGCGGTCGTCGGCACCGCGGTGATCATGGTCATCGTGGAACTGCTGCGAAAGCTCGAAGGCGGCGTCGATCTCGGCTTCCTCTCGCTGCCGACGGTCTTCGGTCTCACCGATATCGGCATCGGCCTTGCCATCCTCCTCGTCATGTACCGCCTGCAGGACGGTCTTCTCGGCGTGCGTGAACTCGACGAGCAGGTCCCGTTCCTCAAGCGCCTTGCGGCCGGCGGCGCGAAGCCCGTGGCGGCGACGGCGGCCGCGCCGGTCTCCGAAGCCGGCACGCTGCGCGTCGAAAAGGTCGGTAAGCGTTTCTCCGGCCTTGTCGCGCTGGAAAATGCCGATTTCGACATTCGCCCCGGCCTCGTCACCGGCCTGATCGGCCCGAACGGCGCCGGCAAGTCCACCCTCATCAACAGCGTTTCCGGCGTCGTGCCGCCCTCGACGGGGCGGGTGATGATCGACGGGACGGACGTCGCCTCGCTCCCCGTCCATCGGGTGCCGGTCGCGGGTCTTGCCCGCACCTTCCAGAACATCCGCCTTTTCAAGAACCTTACCGTGCTGGAAAACGTCACCGTCGCCGCAAGTGCGGTGGCGAAGGATCGCGATCCGGTGGATCTTGCCCGCGAGGCGCTCACCGAGGTCGGTCTCGGCGACGTCGCCGGCCAGCTTGCCGGCACGCTTTCCTACGGCGCGCAGCGGCGCTTGGAGATTGCCCGCGCGCTGGCGCTGAAACCACGCTACCTGCTGCTCGACGAGCCTGCCGCCGGCATGAACCCGGCCGAGACGCAGGAGCTTATGACGGTGCTCGACCGCATCCGCACCAAGCACCGCCTCGGCCTTCTGGTGGTGGAGCACGACCTCAAGCTCATCATGCGGCTCTGCGACATCGTCGTCGTGCTCAATAAGGGCCAGCAGATCGCCGTCGGCACGCCGGCCGAGATCCAGGCGAACCCGGCCGTCATCGAAGCCTATATCGGCCGTCGCCGCTCGGCCGCGCCGCGCACGCAGTCCGTCATCGAAGCCGACGTGCCGGGTTTCGATCCGCATGCCGCCGGCAAGCCCGCATAACCACCAGAGGAGCATAGAATGAAAGCGACATTGAAGGTTCTTTTCCTGTCCACCGCGCTCGGCGCGCTCGCCCTTCCGGCACTTGCCGAAGACCTCGTGGTCGGGCTCGCCACCGCGCAGACCGGCGGTCTTGCGCCCTATGACCAGCCCTCGCTGAAGGGCCTTCAGATGGCGGTCGACGAGATCAACGCGGCCGGCGGCATCGCCGGCAAGTTCCCGATCAAGCTCGTCGCCAAGGATACCCGCTCGGATGCCGCCCAGACCGCGCTCGTCGCGCAGGAACTGGTCGATGAGGGCATCAAGATTCTCGTCACGCCCTGTGATGCCGACCCGTCGATCGCCGCTGGCCAGATCACGCAGGCCGCACAGATCCCGGCCTTCTCCTTCTGCGCCACGACGCCGACCATGCCGCTCGCCGTCGGCGACTACATGTTCGGCAACTATCCGGCCGACAACGTTCAGGCGGCGGTGCTGGCGAACTACGCCAAGGAGAAGGGCTTCAAGACGGCCTATGTGCTGAAGTCGCCGGACACCGCCTATACGCTGAAACTTCCGGAATATTTCGCCACCAGCTTCAAGGGCAAGGGCGGCGAAGTGGTCGGCGAGGGCACCTACAGCATGGGCCAGCAGGATTTCAGCGCCGAGGTCACCAAGATCAAGGCGCTGAACCCGGCGCCCGACGTCATCATGACGGCTGCCTACGAGCCTGATTTCCCGGCCTTCATCCGGCAGCTTCGCGGCGCGGGCGTCACGACGCCGATCCTCGGCAGCGACGGCATCGATTCCCCGACGACCTTCGGCCTCGGCCCGCTGGTCGACGGCGTCGTCTTCACCACGGCGGGCTTTGCCGTCGAGGGTAGCCCGCTCGCTGCCTTCAACGAGAAGTACAAGGCCAAGTTCGGCCAGGACCCGGACACCGTCTACATCGCCAACGGCTACGATCTCGGCAAGGTCATCGAGGCGGCCGTCACCAAGGCCGACAGCGTCGAGCCGACGGCGATCCGCGAGGCCATCGCCGGGCTGGAGAATGTCGAGGGCGTTACCGGCAAGATCAGCTATGCCGGCACGCAGGGCATGCCGCTGCGTTCTGTCTCTCTGGTGCGCATCGAGGGCGGCAACCGCTCGCTGGTCAGCCAGGGCGTCCCGGCCGCCGAGGACGTTCCGGCGCCGTAATCTGCAAGCGACGCCCTCCGGCGCGGCCGGAGGGCGTTCCTACCTGCTGTGTGGCCGGGGCCGGGTGCCGCGGCGAGGATTTGCCCGATGACGCATGACAAGCACGATGAGACCCCCCTGCTGGAGGTCAGCGGCCTCAAGGTCGCCTATGGACCGGTCGAGGCGCTGAAGGGCGTGGACCTTACGGTCCGCCGCGGCCAGATCGTCACCCTGCTCGGCGCGAACGGCGCGGGCAAGAGCTCGACGCTCAATTCGCTCGTCGGCCTCGCCGCCAAGAAGGCCGGCCGGGTGACCTTCGCCGGCCGGGACATCTCCGCGCTGCCGCCGGAAATGATCGTGCGCATGGGCATGACGCTGACGCCGGAAGGTCGACGTATCTTTCCGACGCTGACGGTCGACGAGCATCTCCTCCTCGGCGGTGCAATGCACAAGAGCCGCGGCGAAATCGACGCGGTGCGCGAGGACATGCTGTCGCGTTTCCCCATCCTCAAGGAGCGCCTGCACCAGAAGGCGGGCTCGCTCTCGGGCGGCGAGCAGCAGATGCTGGCCATCGCCCGCTCCATGATGTCCTCGCCCGAGCTGCTGCTGCTCGACGAGCCGTCGCTCGGCCTTGCGCCGCAGATCGTCGACCAGATATTCGAGCTGATCGCGGGCCTGCGCGAGCGGGGCCTGACGATCCTCCTCGTCGAGCAGAACGTCGCGCTCTCGCTGGAGATCGCCGATGCCGGCTATGTCATGGCGAACGGCCGCATCGTGCTGTCCGGCCCGGCGGCCGAGCTGCGCAACTCCACCGAAATCCAGGGCGCCTATCTGGGCGCGTGACCGGCGAGAAGGAAAACCATCCATGGACATGTTCCTGCAACAGCTCGTCAACGCGCTCAGCCTCGGCGGCACCTATGCGCTGCTGGCGCTCGGCCTTGCCGTCGTCTTCTCGATCATGGGCCTCATCAACTTCGCGCATGGGGAACTGATGACGGCGGCCGGCTACGGCCTCTGCTTCGCACTGATCTTCGGCCTGCCTTTCGGCCTCGCGATCATCGTCGCACTGGCGGTCGCCATCGCCCTCGTGCTCCTGATGGAACGCGTCGCCTTCCGGCCGGTGCGCGGGGCGAGCGGCACGACGCTGCTTCTGACGAGCTTTGCCGTCAGCGCCATCCTGCGCGTGCTGTTCCAGAATTTCATCTCGGCCCGGCCCAAGCCCGTGCCGATGCCGATGAGCCTTTCCGGCACGATCGAGATCGGCGGCCTCCATATCGGCATCATCCAGGCGATCTCCATCCTCGTGACGGTGATCATGCTGGTCGGGCTCAACCTCTTCCTGCGCACGACCGTGCTCGGCCGCGCCATGCGCGCCGCCTCCGAGGATTTCGCCATCGTGCGCCTGATGGGCATCCGCGCCAACGCGGTCGTCGCCACGGCCTTCGCGATTTCCGGCCTCCTGGCGGGCGTCGCCGGCATCCTGTGGGTCGCCCAGCGCGGCAGCGTCGATCCGCTGATGGGCTTCCTGCCGGTACTGAAAGCCTTCATCGCCGCCATCATCGGCGGTCTCGGCAGCCTTTCGGGCGCCGTCGCCGGCGGCTTCCTGCTCGGTTTCATCGAGGTCTTCCTGCAGGCCTACCTGCCGGAAAGCCTGCTGAGCTACCGGGATGCCTTCACCATCCTTCTCGTCATCGCGGTTCTGCTGTTCGCACCGCAAGGCTTGCTGGCCCGCAAGACGATCGTAAAGCTCTGAGCACGGTCGGAGACAGAAAGAGGCTCCGGTCATACCGGAGCCTCTCGGAAGGATATCGAATGCTCCGGTCCGAACCTCTGGGTTCAGATCCAGACGCGCTCCCGCCAGCAACGACGGTGCCAGCGGCCGTGATGACGTACGCGGCGGCACACGCGGCGCCATACTCTCCGGCGATGGTGGCGATGCGGGCGATGGTGCCGAGGCCAATGCCCCCGCCGATGGCTGACATCGACCACATCCGGCTCGGAAGTTTCCAGCTCATCCAGAATGCCGCTTCCGGAGCCGATGTCGCCGGGGTTGATGATGCCGGCCTGCACGCTTTCCGGTTTGACCACCGAAGCCAGGGCAGCAGCGCCGGCCAATCCGAGCAATCCAGTTAGAAATGATCGTCGATCCATGCTTTCCTCCTATTTGCGCGACGTCGAGGATTGAACAGGCGCGAGCCTGAATGGTTCCTGAATGGCGCTGACATCGGTTCGGCGCTCACGGCAACGAAGACCGGTTCAATCCGGCTTCAAGTTGCCCTGACGGCGTGCTAGTCACATATCGAGGGATAACCGAAGCTTTGCCGCGAAACCCGACAGGTTTTTCCATGTCGGGGTGGTCGTTCGTCCGCACCTGCATGGATCATCATGCCGGGAGGATGACGCGCATGAATCCGATCATCGTTTTGCTTGCTTTCGCGACTTTTGCCACGGGGACAGCCGAGAACATCATTGTCGGCATCCTCCTTGAGGTCGCCGACGGCCTTGATGTCTCGCCGGCGCTCGCCGGGCAGCTGACTGCCGTCTTCTCCGTCGTCTTTGCCGTGACGGCACCGCTTGCGCTCGTCCTGACGACCCGGATCGAGCGCAGGCGCCTGTTTCTTTGCGCTCTGGGCCTCTTCGTCGTCAGCAACCTTGCCGCGGCAGCAAGCCCGAACTTCACCGTCATGCTCGTGGCCCGCGTCGGGATGGCCATGGCGAGCGCCACCGTCTGCTTGCTGGCAACGATGCTGGCGACGGAACTCGTCGATGAAACGATGCGGGGACGGGCGATCGGCATCATCTTCATGGGGATCAGCGGATCGCTGGTGTTCGGCGTGCCGGCGGGCATGGTGGTTTCGGATCTGGTGGGGTGGAGAGGCGTCTTCGTTGCACTCGCCACGCTCGCGGCCGCGGTATGGCTGGCGAGTTATCGGTGTGTTCCGGCCTCGGGGCTGCGCAGGACGGCCCTGCCCAAATATATGGCACATCTTCGCGAAGCCCCTCTCGCCGCCGGCCAGCTCGTCTCCATCCTGATGATTGGCGGACACTTCGTTCTCTTCGCCTTCCTCGCCCCCTACTTTGTGCAGGTCGCCGGATTCGCAGAGGGGAATGTCGCTCTAGCATTCGCCGCTCTCGGGGTTGCGGGCGTGAGCGGAGGATATTTCGGGGGCTGGCTGTCGGACAGGCTTTCTCCGCACGCCGCACTTCTGTTGGCGCCATCGGCCTATCTGGTGGCGCTCGCAGCGATCCCGCTGCTGGAAAGCAATCCATGGCCGATGTTCGCCGTCATGATGGTCTGGGCGTGTATCAGCTGGATGATTTCACCTGTCGTGCAAAATTTCCTGATCTGGTCGGGGCCGAAGACGGCCGAGGCGGGGATCAGCCTCAATTTCTCGGCAATGCATATAGGCGTGGGGCTTGGAACCGCGGTTGGCGGCATAACCCTCGAAGAGTTTTCGATCCGTGCTCTGCCTTGGACCGGCGCGTTCATAGCCCTGCTTGCCGTATTTGCGAGTTGCTACGCAATATGGGCGTTGAATATCCGAAAGTCCCGTATGGCAACGACATAGGGATGGAGCGGGCAAGGGACGTCGGCGTTCCGTTGCAAGTGTTTCGCCAACCGGCGACAAGACGGCGTGACCGGGGCAGTGCCCCGGTCATCCTCTTCGTTAATGCTGCGGTGCCGGTTCTCCCGCCATCGTCGAGCGACCGTGCTGGACGAGCGGACGGTTGCCGGCCAGCCAGCGGAGCAGGACGTAGAACACCGGCGTCATGAAGATGCCGAAGAAGGTGACGCCGAGCATGCCGGAGAAGACGGCAAGGCCCATGGCGGCGCGCATTTCGGCACCTGCCCCGGTCGACAGCACCAGCGGCACGACACCCATGATGAAGGCCATGGAGGTCATGAGGATCGGGCGCAGGCGAAGGCGGCTTGCCTCGATCGCGGCCTTCACGGGCGTCCTTCCCTCGAATTCCAGCTCGCGCGCGAACTCGACGATGAGGATCGCATTCTTCGCCGACAGGCCCACCAGCACGACGAGGCCGATCTGGGTGAAGATGTTGTTGTCTCCGCCCGTGTACCAGACCCCGGCCAGCGCCGCGAGCACGCCCATCGGCACGATCATGACGATCGCGATGGGCAGCGTCAGGCTCTCATATTGCGCGGCGAGCACGAGATAGACGAGCAGCAGCGCGAGCGGGAAGACGACGATGCTCGAATTGCCGGCGAGGATCTGCTGGTAGGTGAGGTCCGTCCATTCGAAGTCGATGCCTGCCGGCAGGGTCTCCGCGGCGATCTTCTCGATGGCCTCCTGCGCCTGTCCCGAGGAAAAGCCCGGCGCCGGCCCGCCGTTGATGTCGGCGGCGAGGAAGCCGTTGTAGCGCGTGGTGCGCTCCGGCCCGGTCGTGGCATCCACCTTGAGGAGGGCGGCGAGCGGGATCATCTCGCCGGACTGCGAGCGCACCTTCAGGTGGCCGATATCCTCCGGCTCCGCGCGGAAGGCGGAATCGGCCTGCACGCGCACGCTGTAGGTCCGCCCGAAAGCGTTGAAGTCGTTGACATAGAGCGAGCCGAGATAGATCTGCAACGTCTCGAACACGTCCGTCACCCGGACGCCGAGCTGCTGGGCCTTGGCCCGGTCGAGGTCGGCGTAGAGCTGCGGCACGTTGATCTGGAAGCTGGAGAACAGGCCCGCCAGTTCCGGCGTCTGGTAGGCCTTCGCAAGGAAGGCTTTCGTCGCCTCGTCGAGCGCCTGGTAGCCGAGGCCCGCGCGGTCCTCGATCTGCAGCTTGAAGCCGCCCGTCGAGCCGAGGCCGTTGACGGGCGGCGGCGGGAAGATGGCGATGAAGGCGTCCTGGATGCTTGCGAATTTCTGGTTGAGCTGCATGGCGATCGCCCCGCCGGAAAGCTCCGGTGTCGTGCGCTTGTCGAAATCGTCCAGCGTGGCGAAGACGATGCCCGAATTGGAGCCGATGGTGAAGCCGTTGATCGACAGGCCCGGGAAGGCGATGGCGTGGGAGACGCCCGGCTGTTCCAGCGCGATCTTGCTCATCTTCTTGATCACCTCCTCCGTGCGGTCGAGCGTCGCGCCGTCCGGAAGCTGGGCAAAGCCGATGAGGTATTGCTTGTCCTGGGCCGGCACGAAGCCGCCGGGCACGGCGTTGAACACCGCATAGGTCGCCCCGACCAGCACCAGATAGAGTGCCATGACCGCCGACTTGCGCGAGACGAGCCCGCCGACGCTGCGCCCGTAGCCGTTCGAGGCCGCGCCGAAGACCCGGTTGAAGCCGCGGAAGAACCAGCCGAACAGGCGGTCCATGGCGCGGGTCAGCCAGTCCTTCGGGGCGTGGTGGTCCTTCAGGAGAAGGGCGGCCAGCGCCGGCGAGAGCGTCAGCGAGTTGATCGCGGAAATCACCGTCGAGATGGCGATGGTCAGCGCGAACTGCCGGTAGAACTGGCCGGACAGGCCGCTGATGAAGGCGAGCGGCACGAAGACGGCGACGAGCACGAGCGCGATGGCGACGATCGGCCCAGAGACCTCGCGCATCGCCCGGTAGGTCGCCTCGCGCGGGGAAAGGCCGTTCTCGATATTGCGCTCGACATTCTCCACGACGACGATCGCGTCGTCCACCACGATGCCGATGGCGAGCACGAGGCCGAAGAGCGTCAGCGCGTTTACCGAGAAGCCGAAGGCATACATCACCGCGAAGGTGCCGATGATGGAGACGGGGACGGCGAGCAGCGGGATGATCGAGGCGCGCCAGGTCTGCAGGAACAGGATGACGACGAGCACGACGAGCGCCACCGCCTCCAGCAGCGTATCGACGACCTTGTCGATGGAGGCGCGGACGAACTCCGTCGTATCGTAGACGATCTCGTATTTCACGCCGTCCGGCATGGCGAGCTGGAGCTGGTCCATGGTCGCGCGCACATTGTCGGCGATCTCGATGGCGTTGGAGCCAGGCGCCTGGAGCACGGCGATGGCGACGGCCGGCTGGCCGTCGAGGAGGGAGCGCAGCGTATAGTCGGCCGCGCCCATCTCGATGCGGGCGACGTCCCGGAGGCGGGTGATCTGTCCTTCCGCGCCGGCCTTGACGATGATGTTGCCGAATTCCTCCGGCGTGTGCAGGCGGCCCTGCGCGTTGACGTTGAGCTGGAGGTTCACGTCGGAAGGCGTCGGCGAGGCGCCGATGATGCCGGCGGCGGCCTGCACGTTCTGCTCGCGGATCGCGTTGGTGATGTCGCTTGCGGCAAGCGCATGCTCGGCCGCCTTCTGCGGGTCGATCCACACGCGCATCGCATAGTCGCCCGCCCCGAAGACCTGCACCTGCCCGACGCCTTCGATGCGGGCGAGGCGGTCCTTGATGTTCAGCGTCGCATAGTTGCGCAGATAGGTGACGTCGTAGCGGTCCGTCGTCGAGACGAGGTTGACCACCATGATGAAGTCGGGCGAGCTCTTGACGGTGGTGACGCCGAGCGCGCGCACCTCCGCCGGCAGGCGGGGCTCGGCCTGCGCCACGCGGTTCTGCACGAGCTGCTGCGCCTTGTCCGGGTCCGTGCCGAGCTTGAAGGTGACGGTCAGCGTCAGGACGCCGTCGGACGTCGCCTGGCTGTTCATGTAGAGCATGTCCTCCACGCCGTTGATCTGCTCTTCCAGCGGCGTGGCGACGGTTTCGGAGATGACGACAGGGTTTGCGCCGGGATAGACGGCGCGCACCACGATGGACGGCGGCACGACCTCCGGATATTCGGAAATCGGCAGGGCGCGCATGCCGATGAGGCCTGCCACCACGATGAGGATCGACAGGACACCGGCAAAGACCGGGCGATCCACGAAGAAACGCGAAATATTCATGTCAAGAACCCCTCTCCAGGGACGAACGGACCCGTCCGGCGGGCAAGGCTCCGCCGGCAGGCATGGGATTTCTGTGGTTGGAGGCAGGGCGCGGCGTGCGCCCTGCCGGCCTCCGTTACTTCACGGAGGCGACGTTTTCCTGCACCTGCGGGTCGACGACGGCGCCGGGGCGGATGCGCTGCAGGCCGTTGACGACGACCTTGTCGCCGGCTGCAAGGCCGCTTTCGACCACGCGCTCGCCGTCGGAAAGGCTGCCGAGGACGATGGGCCGGTAGGCCACCTTGTTGTCCTTGTCGACGACGAAGACGAACTTCTTGTCCTGGTCGGTGCCGACCGCCTTCTCGCTGACGAGGATCTTGCTTTCGGCCCGCGGCTCGCCCATGCGGATGCGCACGAACTGGCCGGGGATCAGCCTGCCGCCGGGATTGTCGAAGACGGCGCGCACGGCGATGGTGCCGCTTGCCGCATCCACCTCGTTACCGATGAGCTGGAGCTTGCCGCGGATCGGCGTGCCCTCGTCGGCGAGCGTGCCGACCTCGACCGGGATCTGCTCGATCGGCCGGAGCGCGCTATCGGAGGCGGGCAGGGCTGCGAGCGCCTTCGCGACCGTTTCCTCGCTGACATTGAAGCCCGCATAGATCGGGTCGACGGAAACGAGCGTCGTCAGTGCCGGCGAGGCGGAGCCCGCTGCAACGAGGTTGCCCACGGTGATTTCCACCTTGCCGGCGCGGCCGGAAACGGGGGCGCGGACATTGGTGTAGTCGAGTTCGAGCTGGGCGGCGTGCAGGGCCGCTTGCGCGGTCTTGAGGGCGGCGTTGGCCTCGGCCAGCGCGTTCTGGCGCTGGTCGACCTCGCTCTGCGAGACGCTGTTGCTTTGGGCGAGGCGTTCGCCGCGCTCGAGCTGGATCTTCGCCAGCGTCACCCGCGCCTCGGCCGAGGCGCGCTGGCCTTCGGCCTGCGTCACCGCCGTCCTGTAGGGCTCGGGATCGATGGTGAAGAGAAGGTCGCCCGCCTTCACGAGCGCGCCTTCGCGGAAGTCGACCGACTGGATGGCGCCGGCGACGCGCGAGCGGACCTGCACGCGGTCGATCGCCTCCAGCCGGCCGGAAAACTCCTGCCATGTCACGACATCGCGGTTCTCGACCACGGCGATTGTCACCGGTACGGCGGGCACTTCGGCTGCCGCGACGGCCTCGGCCTGGGCGGCAGTGCCCGGCAGTTGAAACATCAGGGCCGCGGCAGAAACGGACACGGCCAGACCCAGGCCGGCGCCCGTGAGGGCCCAGCGCTTGCGCTTCGACATCATTGTTTTCTCCTTGTGGCCTCAGGCCAC
>Ga0153917_1000434_pt1 | contig 28084 bp, 26 predicted proteins | sample TSFL001MetaG_FD_104695 | JGI IMG/M metagenome (GOLD analysis project Ga0153917, IMG submission 104695) | Attine ant fungus gardens microbial communities from Florida, USA - TSFL001 MetaG | ecosystem: Host-associated > Fungi > Mycelium > Unclassified | place: USA: Florida, Paynes Creek Historic... | reverse complement strand
TCTTCCCTGTTGGCGATGGGCTCAATAAGCAATGCCAGCTCCTTGCCGATTTCTGTTGTACATAAATCGCTGATATGTTCTAAAATGGTACTGAATTCTAAATCTTGTAAGGTCTTTTTCGCAATCGACTTCATATATAAATATCTATCAAACATCAAATTTACGAACAAAATCTCATTTTAAAGAATTAGTCTTAAATTTGAATCTTAAAAATTGATGAGCATGAACAGCTGGAAAGAATTCATCGCAGCAGAAGCTGAAAAAGAGTATTATAAACAATTAAAACAGTTTGTGGACCGCGAATATGAAGAACAGGTTATTTACCCCCAACGTAACGATATCTTTAACGCATTCAAATACTGTCCGTTAAACAAAGTAAAGGTGGTGATACTCGGGCAGGATCCGTATCATGGAGCAGGACAGGCACACGGATTGAGTTTTTCTGTTAACAGAGGAATTCCTGTTCCGCCGTCTCTGCGAAACATCTATGCCGAGCTGCATGCAGATACGGGATTCATTCCGCCGTTACATGGTGACCTAACCGGATGGGCACGTCAGGGTGTATTGCTGCTTAACGATGTCCTTACCGTGCGTGCAGGTCAGCCGGGAAGTCATCAGAAGTATGGTTGGGAACAATTTACAGATCATGCCATTTCGTTATTGTCGGAAAGCAGGGAAGGGCTGGTTTTTATGTTATGGGGGAACCACGCCATGAAAAAAGGAAAGAAGATCGACAAAAGCCGCCATCTGGTTCTAGAAAGCGGGCACCCTTCTCCCATGAGCGCCAATCAGGGAAAATGGTTCGGAAACCGGCATTTTTCAAAGGCCAACCAGTATCTTTCAGAAAGAGGGATCTCACCCATTATATGGCAGTTGGATCAATAGGTTGATTTTGAGTTTTTTAATTAGACCAGTTAAAGTTTTTGTTTAATACTAATACAATCCATTTTCTGAAGAAATAAGCTCTGAATATTGATCAATAAAAACTCTGAAAAGTACAGAATCAGAAGAAAAATCGTAAAGGACGGTACCGTCTGAAATAAGGAGTTGGACCTTTTTATTGCAGGGTATCTCCTTTTTGAAAAGGGCGCGCTGCAACAACATGGAATAGTCCGAAGCTTTTTTCTTGTCGGAAAAGGTATAATGTAATAGGAGGATATCGGAATCTTCATCGTGAAGGGGTCCTTTGGTAAGCCGGTACATACTGATTCCGCTTCCCGTAACGAGAACAGAGTCATTTTCACTGCAGTTGCGGTAAACAACCTTTGTTTTTACTTCTTTACGGATCCGGAAACCGTCGTTTTGTATGGCTTCCGTTAAGGCAGGGGGCAGTGTACTTTCCTGAACAGGCTTCGCTGTATATAGGGTATCGGAAACAGCCGGTGACGAGGTTTCGTGTTTTTTAAAACCGGGATCCAGTACTTTTACGTCGTAACGGTCGGTAAAGGCGCCAGTAAACAGGTAGAGCACGATCCCAAAGCAGGACAATACATTTACAAGGGTCCATACGATCTTTTGTCCCGTACTAAGCCGGGGCCTGGTTACCACATACAGAAAAATACAGGCAGCAATTAAGATGGCAGGTATTACGATCCCCATTTTGTATATTGTATCTGTTTGAATATCATCTAATTTAATAAAAAAAATCCAAACAATAATATTGGGATCATAAAGGAGCAGATAAAGGAATTACTGCAATTCCTTTACCGTGATGTGCGTTATTCCCGATTCGTCCTTCCAGAAAGGTCCGCTCACGGTAATAACGTCGTTTATTTCATACCTTTTAAAGGTACTTCCGCTCTTCTGCAGGTTTACGATGCTTATGAGCGCATCGTAGGATGTCCCTTTTTCATCGGTTATACGGGCTGTGTAGCCGTCTTTTCCGTTTTCAATTCCGGATATTGTTCCGGTAACGCGCATGTCCTGTACAGCTTCTTCTGAAGCAGCAGCCTGCTTTTTGGCACATTTACAGGCGGTAGTAGCATACATGGCCAATAAGGCGAATGATATAAATCCGATTTTTCGTATCATAATATTAGGGTTTAGGTAAATGAAAGGTAGGCAAATAAATGTATTTGCTTTATTAATTTTTAATCATTTTTTTCTTCCGTAAAGCAGCAGCCTCTTAAACGCATAAAGAGCGGCGAATTTCGGAAATTCCTGGGAAATACGTTCCTTGAATGCATTCACAAAAGGTTGTTGTTGTTTCTTGTTAAGCCGTTCAATATAAGGAATAAGCGCAGAACCTGAGATGAAATCGAAAAAGGTTTCGGGCGTTTCTGCTATGATCGGATATACTCTTAACGAAAGGTTCAGGTCTTCCATTCCGTTTTCAAAAAGCAAACGGGCGTATTCATCAATTGTAAGAACAGATGACGGCCGGTTCCATCCTGCGAGATACGTGCGGAAAGGTTCCTGTTCCGCAACTTCAGCAAGCAGCTGGTTAAGGATGTTTCCGGGCTGGTAGGGCATCTGTATGGCGATTTGCCCGCGGGAATTGAGCCTTGAAAGAAGTTTGGGGAACAGTTGCTGATGGTTGTCGGACCATTGCAGGGCCGCATTGCTGAAAATAAGGTCCCAGGTTTCATCCCTTGTGAGGAGTTCTTCTGTGCTGTCCTTCTCAAACCGGAGCTGTTCGTTTTCAAGCATTTTCGACTTTGCGAGCATTTCCGCTGAAGAATCGATCCCCAGAAAACGGGCATCCGGAAATTTGGCCGACAGCAGCGCGGTTTGTTCTCCCGTTCCGCAACCAAGGTCTACGGCTTTCATTTCAGGGGCGTGCTGTATGAGGTCCGCAAGATCGAAAAACGGACGGTACCGCATGTCTTTGAACTGGTTGTATGTTTCAGGATTCCAGGGCATAGGTTTTAAGTTGCATTTAAAAATAAACTACTATTTAAAGATACTTAAAAGTATAGTAAAAGCAAAAACAAAACATCGCCCTGAGGCGATGTCGTATTAATCTTTGATGACTTTTGTCGGTTTTTTGTCTTTATCCAGTGCCACAAACGTAAATTCTCCTGTAATGGCAAGGTAGCGTACATCGTCGTACATTTCTTCAATAAAAATTTCAACGGACACCTTAAGGCTTTTGTTCCCTACATGGGTCACCTTTCCGATAAGTTCTACAATGGTTCCTGCAGGAATGGGCTTGTTGAAGTCGATGCGGTCTGTGGAAACGGTTACCATGATCTGGCGCGAAAAACGGGTAGCCGTAATAAAGGCCACTTCGTCCATCATGTGCATGGCCGTTCCTCCGAAAAGGGTATCGTAATGGTTGGTTGTATTGGGAAACACCGCCTTAAAGATGCGGGTTTCAGAATTCTGTATCCTTTCTTCTAATGTCATTATATTGGTTTTATGATCGGAATCGGTTAATGTGTCCGTTAAGCTTCGCAGCTGGTACAGCTTACAAGGTTGTTAACGAATTCTTTCGAAACGCTCTGGCTTCTCTGGTAGTAAAGTGTTTTTACTCCAAGTTTCCAAGCTTCAATAAGCAGGCGGTTTACCTCCTTAACGGGCAGGTTCGACGGAATGTTGATGTTGAGGCTCTGTGCCTGGTCGATGTATTTCTGACGGATCGAAGCCTGTAAAATAATTTCGTACTGGCTTATCTCTTTAAATGTTTTAAACACATCTTTTTCTTCCTGTGTAAGTTCGGCAAGATGCTGAACGCTTCCATGGTTGAGCATGATGCTTCTCCATGTTTCTTCCGTGTCGATGCCTTTATTTTCCAAAAGGGTCTTCAGGTACTTGTTTTTACGCATAAAGTTTCCTTTTGCAAGTCCGGCTTTGTAATAGTTGCTGCTGAACGGCTCTATCCCGGGAGATGTCTGTCCCAGAATTGCGGACGATGATGTTGTAGGGGCTATAGCCAGAAGCGTAGTGTTTCGGCGGCCGTAACCTTTCAACACATCCGGTTCCCCGTAAATGCGCGCAAGATCCTGTGAAGCTTTTAATGCTTTGTCCTGTATTTCTTTAAAGATCTGGTTCGTAAGCATCTTGGCTTCAAGACTTTCAAACCCGATCATGTTTTTCTGAAGGTAGGAATGCCATCCCATTACGCCCAATCCCAGTGCTCTGTGGTTTTTAGCAAAGTTGTTGGCCGACTGCAGGTAGTAATTTCCTTCGGTTTTGGCAATAAATTCCGACATTACCGCATCAAGGAAGTAGGTAGCCAGTTTTACGGCTTCCGTATCCTTCCATTCGTCATACAGTTCCAGGTTCATAGACGACAGGCAGCAAACGAATGATTCATCTTTTGAAGAAGGAAGGGCAATTTCCGAGCAAAGGTTGCTGGCATAGATCTGCATTTCCTTTTCCTTGTAAACTTCCGGTTTGTTGCGGTTTACGTTATCTGTAAAGAAGATGTAAGGCAATCCTTTCTGCTGGCGGCTTTCCAGTACCTTTGCCCATACTTCGCGTTTTTCCGCATCTCCGTCAATCATGTCCTGCATCCAGTAATCCGGAACACAGATACCGTAAAAAAGGTTCTGTATCGGGTTCCCGATGTTTTTGATGTCGAGGAACTCTTTAATATCGTCGTGGTCAATGTCAAGATATGCGGCAAATGCCCCTCTTCGTACACCTCCCTGTGAAATAGTATCCATAGCCGTATCGAACAGCTTCATAAAGCTTACCGCACCACTGCTCTTTCCGTTGTCTGTTACGGCGCTTCCGCGTTCGCGCAGTTCTCCGAAATAACCCGAAGTCCCGCCCCCGATCTTGGTCTGCATGATGACTTCACCTAATTTATGCGTAATCCCTTCAATGTGATCCGGAACATAAACGTTAAAGCACGAAATAGGAAGTCCGCGCTCGGTACCCATGTTCGCCCATATCGGAGAAGAAAGGCTCATCCAGCCTTTTTCGATCATTTCAATGAAGGCTTCCGCCAACTCGGGTTTATACAGTCTTTTTGCTGCCGCATTGGCAATGCGCTCTATCGCTTTCTGCGTGGTTTCCCCTTTAAGCAGGTATCCGCGGTTTAATATCTGTTCGCTTTCTTCGTTAAGCCACCATAGTCTTTCCATAATAAGTGCAATCTAAAAAGTTAAAAGGTAATTAGGAACGATTAAAACAAATCGTCGGCCGTAATGCTCTTGTCGTGTTTGGTATAATCAACCGGACGCTTTGCAAAGAAATCGTCAAGGCTGTTGGCAAAAATCTCTTCCTCAAACCAGATCATCGGCTGGTAATCCGCTTCTGAAATATGGAATATTTTTTCAAGACCGATTTGTTTCATGCTTTCATCAAGCCGGAATTTCATAAAGTTAAGCAGGTTGTTTTTTGAAATGGTTTCCAGTTCACCGTATTCGAAGATCCAGTCCAGTATTTCGCTTTCAATGGCAATCGATTCCTGTACGATTTCACGGATTTCCTCTACGCTTGCCGCATCGAAATAATCAGGGAATTCCTCCTTGATCTTGTTGATAATGTAGATGCCCGCATTCGCGTGGATCTGCTCGTCAACCGATGTCCAGGCAATGATGTTGCTCACGTTTTTCATGGCTCCCTTAAAACGGGTGAAGGAAAGGATGATGGCAAACTGGCTGAAAAGCGAAACGTTTTCAATAAGGATGGTAAAAAGAATGAGCGATTTAAGATAATCCTTTTTATCTTCGGCCTTTGAATGTTTTAAAGCATCCGATAAATAATCGATGCGCTTTCGGATCACAGGGATGTCGATAACCTTTTCAAAAGCATTGTTGTACCCGAGTACTTCAAGCAAACGGGAATAGGCTTCCGAATGGCGGAATTCGCATTCCGCAAACGTACTTCCGAGCCCGTTGAATTCAGGTTTCGGTAAATGCGTATAAAGGTTTCCCCAGAAGGTTTTAACGTTTACTTCAATCTGGGCAATGGCAAGAAGGCTTCGTTTTACGATTTCCTGCTCTATCGGGGATAAATGAGAATGAAAATCCTGGATGTCGGCTGTAAAGTCCACTTCGGAATGCACCCAGAACGATTTGTTGATGGCATTTGTGAATTCCAGAATTTCAGGGTATTCAAACGGTTTGTAATTGATACGTTTTGTAAAAATACTCATAGCTTTTTTTATTAATGATGAAACAATAAAAAGTAAACCGGAAGAACAACTCGTATAATAGAAGAAGATCCTGCAACATTTACCTTTTGTGCGAAAGCAACGTCGATATCCGTAAGAGGTCTGACTCGTAAATGGTTATACTTACTAACAGTTGCGCAACAGTCCAAGATTCGCACTTGGTTCTCTTTTTACAGATATTTTCGTTATCAAAAGTACCTTAATAATTTGAATTTCCGGTTAAAAAAAATATCGAAGTTATGAACAATTTTTGTTGATAATGATTTGAAAGAGTTTTGTTGATTTTAAAAATATTTTGGACTATATTCTTTTTTAAGTTTTTATTTTTTGTAAACTTTTCAGCTTTTTAAAAATTGTAAATCGTTGATAAATAAAGGTTAACGTGTTATTTTTTGTAAACTTTTTTAATTTTGAATTTTATTCAAGGTGTTGATAACTTTTATTTAATTTTACATTAAGTTTTATTTTAAATTAAAAAATCTTTGTAATTTAGACCATGATTCAACGATATTTCCGGGTTGCGGTAGCAACTTGTTTTTGAAGAGATTACCGTTTGAAAGCCTGATATAAAAAAATAAAAAATAGTGTGAAAATGGAACCGATAGTTTTAGAAACAAAAAAAATCTACACCTACGAAGAGGCCGTTAAGGCTTCTACGGATTATTTCAAAGGAGATGTTCTGGCGGCAACTGTTTTTGTGAACAAATACGCGCTCAAAGATTCCGAAGGAAACATTTACGAAAGAACACCCGACGACATGCACAAACGCATCGCATCGGAAATAGCGCGCATTGAATCGCGTTATGAGAACCCGATGTCCGAAGGGGAATTGTTCGACCTTATAAAGGATTTCCGTTACATCATTCCTCAGGGAAGCCCGATGACGGGTATCGGAAACCCTTACCAGATTGCCTCGTTGTCAAACTGTTTCGTTATCGGAAACAACGGGGAAAGCGACTCTTACGGAGGCATCATGAAAATCGATCAGGAACAGGTTCAGTTAATGAAGCGACGTGGTGGAGTGGGACACGACCTGTCACACATACGCCCGAAAGGTTCACCTGTTAAGAACTCGGCACTGACTTCTACAGGCCTTGTTCCGTTTATGGAACGTTTTTCGAATTCAACGCGCGAAGTCGCACAGGACGGTCGTCGTGGTGCTTTGATGCTGTCCGTTTCCATCAACCATCCCGATGCAGAAGCTTTTATCGATGCAAAGTTGGAACAGGGCAAGGTAACGGGAGCCAACGTATCGGTGCGTATTGACGATTCCTTTATGAATGCCGTACGCAACGGGGAAGCCTATGTTCAGAAATATCCGGTCTTTTCACAAAACCCGAAGTTCAGCAAACAGACAAATGCGGCAGACCTCTGGAAGAAGATCGTACACAATGCCTGGAAATCGGCAGAACCTGGAATCCTGTTCTGGGATACCATTATCCGCGAATCGCTTCCGGATTGTTATGCAGACTTAGGGTACAAAACGCTTTCCACAAACCCTTGTGGCGAGATTCCGTTATGCGCTTACGATTCCTGCCGACTTTTGGCCATTAACCTGTTCTCCTATGTAGTGAACCCGTTCACGTCGGAAGCTTATTTCGATTTTGAACTGTTCAAGAAGCACGTGGCCGTAGCCCAACGTATGATGGACGACATCATCGACCTGGAACTGGAAAAGATCAACACCATCCTGGAAAAGATCGACGAAGATCCGGAAGAAGCAGAAATCAAACGCATCGAACGCAATTTGTGGATCGAAATCCGCAAAAAGGCAGAAGAAGGCCGCAGAACAGGAGTGGGAATCACTGCTGAAGGAGATATGCTGGCTGCATTGGGAATCCGTTACGGATCAGAAGAAGGAAATGCTTTTTCAGTTAACATACATAAAACGCTTGCATTGGCAGCTTACCGTTCTTCAGTGGAAATGGCGAAGGAACGCGGCGCTTTCGGAATTTACGATTCAAAACGCGAAATGAACAACCCGTTCGCACTGCGTATTAAGGAAAGCGATCCGGAACTGTACAACGACATGCAGGAATACGGGCGACGCAACATTGCACTGCTTACCATTGCCCCAACGGGGTCTACATCCATCCTGTCGCAGACGACTTCCGGTATTGAACCGGTGTTCATGCCGGTATACAAACGCCGCAGAAAGGTAAACCCGAACGATAAGGACGTACGCGTTGATTTCATCGACGAGGTAGGCGATTCATGGGAAGAATACGTGGTATTCCACCACAAGTTCAAAATGTGGATGGAAGTAAACGGCATCGATACCGACCGCAACTATACACAGGAAGAAATCAACGGGCTTATAGAGCAGTCTCCTTATTACAAGGCCACTTCCAACGATGTGGATTACTTAAGCAAGGTAGAAATGCAGGGAGCCATCCAGAAATGGGTAGACCACTCCATTTCGGTAACCATCAACGTACCTTCGGATGTTTCGGAAGAACTCGTTGGGCAACTGTATATGAAGGCCTGGGAGGTAGGATGCAAGGGGGTAACCGTGTACCGCGACGGATCGCGTTCAGGTGTCTTGATTTCAAATGATAAAAAAGAAGAGAAGAAGGAAGAACCGGCAAACAAAACACCGTTCCCGGTGAAACGTCCGCATGTACTGGATTGCGACATTGTACGCTTCCAGAACAATAAGGAAAAATGGATTGCCTTCATCGGAAAAATCGACGACCGTCCGTATGAGATCTTTACGGGGCTTGCTGATGACGAAGACGGAATCCTGCTTCCGCGATGGGTGAACGAAGGGTTTATCATCAAAAACCGCGATGAGAACGGGAATACGCGTTACGACTTCCAGTACGTGAACCAAAGGGGGTATAAGACCACCATTGAAGGATTGTCTTACCGTTTCGACCCTGTTTTCTGGAATTATGCCAAGCTTATTTCCGGTACGTTACGCCATGGTATGAACATTGAAAATGTTGTAGACCTTATCAACTCGTTGCAGCTTGACAACGAATCCATTAATACCTGGAAAAACGGGGTGGCACGCGCATTGAAACGTTTCGTACCGGATGGTACCGATGCCAACGGGCAGAAATGTTCCAACTGTAATTCCACAAACCTTATGTATCAGGAAGGATGCCTTACATGTAAAGATTGCGGCTCTTCGAAATGCGGATAATATTAACAATATTTTAAAATTCGGAAACAGAGGAATCTAATACATTTGAAAAAAATAAAATAATGAAAAAATCAATAATAGCTTTGGCTATGTGTGCAGCTGCTTTCGTAAGCTGTAAGAAGGAAGAGGTAAAGGTGGCAGAGCCTCAATTGGAAGAAGTTCAGTTAGAGGAAAAAGCGGCTTATGTGCCAACGATGCAGTGGACTGCGTATAAAACGCCTGAAAAAATAGGAGTGTCCGGAACGTTCAATACCATTGAACTTACAGGTACGAAAGATTCAGGAAAAATAGAGGAAGATCTTAAAGGGGCAGCCTTTAAAATCGTGACCTCTACGGTAAATTCAAAAGACCCTATACGCGACGGGAAACTGGCAGAGAACTTCTTCAAGCTTATGGCAGGTGACATCACCGGAAAGTTTGTCGATTTCAAAGAAGGTAAAGCATCGGTAGAGATCACCATGAACGGCGTAACCAAACAAAAAGAGTTTGCCTACACCGTGGCAGGAGAAACATTGACCTTCAACGGTACGGTGGACATCATTGCCGATTTCAGTGCGGAAAAAGCATTCAATACCCTTCACGAACTGTGTAAAGACCTGCACGCAGGTAAAACGTTTACGGAAGTGGATGTAAAAGGAGAAATCACAAAAAAATAAACCTGATTCTTTATTGAATTTGAGGAGAACTTTAGTAAAAGTTCTCCTTTTTTTGTAAATTTGCAACCTGAAAATCTATAATTTATGATGTTAGATCGTTTACAATATGTAAAACAGCGTTATGATGAAGTTTCCGACCTCATCATTCAGCCTGATGTTATTTCGGATCAGAAGCGTTATGTACAGTTGAATAAAGAATATAAAGATTTAAAAGCCCTTGTTGAAAAACGCGAGGAATATATAAATGTTATAGGAAATATCGATGAAGCCAAGGAAATCATAGCAGACGGTAGCGATGCAGAAATGGTGGACATGGCTAAAATGCAGTTGGACGAAGCCCAGCAGCGCCTGCCGCAGCTGGAAGAAGAAATTAAGTTCATGCTCATTCCGAAAGATCCGGAAGATGCAAAGAACGTGATGGTGGAAATTCGTGCCGGAACCGGTGGGGACGAAGCTTCCATCTTTGCAGGAGACCTTTTCCGTATGTATACCAAATATTGTGAAAACAAAGGATGGAGAACATCTGTAGTGGACCTTAACGAAGGAACTTCGGGAGGTTTTAAGGAGATCATCTTTGAAGTAACGGGTGAAGATGTTTACGGTACGCTGAAGTTTGAAGCTGGTGTACACCGCGTACAGCGTGTACCTCAAACCGAGACACAGGGACGTGTGCATACTTCTGCAGCTACGGTAATGGTATTGCCGGAAGCCGAAGAGTTTGACGTACAGATCGACATGAACGATGTTCGCATCGACTTTTTCTGTTCATCAGGTCCGGGAGGGCAGTCGGTAAACACGACCAAATCGGCCGTGCGGATGACGCACATCCCTACGGGGCTGGTAGCACAGTGTCAGGATGAAAAATCCCAGCACAAAAACAAGGACAAGGCGTTAACGGTATTGCGTTCGCGTTTGTACGAGATGGAACTTGCCAAAAAGCAGGAAGAAGATGCTAAAAAACGGAATTCACAGGTTTCCTCAGGTGACCGCTCGGCTAAAATCCGAACGTACAACTATCCGCAGGGACGCGTAACCGATCACCGTATAGGTCTTACCATCTATGACCTGGATGGTGTTATGAACGGGAACATCCAGAAGGTAATCGATGAATTGCAACTCGTTTCAAATACGGAAAAATTAAAAGAATCCGAAGTATTTTAATGATATAAGCCTCTGAACAGAGGCTTTTTTTTAGTTTCTAAAAACAAGCGACTATGACTACAGCACAACTCTATAACCAGATCATCGGGAAAAAGTCCTTTTTATGCATCGGACTCGACGTGGACCTGGACAAACTGCCTAAGCATCTGCTCAGCAGTGAAGATCCCATTTTTGAATTCAACAGGGCCATCATCGATGCTACGCACGATTTGTGCGTTTCGTATAAGCCCAATACGGCGTTCTATGAAGCATACGGAATAAAAGGATGGCAGTCTTTGGCCCGTACCATAGCGTACATCAACGATAAGTATCCTGAAATCTTCACCATCGCGGATGCCAAACGCGGCGATATCGGAAATACGTCCACTATGTATGCAAAGGCCTTTTTTGAGGATCTGCAGTTCGATTCGGTAACCGTAGCACCATATATGGGCAGGGATTCCGTTGAGCCGTTCCTGGCTTTTGAAGACAAGCACACCATCATGCTGGCACTTACGTCGAACGAGGGGGCTTTCGATTTTCAGACCAGGGAAGTGGCCGGCAGCCCGTTGTACCAGACGGTGCTGGAAACCTCGAAAACCTGGAAGAACAGCGAAAACCTCATGTATGTGGTAGGAGCAACAAAAGCGGAATATTTCCGTGAAATACGCAGCATCATACCTGATGCGTTCCTGCTTGTACCCGGTGTAGGGGCTCAGGGGGGAAGCCTGGAAGATGTGTGCAGCCATGGTATGAACAGCAAGGTCGGGTTGCTCATCAATTCCTCAAGGGGCATCATCTATGCGTCGAACGGGACCGATTTTGCAGAAGCCGCCCGATCTGAAGCACTCAAACTTCAGAAGGCGATGAATGTTATTCTGGACCAAAATTAAGATAAGATGTTTACAATTACGGACGACCTCGGTACACTGCATACGTTTGAGCAAACGCCCAAACGCATCGTCACGCTGGTGCCATCGCTAACCGAAACCCTGTTTGAACTGGGGCTGGAAGACCAGATCATCGGGGTTACGAAATTCTGCGTACATCCGTACCATTTAAAATCGGTAAAGATAAATGTGGGGGGAACCAAGAATGTACATGTTGAAAAGGTAAAGGCACTGAATCCCGACATCATCATTGCGAACAAGGAAGAAAATACGCTTGAGGTGGTAGCGGCGCTTAAAGGCATCTGCCCCGTATTCGTTACCGATATCATAACGTTGGAGGATACGCTGAAGACCATCGAGGATTTCGGAAAGATATTCAAACGCACCACCGATGCCAAAAAATGGGTGGAAAAGATCCGTTTTGCAAACGACGACTTCGAAGCCTTTATGAAAGACAAGGCATGGCAGAAAGTAGCCTACCTTATCTGGAGGGAACCTTATATGGCTGCCGGGGACGGTACGTTCATTAATGAAATGCTGAAGCTGAACAAGCTTGAAAATATCTACGTAGCGCACGAAGGACGCTATCCCGAAGTGGAAATACGCAAAATGCGCATACAGGGCGATCCGGAACTCGTATTCCTTTCATCGGAACCTTATCCTTTTAAGGAAGAGCATGCGTTTGAGATCGGTCGGGCCACACACCACGCCAAGACGGTGTTTGTCGACGGAGAAATGTTTTCGTGGTATGGTACGCGGCTGTTCAAGGCCTTTCAGTACTTCAGGGCCCTGCAGGCAAGGATATCGGAATAATAAAAAAAAGACTGAACATTGTTCAGTCTTTTTTTATTCATGTTCAGGCCATACAAGTTTATTTGTATCATATCCGTAGCTTTCCGCTTTTAGCAGGAAGAACTGGCGGATAAGGTCCGGAATGGTCTTCTCACGCGATAAGATCCACATATAGTCCGTGTTCTTACCGAAAACAAGCGCATACTGGTAATCGTTCGTTACTTCCACCACGTTGTATTCATCGTAAAAAGGACCCCAGAACGAAACTTTAAGTGCTCCGGTATTCTTTTTACGCGGCTTGGCTTTACCTTCCGCGAGTTCCCAGCATTCTTTTTTAACGTTCCATCCCTGGTTGACGACCTTAACGGTGCCGTTTTCGTTGAGGCTGTAATGGGCCGTGGTTTTAATGAGGTTCTTTTCCCAGTGAAAATCAAGGCGGGCAATTTCATACCACCTTCCCAGATAACGGTTCAGGTCAAAAGGCGTTACCACCTTTACATTGCTTTCTTCACGGCTTTTTGCAGCCATGTAAAGCAAGGCGCCGGCACCTGCGAGCCCTGCTGCTGCTAATACTTTTTTCTTTCCTTGCATCATTTTTTCTTTTAAAGATACAAAAAATATAGAAAGCAAAAAAGCTCCTTTCGTTAACGGAAGGAGCTTTTTTAACAATTAACTTAAAAATTAATGCATGGCAGAAGTGTCCACTTTTGTAGTTCCCTGCTTAATCATAAGCACGAACGGAACACATATGAGGAACATGACGCCAAGGTACAGGAACACGTCCATATACGAAAGGATCGTGGCCTGTTTGTTTACCGACAGGTCGATAAGCTGATGGGCTTTGGAAAGCGCTTCGTTGGAAGAAAATCCCTTAGCCATAAAACTTTGCTGCATCTGAAGGATGCGTTGTTGTACTTCAAATTTCGTTTCGTCAAGATGCGATACCAGGTCAACACGATGGTGCTGCGAATCCCTTGAAATAAACGTGGTGATAAGCGCAATACCGAACGATCCACCCAGCTGACGCATCATCCCGGTAAATGAAGCGCCTTCCCCGATGGATTTCCCTTTAAGCGTGGAAAGCGAAAGGGTCATAACGGGAACGAAAAGCAAGCCAAGCCCTACACCGCGCAGGATAAGCGGCCAGAACATATGTTCGGTACCCGTATCGTTCGTTATGATGCTGTACATATAAAGACAGAAACCGAAGAAGATGCTGAGCCCAATGGCCACCATGTATTTCTGCGGAACCCCTTTCTGTATCATCTTCCCGATAAACGGCATCATAAGCCCCGTCATAATAGAGCTGGGGATGAGCAGCATTCCGGCATCCGTTGCAGGCCATCCCAGGATGCTCTGCGTGTAGATGGGGATGATGAACGTGGAACCGAAGAGCCCGAATCCGAGGATAAAGCTCATAATGGTCCCTACCTGAAGGTTTTTGTCCCTGAGTACCCTGAGGTTCACGATGGGCTTTTCACATACGAGCTCGCGCCAGATGAACAGGAACAGACCAAAGACCGATACCACGGAAAGGGTAAGGATGGTGCTGTTTTCAAACCAGTCGTCCTGCTGACCGTGCTCCAGTACATACTGCAGGGAACCGATGAACATGATAAGGAAGATCATTCCCCACCAGTCCACTTCCCTGGCAGACTGTTTCTGTGCTCCTTCGTATTTGGGGCTTCTCACAAACGATAAGGTCAGGAGCGTGGCAATGATCCCCAAAGGTACGTTGATGTAAAAGATGTACGGCCATGAGAAGTTATCAATGATGTATCCACCCAACGGCGGCCCGAGGGTAGGTCCCACAATAACACCCATTCCGTAAATGGCCTGTGCCATGCTTCGTTTTGCAGGTGGATAACTCTCCGTAATAATGGTCTGTGCCGTTACCAGGAGCGCCCCGCCCCCCATACCTTGTATAAAGCGGAAAAATACGAGTTCCCAGATATTGGTGGCGTTTCCGCATAAAAACGAAGCTACAGTAAAAATGATGATGGATGCCGCAAAGTAATTTCTGCGCCCGAATTGCTGTGACAGCCAGCTCGTCATCGGGATTACGATAACGTTGGCAATGGCATAGGCCGTAATAACCCAGGCCACATCCGTAAGCGTTGCTCCCAGCGAACCTTTCATGTCGTTAAGGGCCACGTTTACAATGGTGGTGTCTACAATTTCAAGCAGGGCGCAAAGTACCGCCGTAATGGTGATGACAACCCTGCGGAAGCCGTATTCAATTAAACTGTCTTGCTGAATAGAACCTGAAGCCTCCATATTATTTTACATGTACGTCAACATCTGCATTCATTCCCGGACGCAGCATGGCGATTTTTTTGGCATCGTTGTTTGATGTGAGTTTTATTTTCACAGGTACGCGTTGTACGGTTTTTACAAAGTTCCCCGTAGCGTTGTCGGGCGGCAGCAAAGAAAAGCGCGAACCCGTCGCAGGAGAAAAGGAATTCACTTCTCCTTCAATCGGCATGTCGGGATAGGCATCAATTTTTATTTCTACCTTTTGCCCAAGGCGCATCTTGTTTAACTGTGTTTCCTTAAAATTGGCTACAACCCAGGTTTCGCTGTTGTCCACAATGTAGAACAGGGCAGCACCCGGATTCACCATTTGTCCAGGCTGTATTTTAACGTTGGATACCTGTCCGTCAACAGAAGCTGTCACTACGGTATATGAAAGGTTGAGTTTCGCTGCCTCAAGCGTGGCTTTTGCACGCTCAATGTTGGCCTGTGCAACAGAAGTCTGTTTGGAAGCTACGTTCGTTTTGCTCACCACGGCGTTGCGTTGCGAAGCACTGGCGTTGCGTTGCTGTTTTAAAACCTCTACCTGTTTTTCTGCTTCAAGCTTGGCGGTAAGCGCCTGCTCGTACTGCTGTCTGGTGATGGAGTGGTTTTTATAAAGGTTGTCGTAACGCTGGAAGTCATTTCGCGCCTGGTTGGCGCGGATTTGCGCCACTTCGATGCTTCCGAGGTTCGACTGAACCGTTGCATCGGAAATAGCAACGTTTGCCGAAGTAGCCGAAACATCGGCCTTAGATACTTCAAGGGAGCTTTCAGCTCCTAGCAATGCTGCCTGGGCTTCCTGAACACGTACCACGTAGTCCTGACTGTCGATAACGAAAAGGGTATCCCCCTTCTTAACGAGGTCGTTGTCCTTTACATATACTTTTGAAATATAACCGCCTACACGCGGGATAATCGGGCTCATGTTGCGCTCTACCTGTGCATCGTCGGTAGTTTCATGCTGCTGCCCGTGTAAATATTTATAGGTTCCGTAAGATCCGCCTACCAAAATAAGGGCGGCGAAAACAAGGATGAATTTTTTGTTTGCAGGTTTTTTAGCTGCGCTGTCTGCTACACTGTTATCCATTGTAATTTTTTTATTTTGAGGTTAATTGACCGTTTGCTAATAATAAATCATAATATTTCTCCATAACGTTGGCTTTGGAAACCGCTTCGTTGATCCTTGTTTGCAGCTGCTGAACATCCGCCTCCAGAAGGTCGTCGGTATCGGCTACACCGTTCTCGTATTTGTCTTTTACGATGCGGTAGTTCTCATCGGCCTGCTTAACGGCCTCTTCGTATACCTTTTCCTGGTCCTGTGCCAGCTGGTAATTTTCAGTTGCCTGCTGTACCTGGATTTTGATACGGTCGTTCATGATCTCGATCTGTTCTTCCACTTCTGAGATCTGATGTTTGGCCAGGGAAACGTTCTTGTTGTTTTTATACAGGGATCCCAGGTCATACGAAAGTCCTACACCTACATTTAAGGCATTGGTTACCGTAAGCACGTTTTTAATACCTACACCCATATATCCGCCGGTCAGGGCAATGCTTGGAAGATAGTCCGCTTTCGAAATCTTGAGCTGATCTTCGGCGATTTTGTGCTGCGTTTCAAGTATTTTAAGCTCGTTGCGCGTAAGCAGCGCCGTTTCTACAGATGCTTCTTCCGGAACAGCAGCTTCATCTTTGAATGGAAGCTGGCGTATTACGGTAGACTCCTCCAACTGTAAAAGCGTTACCAGCTGGTAGTTCACCACCTTAACGTTCTTAAGCGCTTCCTGAAGCGCCACGCGGTAGTTCGAAAGCTGAAGCTCCGTTTTGAGGAGGTCGTTGCGGGCAATAAGGCCGTTGGCTTCCATGGCTTTAAAATCCGAAACCTGCTGCTCCGATCTTTTGATGTTTTCCTGCATAAGGGTAGCCGTCTGCTGTGCCTTGTAAAGGGCTACGTAAAGGCGTATGGCCTGTGTAGCCAGCTGGTCCTTGGTGTTAAGAGCGGAAAACTGTTCCATTTCTACTGCCGATTCGGCAATGTGGATGCTGTTGCGGATCTTACCGCCTGCATACAAGGGCATCGAAACACTTGCCTGACCCAGCAGAAGCTGGTTGGCTTTGATGTCGGGAGCACCTTTTCCTTCACCCATAGGGATCTTAAGATCGATATTGGGGGTGGAAAGCATGGCAAACTGCCCGCTGATTTTAGCATCGGGGAGCTGTTTGTTTTTGGCAACGCCAAGCTCCAGTTGTTTACCCGTAATACGGGTATCTGCCGCTTTTGCTTCTTTGCTCTGCGTTGTAGCTAATTGAATGGCTTCCTGTATGGAGATGGATCTGTCCTGCGCAAAGGCAGCCAGATTTCCCATCGCAATACATGCGCTAAGCCAGGCCCATTTAGTCTTCATAAATTAGAACTGCTTTAATTGTTTTGTGAATATGATGTGTGAGTTGATTTTCTACGTAATGATTGAATTCCTCGTCGGTGTGAATGCCTATGACGTCCTGAAGGAACGAGCGGTTCATCTGAAAGTTCATAAAGATGCCCATCATGGTGGCATGGATAAGAACCGGCGAACTGTCTTTGCGGAACACACCCTGAGCAATACCTTTCTCTATGACCTTCGTCACCATTTCAAGGTTGAGCTTTTTAATGTTGGTATAGGAATCCGAGCGCAGCAGCTGCTTTTTGATGCCTCCCTCAACCGAAAGGATCTTGTAGAGCTCCGCATTCACATTCATCTTGCGGATGTAGGTGAATGTAAGCTGTTCCAGACTTTCAAGTGCCGACAGGTTTTCATGCAGTATAGGGTCGATGTCGATCTTAAAATCGATAAGGCGTACCTCGAAAAGGGTTTCAAGAAGCTTTTCCTTTGATCCGAAGTAATACGAAATCATGGCAACGTTTACGTTGGCCTCTTTGGCAATATCCCTTACAGATGTACCGTCGAACCCTTTAACGGCAAAAAGCCTTTCGGCGGCATTGAGTATGTCATGTTGTTTTTCATTCATCTCCGTTCATTTTCAAAAATCGCGACAAAGTTAAACAAACGTTTAATTTAAACAAGCGTTTAATTAATTTATTTTTTTCGTTGTACAGAAAAAAAGGCAAAAGCGGTATATTTGCACGAGAACGAACATCAGGCTTAAACAAGGCCTGCTTCAGAAAAAGAAACTAAATGGGAGTTGCAGAACTATTATTGAAACGCAGACAGGAACTGGCTGCACGCAACCTGGAAGAAGGGAAGGCCTATTACGACGCTTTCCGGAGTGAAGATGGGGTTGTGGAACTTGAAGAGGGTGTACTTTACAGGATAGAAGAAGAAGGAATGGGGATAAAGCCTGAGGCCGATGACCGTGTGCGGTGCCATTATCACGGTACCAATATAAAAGGGGAGGTGTTCGACAGTTCGTACGAAAGGGGAACGCCGGCCGAATTCAGCATCAATAAACTCATAAAGGGCTGGCAGCTTGTGATGCCGAAGCTTTCCGTAGGAACAAAGGCACGCCTTGTGATTCCTTCGCGGCTGGCCTATGGAGAAGAACAGCTTTCAAAGGAAATCGGTCCCAACAGCACCCTTATTTTTGATGTGGAGCTGCTTGAAGTCATAGCATAACGAAGTTACAGTATATAAAAAGCCCGGCATTGCCGGGCTTTTTTATGAGGTTAACTTAAATTGCGGTGCCGTTCAACTGGGCGCTCCGTATCAAAATGATAACGGTAGGTGCGCAGCTTTCTGCTGAGCTCGGCCCCGAGGCCTTTCGCTACGTTGATCATCTTGGGGTTGAAGTCCCCGATCCACTGCATCTCGTAATCGGTATACGATAATTGCGAGGTCATGAGTTTCTGACCTTCTATGACCATGTAGTTGTCCACACCCTTTCCCTGCCATTGAGGAACCACGCCGAAAGCAATGCCAATGACGCGTTTGCTTTTTCGGAACGTTTTGTAATAGAGGAATTTGAGCTTTTGAACAAGTCCGAACTTGCCTTTGAGATGCTTGAAATACTGGTTCAGGTCGGGCAGGTTGAGCCAGAAGGCAACAGGTTCTCCCTTATAATACACGAACCATACGATTTTAGGATCAATAACGGGCTTCATCGTCTTAAAAATGAGCCTTCCCTGGGCCAGGCTTATATCTTTACCGCCGCCGTGGCTTGCCCAGGCTTTGTTGTAAACGGTTACAAAATCATGCACGTATTTGTCCATATTTTTAAGGTCCAGGTACTCGGCTTTAAAGTCAGGGTCCCGTGCAACGGCGTCATGGCGGTTGTGCAGCTTGGCTTGCAGCTTTTGCGTAATGGGCACCGAAAAGCATTCCTGGTTAAAGTACGTTTTAAAACCATAGTTCTCAAAAAGCTGGACATAGTACGGGAAATTGTAGTTCATGTTGTACAGCGGCTCGTAAAAGCCTTCTACGAGAAGACCCCACCACTGATCGCGTTCCCCGAAGTTGATGGGGCCGTCCATGGTTTCCATACCGTGTTCCTGAAGCCATTTCTTCGCATGGTCGAACAGGTAGTTTGCCGCTGTCTGATCGTTTATGCATTCAAAAAAGCCGATGCCTCCTACAGCAGCCTTACCTTCATATTTGGGATTTACGAAGGCAGCAATACGCCCGATCATTTCGTTGTTGCTGTTGAACAGGTTCCAGCGTATGGCCTTACCGCCACGTCCGAAGAGTTTGTTTTTTGAAGGGTCGAACACCTTGTCGATGTCCTGGTCCAGCGGCTGTATCCATTCCCTGTCTTTCGCATAAAGCTTTTTAGGGAAATCGAGAAACTGTCTTTTTGTCTTTTTATCTTTTACTTCTATCGTATACATAGGAAGGCATTAAGTGTTCAACCAAAGGTACGAATTCCTGCGAATAGGAATCAGAAATCGGGGTCAACTTCAAAAGTAACCCATTCACCCGTTACCGGGTGGTAAAAACTGAGCCGGTGCGCATGCAGGTGCAGCCGGTTTGCTTTACTGCCGTAAATGTCATCTCCTTTAATTGGGGCCTGAAGCCCCAGTTCATGGGCTGCATGCACGCGCAGCTGGTGTGTACGCCCCGTTACGGGCATAAAGCGGATGCGTGTTGTAGCCCCCTCAACGGAAAGTACTTCAAAATCGGTAACGGCAGGTTTGCCGTATTCGGAACATACCATCTGCCGCGGACGGTCGTCCAGATCTACGCGCAAAGGCAGTTCGATCCTTCCGGAAACCGGAACCACCACACCGTCCAGCAGTGCCATATAGGTTTTACGTACCTTGCGTTTGATGAACTGTTTCTGCAGGTTTTCATGTACGTCCTTGTTTTTGGCGAGTACCATGATGCCCGAGGTAGACATGTCGAGCCGGTGTACGATAAGGGGGCCCGTAGCCTGCGGATAACGGTTGCGGATGCGTTCATAAACAGAATCTGCAATATGGATGCCGGGAACCGAAAGGAATTCTGCGGGCTTGTTTACTATTACAAGATAGGGATCGTCGTACACTATGGGTAAGTCCTTTCCTTCGGCCGGATTGTTTAGAAAGGGATTTTCGTCCATATCAAGGCCTTTAAGCATATGGCCGAGGATGGGTTCACATTTTCCCCAGCACGAAGGATAAAACTGTGCATGGCGGCGTACTTCCGATTTTGGCGGGGCTCCCCACCAGAATTCTGCAAGGGCCACAGGTTCCAGACCGTTGAGGAAGGCGTACTGAAACAGCTTCGGGGCACAGCATTCACCGGCACCGGCAGGCGGTACCCCGTGCAGGGACGATTCAAATATCTGCAGCAGCGATTTTTCCTCCTGGTGTGCATTTAAAAAAGTATAGTTGCGGAACAGCCATTGCTGCAGGGCGTTCGATTCTTTTTTGCGTTCTTCTTTGAGTCCTTCGATGACCTTATCAAACTGTTCTTTTTTTTCAGTTAACTGTATTTCAAATGTTTTAAGTCCTTCAGTTAAAGTTTTAAGTAAATATTTGTCGTGAAGGCTTTCACGGACCAGTGCGGCCTCAAAAGCAGCAGATTCTTCCGTACCAAGGCAGGCCTTTATTTGCGAACGCTGCAGTTTGCGCGCATCCTTACGCAGCTTCATCTGTGCCTTGAAAGCGTTGATTTCGTCTGCAGCCCGTTGGGTATGCTGACGGAGTTGCGACTGCAGTTCCATGAGATGCGGGTCGTTTTCAAGCGTCTCTATCTGCCTGTTTAGTCCGTTCAGGTATTGTTCCCTTTTGAGGAAGTAGCCGTCGTTCTTCAACATATCGAAAACCGGTGGTACAAAAAAGGCCACCTCGTTGCTGTTGGCCAGCTTGCCCGAATAGGCGGCAAGGTAGCCAAGTGAAGCACCCCTGCGTACCACGAGTACGCCGAACATCTTACCTATGGGCGTTCCCGGGCCCTCTGTGAGTCCGAAATCATGGCCCAGATCCTGTTTAAGGAAGTCCTGTACTTCTTCAGCGGCGATCCTGCACAGCGGATGCGTCTCGTAATAGAACGGAAAATTCAGGCGCTTCGGAATCTCAATCCCCGAAACATCTTGTGTGAAACTTCTGAAGCAGTCTTTGGCAGCGTCATTTAAAATATGCATGAACTATGGTTAAAATGTCTGAATAGTGCAACTATTTGCGTTTTTTAAAAGAGTATAGTTTTAACAAATCACCGTATCTTTGTACAAAATTAATAAGAAATGTCGTACATAACCAAAGTTTTAAAAGGGACTTGTCCGAAATGCGGGCAAACGAAGGTTTTTAAATCCAAAGGAAATCCGTTGCTGTTTAAAATGCCTGTAATGCACGAAAGATGTGAAAAATGTCATTATTCGTTCCACCGGGAGCCTGGTTTCTATTTCGGAGCCATGTATATGAGTTATGCGCTTACGGTAGCCGAAATGGTGGCGGTATTCGTATTGGGATTGCTGTTCGGACTCGGATTTCTTAAAATCTTTTTCGGTGTAGTACTTACGGTACTGCTGCTTTCGACGTTTAATTACCGGATGTCGCGCCTCATGTGGCTGAACCTGTTCTTTAAGGAAGAAGACGAGGAATAATCAGTTTTCGGTACTGCGGTAATGCTTTCGGAATTCGCTCGCATTAACACCGGTGAATTTTTTGAACATTCTGGAAAAATATGTATAGTCGTCGTACCCGAGATACAGAGCTATCTGTGCGAGTGAATTGTCGGTATAGATGAGCTGTCTTTTGGCCTCGAGTACAATGCGGTTCGTGATGACATCGGTGGTGGTGGTGTTCGTAATGGACTTCACTATACGGTTCAGGTGCTTCTGGCTAATGTTCAACATTTCAGCATACTGTGTGGCAGATTTTATTTCGATGAAATGGGCGTCAAGCTCCTTTTCGAACTGTGAAAAAAGGTGGCGGTAATGGCGCAGGTTGGAAAAGTTTACGGTGCTGTGATGCTCAATGTAACGGTTTAGATGGATGTAGATCTGTGTAAGTACGCTTAGCAGCAACAGCTTTTTCTTCCATTCGTTGGCCAAGGTCTCCTGGTAAAGCGTTTTAAAAAGCAATTCAATAGAATGTTCCTGCTGTGCATTGAGATAGATGCATTTTTCCGAATAATTCGATTCAAAGAACGGGAATTCCTTTATGGAGTTGCTTACGTAGGCCATCTCATAAAATTCTTCGGAGTGGAAGAACAGGAAACCGTCGGCATCGTCGGAGAGTTCCCAGCTGTGCGTTTGTCCGGGATACAGGAAAAAGACCGAACCCGGTTTTACATCGTAGCGGTGGAAGTCGATTTCATGCAGGCCCGTTCCCGACGTAAACAGGAACACGGCATAAAAATTATGCTTATGCGGTTTTTCGATGCGCGAATGGTGGTTCTGCAGGTGATCGGCAATGGTATTGCAGTAAAACGGGCCTTCAAGGGCTCCTTTTTCAAAATCATGAATTTTTAACAGTTGAATTATTTTCATCGTATAATTTAACATTTATAATTGATTAAAAATCAGTATCTTTACCCTTGAATTAGGTTAAACTTTGTATTTCGTAGTTATTTTAAGATTGTTGGGTCATCTCAACAATCTTTTTTACTTTTAAATAAAAATGCAGATCGATACCCTTTTTAAAAACCTGCGCCCTTATGTACGGCCGTACCGCAAACTGGTAGTGGGTACGTTGCTGCTTACGCTCGTAGGTTCCTTCACGGCACAGGTGAACGCCTGGATCCTGCGTTATACCGTTGACGAGCTTACCGTTATGGTTACGCACCACGATGCGCTGCAATCGGGTTTAAAATTACTATTATTTATTTCGATATTGCTGCTGGCAAAGGAAATTTTAAACGCCTTCATCAATTTCGGCCAGAAGTATTACGGGGAAAAGCTGCGCATCTACGTTTCCAAAGACCTGGCACAGGCCATCATCGACAAAATCCTCACTTACCGGCTGTCGTTCTTTACATCGGGCGATAACGAGTCGGGCAGGCTGCAGACAAGGATTGACCGGGGTATTGAAAGCCTTACCCGCCTGGTACAGAACTTCTTTATCGACATACTGCCGCTTTTTGCCAATGCCTTCGTGGCGCTGTTCTTTATGTTCCAGGCCAACTTTTATGTAGGTCTTGTGGGGCTTGTTATTATTCCCGTGTACTTCGTCATCACCAAAAGCCAGGCCGGTAAACTCAGCGGATGGCGCAGGACGATGCGCGGATTCCGCGAATCCAAATCGCAGGGCATCATCAGCATCATCGATTCCATTACCGTGATCAAATCGTTCAACCGCGAAGAAATCGAATCCAAAAAGCAGCTCGAACTGCAGAACGACCTTACCTACAACCAGCTGCAGACGCGTAAAACGAGTTTCTTTTTCGACGGGCTCAAATCGTTCGTGGAACAGGTAGGCGTGGTGTTCATCATCATCCTCACAGCGTATTTCGTACTCAACGGCACCATGTCCATAGGGGCCATCATGTTCCACATCCTGCTGTTCGGCAACGTTTCGGCACCCATCCGGCAGCTGCACCGCATTTACGATGAAATGAACGATGCCCTCATCTATTCCGAAAGCTATTTCGAAATCCTCGATGCGGAACACGAAACGGAAACCTCGGGAACCCTTTCCGGTGTAGCCTTAAAAGGACTGTTCGAGCTGCGCAATGTGTCGTTTACTTATCCCAACGGCACACAGGCGCTTACCGGCATCAACATGCGCATTGAGCCCGGAAAGATCACGGCGCTGGTGGGATTATCAGGAGCCGGTAAAAGTACGGTGGTGAACCTGCTCGACAAGTTTTATACGCCCACGGAAGGCGAGGTACTGCTCGACGGCATACCGCTGGCAGATTATGATACGCGGTTCCTGCGCGAAAACATCGGGCTCGTATTGCAGAAGAACCACATTTTCAACGGCTCCATAGCCGAGAACATCCGCTACGGAAAACCCGGTGCTACCGATGAAGAGGTATACGAAGCAGCGCGTAAAGCTTACATACACGAGCAGATCGAAAAGCTGCCGAACCGCTATGAAACCAAAGCCACGGCTTTATCGGGTGGGCAGCAGCAGCGCATCGCCATTGCGCGCATGTTCCTTAAGAACCCTCCGATCATCTTTCTCGATGAGCCTACGGCAAGTCTGGATGCCATTGCAACGGAGCAGATCAAGAACAGCCTCGATGCCATTAAAAAGGACCGTACCGTGGTCATCATCTCGCACAGCATTTCACAGATCATCGACGCCGATACCATATACGCCATGAAAGAAGGCCGCGTAGCGGAATCGGGACCTCATGAAGTGGTGTACCGCCAAAACGGGGTATACCGCGAAATCTTCGATGCAAGCGCGCGCAGCCTCAACATCGAAAAAATTGCAAAGACTTACGACGATGTATAGCTGTAGCTGGAGAAATTTACTTCATATTTAGTAAAAAAGCCGGGAACAAACGGTAGAAAAGGTTCAGGAAACGTCAGCGAGTGCCTCTTGCGAGACGTTTAATGGAAAAACATTCTCTCAAATGGGGAGGAGTTTTGAAATCGACAAGGTAACGGTTGCGGCTCCTGACGGTACAAAAAAAGAAATCACAAATCCGCTTCTCACAACACAGAAACAACAAAAGACAAACAAGTGTTTCCGATAGTTCAAAAGCGTCGGAAACCGAACAAAAAGGGTATACTGATATGAAAGATTGATATTGACAAGGAATCTAAATCGAAACTAAATACCACCGATAAACTAAAAACCAAAGTTGCGTGGTGGTATCTCTGTAGAATTGTTGCATTATGTTTCATGTTCTTAATGAACAGGATATTAAACAGGAAGTCAAACTAACAAAGAAGTGTTGATATTTCGAAAGTAGCGTGATTGCTTTTTATTTTTAAATATTTATGATTTTTATTGTTTATTTTTGTTAATCAAGTGTTTTGTTTTTTATATTTAACAAAAAGTGTATTTTAAGTGCATTTTATAACTTTAAGTAAATTGTAGGTTTGGGACCTAACTTAATTTATAAATAATGAAAAAATTACTATTACCAATTTGTGCTTTAGTTTTAGTATCGTGTACTAATGATGCAGATTTTTCGTCAGAAAATATTTCCGATGCAAGTATTGAAAACAAAACTTCATCTATGGGCTCTTATTTTGAGGATTTCGAAAATTCGGATTTGATCGAATTTGATTTTGAAACTATTGGAGTGGAACATAATTTAGGTTTAGAATATATTTATTCGGATATTTACTCAAATAGTATGAGCTTTGGAGGTTATACGGTTGCTGAACAAGATGGTTTTGTAAAAAATAGTATAACATATTACATGAATAATAGTTACTATAGCGGTAATTTAAGTGCTTCCCATATGAGTACTTTACTGAATACAATTAATTTAGCAGATAATGTGTCTCTAAAATTAGATTCTTTGATAAGATCAAATTTAAACAGTTCTACTGCAACAGAAATTTACGAAAAAATACTTTCTAACTTAGATGAGTATGCAGAAGATCAATATATTACGGTTGCTGATTACGAAGAAATGGGGAGAGAGTTGGAGATTGACTTAGAGTATGAATTAAACGCTGGCTCTATTTCAAAAGAAGAATATTTTGCCTTAAGATCAATGGTTGTGGTCTCTATTCACTCTCTAAACTATTGGGATACGAATTATGTTAATTGGGAATCTATGCTTGGTTCAGAATCTTTGGCCAGCAAGGGAGGTCCGGATTGGGAGCGATTGAAAAAAGCTGGAGTTAGAATGGGGAAAGCTGATTTAGCAGGAGCTGGTGTAGGACTTGTTTGGGGAGGTGTATATGGAATGTTAGGAGGACCGGGTGGAGCCTTGTTAGGAGCTGCTTCAACCGCTGTGGGAATGGGACTGAATGGTTCAGCGATGGCTGGAATTAGAGAACTTTTTTAGATAATTAAGATTATGACTAAGAAAATCATATATTACTCAAGTATTTTAATAATTTGTTTTATTTCGTACAAATTGTTTCCGAAAAATGATGATAAATATATAATTTTTACATTATTATTGTTTGCGATAATGATGGCATTACCTTATTTTAATAATTTTGGATTTAGAAAAGATCCTAAAAAAGGTAAGGATATCAATTAAGATTCTTTTAAACCTATACGTATTTAACAATATTGAAAGCGAGGTTTATACCTCGCTTTTTTATTGATTAAACTTTCTTAACGCTCCTATTTTCTCATAAAACAAGGAGTACAAAATGATTTGATTTTTTTATATAAAAAGCAACCTGTAAGGCTACTTTTTATTTTACTTTTTAATCAACTTTTTGACGGCTATACCTTCATTCGTATGCAGATGCAGAAGATAAGTACCACTATTTAATGTTTCAACATTCAGCTGTATTTCGGGTTCATTGCTGAATTTTTGAGTGTTAGTGAGTTTACCTGTTACATCATAAACATCAACTTTATGCACGGTCATATTTCCGCTGTTATCGATGTTTACGACATGGGAGGCAGGATTAGGAAACAGGTTGAATTTCTCAGATAGGAAAGTGTTAGTGCTTAATACTTCCGGGGGTACGTTTTGCAATGCGGTTATTTTGATGTTGTCGATCTTGTTAATTATTTGATTAGTATTGGTAATATCATCTGGTACTGAAAACTTGTAAGACCATACCGAAGGTTTAAAATCATTCATTAAATTAGAAGAATTACTTTGACTTAAAAAATCTCCGACTGCTACAGCATTAAAATAAGGTGTTTCAAAATAGACTTTTTTGTTGTTATAGTCTAAATAAACATTGAATTTGATCCAGGTGTTAAAGGGTATGGTAGGGGTGCTACCGGGAATATTATTTATCCTAAGAATAGATATTCTTTTTGTGCCATCGTAATAGCTAATGTCGATTCCTCCCTTTGAAGGTCTGAATAAATAAGATATTAATGCTTTATTAGAGGTGATGCTTGAAGGGTCATAACTTAAATTTATTTCATGGGCATAACCATCACCTGTCCCTGGATTTATAAAAGTGTGCTGTGGTCCGGTATAATAATCCATTTCAAGCTTGATGACATTATTTCCAGAAGTACGTTGATTTATATAGGTACTTATATTGGTTTGTTTTACCGTCATGTTTATAGCTTGGGGTGGTGTCATACTGGAAAGAGTGAGTACTTTACCTTTATTAGTTTCATTTGTAATAGTAAAACGGCTATTGTCTTTATTTCCGCTACCTTTAAAAGAAAATACATCTGTTATCCATCCTCCTTGACCTGGAACAACACCATTTGTATCAGTTCCTAAATTTCCGAGGGTATAGTTGTCAAAAGTTTCATTGTACAATACCTGGGCAGTCATAAAATGGCTGTATAGTGAAGTTACAATAATAAATAAGAAATGCTTTTTCATAGTTAATTTTTTATATATTACATGATTGAAGAAGTTAAAAGGCTGTATCTTGTACAGCCTTTTTATATTACTAATATACCACTAAATCTAAACTGGAATTTTGCCAGAATGTATACGGATTTTGGGTAACATGCAGGGAAAGGGTTTTTCCCATAACAGTATGTGTATGCAAAGGTTGCGGTACTCGGAAAACCACTTCGCGTGAATCACATATATTACCATCTTTAGCATTATCTACGTCCCAATATGTTCCAGCTGAACCGATATCATAATAATACAATCCAAAACTGGTACCT
>Ga0153917_1000433_pt1 | contig 28161 bp, 21 predicted proteins | sample TSFL001MetaG_FD_104695 | JGI IMG/M metagenome (GOLD analysis project Ga0153917, IMG submission 104695) | Attine ant fungus gardens microbial communities from Florida, USA - TSFL001 MetaG | ecosystem: Host-associated > Fungi > Mycelium > Unclassified | place: USA: Florida, Paynes Creek Historic... | reverse complement strand
GAGCGCGATGAGCCAGAACACCGCCTGCCGCTTCAGTCCCGCGCCGCTGATATGGGCTGCCATCGTGCTTTATCCCGTGTTCCGCCACTGTCTGGAGACGAGATAGGATGCGGGGCCGAGAAAGGTCAAGGCTCGGCGGGCGACGGGAACGCTGCGTTTTCGTGCGGGAAGCGGGTTATTCCGCCTGCCGGCGGCTCTTCCTGAAGGGAAACGGGCCGCGCCGTTTTCCCCCGTTTCCACATGGGCGGGCGGCACGCTTCCACCCGCATGGCCATCTCCTATGGAATGCGACGTTGCCCTCCTCCCATATGACAGCCCGGCCGCCTGCGAGAACACCTGAAGAGCCATGCTCCCTGCAACGGCCCGAGCCGAAGATCGAATCAGCCGCCCCCAAACCCCTTGCCAAACCCTTTTTCCACCCGCACCGGGCGCGAAGAATATGGCACGTCTACCTCCACGTTTCCTTCGCCCGCGATATTCCCGTCCGCGCCGCCGGGAAGGCATGCCTCGCGCCAGCCTGACCTGCAAATTAACCTTTTGTTAACCATTTCACCGCTACACCGGAGCTACCGAAAATTAACCAAGATGACTGACGTGTTAACTCAACCCCGGCCGATCCGCCTCAAGGGGCGGTCCTTCCTTGCGCTTGCGCTGACCCCGGAGCTGCCCTTTGCGGACTGGCTGCGGCGGCTCGACGACCTCGCCGCCCGTTCGGCCGGCTTCTTCCTTCGCCGGCCGGTGGTGCTGGACGTCGAGGGGCTGGATATCGACCGGGCGGAGCTGCGCGAGCTGGTCGACCAGCTCAATGCGCGCAATGTGCGCGTCATGGGCATCGAGGGCGCGCGCTCCTCGCTGCTCGGCCCCGACATGCCGCCGGCCATGACCGACGGACGCCCGGCGGCCGATATCGAGGCCCCGGAAAAGGCCTCTGCGGAGCCGGTGGAAGCGGCAGAGCCGGTCATGAGCGCCCCGCCTGTCGCCGCGACGCCGGTCCAGACGACGCCGTCGCTGGTCGTCTCGCGGCCGGTGCGGTCGGGCCAGTCGATCTTCTTCCCGGAGGGGGACGTCACCATCATCGGCTCGGTGGCCTCCGGGGCGGAGATCGTCGCGGGCGGCTCCATCCACATCTACGGCCCCCTGCGCGGCCGGGCGCTGGCGGGGTCCACCGGCAACGCCTCGGCGCGCATCTTCTGCCGCAAGCTCGAGGCCGAGCTGATCGCTATCGACGGGTTTTACAAGACGGCGGACGACATGGAGCCGGAGCTGCGGGGCAAGCCCGGGCAGGTCTGGCTGGAAGGCGAAACAATCAAGGCCGCGACACTCGGCTGATGAAATCCAATGGACTGGAGAGACATATGGGCAAGGTAATCGTGGTCACATCGGGCAAGGGCGGCGTCGGCAAGACGACGTCGTCGGCCGCATTGGGCGCCGCGCTGGCGCAGAACGGCGAGAAGGTCGTCGTCGTGGACTTCGACGTCGGCCTGCGCAATCTCGACCTCGTCATGGGCGCCGAGCGCCGCGTCGTCTACGACCTCGTCAACGTCATCCAGGGCGAGGCCAAGCTGACGCAGGCGCTGATCCGCGACAAGCGCCTGGAATCGCTCTACCTGCTGCCGGCCTCGCAAACCCGCGACAAGGACAACCTGACGCCGGAAGGCGTCGAGAAGGTCATCGCGGCCCTGAAGAACGCCTTCGACTGGGTGATCTGCGACAGCCCCGCCGGCATCGAGCGCGGCGCGACGCTCGCCATGCGCCATGCCGACGTCGCCATCGTCGTCACCAATCCGGAAGTCTCGTCCGTGCGTGACTCGGACCGCATCATCGGCCTTCTCGATTCCAAGACGCTGAAGGCGGAGAACGGCGAACGCATCGAAAAGCACCTGCTGCTGACCCGCTACGACGCCGTGCGCGCCGAGCGCGGCGACATGCTGAAGGTCGACGACGTGCTGGAAATCCTCTCCATCCCGCTGCTCGGCATCATCCCGGAAAGCATGGACGTGCTGCGCGCGTCGAACGTCGGCGCGCCCGTGACGCTCGCCGATGGCCGCAGCGCCCCGGCGCTCGCCTATTTCGAAGCGACCCGCCGCCTCAAGGGCGAGACCCTGCCCGTCACCATCCCCGGCGACAAGCGCAGCTTCCTCGGCAAGATCTTCGGAAGGAAAGCGGCATGAACCCGTTCCGTTTCTTCTCCCGCGGCCAGTCGGCCCCCGCAGCGCGCGAGCGCCTGCAGGTGCTGCTCGCCCATGAGCGGGCCTCCACCGGCGACTCGGATCTCGTCAACAAGCTGCGCGACGAAATCCTGAAGGCGATTTCCAAGCACATGCAGGTCGACGACGAGAAGGTTTCCATCAAGATGGAACGCGGCGCGCAGGTCTCCACGCTTGCCGTCGACATCGAGATCCCGTTCGATCCCACCAAGAAGGCGGCCTGACGGCCGCCCTCCCCTCGCGCCCGTGCATCTGGCGGATGCCGGGCACCGATCCCGCACCATCGAAGGACAGCGACCTCGCCACCGGCCTCCATTGGGGGCCGATACCCCATTTTCAACATCCAAGTTCAAGGAGAATGTCATGACCCGTTTCGCGCTTCTGGAAAGACTGAAGGCAGTCCAACGGATGCCCAAATACCAGGGACGTGACATCACCACCATCAGCGCCATCCTCTCCAACCAGGCGCTGGAACGACATGTGGAAGTCTGCGAGCAGGCGGCGGGCGTCATGGTCCCGCCCGAAGAGCCGCCCGCAAGGGCGAACTGAACCCCTGTGGGGGCGGATGTCGCAACTGCGCCATTTTGTCGCCTTTGAACGACCGCCCCTTCCGGCAGGAAGGGCGGTCGTCCTTTTTGCGACATGGTTAACGATTGGTTTTTCAACCTTTCGCACCCCTGCTCCGGGATTCTTCCCGGCACCGGCGGACCGTGCGGCGGTCAAAGCCGTCCGGGCCTCTATATTTTAAAAGTTGACTCTTTAACTCATGAATAATATCGCCGATCGCATCCGCGCTGCGGATTGTCGAATTGGAGATATTTATGAACATTGTTAAAGGGTTAGCCGGGCCGCTAGCAGCGGTGGCCGTGGGGGTCGCGCATGCCCATGCCACCGATATTCGTGGCTTCACCGAATTCGAAGGCCGTTGGCTCGGGGGCGAGGCGGCGGGCAATCTCGGCATCATGCTGCCGTTCCGCCGCGACGATGGCCAGGCGTTCTTCCTCGACCTCAGCGGGGCCTTCGTCGAAGGCGGCATCCGGCAGGGCTCGCTCGGCGCGGGCTACCGCTTCGGGACGCCGGGCCAGTGGACGTTCGGCGTCTACGGCTATTACGACTATCTCAGCTCCAGCTACGGCAACGATTTCCACCAGCTCTCCTTCGGCGCCGAAGCGCTCGGCCCGGTCTTCGAGACCCGCGCCAACATCTACCTGCCGCAGCACGGCAGCAAGGCGGCGGACGGGGCGGGCCGCGGCGTGATCAGCAACGGCGCGTTGAAATTCCGCGCCGGACGCGAGGAAGGCCGCACGGGCGCGGATGCCGAAGTCGGCGTCAAGGTTCCCGGCATCTCGCCGGACGGAAACGCCGAGCTGAAGCTCTTCGCCGGAAGCTACTGGTACGACGGCCGCAATGTCAGCGACATGTTCGGCACCAAGCTTCGCGCGGAGCTCACCATCGCCAATGTCGCCGGCCTTCCTTCCGGCTCGACGCTCGCCTTCGGCGCAAGCGCCGCCTACGACAACGAGGACAAGCTGACCGGCGGCGTGATGGCGCGGCTTCGCATTCCGTTCGGCGCACCGGCGGGCGAAGCGGTCGATCCGTTCGACCCCATGACACAGGCCGTGCGGCGCAATGCGGGCATCCGCACCGAGGTCGCCGCGAGCGGCGCGCTGGAAGACGCCGTCTTCGTCTTCAACGGGCAGACCGTCGATACCGTGCTGAACATTTCCGGCGCGAGCGGCGATGCCGCGGCCATCAACGCCCTCCTTGCCGGCGCAGGAACCGGCGCGCTGGTGCTGGCGGACGGCAATATCGGCCTCGACGGCTCGCTGATGCTCGGCGAGGGCCAGGCCCTGCTCGGCGGCGGGGGAACGCTGGCGCTGCGCGGCGCTTCGAGCAGGAGCGGCGGCATCTTCACCAACAGCGGGGCGGCGACGACGCTAACCGGCTACGATCCGGCGCAGGACGTCGTGACGATGGCCTCGAACAGCATGCTCTCCACGCTTTCGGTCACCGGCGGGCTTGCCGGCATCGGCAGCACCGACACGGCCGGCCTCACCATCGACCGGGTCGACGTTTCGGGAACCGCGCAGGACGGCATCCGCCTGACGCGCGTCGACGGCGCGGTGATCGAGAACAGCGCCATCCACGACCTTTACATCTGCACCAACAACACGACTTGCGAATTTGCCGTCGGCGACCCGAACCGCGCGCCCTTTGCCGCGATCAGCGCCCATGGCACGAAGAACCTCACGGTCCGCGACACGGCGATCGACAACGTCACCTACGGCATCTTCACCGGCAGCGCGATCGACGACAGCGACTGGCCGCCGGTGATCACCGACCTTGCCAGCAACATCACGATCGACAATGTGACGATCACCCGCTCGCGCCGCGAGGGCATCCTACTCGTCGCGGCCGACGACGTGACCATGAACAGGGTGACGATCGACAACACGAAGCAGGATCGCGACATGGACCTCGTCGTGCTGCAGGGCACGTCGAATGTCCGGATCACCGACATGTCGCTGAAGGGCGGCATCAACGGCCTGATGCTCGTCACCGCCTCCACGCTGCCGGACGAGGCGCAGACGACGAATGTCAGCGTGGACGGCCTGAAGATCGACGGCACCACCAATGCCGGCATCTTCTTCAACCCGGTCTCCGGCATCGACCTGAAGAACGTGACGATCACCAATGCCGGCACCTACGGCATGTTCCTCTATGGCGACGAGTGGGGCTTCATGGGCGGCCCGGTCTCCGACATCACCTTCGAGAATGTGGTGATCGATAGCGCCAGGACGGCCGGCCTCTACGTCATGGGGCCGACGGAAGACCTTTCCGGCAGCGTCACCGTCAGGAACACCCCGCGCGATTGCAAATCCGATGCGTCATGGAGCGGCGGCCTCAGCGGCTCGATCACCCAGCCCGGCGGCTCGGTCTTCATCGTGAACGGCAAGGAGATCGGCCCCGCCACCTTCGCCGCCCGTTGCGGCTGAAGCCGATGACGCCATCCCCGCGGCTCCGGCCGCGAGGATGGCGATACCATGCTAGCGGGCGAACTTCCGCGCGCCGGCCACGCAGAGCACGATGGCGAGCGTCGTGAAGACCATCAGCGGGCTCACCTTCTCGTGCAGCAGGCCGGCGGCGAGCAGCAGGCCGAAGAAGGGTTGCAGCAGCTGCAGCTGGCCGACCGCCGCGATGCCGCCGAGGGCAAGGCCGCGATACCAGAAGATGAAGCCAATCAGCATGCTGAAGACCGAGACATAGGCGAGCCCCGCCCAGGCATCGCCGGCAATGCCGGCCCAGCTTTCGGGAAGCCGGAAGAGCCCGATCACCACCATCACCGGCAGCGACAGCACCAGCGCCCAGGAGATGACCTGCCAGCCGCCCAGCCGGCGCGACAGCGCCGCGCCCTCCGCATAGCCGAGGCCGCAGACGACGACGGCGGCGACCATCAGCAGGTCGCCGACAAGCGAGACCTCCGCGCCGGAATTGAGCGCGAAGCCCACCACCGTCGCGCTGCCGAGAATGGAAAACAGCCAGAAGAGCGGCTTCGGCCGCTCCCCGCCGCGCAGCACGCCGAAAACGGCGGTGGAGAGCGGCAGGAGGCCGATGAAGACGATGGAATGCGCCGAGGTGATATATTGCAGCGCAATCGCCGTCAGCAGCGGAAAGCCGACGACGACGCCGAGCGCGATGATGACGAGCGAGAAGAGATCGTCCCGCGACGGCTTCGGCTGGCGCAGCACGAAGAGCAGCGCGCCGCCGAGCAGCGCGGCGATGACCGCCCGCGCCGATGTCAGGAAGATCGGCGAAAAGCCGGATACCGCGATGCGCGTCGCCGGCAGCGATCCGCTGAAGATGATGACCCCGAGCAGCCCGCTGCCCCAACCGTCCGTCGCTGTTTTCATGATACCTCGCATTCGCCCTCTCGATACATCGGGGGGACTGGCGGCGGCAGGAACAAAACCGTACAATTATGGCAAACTGTATTGGTATGGAGAGCCATACAATGACCGAACTTTCCGCCGGAAGCCGGACCCTCGACGTCATGGCGGCGATCCGCGGCCGCATTGCCGGCCGCGCCCTCGCCCCGGGCGACCGGCTTCCCTCGATCCGGCGCTTCGCCGCGACGATGGGCGTCTCGCCCTCGACGGTCGTCGAGGCCTATGACCGCCTCGCGGCGGAGGGGCTGATCCGGGCGCAGCGGGGTTCGGGCTTCTATGTCGCGAGCAGCGCCCAGCCGCCGCTGAAGCTTTCGGCGGAAACCCCGAAGGCGCGGGCGGTGGATCCCTTCTGGGTCTCCCGGCAGGCGCTCGATGCGGGCGAGGCCGTGCTCAAGCCGGGCTGCGGGTGGCTGCCTTCCGACTGGATGCCGGACGCGGCGCTGCGCCGCGCCATCCGAAGCCTTGCGCGCAGCGACAGCGACTTCCTCGCCTATTACGGCAGCACGCGCGGCTCGCCGGCGCTGCGCCGCCTGCTGCTCGGCCGCCTCACCGAAGACGGCATCGCGGCGGGGCCGGACCACCTGATGCTGACCAATACGGGCACGCAGGCGCTCGACCTGATCTGCCGCTTCCTTTTGCGGCCGGGCGACACCGTGCTGGTCGACGATCCCTGCTATTTCAATTTCCAGGCTTTGCTGAAGGCCCATCAGGTGAGTGTCGTCGGCGTGCCCTATACGACCTCGGGTCCCGATGTCGCCGCCTTCGAGGCGCAGCTTTCCGCCGCGCGGCCGCGGCTCTACATCACCAATTCCGCCATCCACAATCCGACGGGCGCCACGCTCTCGCCGCAGGTCGCCCACCGGCTCCTCAACGCCGCCGGGGCGATCGACATGGCCATCGTGGAGGACGAGATCGTCGCCGATTTCGAGCCGGAGCCCTCGACCCGGCTTGCCGCGCTCGACGGACTTTCCCGCGTCATCCGCATCGGCAGCTATTCCAAGACGCTCTCCGCCTCGGCGCGCTGCGGCTATATCGCGGCGCGGCCGGACTGGATCGAGGGGCTGGTCGACCTCCAGATCGCCACCAATTTCGGCGGGCCCAACCCGATTTCCGCGGAGATCATCGCCCACATGCTGTCGGGCGGCGGCTACCGCAAGCACATGGAGGAGCTGCGCCGCCGGCTGGTGCGGGTGCGGCGCGAGACGGTGGAGCGGCTGCAGCGGCTCGGCATCGAGCCCTGGCTCCTGCCGCGCGGCGGTTTCAACCTCTGGTGCCGCCTGCCGGAAGGGCTGGATTCGGCACTCGTCGCGCAGGCCGCCGTCGCCGAAGGCGTGGTCCTCGCCCCCGGCAACGTCTTTAGCATCTCGCAGAGCGCCGCCGGCTTCATGCGCTTCAATGTCGCCCATATGCAGGACCCGCGGGTCTACGAGGTCCTCGCCCGGGCAATGAGATAGCCTAGCTCTTGGCCTCCTGCAGGATATTGCCGCCGTCGACGACGAGGACCGCGCCGTTGATGTAGCTCGCCTTCGGCGAGGCGAGGAAGGCGACGGCGGCCGCGACCTCCTCGGGCCGTCCCGCCCGGCCGAGCGGCGTTGCCTTGGCGGCGCGGCGCTCCTCTTCCGTGGAGGCGCCGGTGTCGATCCAGCCCGGCGCGACGGCATTGATGGTGACGCCCTGCGGCCCCGCCTCAAGCGCCAGCGCATGGGTCATGCCGACCATGCCGGCCTTGGCGGCGGAATAGGCCGTCTCGCCGCGATTGGCGACATAGGGACCGGTCACGGAGGCGACGTTCACCACGCGGCCGTAGCCGTCCGCCAGCATGTCCGGCAGGTAGATGCGGGTCGCAAGGAACGCCGTCTTGAGGCTGACGGTGATGCCGCGATCCCAGTCCTCTTCCTCGAGCTGCACGAATTCGCGCTGCAGGGCGGGCTGGGCAAGGTTGCCCATGCCGGCATTGTTGACGAGCACCGAAGCGGGGCCGGTTTCCTGCCGCAGCCTTTCCACCGCTGCCCTTGAGGTCAGGTCGCAGAGGTGGCCCGTCGCCGGAAAGCCCGCCGTGCGCAGTTCCTCCGCGCGGGCGAGGACCCGCTCGCTGATCGCGACGAGATGGACGTGGAAACCCTCTTCCGCAAGGCTGCGGGCGCAGGCAAGGCCGATGCCGTCCTCGGCGCCCGCGCCGGTGATGATTGCCGTCTGGCGCTGCATGTCCTTCTCCTCAGTAGCCGGCGGTCACGCCGAAATCGATCGAGAGCGCCGCGCCGGTGACGGGGGCGGCATCCTTCTCGCAGAGGAAGGCGACCATGCGGGCGATCTCCTCCGGCCGGATGAAGCGGGCCGCGTCCTGCTGCGGATAGTTCGACAGGAGCTTCGCCTTGTAGCCCTCCGGATCGCCCCCGCCATAGCGCTCGGCCTGGAACTCGATCATGGGCGTGGCCACATCGCCGGGGCAGACGGCGTTGACGCGGATCCGGCGCGGAGCGAGCTCCAGCGCGAGCGCCTTGGTGAGCAGCACGAGGCCGCCCTTGGAGGCGCAGTAGATCGACGCGCCGTTGTTGCCGACCAGCCCGGCATCGGAGGCGATGTTGACGATGGAGGCGCCGTTCTCCAGATGCGGGATCGCCGCCTGGATGAGGAAGAACGCCCCCTTGAGGTTGACGTCGAGCACGAGGTCCCAGTCCGCCTCCGTCATCGTCACCGCCTCGCCCTCGCGCCAGACGCCAGCGGAATTGACCAGCACGTCGAGCCGGCCGCGCCAGGCCATGACGGCCTCCACCGCAGCAGCGCAACCGGCGACCTTGCGGATGTCGAGCGGCACGGCGAGCGCCTCGCCGCCGCCGGCCCTCAGCGCCTCCACCGTCGCCGTCAGGCGCTCCGATTCGAGATCGGCGATGGCGACCGCGAAGCCGTCGGCGGAAAGCCGCGCGGCGATGGCCGCTCCCATGCCGCCGGCTCCCCCGGCGATGAGCGCTACTCGTTTCTGGTCGGTCATGCATTCCCCCACGCAATTCGATATGCGGCAAGAAGAAGGGCCCGCGCGGCGCGCGTCAACAGCGCAGTTCGCATCGGGCGATGCGCCGGCCGCACAATCCGGCGAAACGGATATGGCAAGCTCCATCGAAAAGCGTGTAGAAGGCGCCTTTCGGATTCATCGGCGAGCCGCGGATGAACGTGCTACAGCTCAACCCGGCGCCTTTCCCGCGCCGAACACGAGAGTGAGAATGACGGACATCGACCGCGACGACAGTCGCAGACCGGATCCCGACGCATCGCCTGCCACGGCGGACAGTGATCGCCGGGGCAAACTGACCGTTTTCCTCGGCGCCGCACCGGGCGTCGGCAAGACCTACGCCATGCTGACGCGGGCGGGACGCCTGAAGGCGGAAGGCGTGGATGTCGTCGTGGGCCTGGCGGAGACCCACGGCCGCAGCGAGACGGCGGCCCTTCTCGACGGGCTGGAGGTGCTGCCGCGCCTTGCAGGCGCGCAGGACGGTCAGGCGCGCGAGGAATTCGACGTCGACGGCGCGCTGGCGCGCCATCCGCGCATCGTCCTCGTCGACGAACTCGCCCATTCCAACCCCGAGGGCAGCCGGCATCCCAAGCGCTACCAGGACGTCGAGGAGCTGATCGCGGCCGGCATCGATGTCTGGACGTCGCTCAACATCCAGCATCTCGAAAGCCTCGCCGACCTCGTCGCGCAGATCACCGGCGTCACGGTGCGCGAGCGCGTTCCCGATACCGTGCTGAAGAAGGCCGACGAGATCGTTCTGGTCGATCTGCCGCCGACCGAGCTGATCGAGCGCCTCAAGGAAGGCAAGGTCTACCTGCCGGAAAATGCGAGCCGCGCCGTCGACCGCTTCTTCCGCCTCGGCAACCTCACGGCGCTGCGCGAGCTTGCGCTTCGCCGCACGGCCGACCGGGTGGACAACCAGATGGTCGACTATCTCAAGCAGCACGCCATCGAAGGGCCATGGGCCACCGGCGAGCGGCTGCTCGTCTGCGTCGGCCCGGACGAGCTTTCCGAGAAGGTGGTGCGCGTCGCGAGCCGCCTTGCCTCCGGGCTCAACGCGCCGTGGCTGGTCGTTTCCATCGAGCGGGCCGACCGCGAGGAGGAAACGACGGAACGGCTGCAGCGCATGGAAGCGCTGTTCCGCCTCGCCGAGCAGCTCGGCGCTGAGACGCGCCGGGTGGTCGGCAACGATTTCGTCGAGGAAATCCTCAAGCTCGCCCGCCGCGAGCACGCGACGCAGATCGTGATCGGCGCCAAGCGCAACCGCGGCTGGACCCGCTTCCTCTCGCGCTCCCTTCCCGACACGCTGTCGCGCAAGGCCGCCGGCATCGGCATTCATTTCGTGACGCCCGAAAAGGACGAGAAGCCACCCGCGCCACGGCGTATGGCGCTGCCGGGGCTTGCCGCCTATCGCCAGCCGGCCCTCATCGCCATCGGCCTCACCGCGGCCATCGCCGTCGCGGGCAAGCTGGTCTATGTCTTCGCCGAATTGCCGAACATCTCGCTGCTCTTCCTGCTCGCCGTTCTCGGCTCGGCGGTGCTGGGCGGCTATGTCTCCGCCTTCATCGCGGCGATCCTCTCGGCGCTCGCCTACAACTTCCTCTTCATCGATCCGCTGCACACCTTCACGATCACCGCGCCGCACGAGGTCTTCGCGCTGGTCGTCTTCCTCTGCGTCGCGATCATCGCCGGCGGCTTCGCCTCGCGCATCAAGGAGCAGGCGGAGGTGGCGCGGGTGCGCGCCACGGCGTTGCAGTCGCTCTACGACTTCTCGCGCAAGCTCTCGACCACCGCGACGGCGGACGACGCGATCTGGGTCGCGGTCTCGCAGCTCCAGGCGAGCCTTCGGCGCAACATCGTGCTCCTGCTTCCCGACAAGGGGGACCTCAGGGTCGCCGCCGTCTGGCCGCCCGATACCGACCTCGATACCACCGACTTCACCGCCGCGCGCTGGACGCGCGACAAGCAGGAGACCGCCGGGGCCGGCACCGGCACGCTGCCGGACAGCCGCTTCGAATTCCGCCCGCTGATGGGCCCGCACGGGCTGGTCGGCGTCTGCGGCATCGAGCAGACCGAGGAACGGCTCGACCTCAATGCCGAGCGGGCGCTTTCGGCCATCCTCGACCAGACCGCCATCGCCCTCGACCGCGCCCGCCTCTCGGAGGAGAGCGTGGAGCAGGCCGCCAGGCTGGAGGGCGAGCGCTACCGGGAGACGCTGCTCGCCTCCATCTCGCACGACCTGCGCACTCCGCTCGCGACGATCGTCGATGCGGCGACGAACCTGCGCCAGCAGTGTGAGACGATGCCCCGCGAGGAGCGCGACGGCGACCTCCGCCTGATCGAGGAGGAAGGCGGCCGCCTCAGCGGCTTCGTTTCGAACCTTCTCGACATGACGCGCATCGAGTCCGGCATGCTGAAGCCGAAGAGCGACCGGCTCGACGTCGCCGACGTCGTCCAGACGGCCGTCGAGCGGGGCCGCAAGTATTTCCCCGGCAAGGTGATCGAAACGGGCATCGCGCCGGACCTGCCGCCCATCGAGGGCGACGGCGTGCTGCTCGGTCAGGTGCTCTTCAACCTGCTCGACAATGCGGTGAAATATGGCGGCGAGGAGCCGGTCAACGTCTATGCGCGGCGTGACGGCGGGGACGTGCTGATCTCCGTCACCGATCTCGGCAAGGGCATTCCTCCTGCGGAACTCGACCGCATCTTCGAGAAATTCTACCGCCGCGGCAAACCGGACGGGCGGGCGCCCGGCACCGGCCTCGGCCTTTCCATCGCCCGCGGCTTCACCGAGGCGATGGGCGGCAAGATCCAGGCGGAAAGCCCCGCCGTGAAGAAGAGAGGCACGCGCATCGCGCTGCGCTTCCCGGCCGGCGAAAAGAAGGCCGACAAGGCGAAGTGACGCGGAGGCCGAGAGCATTTCCAACAAAGTGCGAAGCGGTTTTGCGGCTCGGAGAAAAGCGGAAATGTCCTGACGCAGGGAGGTGACGCGGCCGTTTGCGCATTTTTTTGCACAAGCGTACCGGATTCGCGGAATCAGACCTTCCCTGCGCGGGGGCAAACTCCTAGTGGGAGGTCACTCGCGTGACCCGCGAGCTTCCCCGCGTCACCGGGAGCCAACCGTGACGCTCGCTGCCCCGCTTCGTGCGGGGCTCTTTTTTTCAGCCTATGTCACGCGCCTGCGCCAGACCCGCCAGACCGCCGCCGCGCTCATGGCGGCGAGCGCATACCAGGTCAATGCATAGACGAGATGGCTGTTGCGGAAGGCGACGACGGTGAGGCCGCCGATGGGCAGCCCGCCCGGATTGGGCGTCGCATCCGCATCGATGAAATAGGGCGCGACATCGGCAAGGCCCTTTGCCGCCGCGATGGCCGCGACGTCGCGGGAGAACCAGCGGTCCGCCGCCGGATCGTTGGAGCGCAGGAACGCCCCGCCCGGCTCCGTCATGCGCAAAAGCCCCGTGACCGCGACCGGCCCGGCGGCGATTTCGCCCGCCAGCCGCGCCTCGGGCGTGCTCCTGTCGGCCGGCACGAAGCCGCGGTTGATCAGGATCGCCGAGTCGTCGGCAAGGACGAGCGGCGTCACCACCCAGAAGCCGGCGCCCCGTTCGGTCACCGCCTGGACCAGCACCGTCCTGTCGTGTTGGAAGAGGCCGGTCGCGGTGACGCGGCGGTATTCGTCCTTCTCCCTGTCGACCGAAGGCCATTCCGCCCGTCCCGGCGCCGGGACCGGATCGGCATGGATGCGGCTTTCGACGCGGGCGATGAGGTCGAGCTTCCAGAAGAGCCGCTGCACCTGCCAGGTGCCGAGCGCGAGGAAGACGGCGACGAGCAGGACCAGGAAGGCGGCGAGGACGAAGCGGGCGCGGGAAGACGGTTCGGACATCGGATGCTATCGCACCCCCCTCTGCCCTGCCGGGCATCTCCCCCACAAGGGGGGAGATTGGATGGGGCAGCGTTTCACCCCTCTCCAGCATTGCCGATTGAGCAAGGTTTTCGCGTCTTGCAGATCTCCCCCCTTGTGGGGGAGATGCCCGGCAGGGCAGAGGGGGGTATCGACGACGCTTCCGGCCTTCCCGGCCATGCCCACACCCGCCGCCACCCTCACGGCATGTTCTTCATCATGTCGTGGGTCATCGGCATCATGTTGGCGTTGAGGTGGTGCATGACCCAGAGCGAGCCCGCCAGCGCGATGCCGACGATGATGAGCGTGAAGATCAGCGCCATCAGCGTCCAGCCGCCTTCCGAGCGCGGGTTCATGTGCAGGAAGTAGACCATGTGCACGAAGATCTGCACGACGCCGATGCCCATGACGAGGACGGCCGTCAGCAGCTTGCTTTCCATGACGCCCGCCATGACCAGCCAGAAGGGAATGGCCGTCAGGACGACCGACAGGAGGAAGCCGATCATGTAGCCCTTGAAGGAGCCGTGGCCGGCCTCGTGCCCGTGGCTGTGCCCGTGATGGGCTTCGGCCGCGCTTTCGTGGGTGTGGTGCGCGCTCATCCGAGGACTCCGAGAAGATAGACGAAGGAGAAGACGCCGATCCAGATGACGTCGAGGAAGTGCCAGAACATGGAAAGGCACATCAGCCGGCGGCGGTTCTCATGGGTGAGGCCGCGCCTCTTGACCTGCACCATCAGCGTGATCAGCCAGATCATGCCGAAGGTGACGTGCAGGCCGTGCGTGCCGACCAGCGTGAAGAAGGACGACAGGAAGGCCGAGCGCGTCGGGCCGGCGCCCTCGAGGATCAGGTGGTAGAACTCGTAGAGTTCCAGCCCGAGGAAGGCCGCGCCGAAGACGCCGGTGATGCCGAGCCAGACCAAGGTCTCCATCTTGGCGTTGCGCTCCATCTGGAGCATCGCGAAGCCGTAGGTGATGGAGGAGAAGAGCAGCATCGCCGTGTTGATCGCGACGAGCGTCAGGTCGAAGAGGTCGGCGGGCGACGGGCCGGCGGCATAGTTGCGGCCGAGCACGGCGTGCGTCGCGAACAGCACGGCGAAGATCAGGCAGTCGCTCATCAGGTAGAGCCAGAAGCCCAGCATGGTGCTGTTTTCCGGATGGTGCTCTTCCGTCAGGTAGAAGGTCGGCTTTTCGCCGGTGTCGTGGACTTGGGTCGCGCTCATGGGCTCAGGTCCGTTCTTGCAGCAGTTTCGTGCGCGCGTCCTCGGTCGCCGTCACCGTCTCGACGGGGATGAAGAAGTCGCGGTCGTAGTTGAAGGTATGGGCGATCGACACCGCGATAATCGCGATGAGGGAGAGCGCCGCCAGCCACCAGATGTACCAGATCAGCGCGAAGGCGAGCACCGTGCTGATCCCGGCGAGGATGACGCCCGTGCCGGTGTTCTTCGGCATGTGGATCGGCCTGAAGCCTTCCAGCGGGCGCACATAGCCGCGGTTCTTCATGTCGTACCAGCTGTCGTGGTCGTGCACGACGGGCGTGAAGGCGAAGTTGTAGTCCGGCGGCGGCGAGGAGGTCGACCATTCCAGCGTGCGGCCGTCCCATGGATCGCCGCTGTCGCAGCGCAGCTGGTCGCGCCTCAGGTAGCTGACGACGAGCTGGACGATGAAGGAGGCGATGCCGAGCGCGATCAGGACGGCGCCGAAGGCGGCGATGACGAACCAGATCTGCAGCGAGGGATCCTCGAACTGGCTGACGCGGCGGGTGACGCCCATCAGGCCGAGCACGTAGAGCGGCATGAAGGCGAAGAAGAAGCCGATCTGCCAGAACCAGAAGCTCATCTTGCCCCAGAAGGGATCGAGCTTGTAGCCGAAGGCCTTGGGGAACCAGTAGACGACGCCCGCCATCAGCCCGAACAGCACGCCGCCGATGATGACGTTGTGGAAATGGGCGATGAGGAACAGCGAATTGTGCAGCACGAAGTCGGCCGGCGGGATCGCGAGCATGACACCCGTCATGCCGCCGATGACGAAGGTCACCATGAAGCCGACCGTCCACAGCATCGGCACCTCGTAGCGGATGCGCCCGCGATACATGGTGAAGAGCCAGTTGAACATCTTCGCCCCCGTCGGGATCGAGATGATCATGGTGGTGATGCCGAAGAAGGCGTTGACCGAGGCGCCCGAGCCCATCGTGAAGAAGTGGTGCAGCCACACGAGGTAGGAGAGGATCATGATCACGCAGGTCGCATAGACCATCGAGGCATAGCCGAAGAGGCGCTTGCCGCAGAAGGTCGCCACCACCTCGGAGAAGATGCCGAAAGCCGGCAGCACGAGGATGTAGACCTCCGGGTGGCCCCAGATCCAGATGAGGTTGATATACATCATCGGGTTGCCGCCGAGGTCGTTCGTGAAGAAGTTCGTGCCGACATAGCGGTCGAGCGAGAGCAGCGCGAGCGTGGCGGTGAGGATCGGGAAGGTCGCGACGATCAGGATGTTCGTGCAGAGCGAGGTCCAGGTGAAGATCGGCATCTTCATGAAGGTCATGCCCGGCGCGCGCATCTTCACGATGGTCGCGATGAGGTTGATGCCGGACAGCGTCGTGCCGACGCCCGCCACCTGCAGGCCCCATATGTAATAGTCGACCCCGACGCCGGGACTGTAGTCCGCGCCCGACAGCGGCGGATAGGCCAGCCAGCCGGTACGCGCGAACTCGCCGACGAAGAGCGACATCATGATGATGATCGCGCCGGCCGTCGTCATCCAGAAGGAGAAGTTGTTGAGGAAGGGGAAGGAGACGTCGCGCGCGCCGATCTGCAGCGGCACGACATAGTTCATGAAGCCGGTGACGAAGGGCATCGCCACGAAGAAGATCATGATCACGCCATGGGCGGTGAAGACCTGGTCGTAGTGATGCGGCGGCAGGTAGCCCTCGCTGCCGTTGAAGGCGATCGCCTGCTGGATGCGCATCATGATCGCGTCGGAAAAACCGCGCAGCAGCATGACGATGGCGAGGATGATGTACATGATGCCGATCTTCTTGTGATCGACCGACGTGAACCACTCGTTCCAGAGATAGCCCCAGAGCCTGAACTTGGTGATGAGCGCGAGGAGCGCGATGCCGCCCAGCGCCACCACGGCGAAGGTCACGACGAGAATAGGCTCGTGATAGGGGATCGCCTCCAGGGTAAGCCGTCCGAAGAGGAAATGCGTGAGGCTGGTGTCACCGAACATGGGATCGTCCAATATCGTTTCAGATGCGGCCCTTGTCCGGGCCTTGGGCACCCGCCGCCGGGGCGGGCGCCATGAGGTCTAGTGCGACTGGTGCGCGTCGTGGTCTATCGCGGCGGGTTTGTCCTGCCGCTCCTCGACGCCCTCGGCCGGCTCCTCGCTGCGCGCGGGATTGCCGGTCTCGGGGAAGGTCGCGGCGGTCCCCTCCCCGGCGGCGTGGCGGTTGTCGTGCTGGAGCTTCGCCCGGTTCTCCTGGCTCTCCTTGCCCGCGCCGCCCATCATGTCGATATGCATCATGTCCTTCATGCACATCTGGCCTTCGCGCACGCACATGTTGAGCACGGCCTCATAGAGCCCGTCGTCGACGGAGGCGTAGTAGCGCACCGGCTCCCTGGAGCTCGGCTTTTCGAGCTTGAGATAGGCGTCGCGGTTGAGCGCCGTGCCGTTCTGCTTGACCTGCGCGACCCAGGCGTCGAAGCCGGCCTGGTCCACCCCGTGGAACTTGAAGCGCATATGGGAGAAGCCGTCGCCGCTGTAGTTGGACGAGAAGCCGTCATATTCGCCGGCCTTGTTGATGACGGCGTGCAGCTTCGTCTCCATGCCCGGCATCGTGTAGATCATGCCGGCGAGCGCGGGGACGTAGAAGGAGTTCATCACCGAGGAGGCGGTGAGCTTGAAGTTGATCGGCACGTCGACGGGCGCTGCCATCTCGTTGACCGTGGCGATGCCGTAGTCCGGATAGAAGAACAGCCACTTCCAGTCGAGCGCCACCACCTCGACGGTGATCGGCTTCGTCTCTTCGGAGACCGGCCGCGCGGCGTCGATCCGGTCGAGCGGGCGGTAGGGATCGAGCTTGTGGGTGCTGACCCAGGTGATCGCCCCGAGCGCGATGATGATGGCGAGCGGGGCCGACCAGATGATGACCTCGAGGCCCGTGGAATGGTGCCATTCGGGATCGTACTTGGCCGCCGTGTTGGACTGGCGGTAGCGCCAGGCGAAGAAGAGGGTCAGGAAGATCACCGGCACGATGATCAGCAGCATCAGGACCGTCGAGATGACGATCAGGTCCCTTTGCTGCGTGGCGATATCGCCGGAAGGAGACATCACGACCATATTGCATCCAGAAAGGATGGCGAGCATGGGGGCCAGAGTGATCGAGTGTCGGGCTAAACTGAATTGCTTCGGCATTGCGGCCTCAACTTGCGTTCTGTCTAGTCGGCAATAGTCGGGCGCGGTGGCGGTTGGAAATGAGGTCCATCGTCGCAGCGCAGCATTCTGTCGCAGCACGGTAGACAATCAGGGGCTTTCTGTCGATGCGCGATTGTACTAGCGCAATAGAAATGCCCGTTGTCAATTTCGGCACCAGCAAAGCGACGCATGCCGGTCCTTGATCTTCGAGGCCGATTGATCAACATTCTAGTGACATGACCCTAATCCACGCGGAGGCGTTCATGAGTTCGGCCATCAATCCCACATCGTCCGGTCTGGAGCGGGATGCCCGCCGCATGCACCAGGACGACAAGCCGCTCTCGCCGGGCAGCGTCGCCATCGGCGTGGTGATCGGCCGCACGTCGGAATTCTTCGACTTCTTCGTCTACGGCCTCGGCTCCATCCTCGTCTTCCCGAAGCTCATCTTCCCCTTCGCGCCCAATGCGGTGGCGGCAACGCTCATGTCCTTCGCGCTGTTCCCCCTCGCCTTCCTCGCCCGCCCGGTCGGCTCCTTCGTCTTCATGTGGATCGACCGGAACTACGGGCGCGGCACGAAGCTCACGGTGGCGCTGGTGATCCTCGGCGGCTCGACGGCCTCCATCGCCTTCCTGCCGGGATACGACACGCTCGGCTACTGGGCGGTGGCCCTCCTCGCGCTCTTCCGGCTCGGACAGGGTTTTGCGCTCGGCGGCGCCTGGGACGGCCTCGCCTCGCTGCTGAACCTCAGCGCCCCGGCCAACCATCGCGGCTGGTACGCGATGATCCCGCAGCTCGGCGCGCCCATCGGCTTTGCGCTCGCCAGCATCCTCTTCGGCTATTTCGTCAGCAATCTCTCGGAGGCGGATTTCCTCGCCTGGGGCTGGCGCTATCCCTTCTTCGTCGCCTTCGCCATCAACGTGGTGGCGCTCTTCGCGCGCCTGCGCATCGTCGCCAGCAAGGAGTTCGGCGCGGCCATGGAGGCCCAGGAGCTGCAGGCCCGGCCGATCTTCGAGATGCTGAGCAAGCACGCCATCGACGTGGTGCTCGGCGCCTTCGTGCCGCTCGCCAGCTTCGCGATGTTCCATCTCGTGACGATCTTCCCGCTCAGCTGGGTCACGCTCAAGGGCGGCCAGTCGGCGGCGGAATTCCTCTGGGTGCAGGTGGCGGGCGCGGCCTTCGGCGCGGTCGGCATCATCCTTTCCGGCGTCATCGCCGACCGGATCGGCCGGCGCAACCAGCTGATGGCCGGCGCGATCCTGATCGCGATCTTCTCCTTCTCCGCGCCGTTCCTGCTCGATGCCGGCGGCAAGGGTCAGGACGCCTATATCCTCATCGGCTTCTTCATCCTCGGCCTCACCTTCGGCCAGTCCTCCGGCGCCGTCTCCTCGCGCTTCACGCAGTATTATCGCTATACCGGCGCGGCGCTGACCTCGGACCTCGCCTGGCTGATCGGCGCCGCCTTCGCGCCGCTCGTGGCGCTGGGCCTGGCCTCCAGCTTCGGCATCATCTTCATCGGCGGCTACCTGATCTCCGGCGCGATCTGCACCATCGCCGCCCTCAGCCTGACGAAGGTTCTCGACCAGCAGTAACGGTCTCCACACCGCATCCGGAGGGCGCCCCGCGGGGCGCCCTTTTTCGTCCGGCGATTGCCAAGCCCCCCGCCGGCCAATATGCCTTCACGTCAGGAACGGCGGAAGCGAAGGCAGCGCATATGGACGTGACGACGAACGGCAACATCTCCTTCTGGTACGCCGATATCGGCGGCGTGCCGCAAAAGCGTCCCGCCCTTCCCGGCGACCGCGAGGCCGATGTCTGCATCATCGGCGCCGGCTATACGGGCCTGTGGACCGCCTACTATCTGAAGAAGGCCGATCCCTCGCTCGACATCGTCGTGGTCGAGCGCGAATTTGCCGGCTTCGGCGGCTCGGGGCGGAACGGCGGCTGGCTTTCCGGCGGCTTCGGCTGGTCGCGGGAAAAGTACCTCAAGACCGCGACGCGCGGCGCGGTGGTCGACATGCAGCGCGCCATGGCGGGCACGGTGGACGAGGTGATCCGTGTCGCTGAGGCCGAGGGCATCGATGCCGATATCCTGCGCGTCGACAACATCACCGTCGCCACCAACAGGCCGCAACTGGAGCGCGCCCGCGAGGAATACCAGTTCTATCTCGACTGGGAGATGCCGGCCGACCGCATGGAGATGCTCTCCGCGGAAGAAGCGGCGCGGCGCATCCGCATCGCCGGCGTCGAGGGCGCCTTCGTCATCCGCGACATGGCGCGGGTCCAGCCGGCCAAGCTGGTGCGCGGCCTTGCCAACGTGGTCGAAAGCCTCGGCGTCCGCATCTTCGAGGGCACCGCGGTCACCGGCTTCACGAAGGGCCGCGTCGAGACGGAGCGCGGCACCGTCCGCGCGCCGGTCGTCATCCGCGCCACGGAGGGTTTCACCGCCGGCCTGCCGGGCCATGAGCGCACATGGCTGCCGCTCAACAGCGCACAGATCGTCACCGAGCCGCTGCCCGAGGCGCTGTGGCGGGAGATCGGCTGGGAGGGCCATGAACTGCTCGGCGATGCGGCGCATGCCTATTGCTATGCCCAGCGCACCCGCGAGGGCCGCATCACCATGGGCGGGCGTGGCGTTCCCTACCGCTTCGGATCGAAGACCGATATCGACGGGCAGACGCAGCAGGCGACCATCAACGCCCTCCATGCCATCCTCACCCGCCTCCTGCCGCAGACGAAGTCCCTCAAGATCGAGCATGCCTGGTGCGGCGTGCTCGGCGTGCCGCGCGACTGGTGCACGACGGCGGGCTTCGACCGGGAAGCCGGTATCGGCTGGGCCGGCGGCTATGTCGGCCTCGGCGTCTCCTCCTCCAACCTCGCGGGGCGGACCCTGGCCGACCTCGTGCTCCGGCGCGAAACGGAACTCACCGGCCTTCCCTGGGTCAACCGCATGGTGCGCCCATGGGAGCCCGAGCCCTTCCGCTGGCTCGGCGTCCATTCCATGTACCAGCTCTACCGCATGGCGGATGCGCGGGAATTTGCGGGCCTCCAGCACACGTCGCGGCTCGCTGCCATCGCCGACGGCATCACCGGGCATTGAGCCGGCGGCGGGTCTTCACATTTTTCCATCGCGGGACGGAATAAACCGGCGGGGTCCGGTGTCTTGGCATGGACGGCTCCGGAAGCGCGTCATAACGATGGAGAAGACCATGAAGCTCTTTGTTCTCGTCCCGCTGGCTGCCGCCCTCCTTGCCGGCACCGCCTTTGCGGCAGAGCCGTTCAAGACCGTGAAGACCGACAAGGGCGAGGTGCTTGCCGGCGAAAAGGGCATGACCCTCTACACCTTCAAGAAGGACAAGCACGGCAAGTCCGCCTGCTACGACAAATGCGCCGCCAACTGGCCGCCGGCCAAGGCCGCTTCCAACGCCAAGGCGGAAGGCGCATATTCGCTCGTCACCCGCAAGGACGGGTCGAAGCAATGGGCGAAGGACGGCATGCCGCTTTACTACTGGGCCAAGGACACCAAGGAAGGCGATGCGACCGGCGACGGCATGAACGGCGTCTGGAATGTCGCAAGGCCGTGATCCCCACGCCATGACCGACGGCGGCGGGCGGGAAGGCGACGCCTCCCCGCCCCCTGCCTTCGAGGCGCAGATCCTTGCCCTCCTGCCGCAGTTGCGGCGCTATTCGCGCAGCCTGACGCGCTCCGACGCGGAGAGCGAGGACCTCTTGCAGGACTGCGTGGAGAAGGCGCTCGTCCACCGCGCGCAATGGCGCGGCGCGAACATTCGCGCCTGGGCCTACCGGATCATGACCAACCTGCATCTCAACGCGCAACGGGCCGTCGCGCGGCGGCCTTCCGTCGGCATCGAGGAAGCGGAGGCCGTGGCCGAGAACGCCGCGCCTTCCGATCCGCTGGAGCGCAACCGGCTGGTGCAGGCGCTGGAGATCCTGCCGAAGGAGGCACGGGCGGTGCTGATGCTCGTCGCCGTCGAAGGCCATTCCTACCAGGAGGTCGCCGGGATCCTGGAAATTCCTGTCGGCACCGTCATGTCGCGCCTTTCGCGCGCCCGGCAGATGCTGCGGCAAAGGCTGCAGGAGGAAAACGTCATTCATTTGCGGAGCCCACGATGAGCGAGCGCCAACCCATCGGCGAACCCGATCTGCACGCCTATGTCGACGGGCTGCTCGACGAGGCGGAGCGCCGGCACGTCGAGGATCATCTGGCGGAGGACCCGGAAGCCGCCCGGCTCGTCGCCGACTGGCAGGCGCAGAACGAGAGCCTGCGCGACGCCTTTGCCGGCCATGCCGTTTCCCGCCCGTCCGATACCCGTCTCGTCTCGTCGCCGGCGGCGGCAGGGGCAGGCTCCCGCCGCTTCGCCATGGCGGCCGCCGCCGCCGGCCTTTTCGTGCTCGGCGGGCTTGCCGGCCATTTCGTGCCGCCCCTTTTCGAAGCGCCGCCGCAGCAAGTCGCGGCGATGGACGCGCTGCCGCAGGAGGCGCGCAACGCCTATCTCATCTATGCGAGCGAGGTACGCCATCCCGTGGAGGTCTTCGCCGACGAGGAGGCGCATCTCGCCGCTTGGCTCGGCAAGCGGCTCGCCATACCGGACCTCAAGGTGCCGAGCCTGCAATCCATCGGCTTCCGGCTGGTCGGCGGCCGCCTCCTTCCCGTCGCCGACAGGCCGGGCGCCATGTTCATGTATGAGAACGAGGCCGGGCGGCGCGTGACCGTCCTCGTCGGGCGTAACGGGGACAATCGCACGACGAGCTTCCGCTTCGCCTCTGCCAGCGGCATCGAGACCTTCTACTGGATCGACGGGGACCTCGGCTATGCGGTGACGGGCGACATTTCCCGCGATGTCCTGCAGCAGATCGCGGAGGAATGCTACCGCCAGTTCCCCACCTGAGGGACGCCGGAAGGGCGGAGCGAAGGGCCGGGCGGGCACGTCCGGCCGGCGAGGACACACCTACAGGTTCAGGCAAGCTCACGGTTGTATCGAGCAGGCTGCCGGATCGTGCATTTACGTGTGTTTTCGTTTCCTTCTTTCAGGACTTTGCCCAGGATTTTGCCATGACGTCGATCGTTTCCTCGCTCAGCCTCAGCCAGATCCGGCAGCTTTCGACGGAGACGATCCAGCAATGGTCGACCGAGGACGTGGCCTCGCTGTCCACGAGCCAGATCGGCGCCTTCTCCTCCAAGCAGATCGCGGCGCTGGAACTCGAGGATATCGGCATTCTCAGCGACGGCCAGATCAGCGCCATCTCGCAGGGCGCCATCATCGGCCTGTCGCTCGACCAGATCGGCGCGCTCACCCATTCCTCCATCGAGAACCTGACGACGGGCCAGGTCGCGGTGCTGACCGCATCGCAGGTCGGCGCGCTTTCGGCCGATCAGGCCGAGGCCCTGACGCCGTCGCAGGTCCAGGCGCTGGGCACCGCGCAGCTTGCGGCCCTCGCCCCGGAGGACCTTGCGACCTTCTCGACCGAGGACATGGCGGCGATCAGCTACAAGGCGGTGCAGGGCCTCAGCCCCGCGGCGCTGGCGGCGCTCTCCAGCGGGCAGGTCGCCGCGCTCGCGCCGCTCGCCGTCGCCGGCCTAACGACGGACCAGACCGGGGCGCTCACGCCCGACCAGATCGCCGCGATGACGACGGCGCAGATCGCGCTGCTCAAGCCCGCGCAGATCGCGGCGCTGAGCGCGGAGGCGGTCAAGGCGTTCTCGGCCGAACAGATCGCCGCGCTGAGCAGCAGCGCCATCACCGGCTTCTCCACCGCACAGATCGGCGCGCTCTCCGAAGGGCAGGTCGAGGCCCTGACGCCCGCGCAGGTCAAGGCGCTGTCGGCCCAGCAACTCGGCGCCATCTCCGCCGACGGCCTTGCCACCTTCTCGGCCGAGGACATCGCCGCCATCGCGGCCAAGGCCCTTTCGGGACTCAGCACCGACGCCATCGCGGCGCTTTCCGAAGAGCAGGTCGCCGCGTTGAGCGTGCAGGCCATCCAGAGCCTTTCGGTCGCGCAGGTCGCCGCCTTCACGCCCGACCAGACCGCCGCGCTCACATCCAGGCAGCTCGCCGCCATGGGCGCGGCGCAGATCGCCGCCTTCAGCGCCGACGACCTCGCGCGCATGTCGACCGACAGCCTTGCCGCCATTTCGGCGAAGTCGCTGTCCGGGCTCAGCACGGCGGCCATCGCCGCCCTCAGCACCGAGCAGGTCGGCGCGCTCTCCACCGCGCAGATCGCGGCGCTCACCGCCCTGCAGGTCTCCGCCTTCACGACCGACAGCATCGCGGCGCTCTCCACCCGCCAGGTCGCCGCCTTCGGCAGCGCGGCGGTGCGGGGCCTCACGGCCACGCAGATCGGCGCCATGAGCGAGGCGCAGGTCGAGGCCTTCACCCCGACGCAGATGAAGGGCTTCACCGCCATCCAGGCCGCCGCCCTCGACAAGGCCGGCATCGCCACCTTCTCGACAGCCGACATCGCGGCCCTCTCGCCGGCCGCGGTCGCCGGTCTCAGCCCGGATACCATTTCGGGCATGACGCCGGCGCAGATCGCCGCGCTCAGCACGAAGGCGGTCGCCGCCCTCACCCCGGCGCAGATCGCCGCGCTGGACGAAAGCCAGGTCGAGGCCTTCACGCCCGCCCAGATCAAGGTGATGACCGCGGCCCAGATCGCCGCCTTCAGGCCGGAGACGCTCTCGACCTTCTCCAGCAGCGACATCGCCGCGATCCGCAACAACGCGCTCATCGGCCTCGGCCCGGATGCGCTCGCCGCCCTCACCACCGGCCAGATCGCGGCGCTGACCTCCGCCCAGATCGGTGCGCTCAAGACGACGCAGATCGCCGCCCTCGACAACGGCCAGATCGAAGCCCTCACCCCGACGCAGGTGAAGGCGCTGACCGCCGCGCAGCTTGCCGTGCTGAGCGTCGATGCGCTCTCGACCTTCTCGACGGCCGATATCGCGGCTCTCAGCAACAGGGCGGTTTCCGGCATCGGCAGCAGCGTCCTTGCCGCCCTTTCGCTCGAGCAGATCGGCGCCTTCGGCACCCTTGCGCTCACCGGTCTTTCCACGGCGCAGATCAGCGCGATGAAGACGGAGCAGATCGCGGCGCTTTCTCCCTCGCAGATGGGGGCGCTGAACGCCGCGCAGATCGCGGCCATCGACCCGGCCGTGCTGGCCGACATGACGCCCGCCCAGATCGCGGCGATCAACAGCAAGGCCATTGCCGGCCTGCCGACCTCGGCCATCGCCGCCCTGTCGCCCGAGCAGGTCGCCGCGCTCAGCCCGAGCGTCGTCGCGCGCCTTTCCACCCTGCAGATCGCGGCGCTGAGCACCGGCCAGGTCGAGGCGCTCACGCCCGACCAGATCCGCGGAATGAACGCCAAGCAGATCACGGCGCTCGGCGCGGAGGGCATCGCGACCTTCTCCACCGAGGACATGGCGGCGATCAACACCAAGTCCATCAACGGCCTTGGCAGCGCAGCGCTCGCCGAACTCTCGACCGCCCAGATCGCCGCGCTCACGAGCGGCCAGATCGGCGGCCTGACGGCGGCGCAGATCGCCAGCCTCGGCGAAGCCTTCCTGAGGGCCCTTGCGACCGGGCAGATCACCGCCATCGGCACGGGCGCGATCGGCGGCCTTTCGGCCGACCAGATCGAGATGCTGAGCACGGCGCAGATCGAGGCGCTTTCCTCGCAGCAGGTAAAATCGCTGACCTCCGCGCAGCTTTCCGCCCTCAGCGGGGCGGATCTCGCCACCTTCTCGACGGAAGACCTCGCGGCGATCTCCAGCAAGGCCATCGCGGGTCTCAGCCCTGCGGCCATCGCCGGGCTCACCACCGCGCAGATCGCAGCCCTCAGCCGCACGACCCTCTCCGGCCTGACCGCTTCGCAGATGGAGGCGCTGACAAGCGCGCAGATCGCGGCCTTCTCGACGGCGCAGATCGGCGGCTTCACCTCCGCCCAGATCGGCGCGCTCGAACCGCAGGACATCCGCGCGCTCTCGACCGCCCAGATCGCCGCGCTCAGCCGCGGCGCGGTCTCCGGCATCGCCCCGGACACCTTCGCCTCGCTGACCTCGGCGCAGATCGCCGCCCTCAGCACCAGCGCCTTCACCGGCCTGACCAGCGACCAGATCGAAGCGCTGAGCCCGCTGCAGGTCAGCCAGCTTTCCGCCGCCCATCTCAAGGCGCTGACCGCCGCCCAGGCCGGCGCGCTCGACACGGATGTGAAGGCGCTCACCCCCGAACAGCTCGCCGGCCTCACCCCGGCGGCCGTTTCCGGGCTGCGCTCCGGCCAGATAAGCGCGCTGGGCTCCGACCAGATCGCCGCACTGACCACCGCGCAGGTCGCGGCCCTGTCGTCCGGCCAGGTCGCAGCGCTCAATCCGTCCGACCTCGATGCCCTGTCGAACGCCCAGCTCGCCGCCCTCAGCGCCTCCGGCGTTTCCGGCCTCACCTCGAGCCAGATCGCCGCGCTCAGCCTGTCGCAGATCGGCGCGCTCGGCACACGGCAGATGGCCGCGCTGACCTCCTCGCAGATTTCCGCCTTCGGTACGGCGCAGATCGCCGCCCTCACGACCGGGCAGATCGCGGCCCTCAATGCCGGCAGCATCGCCGGCTTCACCTCGCAGCAGCTTGCCGTGCTCAGCACCAGCCAGGCCGAGGCGCTGACCAGCGCCCAGGTCGGCGCGCTGAATCCCGACCAGATCGGCGAATTCGGCACGGCGGAGATCGCGACCTTCTCCACGAAGGACATATCGATGATCACCGCCAGCGCCATCAAGGGCATTTCGGCGGCGACGCTCGCCTCGCTCTCCACCGCCCAGATCGCCGCCTTCAGCGCGGCCGCCATGGGCGCGATGACCACCCAGCAGCTCGCCGCCCTCACGACCGCGCAGGCCGAGGCGCTGACCCGCACGCAGATCGCGGCATTGAGCTCGACGCAGATCGCCGCCCTCAGCCCCGAGGACATCGCGACCTTCTCCACCCAGGAAATGGCCGCCATCTCGTCCGGCGCCCTGCCGGGCCTTTCGACGGAGGCGCTCGCGGCCCTTTCGACGGCGCAGATCGCCGCCCTCAGCTCCACCGGCATCGCCGGCCTCACCACCAAGCAGATCGCCGCCCTCAGCCTCGCGCAGGCAGAAGCCCTGACGACGAGCCAGATCGGCGCGCTCAGCTCCACGCAGCTCGCCGCCTTCACATCCGACGGCATCGCGACCTTCTCGACGCGCGAGATCGCCGCCATCGGCTCGGATGCCATCGGCGGCCTTTCGACCGAGGTGATCGCCGCCCTCTCGACGGGACAGGTCGCCGCGCTCAGCACCGCCGCCATCGGCGGGCTCGGAACGAAGCAGATCGCCGCCCTTTCCAGCGACCAGCTCGATGCGCTTTCGGCCGATCAGGTCCGCGCGCTCAACGCGCGGCAGATCGCCAATCTCGGCCCGGCCTATATCGCGACGCTCTCGACGGCGCAGATCGCCGCCCTCAGCGCGGCGGCCATCGCCGGCCTGACGCCCGAGCAGATCGCCGCCTTCTCCACCGCGCAGGCCGAGGCGTTGACGCCGACGCAGATCGCGGCCTTCTCCTCGCGCCAGATCGCCGCGCTGGACATGGCCAAGCTCGACACCTTCTCCTCCGCGGACATCGCGGCCATCGGCTCGGGCGCGATCGCGGGCCTTTCGACCGCCATGCTCGCCTCACTGTCGACCGGTCAGATCGCGGCGCTGAGCGCCGCCGGCCTTTCCGGACTTTCGAGCGACCAGGTCGCGGCGCTTTCCGGCACGCAGATCGAGGCCATGACCACGGCGCAGCTCGGCGCGCTCGGCTCCCGGCAGGTCGCGGCGCTGCGCGCTGACGGCATCGCGGCGCTGACGCCGGCCCAGATCGCCGCGCTCAATGCCGACGGCATCGCCGGCCTGACCTCGGCGCAGATCGGCATCCTCTCGCCGCTGCAGGCCGAGGCGCTGACGGCAACGCAGATCGCCGCGCTGAGCTCGGCGCAGATCGGCGCCTTCAGCCCCACGAACCTCGAGACCTTCACGCCCGCCGAAATCGGCGCGATCACCTCGCGCGCGGTGGCGGGCCTGCCGACGGCGGCGATCGCCGCGCTTACCCCCGCCCAGGTCGCCGCGCTGAATGCGGCGGGCCTCACCGGCGCGCAGATCGGCACCTTCAGCGAGAGCCAGTTCGAGGCGCTGACGAGCCTTCAGATGGCGGCGATGGGCTCGACGCAGGTGGCCGCCCTGACCACGGCCAATATCGCTACACTCTCGCCCGAACAGATCGCCGCCCTCAGCACGGCCGGCATCGCGGCCCTCTCGACGGCGCAGATCGCAGCCCTCAGCACGGCACAGGCCGAAGCGCTGACGGCGACGCAGGTCGGCGCCCTCAGCTCGCAGCAGATCGCGGCCTTCAGCGCCGACGACCTCGCGCAGTTCTCGGCCGCGGACATGGCGGCGATCGGCTCGCGGGCGATCCTCGGCCTTTCGACCGGCATGATCGCCTCGCTGACGACGGCGCAGATCGCCGCCCTCGGCACGGCCGGCATTTCCGGCCTGACGAGCGAGCAGATCGCCGCGCTCAGCGCCGCTCAGGTCGAGGCGCTGACGGCGACGCAGATCGGCGCCTTCTCCTCGCGCCAGATCGCCGCCTTCGACGCCGCCGACATCGCCCTCTTCACCACCGCG
>Ga0153917_1000431_pt1 | contig 28313 bp, 26 predicted proteins | sample TSFL001MetaG_FD_104695 | JGI IMG/M metagenome (GOLD analysis project Ga0153917, IMG submission 104695) | Attine ant fungus gardens microbial communities from Florida, USA - TSFL001 MetaG | ecosystem: Host-associated > Fungi > Mycelium > Unclassified | place: USA: Florida, Paynes Creek Historic... | reverse complement strand
GATTTTTTGTTCTGCTGAACAGCCATAATTGATTAACTCCTAAACGTTTGGGTCACGCTTTAACTGCGCCAAAACACTGAACGGGTTGGACCGCGATACCTCGTCCTTGCTCGATTCGGGCTCATCTGCGCCCGCCGGCTGCTGGCATTCTTCCGGATGATGAGCAGGCACGATAGGCAAGGCGAGCAACAGCTCCTCCTCGATCAATGCCTGCAGATCCAAAGGATCCTCGCCCAGTTCCAGCACGTCATAGCCTTTCGGCAACGACTGGGTATTCGCACCCTCCTTCACCACAGCGTAAGTACATTCGCTGTGAATCGGCAGGGTGACCAGCTCAAGACAACGCTGGCAAACCATCTTGACTTCGACATCGAGTTCGCTGTGGAACACCACAGCGCCTTGCTCGTCTCGCTCAAAATCGAACTTCGCCTGCACCGTACCGACATCGTCGGACAGCGGGTCGCAGAGTCTTTCCAAATCAGCGAGTTGCAGCGAACCTTGGATGGTTACGCCGCGATCGGCCAATTTGCGCGGGTCAACGTGAGGTGGAATCGGGTCATTCAACATAGGCGCAGCATTCTAGGGATGCCCCCCGCCCCTGTCAAAGGAAATTCGGCGGCATCTCGCATGTTAGAATTTGGTTCATCTGCCCAGGAGTCTACCATGCTTCCTCTGTTACTGGCTTCCAGCTCCCCCTACCGGCGCGAACTGCTCGAGCGCCTGCGCCTGCCCTTCAACTGGGCAACCCCCGACATAGACGAGCAGCGCCTGGACGAGGAACCGGCGATCGCCCTGGTTCGTCGATTGGCGCGACAAAAAGCCGAGGCCCTGGCTGCCAGTCACCCCGCCCACCTGATCATCGGCTCCGACCAGGTAGCAGTGCTCGGCGAGCAGATCCTGGGCAAGCCCCACACCTTCGAACGCGCCTGCGAACAGCTGCTGGCCGCCAGCGGACAACAGGTCACCTTCCTGACCGGCCTGGCGTTGTTCAACAGCGCCACCGGCCGATGCCAGGTCGACTGCGTACCATTTACAGTGAACTTGCGCGAACTCGATCGCGAGCGCGTGGAACGCTATGTCGAGGCGGAACAACCGCTCGACTGCGCCGGCAGTTTCAAGGCCGAAGGGCTGGGCGTGAGCCTGTTTCAAAGCACCCACGGCTGTGACGCGACCAGCCTGATCGGCCTTCCATTGATTCGACTGGTGGACATGCTCGCGAAAGAAGGCGTGCAGATTCCCTGAAACGCATCGCAGGGCAAGCCCATCCCCACGGTCTCTGCAACGCCTTAAACGCCGCAGCCCCGACAGAAGCTGGCTTGCCCCCGCGACAACCACTTCACGCCATCAGCGCAGCGAAGGCCCCTGGAACCCCATCCACATGGCTAGGTGCTCAGCCACGCTCGCGCCCAGGCGCTTGGAGAAGCGGTCGAACGGCGACTCCTGGACAGTGAAGTCCACCAGCTCCTTTTCACCCACGATCTCACGCGCCACATAGCTGGCACTGCCAAGACCATCCACCAAACCCAGCGCCTTGGCCTGCTCACCCGACCAGACCAGACCACTGAACAGCTCCGGATGATCCTTGTCTTTCAGACGATCGCCCCGCCCCTGCTTGACCATGGCAATGAACTGCCGATGCGTGACATCGAGCACACCTTGCCAGAAGGCGGTTTCCTCAGGCTTCTGCGGCGAGAAGGGATCGAGGAATGCCTTGTGCTCGCCGGCAGTGTAGGTCCGCCGCTCCACACCGAGTTTTTCCATGGTGCCGACAAACCCATAGCCAGCCGCGGTCACGCCGATGGAGCCGACCAGACTGGCCTTGTCGGCATAGATCTCGTCAGCCGCACTGGCGATGTAATAGGCACCCGAAGCACCGAGGTCGGCGATCACCGCATAAAGCTTGATTTGCGGATATTCGCCACGCAGGCGACGGATCTCGTCGTAGATATAACCCGACTGCACCGGACTGCCGCCCGGACTGTTGATGCGCATGACCACCGCCTTGGTCTTGGCATCCTTGAACGCCTCACGCAGGCTCTTGATGATATTGTCCGCACTGGCAGGCTCCTGGTCGGCGATCATCCCCCGCACCTCCACCAGCGCCGTATGACTGGCACTACGCGACGCCGCCTTGTCCACATCCATCAAAGGCGTGAACAGCACCAGAAGGCCGAACAGGTAGACGAAGGTCAGCAACTTGAAGAAGATCCCCCAGCGCCGCGCCCTGCGCTGCTCCTGGACACCCGCCAGCAGCGTCTTCTCCAGCAGCCTCCAGCTCTTGCGCTCATCGCGACCTTCCGCGTCCTCGGGCTCCGGCGCCCGCCATTCGTCAGCCATGCTCACCTACCTTGGAATTGACCTCGCGCGCGATGGCAAGCCACTCACGCAACTGCGAAAAATGATCGATGCACACCTGCGGGCCGAACTCGCTCAAGGCCTGCAGCGACATGGCACCATACCCCACCGCGACCGAATGCATTCCGGCGTTGCTGGCCATCTGCAAGTCGAACGCAGAGTCTCCGACCATCAACGCCCGACGGGGTTCGACCTGGCAGTGGGCGAGAATCTGCTCGAGCATCAAGGGGTGCGGCTTGCCGCGAGTCTCGTCAGCCGCACGCGTGATATCGAAATACCGCTCCCAACCATTGGCCTTGAGCACCCGATCCAGGCCGCGACGCGCCTTGCCGGTGGCCACCGCCAGGCGATACCCCTCGGCGCGGAAAGCGTCCAGCGACTCGACCACACCCTCGAACAACGGCGAAGGCTGCCGATCCAGAGCCATGTAGACATCGGCGTAATGCTGCCGGAAGGCCTCGACCTGGACGGCATCGAGATGGGGATAGAGCGTGGCGATGGCCTCCCCCAGCGCCAGCCCGATGATGCCCTTGATCGCAGCATCGGTGCTTGGCGCCTCCCCGGCGAGCTCGGCAGCGGCATTCATGGCCTCGACGATGCGCCCAATGGAGTCGGCCAGCGTACCGTCCCAGTCGAAGATCAACAGCTCATAGCGTTTATTCATGAACAATCAGGTCGCACTCAAGCGCTCCACGGTCTTGGCCCACATCTCGTCCACCGGCGCCTCGAGCTTGAGCTCGCCGCCATCGGGCAGCGGCACGGTAAGGGCATAGGCATGCAGGAACAGGCGCTTGCCACCCAGGTCGCGGATCTCCCTGGAGAAGTCTTCATCGCCGTACTTGCTGTCTCCGGCAATGCTGTGCCCGGCGTGCAAGGTGTGCACACGGATCTGATGGGTACGCCCTGTCACCGGGCGCGCTTCGACAATGGTCGCGAAATCGCCAAAACGGCGCAGGACACGGAACATCGTCAGCGCCTCCTTGCCCTCGTCATTGACCTCGACCATGCGCTCACCCGAGCGCAGATTGCTCTTGAGCAGCGGCGCGCTGACCTGCTTCTTCGACGTCGGCCAGTGACCACGCACCAGGGCCATGTAGCGCTTGTCGACACCATCGCCGCGCAGCGCGGCATGCAGATGGCGCAGCATGCTGCGCTTCTTGGCGATCATCAACAGGCCCGACGTATCACGATCGAGGCGATGCACCAGCTCCAGCTCCTTGGCGTCCGGACGCATCTGACGCAGCGCCTCGATCACCCCGAAGCTCAGGCCGCTGCCACCGTGCACGGCGATGCCTGTCGGCTTGTTGAGCACGATCAGCGCCTTGTCTTCATAGACAATGGCCGCCTCCAGCCGCTGCAACAGCCCCTGGGCCACCGGCGCTGGCTCGTCGCGCTCAGGCAATCGGACAGGCGGCACCCGCACGATGTCTCCGGCCTGGAGCTTGTACTCGGGCTTGATCCGCCCTTTGTTGACCCGCACCTCGCCTTTGCGCAGGATGCGGTAGACCAAGGTCTTGGGCACACCCTTGAGGGCCGTGATGAGGAAATTGTCGATGCGCTGGCCGGCAAGCTCCGGCGCGACTTCGATCAGCTGAACGCCGGAAGTCGGGGGGGTATTGGTCGTCATGGAGGAATCATAACAATTTTTTATGGAATTGAAGCACTTAATCATTGCTGCTATAGTCGCGAACGCCGCCAAAAGCGGCAGGCCAGCGGCAGCAGGCTCCAGGCCCGCCCCTGACCATCGCAATTCTCGAGGACGCGAGGCCGTCCGACGGGGTTTTCGCCAGTTTACCGAAATGCCTGGAATCGCCACCAGCGCTGTGTAGAGAAGACCGAAAAAAAACGACAAGTGCGGTGTTTCACCTGCTTACCCGATTCTTTTCGCTGCACCTCTGCCCGCCCTTGGCGCTTGCACGCATCGCCCGGCGAATGCTTCGGAAATACCTGCCTTGGACATAAATGGCGCCAGTTCCCGAATCGGAGCTGACGAAAAATGCAACCCGTTGCGGATTCAGCGCGCGGCAGCACCCGAACTATCAGGGATACGTGCAGGGTGGAGATGCACAGACCTCGGACCGTGTAGCACGGCATCCGGCCACCAGCCCAGGCTGGCCTGGCGAGCGGACCCGGGCTTCGCAGACACCCCCGAGGGTGTCCACGGCCCCACGGCTGATTCCTCCTCCTGACTGAGTGCGAGTGGCCTGTACGGTTGTTCGAGGATTCAACTTCGAATGCCAGCGTTCGCCAGGCAAGGCACCACGACCAGTGGTAGCCAAGCTACGGCGGGCAATGGCAATGCAGCGAGGCAAGCCCTGGCGCCGAAGTTGAGTGCACGATTCAGCCACACGGACTACCAGGCACCGCAAAACAGGACGCGTCGTCGCGACCACGGCAGGCTGGGCAACCGGCTGGTGCCGAATGTCGCTGGACACAGGGGTGGCTCGCCACCCTTTGCGCACCTTGGCACCGACCATGAGAAGTCGTGTGTGCCGAACGCCGTTTCCGGCAGCCCGGAAACCGACGGTACAACATGAAAAGAATGCTGATTAACGCGACTCAACCCGAAGAGTTGCGTGTGGCCCTGGTGGATGGCCAACGCCTCTACGACCTGGATATCGAGTCCGGGGCGCGTGAGCAGAAGAAGGCCAACATCTACAAAGGCCGGATCACCCGGATCGAACCCAGCCTCGAAGCCGCCTTCGTCGACTTCGGCTCCGAACGTCACGGCTTCCTGCCGCTCAAGGAAATCTCCCGCGAATACTTCAAGAAGGCGCCCGAAGGCCGCGTCAACATCAAGGAAGTATTGAGTGAAGGCCAGGAAGTCATCGTCCAGGTCGAGAAGGAAGAGCGCGGCAACAAGGGCGCCGCCCTGACCACCTTCATCAGCCTGGCTGGGCGCTACCTCGTACTGATGCCCAACAACCCACGCGCCGGTGGCATCTCCCGTCGCATCGAAGGCGAAGAGCGCAACGAACTGCGCGAAGCCTTGAACGGCCTGACCGTTCCGGGCGACATGGGCCTGATCGTGCGCACTGCCGGCCTTGGCCGCAGCAGCGAAGAAATGCAGTGGGACCTCGACTACCTCCTGCAACTGTGGACCGCCATCAAGGAAGCCTCCCAGGACCGCGCCGCGCCCTTCCTGATCTACCAGGAAAGCAACGTCATCATCCGCGCCATCCGCGACTACCTGCGCCAGGATATCGGCGAAGTCCTGATCGACAGCATCGACGCCCAGGAAGAAGCCCTGACCTTCATCCGCCAGGTGATGCCGCAGTACGCCAGCAAGGTCAAGCTGTACGAAGACAGCGTCCCGCTGTTCAACCGCTTCCAGATCGAAAGCCAGATCGAGACCGCCTTCCAGCGCGTGGTCGACCTGCCGTCCGGCGGCTCCATCGTCATCGACCCGACCGAGGCCCTGGTCTCCATCGATATCAACTCGGCGCGCGCCACCAAAGGCAGCGACATCGAGGAAACCGCCCTGCAGACCAACCTGGAAGCGGCCGAGGAAATCGCCCGCCAGCTGCGTCTGCGTGACATCGGCGGCCTGATCGTCATCGACTTCATCGACATGACTCCAGCCAAGAACCAGCGCGCCGTCGAAGAGCGTGTGCGCGAGTGCCTCGAGGCCGACCGCGCCCGCGTCCAGGTAGGCCGCATCTCGCGCTTCGGCCTGCTGGAGATGTCCCGTCAGCGCCTGCGTCCATCCCTGGGCGAAAGCAGCGGCATCGTCTGCCCGCGCTGCTCCGGCACCGGCATCATCCGTGACGTCGAATCGCTGTCCCTGGCGATCCTGCGCCTGATCGAAGAGGAAGCCCTGAAGGATCGCACCGCCGAGGTACGTGCCCAGGTGCCGATCCCGGTGGCGGCCTTCCTGCTCAACGAAAAGCGCAACTCGATCACCAAGATCGAACTGCGCACCCGTGCGCGCATCATCATCCTGCCAAACGATCACCTGGAAACCCCGCACTTCGAAGTCCAGCGCCTGCGCGACGACAACCCGGACGTGCTGAACAGCCAGTCCAGCTACGAGATCGCCGCCAGCGAAACCGAAGAAGCGCCCCAGCCGACCGCCACCCGCACCCTGGTCCGCCAGGAAGCCGCGGTCAAGACCGCTCCGGCCCGTGCCAACGCTCCGGTTCCGAGCACGCCCGAGCCTGAGCCGGCCGCACCGGTCGCGCCTGCACCGGCAGCACCGGAGCCGAGCCTGTTCAAAGGCCTGGTCAAGTCGCTGGTCAGCCTCTTCGCCGGCAAGGACGAGCCCGTGGCCGCCCCGGTCGCCAGCGCCGAGAAGCCGGCGGTCGAGCGCTCGCAACGCAACGAAGAGCGCCGCAACGGTCGCCAGCAAAGCCGCAACCGCAACGGCCGTCGCGACGAAGAACGCAAGCCTCGCGAAGAGCGCGGCGAGCGAGCGCCACGCGAAGAGCGCCAACCACGTGAAGAGCGTGCCCCGCGTGAAGAACGCACACCACGCGAAGAGCGCCAGCCGCGTCAACCGCGCGAAGACCGCCGCGGCAACCGCGAAGAGCGCGTGCGCGAACTGCGTGAGCCGCTGGATGCCGCTCCTGCCGTGCGCGAGGAGCGCCAGCCACGGGAAGAACGCGCCCCGCGCGAAGAGCGCGTAGCCCGCGAAGAACGTGCACCGCGTGAAGAACGTGCACCGCGTGAAGAGCGTCAGCCCCGCGAGGAGCGCGCCCCACGTGAGGAACGTGCACCGCGCGAAGAACGTGCACCGCGCGAAGAACGCGCCCCACGTGAAGAGCGTGCCGAGCGTGAAGAACGCCAGCCACGCCCACCACGTGAAGAGCGCCAGCCTCGCGCCGCCGAAGAGTCCGTAGAGGCTGCCGAGGAGCAACTGCCAAACGAAGAGCTGCTGCAGGACGAGCAACAGGACGGCGCCGATGGCGAACGCCCACGCCGCCGCTCCCGTGGCCAGCGTCGTCGCAGCAACCGTCGCGAACGTCAACGCAATGCCAATGGCGAGCTGATCGAAGGTGGCGAAGATGACGTCGTCGGTGAAGAGCAGCCCACACAGCAGCATCAGGCCACCGAGCTGGGTGCCGAGCTAGCCGCTGGCCTGGCCGTAACCGCCGCCGTCGCAACCAGCAACATCAGCGCCGAAGCCGAGGCCCAGGCCAATCAGCAGGCCGAACAGGCCAGTGCCGAGGTTGCCGAGACCCAAGCCACTGTCCAGCCTGCCGAGCAGGTCGTCGAACAGGTTGCCCAGGTCGAGGAAATCGCCATCGCACCGGTGGTCGAGCAACCGATCAGCGAGCCGGTCGCCGTGGTCGAGCCAAGCATCGAGCCTATGGTCGAAGCAACCCCACAGCCGATCGTGGAAACCCCTGCCGCCGAAACGATCGTGGAAGCTGCCGTGGTGGAGTCCGGTGAGGCCGAGCAAGCGCCAGCCATCGAGCCAGCGCCGGTTGCCGAGCAGCCGTCCGAGGCCGTCGAAGCCAAGCCAGAAGAGGTGGAGCCCGCTCCGGTGGCCGGTTCGGCCGAACCTGAGCCAGCTCCGGCCGAACCGGCCACCGTGATGCTGCCCAACGGCCGCGCGCCGAACGACCCACGCGAAGTGCGTCGTCGCAAGCGCGAAGCTGAGGCCGCTGCCAAAGCCGCTGCCGAGGCACAGGTATCCGAAACGCTGGAAACCACCGAAGAGCAGAAACCCCACCACGGTTGATGCCATCGGTTGAATGAAAAAGCCCCGCCAGTTCACACTGGCGGGGCTTTTTCATGTCCGGCCTTTTTACCGTGACGCTGCCGGGAGGGCTTCACCCTCCTTTCGCGACGCAAGTGTGTGTCCACACGGCCAGCGCTGAATCGGGGACTTGCGCGGTACCTTTCGCGACCCTGGGCGCGAAAGGGTCGCAAAGCGCCCCAAGGTCAGTACAGGTTCGGCTCCATCTCAAGCTCGACACCAAACCGCTCGAAGATGTCCGCCTGGATCCTGCGCGCCAGATCATGCAATTGCGCTCCGCTGGCCTGGCCATAGTTCACCAGTACCAGCGATTGCAGACGATGCACGCCGGCATCGCCATCCCGATAGCCTTTCCATCCCGCCTGTTCGATCAGCCAGCCCGCGGCCAGCTTCACCTGCCCGTCAGCCTGTGGATAAGCCACCACACTGGGGTAATGTTCGCGAATCCGCTCGGCCAATGCCGCCGACACCACCGGGTTCTTGAAGAAACTTCCGGCATTGCCCAGCTCGGCCGGGTCCGGCAGCTTCTCCCTGCGAATGCTGCAGATGGCCTCGCTGATGGCCGTGGCGGTCGGCGTCTCGACCCCCTGATCCAGCAGGCGCTGGCGGACCGGTCCGTAATCAAGGTGCGCGCGCAAGGTACGAGTGAGGGTGAATCGGACCCGCAAAATCAGCCAACGGCCTGGATTACGCTTGAACAGGCTGTCCCGGTAGGCGAAGGCACACTCCGCCAAGGTAAAATCCCGCAACTCGCCGGTTTCCCGGTCCAGGGCGGTGAGGCCGGCGAACACGTCCTTGATCTCCACACCGTAGGCACCGACATTCTGCATGGGCGCAGCACCAACGGTACCCGGGATCAGACTGAGATTCTCCAGACCACAGAACCCCTGCGACAGACTCCATTGCACGAAGGGGTGCCAAGGTTCGCCCGCCTCTGCCTCCACAACCACCCGGTCACCCTCGTCCTGCAGCACGCGGCGGCCACGACTGGCCATATGCAATACCAAGGCGTCGATGTCACCGGTCAGCAGCAGGTTGCTGCCCCCGCCAATCACCAGCACCGGCACCCGCCGCTCACTCGCCTCGACCAGAGCCTGACGGACTTGCGAATCGTCATGGGCCTGGGTGAAGTAGTGCGCCTTCACGTCAATGCCAAAAGTGTTGTAGGGCTTGAGCGAAACCCGTTCCTGCCAGCTCGTCATAACCGCCCCTTGATTTCCACGACCAGTTCCCTGCACGCGGCTTCGATCAGGTCAAGGACCTGCTCGAAACCTTCGGCACCGCCATAGTACGGATCCGGAACCTCGTCCAGGGCCGCACCATAACGCCGCAGGAACAGGTCGAGCTCACCGACGGCAGTGGATGGGCGCATGGCCTGCAGATTACCGAGATTGCTCTTGTCCATGGCCAGGATCAGGTCGTACTCGGCGAAATGCTCCGCCTTGACCTGCTGGGCGCGCTGACGCGACAAGTCATATCCACGCGCCAACGCCGCCCGACAGGTGCGGCTGTCGGGCGCCTTGCCGATGTGCCAGTCACCGGTGCCTGCCGACGCCACATGTACCTGCTCGGCAAGGCCTGCGGCCTGCAGTTGGTGACGCAACACACCCTCGGCAGTCGGCGAACGACAGATATTGCCCAGGCAGACGAACAGGACGCGCATCAGGCCTCCAGCAAGCGCCGTACGCGCTCCAGATCTTCAGGAGTATCCACGCCCACAGCCGGGGCCTCGATGGCGTCAGCCACGTGGATCCGCACGCCATGCCACAAGGCACGCAGTTGCTCCAGCGCCTCGGTCTGTTCCAGCCAGCACGGGCCCCAACTGACGAAGTCCTGGAGGAAACCCACACGGTAGGCGTACATGCCGATGTGACGGCGGTACGGCACGCCCTCGGGGATGCTGTCGCGCCCCTTGGCAAAGGCATCCCGCGCCCAGGGCAATGGCGCCCGACTGAACGTCAGGGCCAGGCCATGCTTGTCGCTGATCACCTTGACCGCGTTGGGATTGAAGACGGTTTCCGGCTCGGCGATAGGCTCGGCCAAGGTGGCGATACCGGCTTCCGGATGGGCCGCGAGGTTGGCGGCGACCTGGTCGATGATCACCGGAGGGATGAGGGGTTCGTCGCCCTGCACATTGACTACGATGGCATCGGTCGGCAGACCCAGTCGCGACGCCACTTCGGCCAGGCGGTCAGTACCCGACTCATGATCGGCACGGGTCAGCAGCACCTCGGCGCCGAATGCCTCGCAGGCCTCGATGATGCTGGCGTCATCGGTGGCGATGACCACACGGCTGGCGCCGCTCTTGCACGCCTGCTCCCAGACGTGCTGAACCATCGGCTTGCCGGCGATCGGCAGCAGTGGCTTGCCCGGCAGGCGCGTGGAGCGCAGGCGGGCCGGAATCACCACGGTGAAATTCAAGCTCATTTGTCCAGACGCTCTTCGTCGGTCAGGGTGCGAGCTTCGCTTTCCAGCATCACCGGGATGCCATCACGAATCGGATAGGCCAGGCCCGCGCCCTTGCTAATCAGCTCGGTCTTGTCGGCGCTGAGTTTGAGCGGGCCTTTGGTAATCGGGCAGGCCAGGATATCGAGCAGTTTGGTGTCCATGAGGGCTTCCTTGAGGCCATAGGCCGGAAAAGTGAAAAAAGCTCAGGGCTGGGGGCGTTCGGGAAACAGCCGTTGCAACTGGCCGTCGAACCAGGCAGCAAAGACCTGGGATGGCACGGCGTCGACCGCCAGGTACCACCAGTCGTCTGCCGCGAAGCTCCGGCACTTCACCGCATCCTTTTCGGTCATCACCAGCGGTAACGCTGGGCTGAAGGCCAGGTTTTCAGCGCTGAACTGCGCATGATCGGCAAAGGGATGCGGTATCGGCTGCCAGTTTAGCCCTTGCAATGTATTGAAGAAACGCTGCGGATTACCGATGCCGGCCACGGCGTGCAACGCCTGGCCTTCGGGGAAAAGATCGAGCGGGCGACGCTCGCCGCTACGCAGGTTGACCAGGGCCGAGGGCCGCAGGCCGAAGGCGAAACCGCCTTCCCGGTCCGCCTTGGCGCCGTTGTACAGCACGGCATCGGCGTCGGCCAGGCGCTCGACCGGCTCACGCAATGGTCCCGCCGGCAGGCAGCGGCCATTGCCCAGGCCACGGGCGGCGTCGATCAGCACCAGCTCCAGGTCACGGGCCAGGCGATAGTGCTGCATGCCGTCATCACACAGAATCAGGTCCACCGCCTCGCTGGCCAGCAGGGCCTGTACGGCACGGGACCGGTCAGGATCGATCATCAGTGGCACACCGGTGCGCTGGACAATCAGCAGCGGCTCGTCGCCGGCCTGCTCCGCGCCTTGCTCGGCCCGGACACGCCAGGGCAGGCTTGGCGGCTTGGCGCCGTAACCTCGACTGACCACGCCAACCTTGAGCCCGCGCAGGCGGCAATGCTCGATCAGCCAGAGAATCATGGGGGTCTTGCCGGTACCGCCGACGGTGATGTTGCCCACCACGATCACGGGTACCGGCGCCCGGTAGCTGGCGCTTTCGCCACTGAGAAAACGCGCGCGCTTACGCGATACCACGCGACGGTACAGGGCTTCGAGCGGACGCAGCAGCGCAAGCGCGGGATGTCCCTCGTACCAGGCTGCGAGCAGGCGGTCGGCGAAGGCCATCAGGGAGTGCCCTGCACGGCCTCGACGGTGGTCATGCGCAGCTTGCTGAAGCCGAGCTTGCCGGCCGCGTCCATCGCGGTGACTACAGCCTGATGCGGTGTCTTGCCATCGGCGCTGATCGCCAGCGGCAGGGTGATATCCCCGCCCGACTCACGCTCCAGCGCCTCGGTCAGGGTGGCCAGGTCGCTCTTGGGCAGCAGATGGTTGTTGACCGAATACACGCCGTCCGCGCTGATGGTGATCTCCACGCGCTTGCCCTCCTCCGCCGGCGCCTGGGTGGCACTGGCGGCCTCGGGCAGTTCGACACGCAGCTGGGTCTCGCGGGTGAAGGTGGTGGTGACCACGAAGAACAGCAACAGGACGAACACCACGTCGATCAACGACGCCAGGTTGATGTCCACATTTTCCCGTTGCCGGTTGCGCCGGAACTTCACGCCTTGCCTCCGGCCACTTCCACTTCACGGTCGCCCTGCAGCACTTCGACCAGCTTGATCGCCTCCTGCTCCATGCCCACCACCAGCTCATCGATGCGCCGCTGCAGGAAGCGGTGGAAGAAGACGGCCGGGATACCCACCATCAGGCCGGCCGCGGTCGTGACCAAGGCCTTGGAGATACCGCCTGCGAGCACCGCCGGATTGGCGGTCATCTGCGACCCCATGAAGGCGCTGAAGATGTCGATCATACCCAGTACCGTGCCCAGCAGGCCCAAAAGCGGAGCCATCGCGGCAATGGTGCCGAGGGTACTGATGTAGCGCTCCAGTTCGTGGATGACCCTGGATGCGGCCTCCTCGATGCACTCCTTCATGATCTCGCGACCATGGCGCGAGTTGGCCAGGCCCGCGGCGAGGATCTCGCCCAACGGCGAATCGGCACGCAGGGCCTTGAGCTTGTCACTGGTCAGTTGCTTGTCCTTGATCCACATCCATACCTGGCCCAGCAGGTGCGGCGGGGTCACGCGACTGGCGCGCAGGGTCCACAGGCGCTCGGCGACGATAGCCATGGCGGCGATGGAACTCAGAATGATCGGCAGCATCATCCAACCACCGGACTTGACCAATTCCCACACAGTAAGCATCCCCTTGGAAAAAGGCCGCCACTCTACCATAGGACCGTGAGGGGCTCATCTGCCGAAGGTCAGGGAGCCTGCCATTCATGCCATGGGCCCCGGCGCGGCCAATGCAGGACGAGGGATCATTGCGCCTGCCGCCAGAACCGCCGCTGCGCCCGCATCCCCTCGACTTCGCCATGGCTCCCCAGTCGCAAGTGCAATGCGCCCTCGTGCGCGGTGTCGTGGATGCTCAGGCCATGCCGTCGATAACGCGCCAGAACCTGCGGATGCGGATGCCCGAAACCGTTGTGGCGCCCACGGGATATCAATACGCCGCGTGGTGCCGTGGCCCTGATGAACGGTTCGGTCGATGAACTGCGGCTGCCGTGGTGCGGTGCCTGCAGCCAGTCGATGCGCGGTGTGTCGGTCGCGGCCAGCCAGGCCCTTTCGGCACCCGCCTCCATATCCCCGGCCAGCAGTAACCGCTCTCCCTGGGCTTCCACCAACAGCACGCAGGACCGGTCATTGCTGCCGACACCCTGCGGCCATTGCCAGAGCATGAAGTCCACGCCATCCCACTGCCAGCGCTCGCCGCTGACGCAAGGCCCCGCCCGCAGCGCCTCGGGCAACTGCTCGGGTTCACCCGCGACCACCCTGCCCAGCGGCATGCCACGCCCGATGGCCTCGGCACCACCGGCATGGTCGGCATGCCCATGACTGATCAGCATCAGGTCCAACTGCCGGATACCCAGCTTGCGCAAGGTTGGCAACACCACCCGCTCGCCCAGGTCACTGTCGCCCTTGGCCGGACCGGCGTCATACAACAGGCTGTGCGTTCGGGTACGCAACAGCACTGCCAGCCCCTGCCCCACATCCAGTTGCAGAACCTCGACCTGCCCCAGAGGCACCTGTTCCCGTGGGGCCCACAACGCCAACAGCATCACGCCACCCAGCCCACGCAGCGGCACACCCCGAGGCAAGAGCACCAGCAGCGCGCCCAGGCCTACCAGCAGCCATGCCCACAGTGCCAAGGCCGGGGGTTCCCAGGCCGGACGCCACTGCGCCAACTGCGCCAGCAGGTGAAACAAGAGCTCCAGCAACCCACCCGCAAACCACAACAACAGCTCGCCAGGCTGGCCAAGCGGCAACAGTGCGCTTCCCAGCAACACCAGAGGCAACACAGCGAAACTGATCCAGGGTACCGCCAACAGGTTGGCCAGCGGCGCGGTCAGGCTGATCGGCAGCCCCAGCGCCAGCAGGGCGGGCAACAGCCCCACCGCGATCACCCACTGAGTCCGGCTCCAGGCCTGCCAAGGCCGCCAGCCTCCAAGACGCCCGGCAAAACAGAACACAAGCACCGCGACGGCGGCGAACGAAAGCCAGAACCCCGGCAGCAGGCTGGCCAACGGCTCGATCAGCAATACACCGCAGAGCGCCGCCAGCAAAGGCATGCGTGCCCCCAGGTGGCGGAACCGCAAACGCCAGAGCAAGACCATCGCCAGCATGAGGCACGCCCTCTGCACCGGCACGCCAAAACCGGCCAGCCAGCCATAGCCCACGGCCGAGACCAGTCCTAGCGCGCATGCCCAGGGCAACCACGGTAACCGCCGCGGCCACAGCCCCAGGCGCGCCAGCGACGCCACCAGGCCATAGATCAATCCGGCCACCAAACCAATGTGCTGTCCGGAAATCACCATCAGATGCACCGTACCGGTGGCCTGCAAGGCCTGCCAGTCGGTTCGCGTCAGCCCTGAGCCGTCCCCCAGCAGCAACGCCGCCAGGGCGGCTTCACGACCTTGTGCATCGACCGCCAGCAGACGCTGACGCACGGCATCCCGCCACCCGGTCGCAGTGGGTGCCAGCAACTGGCCAGCCTTGACCGCGCCGACAGCACCGATCCGACGCGCCAGCAAGACCGCCTCCCAGTCAGGCCCATGAGGGTTGAGCAGCCCCTGGGGACGCTTGAGCGCGACAGCCAGACGCCATCGCTCCCCCGCCCTCGGCTGTGGCCCCTCGAACCAGTTGAGTTGGAGCCGCCTGGGCAGGTCGGCATGACGCGAAGTCGCGCCCTCGAGTTCGAAGCGCACGGTTTTGCCATGCTGCGCAGGCAAGCCCACTACACAGCCCTCCAACCACAACGTGCGACCATCCAGCGCTGCCTTCAGGCGGTCATCCAGCGCCTGTTGCGCCGACCAGCAGGCCCAGCACAACCCCAGCACGAACCATCCCAGCGCCCAGGCCCTGCTGGGAAGGCACAACACGCCAAGCAGCAGCATCGCCACCATCGCTCCGACCGATGGCAATACAGGTAGAAAACGCAGGCTCAACAGCCCGAGTGAGAGCGCGAACATCCCTGTGCGCATGAGATAGAGCTCCAGAAGCGGAATAACCCTCTGAGGCTTAGCTGAAATGGCGGTAAACCTTGCTCAACAATTGTCACAAACTCTGAACAAGGCCGTCAGGGAAAAAAGGCATACTGCCCCCACCAACCCGCCGGGAGCCTACATGCCGCGCCGCCTATTCAAACGCTACATGCCGGATCCAACCAGCATTCGAGAACACAAGTCCTTACGTTTTTTCGGCAAATTGCTGCACGACCCGAACCTTTGGCACCTGAACCGCCATTCGGTGGCGCGGGCCATGGGCGTTGGCCTTTTCGCGGCGCTGATCCCCATGCCGATGCAAATGCTGCTGGCGGCCAGCCTGGCGATCCCGCTGCGCGGAAACCTGCCGATCGCGGTCAGCCTGGTCTGGCTGACCAACCCGCTGACCATGCCGCCGGTGTTCTTCGTCACCTACATGACCGGTGCCTGGCTGATGCAGGTACCGCCCCGCACGCTGCCGGACGAGATCACCGTCCAGTGGGTCACCGACCAACTGTCGACGATCTGGCAACCCTTCCTGCTGGGCTCGGTGGTATGCGGGGTGGTGCTGGGTGCCTTTGCCTACTTCGCCACCATGTTGTACTGGCGCTGGTGGGTTGGCCGGCAGTGGCGCCGGCGCAAGGCCCAGGGTTCAGGCAGGCATGCCTCAGGCGCGCATGCCGCGCCCGCTCACCAGCAGGCGAATGCACAACAGGTAGAGCACCACGGTGGCCACCAGCATGAAGGTGATCGCGGTACCAATACGGATATCCGACACCCCTAGGATGCCGTAGCGGAAGGAGTTGACCATGTGCAGCACGGGGTTCGCCAATGACACGGTCTGCCAGAACGGCGGCAGCAGGCTGATGGAATAGAACACCCCGCCCAGGTAGGTCAGTGGCGTCAGCACGAAGGTCGGGATGATCGAGATATCGTCGAAGTTGCGCGCGAACACGGCATTGACGAAGCCCAGCAGCGAGAAGATCGTCGCGGTCAACAGCACCACCAGCACGGTCACCCCCAGGTGATGAACCTGCAAATGGGTGAAGAACATCGATAGGATGGTCACGATCACGCCGACCGCCAGGCCACGCAGCACGCCCCCGAGCACATAGCCGATGAGGATGGTGTGCGGCGACACCGGCGAAACCATCAGCTCCTCGATCGAGCGCTGGAACTTGCTGCCGAAGAAGCTCGACACCACGTTGCCGTACGAGTTGGTGATCACCGACATCATGATCAGCCCCGGCACGATGTACTCCATGTAGGTGAAACCACCCATGTCGCCGATCTGCCGGCCGATCAGGTTACCGAAGATCACGAAGTACAGGACCATGGTAATCGCCGGCGGCAGCAGCGTCTGCGGCCAGATGCGCAGAAAGCGCCGGACCTCGCGGTAGACGATGGTGTTGAGGGCAACCCAGTTGGTACGCAGGTCCAGGCTCATACCGCCACCTTCGACAGGTTTTTTTCCACCAGGGACACGAACAGCTCCTCGAGTCGGTTGGTCTTGTTGCGCAGGCTCTGCACCTCGATCTGCTGCAATGCCAACTGGCCAAACAGCGCGGTGACGCCCATGTCCTTGTCCACCTGAACCTCCAGGGTGTGCGGCGTGATCAGCCGGCACGGGTAGCCCTGCAGCACTGGCGTCTGGGCCAGGTCCTGCTTGAGGTCGAGGACGAAGGTCTCCACATGCAGCTTGCCCAGCAGCTTGCGCATGCTGGTGTTCTCGACGATGGTGCCGTGGTCGATGATGCCGATGTTACGGCAAAGCTGCTCGGCCTCTTCCAGGTAATGGGTGGTCAGAATGATGGTGATGCCTTTCTGGTTCAGCTCGGTGAGGAAGCTCCACATCGAACGGCGCAGCTCGATGTCCACACCGGCGGTCGGCTCATCGAGAATCAGCAGGCGAGGCTCATGTATCAGCGCGCGGGCGATCATCAAGCGGCGCTTCATGCCACCGGAGAGCGAGCGCGACTGCACATCGCGCTTGTCCCACAGCCCCAGTTGGGTCAGGTACTGCTCGGCACGCTCCCTGGCCAGCTTTGGCGGGATGCCGTAATAGCCGGCCTGGGTGACCACGATGTCGAAGGTCTTCTCGAACTGGTTGAAGTTGAACTCCTGGGGCACCACGCCCAGGCAGCGCTTGAGCGCCGCAGGCTCGCGGTCCAGGTCATGGCCGAAGACATTCACCGTGCCGGTGGTCTTGTTGACCAGGGTCGAGAGGATCCCGATGGTGGTGGACTTGCCAGCACCGTTGGGGCCGAGCAAGGCGAAGAAGTCACCCTCGGCGACATCCAGGTCGATGCCCTTGAGGGCCTGGAAGCCGTTGCCGTAGGTCTTGGTCAGCTGTCGTATGGACAGGGCGGAACTCATAGCGGGTCAGGTACCGAGAAAAGGGTTCAGGACACGCCAGGTCTGGTCACTGGCGCAGTGAGTGCGGCCAATGGTGCAAGGCCTGGCCGCGCAAGTACAGTCATGTGTATCGATAATGACTATCGAAGTGGCCACAGTGTTCAGGTCAATGCCGTCATCACCGCCGCCTGATAGGCCGGTCGCTGGCGCAGGCGCTCGTACCAGGCACGCAGATGGTGCATGTCCGGGCGTTCGATGGGCATCTCGAACCAGGCATAGATGAAACTGCCCAAGGGGATGTCACCCATGCCTATCTCATTGCCCGACAGGTAAGGCTGGTGCGCCAAGGCCTGGTCGGCGATCGAAAGCAACTGCGCGCACTGCTTGTGGGCGGCGTTGATCGCCACCCAGTCGCGCTGGTCCTCCGGCGTGCGCAGCAGCCCCCAGAACAATGGCCGGAATGGCGTGGCGAAGGACGAGGTGGTCCAATCCATCCATTTGTCCGCCAGGGCACGCTGGCGTGGAGCTTCCAGGTACCAGCCCTGGTCACCGCCATATTGGGCGCACAGGTAGCGCACGATGGTGTTGGACTCCCAGAGCACCAGGTCGCCATCTTCGAGCATCGGTACCAGGCCATTGGGGTTGCGCGCCCGATAATGCGGCTCGTCCACCACCCCAAAGGCGCCACCAGCGTCGATCGACTCGAAGTCCAGGCCCAGCTCATGGGCGATCCACAGCGCCTTGCGTACGTTGCTCGAGTTCTTCCGACCCCAGATCTTCAGCATGACAGCGTCCTTAGGTATGCAGAGGGCCGACAGTCTACTCCAATACCTCAACAACGGTGGTGAAACACAGCGCCGGCCCGGACGCTGCGAGCGCTCTGCGCTGAACATTTTAGGCCATACCCTGTCACTGTTCAGGTCGGGCCATCTTGCCGAACACGTCTAAGCTCTGTGGGATGGCTCAAGCCCAAGGATCCATGGAGGAAGGACTATGCTGCTGTTGTGGTTGGTGGTGTTGGTGATCGGTGCGGCGTACCTCACGCATCGACGCCTGGCTCCCCTGAAGATCCTGGGAGCCCTCGCGGTATACGTGCTGCTGATGGGCATCTGGGGTCATGCCCCTGGCTGGTTGCTGACACTGGTCTGGCTGGTGCTGGCTTTCAAGACCGCATTCCTGGTGTTGCCGCAATGGCGGCGCAAACTGTTCACCGGCCCGGTGTTCCAGTGGTTCCGGCGCACACTGCCGCCCATGTCACGGACCGAACGCGAGGCCATCGACGCCGGTACCGTCTGGTGGGATGGTCAACTGTTCAGCGGCCGCCCCGACTGGAACGTCCTGCTCGGCTATCCAGCGGCAAAGCTCTCCGACGAAGAGCAAGCCTTCATCGACGGCCCCACCGAAGCGCTCTGCGCAATGGTCAGCGACTGGCAGATCAGCCAGGATCTTGACCTGCCTCCGCACGCCTGGGCGCACATAAAAGAGCATGGCTTCTTCGCCCTGATCATCCCCAAGGCATACGGCGGTAAAGGTTTTTCGGCCTATGCCCATTCGCAGGTCGTAATGAAACTGGCCACCCGCAGCGCCGACCTGGCCTCCACGGTGATGGTGCCCAACTCCCTGGGACCGGCCGAACTGCTGCTGCACTATGGCACCGAGGCGCAACGCGACCACTACCTGCCACGACTGGCCCGCGGCGAAGAGATCCCCTGCTTCGCCCTCACCGGCCCACTGGCCGGCTCCGATGCGGGTGCGATGCCCGACACCGGCGTGATCTGCAAAGGCCAATGGCAAGGCGAAGAGGTGATCGGCCTGCGCCTGAACTGGGAAAAACGCTACATCACCCTCGGCCCGATCGCGACCCTGCTCGGCCTGGCCTTCAAGGCCTATGACCCCGACCACCTGCTGGGCGAAACGCAGGACCTGGGCATCAGCCTGGCACTGGTGCCGACCGACACCCCCGGCGTGGAGATCGGCAAGCGCCACCTGCCACTGGGCGCGGCCTTCATGAATGGTCCCAACAGCGGCAAAGACGTTTTCATACCGCTGGATTACCTCATCGGCGGCAAGGACATGCTCGGAAAGGGCTGGATGATGCTGATGAACTGCCTGTCCGTGGGCCGCTCCATCTCCCTGCCCGCCGGAGGCACGGGCGCAGCCAAGTACAGCAGCCTGGTGACCGGCCAGTACACACGCATCCGCGAACAGTTCAACGTACCGCTGGCCGCCTTCGAAGGCATCCAGGAATCCCTGGCCCGTATCGGCGGCAACGCCTGGCTGACCGACAGCGCCCGCGTGCTCACCGCCAAGGCCGTCGACCTGGGCGAAAAGCCCTCGGTGCTGTCGGCCATTCTCAAGTACCACCTCACCGAACGGGGCCGCCAATGCATCCAGCACGCCATGGACGTACACGGCGGCAAAGCCATCATCATGGGCCCGAACAACTACCTGGCTCGCCACTGGATGGGGGCGCCGATCTCCATCACCGTCGAGGGCGCCAACATTCTTTCGCGCAACCTGATGATCTTCGGCCAGGGGGCGATCCGCTGCCATCCGTTCGTGCTCGATGAAATGGCCCTTGCCGGGCGCGAGGACCACGAGCAGGCATTGGGCGAATTCGATGAGCTGCTGATGAAGCACATCCTGTTCGCCGCAGGTAACGCCGCCAGCACCCTGGTGCTGGGGCTGGGGCTGGGCCGCTTCGAACAGGTACCGGGCGACGCCCTCAGCCAGGGCTATTTCCGCGCCCTGAACCGCCAGGCCGCGGCCTTCGCACTGCTGGCCGACCTGTCGATGATGATGCTCGGCGGTGCGCTCAAGCGCAGGGAACGCCTCAGTGCACGCCTGGGCGATGCATTGAGCCACTTGTACCTGGCCTCGGCGGCACTCAAGCGCTATCACGAGCTGGGCTCGCCAGAGCACATGCAGCCCTTGCTGCGCTGGGCCCTGGAGGAAAGCCTGGAGCACTCGGAAACCGCGCTGGACCGCTTGCTCGACAATTTCCCCAACCGTTTCGTCGGCTGCGCATTGCGTGCACTGGTATTCCCGCTTGGCCGCCGTCATACCGGGCCAAGCGACGAACTGGACGCCGAAGTGGCGCAGTTGATTGGCCGCCCCAAGGGCGACCCTGCGCTTGAGGAATTGCTGAGCGGCTGCTTCCGCCCGCAGGCCGAGGCAGACCCCGTGGCGGCATTGCAGCAGGCCTGCGACTTGCTGGAAAAGTGCGCGCCCCTGCACAAGACACTGCATGAGGCAATCAAGCAGGGCAAGGTGCACCCAGCCCCCGGACAGTCGGCGATAGAGGCTGCCGTAGTAGCCGGCGTACTGCAGGAGACGGAAGGCCAGCAGCTACAGGAGGCCGAAGCGGCACGACGCCGGGTCATTGACGTGGATGCTTTCGACAAGCAAGCGCTGCGACCGGTGCAGGGAGCAATTCGCTGATCCGACGCGACAGGGCCGTGCTGATCGACAGGCTCAGCACGGCCCGCGCAACCGGCGTATACTCCGCCCCCGTTTCAGCCATACCGAGGACCCTTTCCATGGCCAATCCGCATCTGGAATACCATCTGCAATTGCTTCAGCACCTGCGCACCATTCTGGTTGCCCTGGGTGAAGCCGAGCAGGTGCCGGAAGAGAGCCACGCCCTGTTCCTCGAACGCTTCGATGAACTGCTCACCCTGCTGCCCCAGGACCCGCTGGAAAGCCAGTACCTGGGCCAGGACCTGATTTGCCAGGTCATCCAGCGCTATCCGCAGATCGCTCATCTGGTGCCGCGTGACCTGCTGTGGTTCTTCGGCGGCGATTGCCTGCACTTCATGCCCGATGAAGAGCTGGATCTGTACCAACAGCTCGAAGACCTGCGCTACGAAGCCGAACAGAACGGCGAAGCCTTCGACTGGAACCAGCAGAAGCAACTGCTTAGCCTGCCAGAACAGACACCGAAGCACTGACAACAGCCTACCGGGCAAGCACAGGCTTGCCCATACGCGCCCATCAAGCTGGAGCCCTGGAAGGCAATTCAATAAAAACAGGCAAAAAAAACGCCCTCTCGCATGAGAGGGCGTTTTCGATTTGGAGCGGGAAACGAGACTCGAACTCGCGACCCCGACCTTGGCAAGGTCGTGCTCTACCAACTGAGCTATTCCCGCATATTTGAAGCAAACCGCTTTTGGCATGAAGTGCCTTACTGGCCTTCATCACCACTGCTTCGTCATGAACGATGCAGCTTTGAATTGGAGCGGGAAACGAGACTCGAACTCGCGACCCCGACCTTGGCAAGGTCGTGCTCTACCAACTGAGCTATTCCCGCAAATGGCGTCCCCTAGGGGACTCGAACCCCTGTTACCGCCGTGAAAGGGCGGTGTCCTAGGCCACTAGACGAAGGGGACATACCCAACGCTTTTCAGCGCACCAGATTACTGCCTTTCGACAACAACTGGATTTTTGAGCCCTGCCAAAGACAGAACCCTGAAAACTGGAGCGGGAAACGAGACTCGAACTCGCGACCCCGACCTTGGCAAGGTCGTGCTCTACCAACTGAGCTATTCCCGCATTGGCGTCCCCTAGGGGACTCGAACCCCTGTTACCGCCGTGAAAGGGCGGTGTCCTAGGCCACTAGACGAAGGGGACACACACTACAACTTTTCACTCCCTGCCGCGTTTCGCTGTGAGCTTTACGCTGCAAGTGGCGCGCATTCTATGGATGCCTTGAGAGGCCGTCAACCCCTTTGTGGAAATTTATTTAAATCAATGACTTCCAGCTAAAGCATGGCAACAGGCATCATGCGTCCAACGGCTGGCGTTGATTTTTTGACAACAGGTCGGCAAGCTCATGTCAAAGTGCTAGCAGGACAATTCGCAATCCCGTCGGACGGGTCTACCCGCCCATAGGCGAACTCTCCTACACTCAAGACGGAAAACTTCTATTTGACGAGGCGTTAACGGTGACACCACTCCTGATCACCTTGCTTATCGTGGCAGGTATCGCGCTACTGATCGTGATCGGCTACCTCAACAATGTCGTGGAAAACGCCAAGCTTGAGCGCGCACGCCTGAAGATAGAACTGGCCGAGCGCCTGCGCCGCTGTGGCGAGATCAGCGAAACCTTCCCCCGGCAATTGATGGCCCCGGCCCTGAAAGTGCTGCTGACCCGCCTGGAGCTGAACCTCTATCAGCGCCAGCTGGCACTGGACAAGCACAATGGCGAGATCAAAGGGCGCATTGCCGAACTTGAAAAGCTGATCGCCCAAGGCGATGGCATTCCGATCAATAATCCGCCCAGCCCGATCCAGACCGAGGTAAAGGCCAAAGAAGTACGTTTTCTTCTCGAGTCGCTGCACAACCAGATCGTGCGAGCCACCCAGGAGAACTTCCTGCAGACCAACGAAGGCAAGTACTGGGTCAAGGAGATTCGCCACCTGCTGGTACTGCTGCATATCGAGTTCTTCAACAACCTCGGCCAGCAGGCCTTGCAACAGAACCAGCCCGGCCAGGCGCGTCTGGCCTTCGACCGTGGCGTGCAGTATCTGCGCAAGCAGCAGGAGCCCAAGCAGTACGACGAACAGCGCATCTACCTGGAGAAGCTCCTGGCCCGGGCCGATGCCTTGGTGAAGGATCAGATGGAACCTGCGGAAAACGAAGAGAACGCACTGACCCAGGGCCTGAAGACCGACGAAAGCGAAACCTGGAAGAAAAAAGCCGTCTACGACTGACTCCGCGATCACTCCGACCGTTTCGTCAACCCGCTCCCACAGAATGGACAAGGGGCCTTCACAGGCCCCTTGTCGTTTTCAGCAGTCCGTCAGTTCGAGGAAGATCGCCGCCAAGCGCTCCAGCCCAGCCTGATCCGCCTCGCTGAACCGCGCCAGCTTCGGGCTGTCCAGGTCCAGCACGCCAATCAACCTACCCTCCTTCACCAGCGCAATCACCAGCTCGCTGTTGGAGGCACTGTCGCAGGCGATATGCCCCGGGAAGGCATGCACATCCTCGACCCGCTGGGTCTGACGCGATGCCGCCGCCGCACCACATACCCCCTTGCCGAAGGGAATGCGCACGCACGCCACCTGCCCCTGGAACGGGCCGAGCACCAACTGCTCGTCACGATTGAGGTAGAAGCCAGCCCAGTTCAAATCCTCCACCTGGCTGTAGAGGAACGCGGAAAACTGCGCGGCATTGGCGATGAAGTCGCGCTCGTCGGCAAACAGCGCCCGAACTTGCGCGGCCAGCAGGTCATAGCCATCGAGGCCGGAGCCACTGGCATTGAGGTCGATCATTGTTTCTGCTCCAACAATTGCAGCCCGACCCAATAGCGGGCGAACTGATAGGCACAACGGCCATTACGATTGCCGCGGCCGGTTGCCCAGCGCACGGCGAGTGTGTCCAGTACTTCGTCACGCTGCCAGGCCAAGCCCGCGGCGTCGGCCAATTGGCCGATCCAGTGTTCGACCACATCGAGGAAGTGGTCCTGGGCGAAGGGGTAGAACGATAGCCACAGGCCGAAACGGTCGGACAGAGCGATCTTGTCCTCCACCGCCTCGTTGGGATGCAGCTCACCGTCGACCATCTTCCAGTTCTCGTTGTCGCTCTGCCTCTCCGGCACCAGGTGACGGCGGTTGGAGGTGGCATACAGCAGGACGTTTTCCGGCGCCTGTTCCAGCGAGCCGTCCAGCACGCTCTTGAGCACCCGGTAATCCCCCTCCCCCGCCTCGAACGACAAGTCATCACAGAACAGGATGAAGCGCTGCCCGTGATCTTGCAGCTGCTCGACCACCCTCGGCAGGTCGGCCAGATGGTCGCGCTCGATCTCGATCAGGCGCAGGCCTTCATCGGCATGCTCGGCCAGCAGGGCACGCACCAGCGATGACTTGCCGGTGCCCCGGGAGCCCCACAGCAAGGCGTGGTTGGCAGGCAGGCCACGGATGAACTGATGCGTATTGCGGCTCAACTGCTCACGCTGCTGGTCGACGCCGATGAGGTCGCCCAGACGAATGTCCAGACTGACCTTCAGCGGCAGCAGGTGGCCGCCGCGGCCATCGCGCTGCCAACGCGCCGCCAGTGTGGCCGCCCAGTCGATGTCCGGACGAGGCGCGGGCAAGAGGGGCTCCAGACGCGCGAGCACGGACTCGGCACGCTCCAGGAAAGCGTTCAGGCGGGCATCCATGATGGGCTCCTGCAGACAAAGGGCTCTTGATCGTCGAGGCCGCTCCACAGGTTCTGCATCGTTATGGCGCAGGCCTTGTGTCGCGAAAGCGGCTTGATTCCGGGAAATGGACGGCCAGCCACGCCAGCAGCCAGGCTGTATCGGCTATGCTTGCGCAGCGCAAGGGACGTAAACCGGCTCGGAACCCATGGATATCAAGTTCACCAATCGCCTGTCATACAAGCAAGCCCGGTTGACAGTCCTGGTCGGCTTCATCCTGGGGGCACTGCTCAGCCTCGTCCAGATCGGTATCGATTATGCCAGCGAAGACGCGTCCATCAACCGCGAAGTGCAGGCGTTGCTGCAAATCAGCCACGATCCACTGTCACGCATCACCTACAACATCGACGCGGAGCTTGCCGAAGAGCTGATCGGTGGGCTGCTGCAATCGCCGGCGGTGATCCGCGCCCGCCTGGTCGATAACAACAACACCGTTCTGGCCGACGCAAGACGCCCACGCCTGGAGGATCGCTACCGTCCGCTGAGCGATTTCCTGTTCGGCGAACAGCGCCAGTTCCAGGAACGGCTGTTCCTGCCCCACCTGCCCCACGAATACCTCGGCACCTTGTACCTGGACATCGATACCTACGCCTTCGGCAGCCGCTTCCTCGACCGCGCCGGGATCACCCTGGTCAATGGTTTCGCCCGCAGCCTGGTGCTGGCCGGCATTCTCCTGGCGTTGTTCTACATGATGCTGACCAAGCCATTGGTGACAGTGATCGCGGCCCTCAGCGGCAGCGACCCACGCCAGCCACATCAGGGACGCCTGACATGCCCCCATGGCCATGAGCAGGATGAGATCGGCGTCCTGGTCAAGGTCGCCAACCAGCAGTTCGTCAGCATGGCCACCGAGATCCAGCAGCGACGCACCGCCGAAAACCGCCTGACCCAGTACCTGAACGAGCTGGAAGACATCGTCTCGGCCCGTACCGACGAGCTCAAGGCCAGCAACAGCCGCCTGAGCCAGTCCAACCAGGAGCTGGAGCAGGCCCGCCAGCGGGCGCTGGAAATGGCCCAGGCCAGGGCCGCCTTCCTGGCCAACATGAGCCACGAGATCCGCACGCCGCTCAACGGCATGCTCGGCATGATCGCCCTGGCGCTGGACAGCGCCTTGGCGGCCGAGCAACGCCAGCAACTGTCGATCGCCCACGATTCGGGCAAGGTGCTGGTGGAACTGCTCAACGATATTCTCGACCTGTCCAAGTTCGATGCCGGTCAACTGGAGCTTGAGCGCATCCCCTTCGACCTGGGCGCAATGGTCGAAGACACCGCCAACCTGCTTTCGCAGAACGCGGCCGCCAACGTCGAGCTGACCTGCCTGATCAGCCCCGACTTCCCCAGTACGGTGCTGGGCGACCCGACCCGGGTGCGGCAGATCGTCAGCAACCTGCTGTCCAATGCCCTCAAGTTCACCCGCTTCGGTCGTGTCGATGTACGCCTGGCGCCGATCGTCGGCGGCGTTCGCCTGGAGGTCTGCGACACCGGCATCGGCATTCCCGAACAAGCCCAGGCGCGCATCTTCCAGCCTTTTACCCAGGCCGGTGCCGGCATCACCCGCCAATATGGCGGTACCGGCCTGGGCCTGGCGCTGACCCGCAACCTGTGCAAAGCCATGCAAGGCCACTTGCATATCGAGTCCGAGGCCGGCTTTGGCAGCCGCTTCACGGCCGAGCTGCCGCTGCCCGTCCATACCGAAGCCATTGCACCTGCGCCCCTGCACGGACATGTCATCGCACTGAGCGATGCAGGCAGCGGCCTGACGGAGCTGCTGCATAAGCTGCTGCCGGGCTGGGGGTTGACGTATCAGTGGCTCGATGACGCGGGGCAGATCGCCGAGGCAGCCCCCGACCTGCTGATCACCGACGACCCGGAGTGTCTATCCGCCCTGCGCCCTGGCCTGCAAGCCCCCATCCTGCTGGTGAGCGCGTATGGGAACTTCCTCACGGACGAGCACGCCACGCGACTGGGGCCTCTGCTGCAACTGGCACGCCCGCTGGCGCGCAACGTCCTGTACCAGACCCTGCGCCGCTCCTTGCACGGCGGCAAGCCTGACGCCCCCCTGCTCCACGAGCAGGCCCACCAGCAACGCCGGGCGCGCATCCTGCTGGTGGAGGACAACCCGGTCAACCAACTGGTGGCCAAGGGCATGCTGGTCAAGCTCGGCTGCGAAGTGCTGCTCGCCACCCAAGGCTCCGAAGCCCTTGAGCAGTTGGAGCAGGAAGCTGTGGACATGGTGCTGATGGACTGCAACATGCCGGTGATGGACGGTTACGAGGCGAGCCGGCGCATCCGCCAGGATGGGCGCTGGCCAGCGCTGCCGATCGTTGCCCTGACCGCCAACGCCATGCCAGAGGAACGCGAACGTTGCCGCGCCGCCGGCATGAACGATTACCTGGCCAAGCCTTTTCGTCGAGAAGAGCTGTTGGCGCTGATCGACCACTGGGCACCACTCAGCGACTGAGCAGGGCCTCGATCGAGGCCTGGAGCGCCTCGGGCTTGGTGCTGGGGGCGTAGCGCGTGACCTTGCCGCTGGCCGGATCGACCAGAAACTTGGTGAAGTTCCACTTGATCCGCTGTGTGCCCAGGATGCCCGGGGCGCGCTTTTTCAGTTCGACGAACAACGGGTGGGCTCCGGGACCATTGACCTCGGTCTTGCGAAACAGCGGAAAGCTCACCCCGAAGTTACGCTCGCAGAACTGCGCGATGTCCCGCGCCTCACCTGGCTCCTGCTTGCCGAACTGGTTGCAGGGGAACCCCAGGATCACCAGGCCGCGCTCGCGATACTGCTGCCACAACTGCTCCAGGCCCTTGTACTGGGGCGTGAACCCACACTGGCTGGCTGTGTTGACCACCAGCAGTGCCTTGCCCGGATAATCGCCCAGCACCTTGTGCTCACCACTCAAGGTGACGCAACGGATGTCCTTCAACGAATCGGCCATTGCAGGTCTCCGGTCAGTCACGCGCCTTGAAGTCCAGGCATACCGAGTTGATGCAGTAGCGCAGTCCGGTCGGTGGCGGGCCATCGGGGAACACATGACCCAGGTGGGCATCGCAGCGCGCGCAGGTGACTTCGGTGCGGATCATGCCGTGGGAAGTGTCGCGGATCTCGATCATCGCGCTTTGCTCGATCGGTTCATAGAAGCTCGGCCAACCGCAACCGGAATCGAACTTGGCGCGCGAATCGAACAGCGCCAGGTCGCAGCAGATGCAATGGTAGACACCATCGCGGCGCTCGCTGTTGTACTTGCCGCTGAAAGGCCGCTCGGTGCCCTTCAAACGGCACACCTGGTACTGGGCCGGATCCAGCATCTGGCGCCACTCTTCCAGGGTTTTGTCGATCTTTTGCATGGGTGAACCTCGGCAGGCTGAATTTCACCTCGCGCCGTCTTTCTTTATGGCGGGGGTGACACGTATATTAGTTGGCTTCTTTTGCCAGCCAGTCTGGCATGCACTCCGCCCTTTTCAAACCTTTTGACGGCGGCGCGCCGCGACTTCTCAATCGGGATCACATCATGCAGTTCAGCAAATCGAACAAGCTCGCCAATGTCTGCTACGACATTCGCGGCCCGGTGCTCAAGCACGCCAAACGCCTGGAAGAGGAAGGCCACCGCATCCTCAAGCTGAACATCGG
>Ga0153917_1000430_pt1 | contig 28420 bp, 25 predicted proteins | sample TSFL001MetaG_FD_104695 | JGI IMG/M metagenome (GOLD analysis project Ga0153917, IMG submission 104695) | Attine ant fungus gardens microbial communities from Florida, USA - TSFL001 MetaG | ecosystem: Host-associated > Fungi > Mycelium > Unclassified | place: USA: Florida, Paynes Creek Historic... | reverse complement strand
CGAGTTCGAAGCGGCGGCCGAGCCGCACGGACCGTGCGTCGCCTTCCACGAAATCGACGCCGCCGGCGCCCGGTTTCGCCCGCGCGATATCGAGCATGGCCGGGGCGGGATCCACGCCGACGACCGTCCGTCCCTCGCAGAGCGCGACGGCCAGCTCACCCGTGCCGCAGCCCAGATCGAGCACGCTGCCGGCGTCCCGCGCGAGCGCCGTGCAGAAGGCAAGGTCCGGCGAGCGTTCCCAGCCGTTTTCGAGGTCATAGAAATCGGCAAGGGCAGGGTCGTGGTAGAGGCGATCGTCGTCCATGCTTCCTCCAAACAAAAAGCCGCGCGTTTCCGCGCGGCTCCTGAATAGTCGGCTCAGCCGGTGGTTACTTCCCGTCGCCGGCGGCGTCGAGGACCTTTTCGCAGTGGGTCGGGCCGCCCTTCGGATCAACGCGGTCGCCGACGGCGCGGATGCTGGTGATCCGGTAGGCCTCGTTGACGGTGAGTTCCACCGTGCAGGACTTGCCCTTGGCAAAGCCGCCGCGCCACTTGTAGAGGGTCGTACCGCCGGTGCCGGCCGTGTCCGAGATCGGCGGGCCATAGGCCGCGAAGAAGCTGCCGGCGGTCTTGCCGTTCCAGCGCGCCTGCAGCGGATTGGTCGGGACACTGACGGTGGTGCATGCGGTGAGGGCAAGCGCAACGCCTGCCAGAATTGCAACGCGGGAGTTCATATGTGTCATTTCCTTGGACGTCTTGCGGCCGCTTTCCGGCGATTCGGAACCGGATCCTCGATTTCGCCATAGCGCAGCACGCGCAAAAGGGGAATCGCCGCCGCGCGAACTTTGCAGCCATCCCCGTCGAACGGTCGCGGGACGTGCCGATTTGCAACAGTTCGTTCAGAGGCGGCCCCGGCAGTCGGCCACCGCCGATGGTCAACCCTTCCTGAGATGAGCCATGGCGGGATCTGCAACCACAACGATCGGGCTTCCGTCACGCACGTTCTCTGCGAGGTGGATGACGTCCTGATTGATCATACGGATGCAGCCGGATGACACGGCGCGGCCGATGGTCTGGAATTCCGGATTTCCGTGGATGCGATAGATCGTGTCCCGGTTGCCCTCGTGAATGTAAAGCGCGCGCGCTCCGAGAGGGTTTCTCAATCCCGGGGCCATGCCGCCGTTCGCGATGCTGATTGGCTCAAGCTCCGGCTGGCGGGCCACCATCTCATCGGGCGGATTCCAGCGCGGCCATTCCCGCTTGTAGGCGATATGGCGGCCACGACCGGCCCAGGAAAAGCCGTCCCTGCCCACGCCAACCCCGTATCGTGTCGCTCGTCCGTTGGGCAGGACATGATAAAGGTACCGATTGGGCGTATCGACGATCACGGTCCCGACGCTTTCACCGGTCGGGTATTCCACTTCGGTTCGCCACCATTTCCGGTCGACCTTTGAAACATCGACTGCCGGAATCGGAAACTTCTCATCCGGCATGGCGAAATACATGGGAGGTGTCGCCAGACGTGGCGTTTCCACCTGTGCGATCTCAGGCACCTGTCTCGCGGACGTGCAACCGGCCAGGGCGAACATGCCGGCTCCGGCGAGAAACGTGCGTCGTGCGATCAGGCCGGACGGTCGGCTCTGCGAATTCAAATCTATGTCCTCGTGCTGCTCATTCTGTATCCGCAGAACGCGGGAGCTACCTTAAGCGCAGCTTAAGAGGAGGCCGCTCGGGCGACCCGCGCCCGAAGGCCTACAAGCCGGCTGTGGGGCGCGGCCGTCCGCGGGCTATCCTCTTGCCTTGGCGATGGCGTCCTTCAGCCCTTTTTCATCGAGGACGCCCGGAAAGAGCGCTGAGCCGATGACGAAGGCGGGCGTGCCGGCGAAGTTGAAGGCGAGCGCCTGACTGTAGTTGCGATTGAGCAGCCCGGAGATCTTGGCATCGTGCTTGTTCACGGATGCCGCCACCTCCTTCATCGACAGGCCGGCGCCCGTCAGGCGCTTTTCGACTTCCTCGTGGGTCAGCTTCCCCTTGGTTTTCATCAAGGCTTCCATCGCGACTTCGTACTTGCCGATCTGCGCGGCTCCAAGCACTGCCTGAGCAGCGAAGATGGAGACATCGCCGAAGATCGGCCAGTCCTTCAGGACGAGCCGCACATTGCCGTCGGCTTTCACGACCTTCTCCACCATCGGATGCGCCTTCTTGCAGTAGGGGCACTGGTAATCGAAGAATTCGACGATGGTGACGTTTCCCTTGGGATTGCCGAGGACGGGGGCGTCCTTGTCGAAAAAGACGTCGTCCTTCGTCAGTTGCTGGGCAAGGGAGGGCTTCAGTCCGGTTGCGGCCGCTGCCGCGCTGGCAAGCGTCGTCGTCAAAATGGTTCTGCGGGTCAGCATCGGGTATCTCCTTGTTCTAATCGAGGGCACCGGAAGAGGGGAAACGGGGCTTTCATTCTGTCGATGCCGTGGCGGAGGATGAAAGAGCGGCAAGTCTTTCGGAGAGCGCCTCGCGGGAAATCTCTCCGAGGTGGGATGCGGCAAGTGTGCCGTCCGGATTGATGAACAGGGTGGCGGGCAGGCCAATCGCGCCATAATGGCGCGAGAGATTGGCAAAGGGATCGAGAACGACCGTTTGAAGGTCGATGCCGGCCTGACGCAGATAGGCAGCGATAGTATCCCTGCCTTCACCCTGGTTGGCGAACAGGAAGTCGACATGTGGATTGCTCCCGGCCATGTCGGCCATCATCGGCATCTCCCGCCGGCAGGGCGGACACCAGCTCGCCCAGAGATTGAGGACGGCGGGACGACCCCGGCGCTCGGCGACGGATATGGTTCCGCCTCTATCGAGCACCACATAGGAGGCTGCCGGTGCGCGGGGCGAAGCGTTTCCGTCGATCAGACTGCCAAGAGTGATCCAGACGAAGAGACCGGCGGCAAGCGGCAGGATCGCCCAGGAGGTTATATGTGGCGCCCTTCGCCACAGCAGCACGGTGGCGAGAAGAACGCCGATGAGGCCGCCATGCCAGGAAAAGCCACCCTGCCAGATGGCGAGGACGCGCCACGGCTCCTGCCAGAAACTCGCCGCGTGGCCGAGGACATGCACTGCCCGTGCCCCCAGAATTCCAAGGAACGCTGCCGCTGTCGTCCAGGTGCCGAGCCTGTTGTCTATGCGGGCGGCGAGAAGCGAGCCGGCCAGCATGAAGACGACCATTCCGGCGATCGCCGAGAAGCGATCGGCGGAGAACGCGACGGGACCTATCGCGAGGGCGTTCATCGCACGGTGCCTTTCGCAGCCCTGGCGGCATCCGCGAGCGAGGCCGCTGTAATCTCTCCGACAAGCCGGGTACCGGGTATCTCCTGCCTTTCGCGGTCGAAGAGGATCATCGTTGGCGGGCCGACGACCGCAAGCGAGCGCATGAGCGCGCCGGTGTCCGCGTCAAGGGTACTGACGTCGAGCCTTGCAAGGCGAATCCCGTCGAGGGCTGTCGCTACATCCGGCTCGGGCAGCACCGAGCGTTCGATCGCGCGGCAGGTCACGCACCAGTCCGCCGTGACATAGAGAAGGGCCGGCCGGTGTTCGGAGGCGGCGGCGCCAAGCAGGCCGGACAGCGCGTCGATGGAGCCGATCTTCGTGAAGTCCGTTTTTTCGATCGCGGCCGTCCGCGCGCCACCGGCCATACCCTTGAGCGGGCCGAGCGGGGTCAGCGGATCGGTCGCGCCGAGGCCGAACCCTGCCATGAGAAGACTGCCCCACAGGAGGAAGACGAGGCTGGCCGAACGCAGGAGAACGCCATGTCCGCCCGAAGTCTGCGACCCTGCGAATGCACCCGCCTGGACGCCGAAAGTCAGCGCCAGCACGGCCCAGGGCAGGAGGATGAAACGCTCGGGAACGAGCGGGGTCGCAAGCCATATCGCCGTTGCGAGGAACAGAAAGCCGAAGGCGTACCGTACGTTTTCCATCCAGGCGCCGGCGCGTGGCAGCACCTTGCCGCCGAGCGTCGCCATGGCGATGAGCGGGAGGCCCTTGCCGAGGCCAAGCGCGAAGAGCGCGAGAGCGCCGATGACGACGTCTCCGGTCCGGGCGATATAGAGAAGGGCGCCCGCAAGCGGTGCGGTTACGCAGGGGCCGATGAGAAACGCGGAGGAAAAGCCGAGCATAGCGGCGCCGGCGGCAGAGCCGCCCTTCCGTTTGCCGCCGCTCAATCGATTGCCGATTCCTGCGGGAAGCCGGATATGAAACAGGCCGAAGCTGGAGAGCGCCAGCAGGACGAAGAGGGCGGCGACCGTGCCGACTGCGGCCGGCGATTGCAGCACCATCTGCAGGTTCCGGCCCGACCACGCGGCGGCGACGCCGACAAGTCCGAAGGCGGCAGCGAGCGCCAGCACATAGGATGAAGCCAGCACGAAGCCGCGTCCTGCCGTCAGTTCTTCCCTTTCGCGCGATAGCATGGCGGCGACAATCGGATACATCGGAAAGACGCAGGGTGTGAATGCCAGCAGCAGGCCGAAGCCGAGAAAGCCGGCAAGCAGCAGGAAAGGCCCGCCGCCGGTCAGAAGCCGGTCGACCGCCGTCTCTCCGCCATTGTCGATGATGGAAAATCCGGTGTTCGCCTTTTGCGCCGGGTTCGCGTCCTCGGCCGGTGCAAGCGAAAAACCGCCTTCGGCCGGCATCCCGATCGTCATCGCCGCGACATCGATCATGCGTGTCGTGGGCGGATAGCACAGTCCGCCGTCCTGGCAGCCCTGATAGGTGACGCGAACGGTCGAAGGGGCGTCGAGGATCGATGCAGAAGCTGTTCGATAATAGATTTCGGTCGCGCCGAAATTCGGATCGTCCTTGACCCTGCCGGGTTCGGTGCGGAGCGTCAGCGGCCGGTTTTCCTCGTCTTTCGCGGAAAGGTAATCCCGGTACAGATAGTAGCCGTCGGCGATTTTCCAGGTGATCGTGAGAGGGCCTGCCTCTTCCCTTGCAATCGAGGGTACGAAGGCGTCTTCCATCGGCAATGGCGCTTCAAAAGCCCATGCCGGCAGAATTGCCGCAATCAAGACCCAAACCGCTGCCAGGAGACTTGCTTTCCGCATCGTTCTCGCGTCCTCGTCATTTGTCCCGGGCGGAGCGATCCGGTCGCCAGCTTAAGGCAGGCTTAAGGTTCCCGGTTCAGGCGGAGGAAGGCAGCAACGCACGGAGGCTTGATGCGTATCCTGGTGGTCGAAGACGATGCGGTCCTGCTCGATGGCCTGAAGGTCGGCCTCGGCCTTTCCGGCTTCACCGTCGACACTGTGGCAACGCTTGCCGACGCGACGGAGGCCCTTGCGGCGGACCGCTTCGATGCCGTCGTCCTCGATCGCATGCTGCCCGACGGTTCCGGCCTTGAAGTGCTGGCGTGCCTGCGGGAAAGGGGCGACCGGACGCCCGTCCTGCTCCTGACGGCGAAGGACGAAACGGCCGATCGCATCGACGGTCTGGATGCCGGTGCCGACGACTATCTCGGCAAGCCGTTCGACCTCGACGAGGTAGCCGCCCGGCTGCGCGCCATCACGCGCCGGTCGGAAGGTCGCGCGCGGCCCGAATTGCGTTGTGGCACTATCGTTCTCGATCCGGCAGGGATGGCGGCGCGAAAGGGAGGTGAGCCCGTCCCGCTGTCGCGGCGCGAATTCTCCATCCTGCGCGCACTGATGGAGAGTCCGGGCATGATCCATTCGAAGCAGGCGCTGGAGCAACGCCTCTACGGCTGGCAGGAGGATGTGGAGAGCAATACGGTCGAGGTACATGTGCACAAGCTGCGCGCCAAGCTCGGCGCCGCCTCCATCGAGACCATCCGCGGTGTCGGCTATCGCATGGGCAAGTCCGAATGAGTTCCATCCGCCTCCGCCTCATCGTCATCCTTCTCGCCACGACCGGCGCCGTCTGGTGTTGTGCGGTGTTCTGGACCTATCTCAGCACGCAGCATCAGGTGGAACGCGTGCTCGACGCCAGGCTCACCGAGGCGGCGCGGATGGTCAGTTCGCTGATCACCGATCACCATATCGATGTCGCTGCCGCCGTGGAGGCCGCCACCGCTGGCGACGTGCCGCCGGAATTCACTGTTGCGGAGGGGGATTACAACAGGCAGCTCTCCTGCCAGATCTGGTCGCTGCAGGGGCAGCTGGTCAGCCGTTCCGCCAGCGCGCCGGCGACCTCGCTGGCGGATCACGACAAGGGTTTTCGGGAGACGACCATAAAGGGCGAACGCTGGCGGGTCTATGCGGTGATCAATCCGACGCTCGGCGTGCGCGTCCTCGTCGGCGACAGCCTCGAAATGCGCGATCGGCTGGTGGGAGATGTCGTCAAGGGGCAACTGGTTCCGGCACTCGCCATCCTGCCGGTCCTTGCAGCCTTGCTGTGGCTCAGCGTCGACCGGGGGCTCGCGCCTCTCAACAGGATCGCGAGCGCACTCTCCGGCCGTTCCGCCGACGAGCTTCATCCGGTCGGGGAGGACGGCGCGCCGCGCGAGATCCGCCCGCTGCTGAGATCGCTCAACTCGCTTTTCGGCAGGGTCACGCAAGCGCGGGAGCGCGAAAGGACTTTCATCGCCTATGCCGCGCATGAATTGAAGACACCGCTCGCCGGCCTCAAGACCCAGGCGCAGGTCGCGCTCAGGAGCGATGATGCTGCCGTCCGCGAAACCGCGCTCGGACATATTTCGACGAGCGTGGATCGCACCGGGCGCCTCGTCCGCCAGCTCATCGACATGGCCGCTGTCGATTCCGCAGAGGCCGATCGCGCGCGGGAAGCCATCGATGTCGCGGCGGCCATGCGTGAGGTTTCTGCCGATCTTGAAAACCTCGGTATCGCACGGAACGTATCGGTCGACATCCACGCCGGCGTGACGGTTGGCCGGGCCAGTCTTAACCGCATGCTCCTGCATCTCGCGGTGAGAAACATCCTTGAAAATGCAATCCAGCATGCCCCGGCGGGCTCGCATGTCGACCTCATCGTCGAGCGCGATGGCACGAAGCTGCGGATCGAGGTCGTCGACCAGGGGGCGGGTATGACGCCGGCCCAATCGAGGCATCTCGTCGGGCGTTTCAACAGGGGCAGTCGTGGAGGCGAGGGAACCGGTCTCGGCCTCTCGATCGTTGAAATGGCAATCCAGAAGCTCGGCGGCGAACTTGCTTTCGACCAGCGTGCGAACGGCTTCGCGGTGCGGGTTTCCGTCCCGGCGGGCTGGCTGGCGGAACAGGCCCGGTGAAGCCATGGATCCCGGGATGGTGCGTGCTGCTCCAACCCGGGACCGATTATGCGGGTGTCAGTCGAGATTCACCCAGACCGATTTCGTCTGCGTGTATTGCGTCAGAGCTTCCAGGCATTTGTCGCGGCCGTTGCCGGTCTGCTTGTAGCCGCCCCAGATCGATGTCATGTCGCCGTGGTCGAAGCAGTTGACCCAGACGACGCCGGCCTCGATGTCGCGGGCGAAGCGGTGCGCCTTGGAAATGTCGCGGGTCCAGACGGATGCGGCGAGGCCATAGATGGAATCGTTGGCGATCTCGATGGCGTCGTCGATGCCCTCCACCGGGATGATCGCGGCGACCGGGCCGAAGATCTCCTCGCGGGCGATGCGCATGCCGTTGTCGACGCCCGTGAACAGGGTCGGCTCGACAAAGGCGCCTTTCGGGGATGAGGCGAGCGTGCCGCCGCCGAAGCGCAGTGCCGCCCCTTCCTCGCGGCCGATGTCGATGTAGCTCAACACGCGCTGCTGGTGCGAGGCGGTGACGAGTGGGCCGATGGTCGTCAAGGGATCGAGCGGATCGCCGAGCACGAAGTTTTCCCGGGTGCGGGCCGTGAAGCGCTCGACGAAGTCGTCGTGGATGTGCTTTTCCACGAGGATGCGCGAGCCCGCATTGCAGACCTCGCCCTGGTTGCCGTAGATGCCGTTGACGGCATAGGTGACGGCGGTATCGAGATCGTCGTAGTCGCCGAGGACGATCTGAGGCGTCTTGCCGCCGCACTCGGTCGAGATGCGCTTCATGTTCGACTGGCCGGCATAGATCATCAGCAGCTTGCCCACCTCGGTGGAGCCGGTGAAGCCGATCTTGTCGACGTCGTTGTGCAGCGCCAGTGCCTTGCCGGCCTCCTCGCCGAGACCGTGCACCACGTTGAAGACGCCCGCCGGGCCGCCCGCCTCGATGAAGAGTTCGGCGAGCAGGTTGGCCGAGAGCGGCGATTGCTCGGCCGGCTTCAGGACGACGGAATTGCCCGTCGCCAGCGCCGGGCCCAGTTTCCAGGCGGCCATCATCAGGGGATAGTTCCACGGCACGATGAGGCCGACGACGCCGAGCGGCTGGCGCAGGATGTAGTGCAGGGCATTGGCGGCCGTCGCCGTCACCGCGCCCTCGATCTTGTCGATCGTCTCGGCGAAGAACTTCAGCGACGTGACGGAGCCGGGAATGTCGATGTTCATCATGTCCATGACCGGCTTGCCCATGTCGAGGCTGTCGAGCACGGCGAATTCCTCCGCATGCGCCTCGATGAGGGCGGAGAATTTTTCCAGCACGGCCATGCGGGCGCGCGGGTCCATGCGCGACCAGGCGCCGGAGCGGTAGGCCTTGCGGGCGGCGGCGACGGCGCGGTCGATCTCCACCGCCCCGCCGCGCGCCACCTCGGCGATGGTCGCCCCGGTCGCGGGATTGATCGTCGGATAGGTCCGGCCATCGACGGAGGCGACATAGGCCCCGTCGATGAAGTGCTGTGTGCGGTATTTCAGGCCGCTTGCCTTGCTGCGCCAGAAATCGAGCGTGTAGGTCGAGGCATCCATGCTTGTTCTCCCTTCCATGGATCAGGATTGGTCGCGGTCGCGCAGGAGCGTGACCGAGAGGACGATGAGGACGAAGGACACGGCGACGATCACCGTGCCGATGGCGTTGATTTCCGGCGTGATGCCGCGCCTGAGCGTCGAATAGATGTAGATCGGCAGCGTCACCTCGCGGCCCGTCAGGAAATAGGTGACGGGGATTTCATCGAAGGACAGTGTGAAGCACAGGAGCGCCGAGCCAAGGATGGCGCTGCGGATACCCGGCAGCGTGACATTGCGGAAGGTCTCGAAGGGTGTCGCGCCGAGATCGGCGGAGGCTTCGAACTGGCGGCGGTTGATCTTGGCGAGACGCGCCATGACCTGCGAGACGACGACGCCGAGCAGCGCCGTGGCATGGCCGATCACCACCGCCGTCAGGCTCTGCGGTATGCCGATCTGCTTGTAGAAGTTCAGCATGGCGATGCCGGTGACGATGCCGGGCAGGCTGAGGGGCAGGAGGATGACGTTCTGGAACAGCCGCTTGCCGGGAAAGTCATAGCGGTCGAGCGCGAGTGCCGCCGTCACGCCAATGACGACGGAAAGCGCCGTCGCGAAGAGCGCGACCCACAGGCTGTTGGCGAGCGCCCGCAGCATCTGCCCGTTGGCGAGGAAGGCCTCGTACCAGTGCAGCGTGAAGCCGGCGAGGGGGAAGGACGTCACCTTGCTGTCGTTGAAGGAGAACATCACGAGGATGACGATCGGCAGGTAGAGGAAGGCGAGAACGCCGAGGCTGACGCCCACCATGCCCTTCTGCCACCATCTCAAGCGCAGCATGGCGGCCTCCTAGGAAAGATCGACCCGGCCGGCCCGGTCGAGACGGCTGGAGAGTTGCAGGAGGATCAGCACCAGCGCGAGCACGAGCGTCGCGAGCGCGGAACCGAGCGGCCAGTTGAGGGCGGCGCCGAACTGCGTCTGCAGGAGGTTCGCCACCATCGTCCCGTCCGGCCCGCCGACGAGCACGGGCGCCACGAAATCGCCGAAGGACAGGCAGAAGGTCATGGTCGCGCCGGCGACGACACCGCCGAGCGACAGCGGGAAGATCACCTTCCAGAAGGTCATGAACGGGCCGACGCCGAGGTCTTCCGAGGCCTCGATCAGGCGGCGCGGAATGTTGTCGAGCACCGCGAAGAGCGGCATGACCATGAAGGGCACGAAGATATAGACCAGCGTCACCACCATGGCGGTCTGGTTGTAGAGGAAGATGTCGAGCGGCGCCGAGACGATGCCGGTGGAGACCAGCAGCGAATTCAGCGCGCCGTCCGTGCCGAGGATGATCTTCCACGTATAGGCGCGCAGCAGGTAGGACACCCAGAGCGGCACGATCACCGACATGTAGAGAAGGTTGCGCAACGCGCGCGAGCGGACGGTGAAGACGAGGAAATAGGCGAGCGGATAGCCGAGCAGCAGCGAGCAGAGCGTGACGGAAGCGGCGATCTTCAGCGTGCGCAGGATGACGGTCGTATATTGCGGGTCGGCGGCGATCTGCGCGTAGTTGCCGAACTGGAAGTCCGGATAGAACAGCGGGAACTGCCGCGACCAGAAGCCTACCGAGATCATGATCGCATAGGGCACGACCATCAGCAGCAGCACCCAGAAGAGCGGCAGCGAGAACAGGGCGGCAAAGCCGGGGAAGGTGCGGCGGGTGAGGTTCATCGCCCACCCTCCGCTTCGAAGACCAGCACGTCGGCGGGGTCGATGCCGATCGTCACGCGGTCGCCGGGCGCGAGCTCCGCCGGGACGGTGGTGCGCGGAAGCTCCGCGAAGATCGGCCTTGCGACCCCTTCGGGCATGAGCTCGACCCGCAGCCGGTCGCCGTGGAACAGGCGTTCCATCACGGTGCAGGCGAGCGTATTTTCCGGCCCGGCCGCCGTGACATGCAGGTGCTCGGCGCGAAGGCCGAGGCTGGCATGGCGGCCGGCGGCAAAGCGGGCGGCCTCGCCGCGCCGGCTGTGCAGCACCTGGCCGCCTGCAAGCCGGAAAGCGCCGCCGCCGAGGGCCTCGGCGTCCGCCAGGTTCGCCCCGCCGATGAAATCCGCGACATAGGGGCTGGCGGGACGATCGTAGAGATCTGTCGGCGAGCCGACCTGCGCGATGCGGCCCTCTCTCATGACGACGATGCGGTCGGAGAGCGCCAGCGCCTCGTTCTGGTCGTGCGTGACCATGAGGAAGGTGATGCCGAGCTCGCGGTGCAGGCGCTTCAGCTCCACCTGCATGCCCTCGCGCAGCTTCACGTCGAGCGCCGAAAGCGGCTCGTCGAGCAGCAGCACGCGCGGGCGGCGCACGATGGCGCGCGCCATCGCCACGCGCTGGCGCTGGCCGCCCGAGAGGGCGCCGGGCCGCATGCCGGCCTTGCCCTCCAGCCCGACCATGGCGAGGGCGTCGGCGACGCGCCTGTCCCGCTCGGCCTTCGCCACCCGGCCGGATTTCACCGAAAGGCCGTAGCCGATATTCTCCGCCACGCTCATATGCGGAAACAGCGCATAGTCCTGGAAGACCGTGTTGACCGGCCGGCGATAGGGCGGGCTGTCCGTCACGTCCTGTCCGGCAATGGCGATGCGGCCGGCGCTTGCCTGCTCGAAGCCGCCGATCAGCCTGAGCGTCGTCGTCTTGCCGCAGCCCGAAGGGCCGAGCAGGGTGACGAACTCGCCCTCGGCAATCGCAAGGTCGGTCTCCTGAAGCGCGAGGAATGCGCCATATCGTTTCGCAACGCCGGCAAGCGTTACAATCGGGTTGGAGGTCATCGGATCCCCGTGTCTGTTGAAATGTCTCGCGTGGGTGTGGGGAAGCGCCGCCTTGCGGGGCGCTTCCCACCGGGGCCTTACGGCGCGGCCTTCACGGCGTTCCAGGTTTCCAGATACTTGTCGAGGCGGGCGGGCTGCTGCCACATGACGAGGCTCTTGACGAACTCGATATTGTCGACCTGGCGGTCCTTCTTCATCTGGTCATCCATGCAGCCCTGCACGGCCTTCGGATTGACGGGGAAATAGCCGGTGGACTGCGCGATGCCGCACTGGCCCTCGGCCGACTGCATGAAGCTCATGAACTTGTAGGCGCATTCCTCGTTCGGCGAGTCCTTCACCAGCATCATGGAGTCCATCCAGCCCTCGGCCTTTTCCTTCGGCGTGAACTCGATGACCTCGAAGCCCTTCTTGAGGTTGTTGACATCCTTGCTGGTCAGGCCCGTCCAGGCGTTGGAGACATAGACTTCCTGGTTCGCCATCAGCTCCGTCAGCTCGCCCGCCGAGGCCCAGTATTTGCGGATCAGCGCCTTCTGCTCGATGAGCTTGGCCTTCACGGCTTCCAGCTGCTCGTCCGTAAGGTCGAAGATGTTGTCGTAGCCGAGATAGCGCGCCGTCCAGTAAAGCGCCGACTTGTCGTCCCAGAGCGAGACCTTGCCCTTGAGCGCGGGATCGAACAGGACGGAGATGGAGTCCGGCTTGGTGGCCAGCTTGTCGGGACGGTAGATCAGCGAGACGGAACCCCAGATCAGCGGTACGGCCCAGGTCTCGCCATCGGCCACCACGTCGCTCTGCTTGGAGAATTCCGGATAGATGCCGTCGAAGCCTTCCACCCTGGCCGTGTCGATCGGCGCGACGAAGCCGGCCTGCCGCATCATCGGCACGGTATCGAGCGAGGGGCTGATGATGTCGTAGACGCCGCCGCCGGCGGCGAGCTTGGCGGCGAAGTCGTCGTTCGAGCCGACATAGGAGGCCGTCACCTTGCAGTCCGAGGCGGCCTCGAACTTGGAGATGAAGCCGTCAACCGCGTAACCCTCCCAGGTCAGGTAGTTGAGCTCGCCGGCCTTCGCGGCCAGCGTCTGTGGGATGAGGCTTGCGGCGGCAAGGGCGAGAATTGCGGATCTGCGCAGTAGAGACATGTTTGTTCCCCTTCATGTCTTTGGTTGGTCATTTCGCCCGCTTTGTCTTGCGGACGAGGGTGGCGATATCGATTCCGAGCGCCTTGGCGGCGCCTCTCTTGCTTCCATGCTCTGCGATGGATTTTTCCAGGACCCAGCTTTCGAAGGCCTGCATCAGGTCCCGGAAGCTCTGCGGCGATGTCTCCCCATCGCCGACCGGGCGGGCAGGGGCAGGCCGTGACGAAGCCCCCTCGGCGACGATGAAATGCTCGGCGAGCGCCATGTCCTCGGCGCTCGCCGCGGCGCGCTCGAGGATGTTCGTCAGCTCCCGCACGTTGCCGGGAAAGGCGTGGGCGGAAAGCCGCTTGCTGAAGGCCGCGGAAAGCTGCAGCGTCGGCGTGCGGCCGGCATTGAGCCGCCGCAGGACGTTCTCGGTCAGCGCGGCGACCAGTTCCGGCTGGTCCCGCAGCGCCGGCAGCTCCAGCGTCACGACGGCGATGCGGTAATAGAGGTCGCGGCGGAAGGCGCCGCTCCCGATCAGGTCCGGCAGGTCGGCATTGGTGGCGGTGACGAGGCTGATGCGCGCCTTGCGCCGCTGCATCGAGCCGAGGCGGCTGAAGGTCTGGCTTTCGAGGAAGGCGACGAGCTTCATCTGCGAGACGGGCGAAAGATCCGTCACCTGGTCGAGGAAGAGCGTGCCGCCGTCGGCCGCCTCCACGAAGCCGAGCTTGCCGCGCGTCGAGGTGTCGAGCGACGAGCCCGGCTCGATGCCGAACATCTCCGCGTCGAACTGCGCGTCGCTCAGCATGCCGCAATTGACGTGGACGAAGGGCGGCGCATCGGAGGCGCCGGCCTTGCCGATGAAGCGGGCAAGCTCCGTCTTGCCCGTGCCGGTCTCTCCGGTCAGGAGCACGGCGCTGCCGCGCTCGATGGCGGTCGCGGCCCGGCGGGCGATGGTGGCGAGGCGCGGCGTGAGCACGGGGCCGCCGCCGCCGGCGGCCGGCAGGGGCTCGGCCTCGAAGCGGAAATGATCGCTGCGCTCATAGCCGCGGCTGTGCCGCCCGGTCTCGCGCATCGTCAGCAGCGCGCCATAGGCGCCGCCGTCGGGCGTGCGCAGGATGCCGATGGAGGCGGTGACGTTGCGCTGCGAATTGAGCGTGCCGGAAACCTCGGTGCGCTTGAGCTGCCGCAGGGCGCTCGCGAGCTTCTGGACGAGGGGGCCGGCCGTCTTGGCATGTTTCGCCAGATCCGAGCCGACGAGGTCGCCGCGCGCGAGATTCAGCAGCAGTTCGAGCTTGCCGTTGACCAGCTTGATGGTGCCGTCCGTCTCCAGCAGCGCCACGCCATCGGGGAAGGCTTCGAGGAAGGCGCCGAACTGCGGCTCGTCGATGAAGGAGGGGCGCAGGCGCCGCTGGCCGGATGTGGTGAGGTCGTTGGCGTAGAATTTCATGACGCGGCCTCCTGCAGAAGGCCGCGCGTCCTGCGGCGGCTCTTGCGCCGGGCGGTGAGCACGTAGCGGCGCATCTCGCCCTCGATGCGCGCGGCGCGGAAGCGCCAGACGTCGCGGCTGGCATCGGCGGCGATGACGGCAAGGTCGCATTCGCTGTCGCTTTCCTCGCCGGCAAGGGCCGCCTGACGGAGCTTGTCGAGCGCGTTGCGCGTTTCGACGAACTGCTGCAACGGCCGGCCGAGCACCTGCTCGGCGGTGCGTCCCCAGACGCTCTCCGCCGCCGGGTTGGTCGCCAGCAGGAGGCCGTCCTCGGAGATGACGAGGATCGGGTCCGGCGCGGCGCTCAGGATGTCCTGCATCGTGTCCGCCCGGTCGGCGAGCTGCTGCTCGCGCTGGCGGTGCGCCCCGATATCGCGGGTCGTGCCCCAGAGCCGCACGAGGAAACCGTCCTTGATCGCGGCGCGGAAATCGTTCTCGACCAGCATCTCGCTGTCGTCGTGCCGGCGGTCGACGGCGGCGGCGCGGTCGAGGCGGTAGCCGGAGCGCACGAGGTCGCGCACCATGCGGCGGTTGATCTCGGTTGCCGGGAAATAGCGCGAGACCGGCTGGATATTGAAATCGAGCCCTTCGGGCACCCGGTAGAGCCGGGCCATCGCCTCGTTGCAGGCGCGCCAGCGGCTCTGGTTGGAGAAGATGCGCTCGACGATCTCGTCCTCGGCGAGCGCCGTGTCGACCGGTTCGAGGAACTCGATGCACCAGCACGCTTCCGTCGCCGCGCCGATCATCTGCGAGAGGATTTCCACGCGCTCGGCAAGCTCCGGCCCGATGCCGAGCACGCTTTCCGGCAAGGGCTGCTTGATGACGGCGAGCCCGCGGCCCGGATCGGAGACCACGGTGGCGATCATGGGGATTTCGCTATATTGCGGCGAGTTCACCCAGACGGCGAGCCCGGACACGAACGGCTGGCCGTCGCGGGCGACGCCGCGCAGCATCTGCGCTGAGGTGCTGCTGTAGATGCGCTCCAGCGGCACGCTTTCGCCCTGCTGTAACGCGATGGCGAGCTCGCGCGCCTCCATCGCGTTGACGGCGCAGATGCGGCCGTCATGGTCGATCCAGTCGACCAGCAGGGCGTCGAGATTGGCGGTGCCCGGTACGTGTACTTTCATTCCCCATTCCGATCCGAATGGCGACCCCCTTCATGGGGATCTGCACCAGAAGACATGCGCAATCCCGCCACAATCGCAGGCGGAAGCAAGCCCTATTCGGAAGGAAGGCATGAAAACGCGCCGGAACGCCGCCCGGAATGCGCAGAATCGCATCACGTGCTGCGATGATGCGCAACAAAACAATTTTGGAGCGCCGCTGCATCGGCTTTTACCCGATCGAGCACGCGCGAAGGACGACGGGCGTCCTTCGTGCCGCCGATGATTTTTCGATGGTTGGCAGTCCGCCTAGGTCCGGGCCAGCAGCGTGAACAGTACGTCGAGGAGGACGTACATCGAGGCGCGGCCGGTCGGTACGATGAGGGGGTGGCTGGCGGCGCGATAGGCGTTTAGGTTGATGTTCTCGTCGGCGAGCGAGGCGACGACGGAGCCGCCGGGCGCTATGGAAAGGATCCGCGCGCCGGCCTTCTTGGCGATCTCCATATTGGCGATGAGATAGCTCGTGCGGCCCGAGAAGGAGAGCACGAAGAGCACGTCCTGCGATGTAAGGCGCGGGGCGGACACCATCTGGAGCGTCGGGTCGGCATAGGCGACGCTCGCCATGCCGAGCGAGGCGAGCCGGTGCTGCGCCTCGCTGGCGAGAAAGCCGGACCCGCCATAGCCGTAGACATCGATGCGCCGCGCGGCGGCGAGCATGTCGACCGCGCGGCGCAAGCCGTCGAGATCGAGGTCGAGCCGGGCTTCGCGCAGGGATTCGACCGCGCGGTTGAAGATGTCGTCGACGAGACCGGTGAACGGGTCGTCGCCGTTTTCCGCCGGGCTCGCCGGCGCCTGGCGCACGGCCAGCTGCTGGGCGAGCTTCAGGCGAAAATCCGGAAAGCCGTCGCAATCGAGCCGCCGGCAGAAGCGGATGATCGAAGGCTCGCTGACCTTGGCGATCCGCGCCGCATCGGTGATCGACCATGTGATGGCCGTGCTCGGCGTATCGAGGATCGCCTCGGCGATCCTGCGTTCGGCGGGCGTGAATTGCGACAGGGATTGCCTGATCAGATCGAGCATGGACCCCTTCGTTCCGGCATCGGCTTCTCTCGCGCCAAGGTTACAACGTGCCGTCGGCAATCAGCTTCGACAGGCAGGACGATTGATAGTCAAAACCGGACTGCGCCACAACGAGCCTTTTGACGGAACCGAGCGTGTCTTCCCGCGGCTCGACGGCGCGGCCTTCCGCGTCGCGGGCATGGACCTCGCCGCCCGCCGCCTGGACGAGCTGGATGCCGGCCGCGATGTCCCAGGCGCTGAACTTGGATTCGTAGGCGATGGCGACGCGGCCGACGGCGACATAGGCAAGGTGCAGGGCGCAGGAGCCGAGGCGGCGCACGGCCCGGAACGAATTGACGAGGTCGGCATGGGCCTCCTGCGCCGCGCGGGAGGGGCGCTCGCCCTCGTAGGGCGCGTTGGTCAGCACCTCGACCTCCCGGTCGCTGCGCCCGCGCAGGAAATGCGGGACGGCGGCCCCGTTGAGCGTCAGCCGGCCCCGGTCCGCCACGAACATTTCGTCGCGCACCGGATCGTAGACGACGCCGCAGACCGGCTCGCCCCTGTGATAGGCGGCGATCGAGACGCAGAAGAAGGGCAGGCCCGAGGCGAAGTTGCTGGTGCCGTCGATCGGGTCGATGATCCAGGTCGTGTCGCCTTCGCCCTGCCAGCCGCCTTCCTCGCCGAGGATGCGGGAGGCGGGGATGCGCGACCAGATCGTGTCGCAGGCGGCGCGCTCGGCGGCCTTGTCGGAGGCCGTCACGATATCGAAGAAACCGGCCTTCTGCTGGGTCGCGAGGCTTTCCGGGCTGGCATCGACGAAGCCCCGGTGCGCCACCGCGCCGGCGGCGCGCGCGGCCTCGCAGGCGACGGTCGCGATGAGGTCCCTGATATCGTTGGTGATCGGTTTGGAGAGGGTCATGCTGCTTTTTCCAATGCGGCTGCTTCATTTTCCGGCAGGATCCAGACCGGCCGGCTGTCGATGGAGAGTTTCAGGGTCTGGCCGACCTCGGCGACGCCGGACTTGTAGTAGTCCGTGTCGAGGAAGACGCATTCCTGGCCTTCGAGATCGGTGAGATATTCGACATAGGCGCCCTGGAAGACGACGCGGCGCACCTTGGCCTCCATCGTGCCTTCGGCATCGACGCGGATATGCTCCGGCCGCACCACGCAGCGAACCTCCTGGCCGACCTTGAAGGCGCGGTTGCCGCGGGCGAGCGTGAAGGCGACCGTCGAGGCGATACGCACGCGCACCGTCGCTTCATCGACCGCCTCGACCTTGCCGTGGAGAATGTTCGCCTTGCCCATGAACTCGGCGACGAAGCCGGTGCCGGGGCGCGAATAGACGTTGAGCGGCGAATCGTCCTGCTCGATCACGCCGTTGCGCATGACGACCACGCGGTCGGAGATCGCCATGGCCTCGCTCTGATCGTGGGTGACGTAGAGGCTGGTGATGCCGAGGCGGAGCTGGATGGCGCGCAGCTCGTCGCGCATGCGCTCGCGCAGCTGGGCGTCGAGGTTGGAGAGCGGCTCGTCGAAGAGCAGCACCTTCGGCTGGGTGACGACGGCGCGGGCGAGCGCCACGCGCTGCTGCTGGCCGCCGGAAAGCCGCGAGGGCGAGCGGTCGGCATATTGGGCGAGCGCCATGGTCTCGAGCATGCTGTCGACGCGCTCCTTCATCTCGGCCTTCGGCAGGCTGAGCAGGCGCACGCCGTATTCGACGTTCTCGCGCACCGTCATGTGCGGGAAGAGGGCGTAGCTCTGGAACACCATGCCGACATTGCGGGCATTGACCGGTACGTTGGTGACGTCGCGGCCGCCGATGGTGATCGTGCCGTCGGACGGCGTCTCGAAGCCGGCGAGCATGCGCAGCGTCGTCGTCTTGCCGCAGCCGGAGGGGCCGAGCAGGGTGACGAGCGTGCCTTCCTCGATGGTGAGGTTCAGCTTGTCGACGGCGGTGGCGCCGGCGGCACCGGGAAAGCGCTTGGTGATATTGGAGAAGACGACTTTCGACATGGGGCTTACCTCTTCGATGCCGAATTGAGAACGAGCTGCATGACCGCCAGGATGGCGAGCACGACGAAGACGAGGATGCTGCAATAGGCCGCCGCGACGCCGAGCTTCAGCGTTTCCACCTGCGAGAGGATGGTGACGGTGATCAGCGTCCAGTTGGCCGAGACGAGGAAGATCACCGCCGACAGCGTCGTCAGCGAACGGGTGAGGGCGTAGGAGAGCGAGGTGAACAGCGCGGGCTTCAGCAGAGGCAGCGTGACCTGGAAGAAGGTGCGCGTGTTCGAGGCGCCGAGGATGGTGGAGGCCTCCTCGATCGACTTGTCGATCTGGCGAAGCTGGTTGGAACCCGCCTCGATGCCGACCTGCAGGTTCTTCACCACCATCGCCGCGACGACGATGAAGGCGGTGCCGGTCAGAAGCAGCGGCGCGGCGTTGAACGTGCTGACATAGCCGATGCCGAGGATGGTGCCGGGCGCGGCGAAGGAGAGCAGCGTCGCCCAGCGCAGGAGGAAGCTGCCCGGAAACGCCTTGCGGATCAGGAGATAGGCGATCAGCATGCCGGCGACGGCGGTGACCGGGGTCGCGATGCCGGCGAGCAGCAGCGAGTTGGTGAGCGTCTGGAAGCCGGCGGTGAAGACGGTGGCGTAGTGGTCCAGCGTCAGCGTGTTGTTGACGCCGGGCAGCTTGGTGAAGGAGACGTAGACCACCGTCAGGTAGAAGAGCAGGATGGCGAAGACGATGGCATAGCAGCCGAGCGCCAGCGGCACGACCACGCCGCCGGCGATGCGGATCGTCTGGGCGGAGGGCTTGCCGGTGACGGTCACGTAGCTGCGCTTGCTCACCCAGTAGCGGTGGATGAGGAAGGCGGTCATGGACGGCACCAGCATGAGGCTTGCGAGCAGCGCGCCGGCCTGCAGGTTGAAATAGCCGACCATCTGCGAATAGGCCTCGACGGCGAGCGTGTTGTAGTTGCCGCCGATCAGCATCGGATTGCCGAAATCCTCGACCGACTTGACGAAGACGAGCAGTGTCGAGGAGAGGATCGCCGGGGTGACGAGCGGCAGCGTGACGCGCGAAAAGGTCGTCCAGCGCGAAGCGCCGAGCGAGGCGGAGGCATCCTCCAGCGCCGTGTCGATGGATTGCAGCATGCCGCGGATATTGAGATAGGCGATGGGCGTGAAGGCCAGCGACTGGATCAGCACCAGGCTATGGAAGCCGTAGACATTGGCGTTGCGGATGCCGAGCAGCTCGCGGGTGATGAGGCCGGAGCGGCCGAACAGGATGACCACGGCCAGCGCCATGACGAAGGGCGGCGAGATGATCGGCAGCAGCGCCACGCCATGCACGAAGGTCTTGCCGGGCATGGTGGTGCGGGTCGCCGTGAAGGCGAGCAGGAAGCCGGCGGCGGTGGCGATGATCGCCGAGGTGGCGCCGAGCATCAGCGTGTTGGCGAAGGAGGTCCAGACGAAGGACTGGGACAGCGTGTCGACGAGCACGCCGAGATCGAACCCGCGGTCGGTGACGACGGCCTGCTTCATGACGACGAAGATCGGCAGCGCGGCGAAGACCAGCACGGAGAGCGTGACGAGGGCGAAGATGCCGAACAGCCACGGATCGACGACGATCTTGCGCAGGAATGCCGGCGACGTCCCGGCCCTTGCGGACGGGGCCGCTTGCGAAACGAGGGTCATTGGGGGCTCCTTGGGCAATTCCAGCAACGGCCTTCCGCTCGGAATCGCATGAGACAAAGGGGCGGAGCATTCCCGAGCCGGAGAAAGCCGGGAATGCTCCTGCCTGCTGTTGGGACCTTCCGCCTTACTTGGCGTCGGCCTTGTGGCGCACGTCGTTCTCGTAGCGCTCCAGCAGGCGTGCGCGGTTCTCGCCGGCCCAGGTGAAGTCGTAGTCGATCATCTTCACGTTGGAGAGGTCGATCTTGGCTTCGGGGTTCTTGTAGCCCGGCACGATCGGGCCGCGGAAAGTGGCGCCCATGGCGGCCTGGCCCTTTTCGGTCAGGATCCAGTCGAGGAAGGCGGCAGCGCCTTTGGCCTGTTCTTCCGGCGCATTGGCGATGGCGGCGGCGGCGTTCACCTCGAAGCCGGTGCCTTCCTCCGGGAACGAGTAGCCGACCGGATAGCCCTGCGCGAGCGCCGCTTCGATGTCCTGCGTATAGGCCATGGCGAGCGCGATCTCGTTGTTGGCGACCATGCGCGAGGGGGCGACGCCCGAACGGGTATATTGCACCACGTTCTTGTCAATCTCCTTCATCAGCTCGAAAGCCGGCTCCTCGCCGTCGAGCTGGACCATGGAGGCGAGCGCGACATAGGCCGTGCCCGAGGACGCCGGGTGGGCGAGGGCGACGCTGTCCTTGAAGACCGGGTCTGCGAAGGACTTCCAGCTCGTCGGCGGCTTGGCGCCGATCTCGTCGAGAACCTGCTGGCTGTAGGCGAAGACGATGGGCGACAGCGAGATCGGCGTCCAGCGGCCTTCCTTGTCTGTGTAGCGCGGGTCGACCTTGTCGATGCCGGCGGCCTTGTGCGGGGCGAGCAGGTCTTCGGACGCGGCCTGGATGAAGTTGTCGGCAGCGCCCGCGAGCCAGAGGCCCGCCTGCGGATTAGCCTTTTCCGCCCGGATGCGGGCGAGAATCTCGCCGGCGCCGATGCGCACGAACTGCGCCTCGATGCCGGTATCGTCCTTGAAGGCCTTCAGGACGGCGCCGCAATCGTCTTCCGACATCGGGCAATAGACGGTCATTCCCGCTGCCGCGGCGCCACCGGCCGTGAAGACATGCGAGCACAGGACTGCGAGCGCTGAAGCCAGCGCGAAACGGCGTTTCATTTTCGATTTCCTCCAGATGTGCGCCACGGCCCCTACAAAAGCCATGGGGGCTTTCAGGTCTCACTCGCCGTGCGTGATCCTGGGTATAGTGAAGAAATCTACATTTGTCAAAAGAAATGTAGATAAGCTACATTCCTTTTTCATTCTGTAACCCGGCCCGGAGATCCACGGCTTGTCATTCACCGGCGACGACGAGCCCCGGCACGGCGGCGGCGAGGGCCTCGAAGCCGGGCTTCTGGCGGGCCTTCGCGTCCGTGATGAGATGGGCCATCTCGCCCGTCTCGCAGAACACCGAGCGGCTGACGACGCCCACCTTGGAATGGTCGGCGAGGATGATCGTCCGGCCGGAATTGCGCACCATGGCGCGGGCAATCTCGGCGCCGTGCAGGAAGTAGTTCATCGCGCCCATCGTGGCGTCGACACCCCAGGGGGCGAGCAGGGCGACATCGGCGCGGTAACGCTGGATGTCGTTGATCGTCGCCTCGCCATAGGTCTCCATCGGGTCCTGCTTCACGTTGCCGGCAAGCAGGATGACGCGGGTGCCGCGCGAAAGGTCGCCGGGCCGCTCCGTGAGCTGGCTGGCGACGTCGACCGAGTTGGTGAGGATGGTGAGATTGGTGAGCCCCGTGGGGCCGGCCAGCGCCTCGGCCATGGTGGAGGTGGTCGCGCCCGCATCCATGAAGATCGTCTGGCCGCTTTCGAGATAGCCGAGCGCCGTGGCGCAGATCGCGCGCTTCTCCTGCCGGCGCAGGGTGATGCGCACGCCGAAGGTCGTGTCCTCGCGCGCCACCATGGGAACCGCCCCGCCGCGCACGCGCTTCAGTTCGCCCGCGACCTCCATGTCCATGAGGTCGCGGCGGATCGTTTCGCGCGAGACGCCGAAATCCTCGACGATGCGGTCGATCGACACCTGGCCGTAGGCGGCGAGCAGCGAACGGATTTTCTGTTGACGCTCTTCCTGCCACATGCCGGAGCTCTCCCTTGCTGCACATATTGATAGGCGATGCCCATCTTTGCCACAAGCGCCATATCGCTTGCCGCATAAAAACTCACTTTGCCAACTAAAACACATATTGCCACATTGGCGATTTGAATGTAGGAAGATCGCAGAGGCCGAAATGGCCCGCCCCATATCCATCAATCGGTCGGAACCTCATGGCCCGGCACGTCGACCCGCGCCCAGGCGGGAACGATGGCGGCTGTCCGACAACCGGGAAAGTGTCGAAAGAGAATGACCAGCGCCGCCCTCATCGAAGAACAGCATGTGGCCTTCGCCGTGGAGCTGGCCGACGTCGCCCGCACTGTTCTGAGGGAAAACGGCATGGCGCGCGTCGACGTCTCGGTGAAGGCGGACCGCAGCCTCGTCACCGCCATGGACATCCTCATCGAGGACCGCCTTCGCGAGATGATCTCCGCCCGCTACCCCGCCCACGGCATCATCGGCGAGGAGCGCGACTGGGTGCGTCCCGGCAGCGATTACGTGTGGGTGCTCGATCCCATCGACGGCACGACCGCCTTCATCGCGGGCCTTCCCTATTACGGTACGCTGATCGCGCTTGCCGTCGGGGGCGTGCCGCGGCTCGGCATCATCGACATTCCCGCCATCGATTCCCGCTGGGTCGGTGCCGAGGGCCGGCAGACGACGCGCAACGGCAGTCCCATCCGCGTGCGGTCCTGCCCGGAGATCGGTCGGGCGATCATGACCAACAGCAACCAGGATTATTTCGCCCCCGCCGAGCGCCCCGCGCTCGACCGGCTGCGCGCGGTGACCGGCGCGCGCGCCTATGGCGGGGCGAGCCTCAATTACGGCCTTCTGGCCGACGGGCGCACGGATCTTGCCATCGATGGCGGCCAGAAGGTCTTCGACTTCGCGCCCTTCCGGCCGATCGTGGAGGGCGCGGGCGGCATCGTCACCGACTGGGCGGGCGCTCCGCTGACGCTCGAAAGCTCCGGCCAGCTGCTCGGGGCAGGGGACGCCGGGGTGCACCGCCAGGCGCTCGAACTCATCACGGACCTGAAGGCGGCTCCGGCCGCCGTTTCCGGCGCATAGGCTCAAAGACCAAAGAGGGGAAACCATGGGCATAGCGATTTCAAATCTCTCGGTGAAATACGGCGCGGAGACCGTCATTTCCGGCCTTTCCCTCGATATTCCCGAGGGCTGCTTCTTCACGCTGCTGGGCCCGTCCGGCTGCGGCAAGACCACGCTGCTGCGCACCATTGCCGGTTTCGCGCCGGCAAGCGGCGGCCAGATCCGCTTCGGTGGCCGCGACGTCACCGAGCTGCCGCCGCACAAGCGCGCCATCGGCATGGTGTTCCAGGATTACGCCCTCTTCCCCGACAAGATGGTCGCCGACAATGTCGCCTACGGTCTTCGCGCCCGCGGCGAAAAGGGCCCCGGCGTCGAGCAGAAGGTGAAGGCTGCGCTGGAGCGCGTCGGTCTCGGCCATGTTCTGTCGCGCCATCCGGCCGCCCTTTCCGGCGGCCAGCGCCAGCGCGTGGCGCTGGCCCGCGCCCTCGTCATCAAGCCGGCCGTGCTGCTGATGGACGAGCCGCTCTCTAACCTCGATGCCAAGCTGCGCGTGCAGATCCGCGAGACGATCATCGAGCTGCAGCGCGAGGCCAACATCACCACGGTCTTCGTGACGCACGACCAGGAGGAAGCCCTGTCCATGTCCGATCTCATCGGCGTGATGAACAAGGGCAAGGTCGAGCAGCTCGGCTCCCCGCAGCAGATCTATGCGACGCCGCGCACCGGCTATGTCGCCGATTTCGTCGGCGCGGCCAACCGCACCGAAGTCCCGGTCCATCCCGCCGCGTCCGGCCTTGTCGAGGTCGAAGTCGCCGGCACCCGCCTCGTGGCGACCGACGCGCTGGAAGGGCCTGCGGACAAGGGCCTTCTCGTCCTGCGGCCGGAAGACCTCGCGATTTCCGCAGCGCCCGTCGCCGGCCGGCAGTCGCTGCCCGCGACCGTCCGCGGCCGGCAATATCTCGGATCGCGCACCAGCTACAGCGTCGAATGCGCCGGCGGCCTCGTGCTCAATGCCGAGATGCACGGCGCGGGGCACGATGCCTTCCAGCCGGGCGCGGCCATCCACCTGGGCTTCGATCCCGCAGCCGCACGGGTGATCCGCGCATGAACCACTCGGCTTTCCGCACCCCCTGGCCCTGGCTTTCGGCCCTCGCGCTCGCCCTTCTCGGCGTCTTCGTGCTCTATCCGCTCCTCTATATCTTCACCGCGAGCTTCCTCGGCGAGGGGCGCTCGGGCTGGCTGCAGCTTCTGGAGGACCGGCAGAGCCTTTCGGCCATCGGCAACACGCTGCTGCTCGCCACCATCGTCACGCTGTTCTCGACGCTGATCGGCGTGCCGCTCGCCTATGTCTCGGCGCGCTATCGCTTCCGCGGCAAGCTGTTCATCACGCTGCTGCCGCTCATCACGCTCGTCATCCCGGAAGTGGTGACGGCGCAGACCTGGCTGATGATCCTCGGTAACAACGGCGTCATCACGCGGTTCCTGAAGGGCTACGGCATCTTCATCCCGAGCTTCTACGGCTGGTTCGGCCTCATCACCTCGATGAGCTTCATCTACTACACCTATGTCTATATCGGCACGGTGGCGGCCATCGGGAAGTTCGACTCGCAGCTGGAGGAGGCCGCCCAGAGCCTCGGCACCGCACCGGCCCGCTCGCGCATCCATGTCATGCTACCGGTCATCCGGCCGGCGATCCTCGCCTCCGCGCTGCTCGTCTTCACCATGGTCATCGGCAATTTCGCCATCTCCACCATCCTGGGGCACAACGTGCGGCTGCTGTCGGTGGCGATCTACCAGGCGGCCGTGGCGGAGGGCGCAAGCAACCTCACCATGCAGAGCACGCTCGCCAGCATCTCCGTGCTGATCGTCATGGCCGTGCTGTTCCTCAACCGCCGCGTCATCGCGAGGGGCCGCTACGAGATCGTCCAGGGGAGAGGGGCCAGGCCGCAGCCGCTGAGGGGGGCGCAGGGCGTCCTCGTCAGCGGCGCGGCGGGCATCGTCGTCGCGATCTCGCTGCTGCCGCTCGTGACCATCGCGGTCGGCGCCTTCACGGTCTCGCGCGGGCCGGTCATGCGTTGGGGCGAATGGACGCTCGACAACATGGCGCGCGTCTTCATCACGGCGCCCGGCCCGCTGGTCAACTCGATCCTCTATGCCGGCATCGCGACCGTCATCTCCGTCGCCTTCTCGACGCTGGTCAGCTATCTCGTCGTCAAGAAGCCGAACCTGATGACGCCGCTGATCGACTATGTCTCGGCCATTCCGCTGGCGCTGTCGGGCACGGTACTCGGCGTCGGCCTGCTCGCCTCGTTCAACGGCGGCTTCCTGGCACTGACGGGCACGTCGACGATTATCGTGCTTGCCTATGTCATCCGCCGCATGCCCTTCGGCATGCGCAACGGCCAGGCGATCCTGCACAATATCCCCAACTCCATCGAGGAGGCATCGATCAGCCTCGGCTCGCCGCCGTTCCGCACCTTCCTGCGTGTCGTGCTGCCGATGATGCTGCCGGCCGTCGCCTCGGCCGCGATCCTGACCTGGACGACGACGGTCTCGGAGCTTTCCGCCTCGCTGCTCGTCTACTCCGGCGGCCGCGAGACCCTGCCGATCCAGATCTTCCGGCTCATCGATTCCGGCCTCATGGCCTATGCCTCGGCCTATGGCCTGGTGCTCGTCGCCGTGATCCTCGTGCCGGTCGTCGTCGCCACCACCCTGTTCAAGGTCGACCTGTTCGCCTCGAAATGAAGTCCAGAAGCAAAAGAAAGAGAGGAACTGCCATGAAGAAACTTGCCGCAACCACGCTCCTGCTCGCCGGCTTTGCCGCGGGCACCGAAGCGGCCGACCCGGTGATCTACACCACCAATCCGGTGCCGGCCGTCGAAGCCGCGCAGGCCGTCATCAAGGACAAGGCCGGCCTGACGACGGGCATCATCACCGGCGGCAGCGGTGTGCTGCTGCGCCGCATCGAGGCGGAAAAGGCCGCCCCGCAGGGCGATGTCTTCTGGTCGTCCTCGGCCAACACGATGGGCGCCTTCAAGGACGTGCTGGAGCCCTATTCCTCGCCGGAGCTTTCCGCCGTTCCCGCGGACCTGCGCGTTGCCGACGACTATTTCCAGCCGGCGAACCTTCATGTCGTGACCGTGATGGTCAATACCGACCAGCTCGACGGCGCGCCCGCGCCCGCCGACTGGAAGGACCTCGCCGATCCCGCATGGAAGGGCCGTATCATCCTGCCCGATCCGGCAAACAGCTCGACAGGCTACACGATCGTCTGGGGCCTTTCCAAGCTCCTCGACGCGGAAACCTACAAGGCGCTCGTCGCGAATCTCGTCGTCTCCTCGTCGTCCTCGGCCGTGCCGAAGGGCGTGGCGATGGGCGAATATGCCGCCGGCATCACCTTCGAGACGAACAGCTACAGCTATGTGGATGGCGGCCAGACGGAGATCAGCATCGTCTATCCGTCGTCCGGCACCTTCACGACCCCGGAATATTCCGCTCTCGTCAAGGGCGCGCCGGCCGGCGACGACGCCAGGAAGGCCATCGACGCGCTGCTGTCCAAGGACTCGCAGATCGAGCTGCTGAAGGTCGCCTTCCGCCGCCCGAGCCGCACCGACATCAAGGTCTCCGACTACGTCAAGCTGCCGGAGCTTTCCTCGATCAAGGTCTTCAAGATCGATGAGGACGAGGCGGCGAAGAGCCGCGACGCCTTCCTCGCCGAATGGGCGGCCCTGCCGAAAGCCGGTTCGAGCGAATAACGGCCTCCGCGCAAGCAAGCCGGCGGAGGTCCGCACTTCAAGGCGCCGGCTTTCCTGCGATCCGGGGCGGCGTGACGGCAATTCTCCTGCCGCACGCCGCTTCGGTCTGTCGAACGCTACGCCGGCGGCGCGGCAAGCTTGCGGGCGATGTCGAAGAAGGCGTTCACCAGCTTGCCGTTGGCGCGCTCGCGCAGGCAGATGAGCGCTTCGTCCATCCGCATCTCGGGCGCGTCGATCTCGATCGGGATGAGGCGGTTGTCCTGCCCGAATTCCGCCGAGGAGACGAAGCCGACGCCGCCGCCGGCGGCAACGATCTCCCGCACGGCCTCGCGCCCTTCCGCCTCGATGAGCGGGACGAGCGGCACGCCGCATTGCGCCGCCATCATCTCCAGCTTCTGGCGGGTCTTCGAGCCCCGCTCGCGCATGACGAGGGGATGCTTTGCAAGCTCGGAGAACGAGAGCCGCCTTGCGTCGCCCAGCGGATAGTCGCGGCTGGTGAAGGCGATGATCGGCGTCGAGTTCAGCTTCAGGATATCGAAATCGCTGGATTGCGGCACCTCGCCGAGCACGCCGATATCGGCCTCGTAGGCATGCAGGCTGGTGATCACCGTTTCCGTATTGCCGGCGTCTATCGAGACCTGCACGGAAGGATAGGCGCGGCGGAAGGCGGCGAGGATGTGCAGGAGGTGATGGGCGGCGTCGGCGACGATGCGCAGCTTTCCAGCGCGCAGGGCCCGCGATTCCGACAGGAGGTCGAGCGCCTGCTGCTCGACGTCGAACATGCGGCGGGTGACCTCGAGAAGATGATGGCCCGCCTGGGTCAGCGTCACCTGCTTCTTGTTGCGGTTGAAGAGCAGGACGTCGTATTCCTCCTCCAGCTTGCGCACCTGGTCCGACACCGCGGGCTGGGTGAGGAACAGCGCCTCGGCGGCGCGCGAAAAGCCGCCATGGATCGCCACATTGTGAAAGGCGCGCAGCTGCACATAGCGCATGAGAACCGGCTTTCGATAAATTGAAGCTATGCGTTCATTAAGACGAACGATTTTGCTTATGTAAAGTGGCGGAGTCCATTTGAACCGTCCAGGCTGCCCTCATAATCATAAATCCAATCGATAGATTGATACAAAAGAACGATTTTACATATATATCTTTCCGTCCCATTGTCGTCCCCGGATATGCCAAACGTGAGGACGGACCATGCCAACCACCGCTTCCGACAGGGCCAGCGCCCCCCTTGAGACGCCGCGACTCGGCGAGCCCTATCTTCTGACGCCCGGCCCGCTGACGACGGCCTATTCGGTCAAGGAGGCCATGCTCAGGGACTGGGGTTCCTGGGACGGCGACTTCCGCGCCATGACGGCGGAGCTGCGCCGCGAGCTGCTCGCTATCGCCGGCGACACGACGCAAGGCGTTCTCTGGGGCTTAAAGAACGGGGAAGGTCAGGGATTCCAGCCGAAGGCGATTATGCTGATGAT
>Ga0153917_1000429_pt1 | contig 28431 bp, 21 predicted proteins | sample TSFL001MetaG_FD_104695 | JGI IMG/M metagenome (GOLD analysis project Ga0153917, IMG submission 104695) | Attine ant fungus gardens microbial communities from Florida, USA - TSFL001 MetaG | ecosystem: Host-associated > Fungi > Mycelium > Unclassified | place: USA: Florida, Paynes Creek Historic... | reverse complement strand
CTTCGCCCGGCTTCTCTTGATACGGCTCCACCCCAGCGATGGCGAGAATACTCAGGGACGATGTTTTACGGTTTTGCCCTTCTTGCATGTTGCTTCTCCTTAACACGCACTATCGATCCCCGTAGAGGGGGAAAAATCAGGCCGCTATAAATAGCAGATGCTTTTCACGATGGCAATTAACTATACGTAACACTTGACAAGCCTGTGATTAAAAGCGTATCTGCGCACACGACCAGAATACTTAATAGTCAATTACCTGGCCCGTTAAAACGTAACGGGAAGGGTCGATCTCAGAGTGATATTATCGGCAGATAGTTCCGCTTTATAAGCAAAAACCTCTACCCCCTGCTTTTGTGCCTCATCCAACAATTGTGCGTATTTAGGGTCAATATGGCGAGCGGGTGAAAAACGTTCAATTGCTGAATGCAAAACTGCAAACAGCAGGACGGCACGTTTGCCCGACGCCACGACGCTAATTAACTCCCGGAGATGCTTTTGCCCGCGCAGGGTTACCGCATCCGGAAAGTAGCCGTTTTCCCTATCAGCTAACGTCACTGATTTCACTTCAATATAGCACTCAGGGCGATCCTCTGCCTGGAGCATAAAGTCAATTCGGCTGCCCTCAGCGCCATACTTCACCTCGCTTTTCAGGCTGCTGTAGCCGCGCAGTTCCGTGATGGCATCAAGCTCAATGGCCTCTTTAACCAACTGGTTTGCGCGCAACGTATTGACACAAATAAAAGCGCCGGTGGCGGTTTGTGTCACCTCCCAGGTATGGGGGTATTTACGTTTGGCGTTAAGGGAGGTGGAGTACCAGACCGTATCCCCCGGCGTGGCACAGCCGGTCATCGCCCCGGTATTGGGGCAGTGTAGGGTCAGGGTTTCACCTTCAGGGGTGATGACATCGGCGAGGAAGCGTTTGTAACGCTGGATCAGAACGGCGGGTTGTAATGCCGGGATAAACTGCATGCAGAGTCCTTGTTATTCGTTTAGCGTCCAGCGCTGGAGCGGGATATAGCGCGTGCGCCCGCGTTCAAAACGGCTCTCGTAAAGTACAAATTCCGTCACCGGAAAGGACCACGAAAAGCCGGGGGGCGGCAGGGCGACGGCCTGGCCCGCATCCCGCAGCAGGGTAATATGCGGATGAAAGGGCTGCGGGCTTTGATAACAGCCGCTGCGCGCGGCCTGCGCCCGCAGCATACTGGCCAGCTGTAACAGTCCGCGAGGCGGCTGGCGGGTACCCAGCCAGACCACCCGGGAGCGCAGCCACTGTCCGGCATCGTCCAGCGTCAGGGTAAAGCTCGGCTGGCGGATGCGCCCGGCCAGCGCCGCCAGCGCCTGCTGCTTCTCGGGGCTGATATCCCCCAGAAACGCCAGCGTCAGATGCAGATTTGCAGCCGCCACCGGACGTCCCGCCTCGGGAGCGAAGTGGTCCGCCCGCCAGCGCACAATCTTCCGCTGCAGCGGGGCGGGCAGTTCAACGGCGAAAAAGAGCCTTTTTGTTTCGGACATACGGGGCGCTCGGTAATGATTTGAGGCGATGCTACAATGTACGCCGTCTAAAGTTAACCCTCTGGAGCCATTCGTGTCCTCGTTGCCGGTCGCCGCTGTCCTTCCTGAACTCCTCACCGCCTTACAACATGCGCCCCAGGTACTGCTCAGTGCCCCCACCGGCGCAGGTAAGTCGACGTGGCTGCCGCTGCAGATCCTGCAGCAGGGGGCGGTTACGGGCAAAATTCTGCTGCTTGAGCCAAGGCGGCTCGCGGCGCGCAACGTGGCGCAGCGCCTTGCGGAGCTACTGGGCGAGAAGCCGGGCGAGACCGTAGGCTACCGGATGCGGGCCGAAACCTGCGTCGGCCCTGATACCCGACTCGAGGTGGTCACCGAGGGGATCCTCACCCGCATGCTGCAGCAGGATCCGGAACTGGCAGGCGTTGGGCTGGTGATCCTCGATGAGTTTCACGAGCGCAGCCTGCAGGCAGATCTGGCCCTGGCGCTGCTACTGGATGTGCAGCAGGGGCTGCGGGACGATCTTAGGCTGCTGATTATGTCCGCCACCCTTGATAACGATCGACTGCAAAAACTGCTGCCGGACGCGCCGGCGATCGCCTCCGAGGGGCGCTCCTTCCCGGTGGAGAGGCGCTACCAGTCGCTGTCGCCCCAGCTGCGCTTCGAAGAGGCCGTCGCGGTGGCGACTGCGGAACTGCTGCGCCAGGAGAGCGGCTCGCTGCTGCTCTTTTTGCCGGGCACCCGGGAGATCCAGCGGGTGCAGGAGCAGCTGGCAGGGCGCGTGGGCAGCGATGTGCTGCTCTGCCCGCTGTATGGCGCCTTAACCCTTGCCGAGCAGCGTAAAGCGATTCTGCCGCCGCCCGCCGGGCAGCGCAAAGTGGTGCTGGCGACCAATATCGCCGAAACCAGCCTGACCATTGAAGGGATCCGGCTGGTGGTGGATACCGCCCAGGAGCGCGTCGCCCAGTTCGATCCGCGCAATGGCCTTACCCGCTTAATCACCCAGCGCGTTAGCCAGGCCTCGATGACCCAGCGTGCCGGGCGTGCAGGGCGTCTTGAGCCCGGCATCTGCCTGCATCTGCTCCCCTTTGAACAGGCGGAGCGCGCCGCGGCGCAGGGCACGCCGGAAATCATGCAAAGCGACCTCTGCGGCCTGCTGCTCGAACTCTTACAGTGGGGCTGTCAGGATCCCGCCCAGCTCTGCTGGCTGGACAGCCCGCCCGCCGTGAACCTCGCTGCCGCCCGCGCGCTGCTAACCCGCCTTGGAGCACTGGAGGGGGGCCGGCTGACTGCCCACGGACAGAAGATGGCGGCCCTGGGCAACGATCCGCGCCTGGCCGCGATGCTGGCCGCCGCAAAAGGCGATGACGAAATTGCCACGGCGGCGAAACTGGCGGCTATCCTTGAGGAGCCCCCGCGCGGGGCAGCCAGCGATCTGGCGGTTGCGTTCTCGCGCAACCTGCCGGGCTGGCAGCAGCGGGCGCGTACGCTCTGCAGGCGGCTGAACAGCCACAGGGGCGCGCCGGATGCGGATCGTATTCCGGCGCTGTTAGCTCACGCGTTTCCGGATCGTCTGGCGCGGCGTCGCGGGCTGGACGGGCGCTACCAGCTGGCGAACGGCATGGGGGCGATGCTGGATCGGGAAGATGGCCTTACCCGCCACGAATGGCTGTTTGCACCGCTGCTGTTGCAGGGCAATCAGTCACCGGATGCGCGGATCCTGCTGGCCATCGCCGTGGACATAGAGGCTCTGGTAAGCGCCTGTCCGCAGCTGGTGGAACAGTCGGATACCGTGGAGTGGGACGAGGCCCAGGGCACCCTGAAGGCGCTGCGCCGGGCGCAGATTGGCCGCCTGACTCTGAGCATCAAACCGCTGGCGAAGCCCTCGGAAGAGGAGCTGCACCGGGCAATGCTGAACGGGATCCGCGATAAAGGCCTGGGTGTGCTTAACTGGAGCCCGGAGGCCGAACAGTATCGCATTCGGCTTGGGTGCGCCGCCCGCTGGCTGCCGGAGTATGAGTGGCCTGCGGTGGATGAGGCCTCGCTGCTGGCAAACCTCGAAAGCTGGTTACTGCCGCAAATGGGTGGCGTACACTCCCTGCGCGCGCTGAAGGCGCTAGATGTGAAGGCGGCGTTACAAAATTTAACCGACTGGACAACACGCCAACGGCTGGAGACTTTGCTGCCGGAGCATTACACTGTGCCCACCGGAAGCCGGATAGCCATTCGTTATCATGAGGATAATCCGCCCGCGCTGGCGGTAAGAATGCAGGAGATGTTCGGTGAGGCCACGAATCCGGCGATTGCCCAGGGGCGCGTGCCGCTGGTGCTGGAGCTGCTTTCACCGGCCCAGCGTCCGCTGCAGATCACGCGCGATTTGAGCGCCTTCTGGGCAGGAAGCTACCGCGAGGTGCAAAAGGAGATGAAAGGGCGTTATCCCAAACATGTCTGGCCGGACGATCCGGCAAACACGGCACCGACGCGGCGGACCAAGAAATATTCGTGAACCGGGCGGCTGATGCCCGCACCCCAGCCCTCTTCCACGGGAGAGGGAGAAAACGCGAAAGACGTTTATGACATAAACGTCCTGCTATTTATTTTGAGAGATTTCTTCTTTCTCCTTTCGGAGCAAGAACTGAGAATCAGGCCGTTGCGCCTGAAAGTTGCGGAGAAAAAGCATGGCGGGGAATGACCGCGAGCCGATTGGACGTAAAGGGAAACCTTCGCGTCCGGCGAAAGAGAAAGTAAGCCGTCGCCGCCTCAGAAATGAGGATCGCGACGATGAGTATGAAGACGATTATGAGGATGAAGAACCGATGCCGCGCAAAGGAAAAGGCAAAGGGCGTAAGCCTCGTGGGAAACGCGGCTGGTTCTGGCTATTGCTGAAGCTGTTTATTGTTTTTGTGGTACTGCTGGCGATTTACGGCGTCTATCTGGACCAGAAGATCCGCAGCCGTATCGATGGTAAGGTCTGGCAGCTGCCGGCGGCCGTCTATGGCCGGATGGTGAATCTTGAGCCGGATATGTCCATCAGCAAGAACGAGATGGTCAAGCTGCTGGAGGCGACCCAGTATCGTCAGGTCACTAAGATGACCCGCCCGGGCGAGTTTACCGTCCAGGCGAAAAGCATCGAAATGATCCGCCGTCCGTTCGACTTCCCGGACAGCAAAGAGGGGCAGGTGCGTGCGCGTCTGACCTTTGACGGCGATCGGCTGGAAACCATCGAGAACATGGAGAACGACCGTCAGTTCGGCTTCTTCCGTCTCGATCCGCGTCTGATCACCATGCTCTCGTCGCCAAACGGCGAGCAGCGCCTGTTTGTGGCGCGTAACGGCTTCCCGGATCTGCTGGTCGATACCCTGCTGGCCACCGAAGACCGCCACTTCTACGAGCACGACGGCGTAAGTCTTTACTCCATCGGCCGTGCGGTGCTGGCTAACCTCACCGCCGGTCGTACGGTGCAGGGGGCGAGTACCCTGACCCAGCAGCTGGTGAAGAACCTGTTCCTCTCCAGCGAGCGCTCCTACTGGCGTAAGGCCAACGAAGCGTATATGGCGGTGCTGATGGATGCCCGCTACAGCAAAGACCGCATTCTTGAGCTCTACATGAACGAGGTCTACCTCGGTCAGAGCGGCGACAACGAAATCCGCGGCTTCCCGCTGGCGAGCCTGTACTACTTTGGCCGCCCGGTGGAAGAGCTGAGCCTCGACCAGCAGGCGCTGCTGGTGGGCATGGTGAAAGGGGCCTCGATCTATAACCCGTGGCGTAACCCGAAACTGGCGCTGGAGCGTCGTAACCTGGTTCTGCGTCTGCTGCAACAACAGCAGGTGATCGACCAGGAGCTGTACGAGATGCTGAGCGCGCGTCCGCTGGGCGTGCAGCCGCGCGGCGGCGTCATCTCTCCGCAGCCTGCTTTTATGCAGATGGTGCGTCAGGAGTTGCAGGCCAAGCTCGGTGACAAAGTGAAGGATCTCTCCGGCGTGAAGATCTTCACCACCTTTGACTCGGTGGCGCAGGACGCGGCAGAAAAAGCGGCGGTTGAGGGGATTCCGGTTCTGAAGAAGCAGCGCAAGCTGGGCGATCTCGAAACCGCGATGGTAGTAGTTGACCGCTTCAGCGGTGAAGTGCGGGCGATGGTCGGCGGGGCGGAGCCGCAGTTTGCGGGCTACAACCGTGCCATGCAGGCGCGCCGCTCTATCGGCTCGCTGGCAAAACCGGCGACCTATCTTACCGCCCTGAGCCAGCCGAATCAGTACCGACTGAACACCTGGATTGCCGATGCGCCTATCTCCCTGCGCCAGCCTAACGGCCAGGTGTGGTCCCCGCAGAACGACGATCGTCAGTTCAGCGGTCAGGTGATGCTGGTGGACGCGCTGACCCGCTCGATGAACGTGCCGACGGTAAACCTGGGGATGGCGCTCGGCCTGCCGGCCATTGTTGATACCTGGCAGAAACTGGGCGTGCCGAAGAACCAGCTGCATCCGGTTCCGGCGATGATCCTCGGTGCCCTCAACCTGACGCCGATTGAAGTGGCGCAGGCGTTCCAGACCATCGCCAGCGGCGGTAACCGCGCGACGCTTTCGGCGCTGCGCTCGGTGATCGCCGAAGACGGTAAGGTGCTGTATCAGAGCTTCCCGCAGGCGGAGCGTGCGGTTCCGGCCCAGGCGGCCTATATGACGCTCTGGACCATGCAGCAGGTTGTGCAGCGCGGGACCGGTCGTCAACTGGGTGCGAAGTATCCGGGCCTGCATCTGGCGGGTAAAACCGGTACCACCAACAATAACGTCGACACCTGGTTCGCCGGTATCGACGGGCGTGAAGTGGTGATCACCTGGGTTGGCCGCGATAACAACCAGCCGACTAAGCTGTACGGTGCCAGCGGTGCGATGTCTATCTACCAGCGTTATCTGGCTAACCAGTCGCCGGTGCCGTTAGTGATGACTCCGCCGGAAGACGTGGTTGATATGGGCGTTGATGAGAGCGGTAACTTCATCTGCGGCGGCGGGGTGCGTCGCGTTCCGGTCTGGACCAGTAACCCGGATTCCCTCTGCCAGCAGGCCGCGCCGGAGCCGACGGGCAATCCGTTTGACCAGTCTTCTCAGCCGCAGCAGCCGCAGCAGCCGCAGCAACAGCAACAGCAACAGCAGCAACAGCAGCAGCCTGAGAAAAAAGAGAGCGACGGCGTCGCGGGCTGGATCAAAGATATGTTCGGCGGTAACTAATCTGCCTGTTCCCCTCTCCTGCGGGAGAGGGGATTCTTTCACCTCTGACCAACATTTTTCTAACCCCGCTTTTCCCTCGTTTTAACCCCATGGTTTCTCTTGATTACTTCTTATCCCCTTAATATCCGTGGGGCCGCTATTTGCTTGCTATGCCGCCAGCGTTTCGCATAATATGCTGCGGTCATAATAATAATTCTCGTTTACGTTATCATTCACTCTTTCTCAGAGAGATACCAATGGCGCTTTCAAAAACTGCTCAGCCAATGCATTCTTCACTGCGTAAAATCGCAGTTGTTGTAGCCACAGCGGTTAGCGGCATGTCTGCTTACGCTCAGGCTGCTGAAACCCCGAAAAAAGAAGAAACCATCACCGTTACCGCCGCACCCGCTCCACAGGAGAGCGCATGGGGCCCGGCGGCGACTATCGCGGCCAAACGTACCGCGACAGCAACTAAAACAGATACTCCGATTGAAAAGACACCTCAGTCAGTCTCAGTGGTAACTAATGAAGAGATGCAGACGCATCAATTCCAATCAGTAAAAGAAGCTCTTGGGTACACGCCAGGTGTAGCAGTAAATAGCCGTGGCGCATCTAATACATACGACTTTGTTATCATTCGTGGCTTCTCTTCCGTAGGTCTGAACCAGAATAATTATCTGGATGGGCTTAAGTTGCAGGGCAACTTCTACAACGATGCCGTTATTGATCCTTACATGCTTGAGCGCGTAGAGCTTATGCGTGGTCCAACTTCTGTGCTTTACGGAAAAAGTAATCCGGGTGGCATTATTTCGATGGTCAGTAAGCGCCCTACCGATGAGCCGCTAAAAGAAGTCCAGTTCAAAATGGGCACGGATAATCTTTTCCAGACAGGTTTTGACTTTAGTGATTCTTTGGATGATAACGGCGAATATTCTTATCGTTTAACAGGCGTTGCGCGCTCTACTAACGAGCAGCAGACCAATTCCGAATCTCAACGTTATGCTATAGCGCCTTCTTTCTCATGGCGTCCTGATGATAAAACAACCTTTACTTTCCTCTCTTATTTCCAGAATGAGCCGGAAACAGGTTATTACGGCTGGTTGCCTAAAGAAGGCACCGTTGAGCCTCTGCCAAACGGTAAGCGTTTACCGACCGACTTTAATGAGGGCGCGTCAAATAATACGTATTCCCGTAACCAAAAGATGGTGGGCTATAGCTTAGAGCATGGCTTTAATGACACCTTCACCGTTCGTCAAAACCTACGATTCACTGAGATGAAAACTTCTCAGAAAAGTGTCTACGGTACGGGTATTGGCGCCGATGGCCATACGTTAAATCGTGGCACCGTGGTAGACGATGAACGCTTGCAAAACTTTAGTGTCGATACTCAGTTAGAAAGTAAATTTGCTACTGGCGAAATGGATCATACGCTGTTAACGGGTGTTGATTTCATGCGCATGCGTAACGATATTAATGCCACCTTTGGTAGCGCACCGGCGATTGATTTGTACGGCAATTACAAACCTGAATATTTTGCATTTGGCGGCACAGAGCCATACCAGATGAATGAAAGTAAACAGACGGGCATGTACATTCAGGATCAGGCGGAATGGGATAAATGGGTGTTCACGCTTGGTGGTCGTTATGACTGGTCCAAACAAGCCACTACAGTTCGTGCAAACTCCTCTACCCCTGCTGAGGGTTACGTTGAACGTAATGATCACCAGTTCACCTGGCGCGGCGGCGTAAACTACCTGTTCGATAATGGCATCACGCCTTACATTAGCTATAGCCAGTCATTTGAGCCTAGTGCCTTTGATCTTTGGAGCACCCCTCGAGCATCTTACGAACCATCTAAAGGTGAACAGTACGAAGCCGGTGTTAAATATGTTCCGAAAGACATGCCTGTTGTAGTTACTGGGGCGCTCTACCAGCTTACCAAGACAAATAACCTTACAGCCGATCCTAATAATCCTTTAGGGCAAGTGCCTGCAGGCGAAATTCGTGCGCGTGGCGTAGAGTTGGAAGCAAAAGCTGCACTGACGGCTAACGTAAATATTTCGGCATCTTATACCTATACGGATGCTGAATATACGAAGGATACAAACCTCAAAGGTAATACTCCAGAGCAAGTACCTGAGCATATGGCATCTTTGTGGGGTGACTATACCTTCCGCGAAGGGGCTCTGTCCGGCTTGACGCTTGGAACTGGTGGGCGCTTTATGGGCTCCAGCTACGGTGACCCTGCGAATAGCTTTAAGGTCGGCAGCGCTGCAGTTATGGATGCAGTCGTGAAATATGACCTGGGACGTTTCGGTATGGCGGGTTCCAGCATTGCGGTCAATGTAAATAACTTACTGGATCGTGAATATGTAGCAAGTTGCTTCCAGACCTACGGCTGCTTCTGGGGCGCTGAACGCCAGGTTGTCGCCACCGCGACATTCCGCTTCTAATCGTTAAATTTGGGCACGGTTCTTCGTGCCCTTTTACTAAGTTGGCTACGATGCAGGATAACAAAACGCAATCCGATACAACCTTTTCGCTCAACGCTACCTCCTTTCGTGTGCCCGGGCGCACGCTGCTGCATCCGCTCTCGCTGACCTTTCCCGCCGGCAAAGTGACAGGCCTGATTGGCCATAACGGCTCCGGCAAATCCACCTTACTGAAAATGCTGGGCCGCCATCAGCCGCCTTCAGAAGGGGATATCCTGCTGGATGGGCAGCCGCTGGAGAGCTGGAACAGCAAGGCCTTTGCCCGCAAGGTGGCCTATCTGCCGCAGCAGCTGCCGCAGGCCGAAGGGATGACGGTGCGTGAACTGGTGGCTATTGGACGTTATCCGTGGCACGGGGCGCTGGGGCGTTTTGGCGTGGCCGACCGTGAAAAAGTAGAAGAGGCGATCGCCCTGGTGGGGTTAAAGCCGCTGGCGCACCGTCTGGTGGACAGCCTCTCCGGCGGGGAGCGCCAGCGGGCGTGGATCGCGATGCTGGTGGCGCAGGACAGCCGCTGCCTGCTGCTGGATGAGCCCACCTCCGCGCTGGACATTGCCCATCAGGTGGACGTGCTGGCGCTGGTGCATCGCTTAAGCCAGCAGCGGGGGCTAACCGTTATTGCCGTGCTGCACGATATCAATATGGCCGCGCGCTACTGCGATTATCTGGTGGCGCTGCGCGGTGGGGAGATGATTGCACAGGGCACGCCGTCCGAACTGATGTGCAGTGAAACCCTGGAAACCATTTACGGCATTCCAATGGGCATTCTGCCGCACCCTGCCGGGGCGGCACCGGTGAGCTTTGTTTACTGATGTCTGACATTATGATTAGCCGCCGTCGGCTGTTAACGGCCATGGCCCTGTCGCCGCTGCTGTGGAAAATGGGCACCGCCCATGCCGCCGCCGCCAACATCGATCCCCACCGTATTGTCGCCCTTGAGTGGCTGCCGGTTGAGCTGTTGCTCGCGCTCGGCATCACCCCTTACGGCGTGGCCGATATTCCCAACTATCGGCTGTGGGTGAACGAGCCCGGCCTGCCCGATTCGGTTATCGACATCGGCCTGCGTACTGAACCTAATCTTGAACTGCTGACCCAGATGAAGCCTTCGTATCTGGTCTGGTCGGCAGGCTATGGCCCGTCGGAAGAGAAGCTGGCGCGCATTGCGCCCGGCCGCGGGTTCTCCTTTAGCGACGGCAAAGCCCCGCTCGCGCAGGCGCGTCATTCCCTCAACGAGATGGCGCAGCTGCTGAACATGGAGGCCGCTGCCCGTCAGCACCTCGACCATTTCGACAGCGTTATCGACAGCTACAAGCCCCGTTTTGCCGGGCGCGGCGAGCGGCCGCTGCTGATGGTAACCCTGCTGGATGCCCGCCACGTGCTGGTGTTCGGCAAAAACTGCCTCTTCCAGGAGGTGCTGGACCGCTATGGCATTAAAAACGCCTGGGAGGGGGAGATGACCTTCTGGGGCAGCACCGCCATCGGTATCGACAGGCTGGCGGCGTTTCGCGACGTGGACGTGCTCTGTTTTGACCACGGCAACGAGCGCGATATGCAGGCACTAATGAAAACCCCGCTCTGGCAATCGATGCCTTTTGTCCGTCAGGGGAGCTTTATGCGCGCGCCGGCGGTCTGGTTTTACGGCGCGACCCTCTCCGCCATGCACTTTGCCCGGGTGCTGGATAACGCCATGGGAGGCAAGGCATGAAATCACGGATAAGCCTGCTACCGGCGCTGCTGCTGGCCGCGCTCTTTGTGTTCGCGCTCGGCCTGACCTGGAACAATTTAAATATCGCGCTGCCCCGCGCCCGCTGGGGCAGCGCGCTAACCGCGCCGGATATCGACGATATCCGGGAGATGATTTTCCACTACAGCCTGCTGCCGCGGCTGGTGATTTCACTGCTGGTGGGGGCAGGGCTGGGGCTGGTGGGCGTGCTCTTTCAGCAGGTGCTGCGTAATCCGCTGGCGGAGCCGACCACGCTCGGCGTGGCTACCGGGGCGCAGCTCGGGATCACGGTCGCGACCCTCTGGGCGCTGCCCGGGAGCCTGACCCCGCAGTTTGCCGCCCTGGCCGGCGCCTGTATTGTTGGCGCGATCGTCTTTGGCGTCGCCTGGGGCAAGCGCCTCTCGCCGGTGACGCTGATCCTCGCCGGGCTGGTGGTCAGCCTCTACTGCGGGGCCATCAACCAGCTGCTGGTGCTCTTCCACCATGACGAACTGCAAAGCATGTTCCTCTGGAGCACCGGCACGCTCACCCAGACCGACTGGAGCATCGTGCAGAGCCTGTGGCCGCAGCTGCTCGGCGGGGTGCTCTTAACGCTGTTGCTACTGCGTCCGCTCACCCTGATGGGGCTCGACGACGGCGTGGCGCGTAATCTCGGGCTGGCGCTGTCGCTGGCGCGGCTGGCGGCGCTGACGCTGGCGATCGTGATCAGCGCTCTGCTGGTCAATGCCGTCGGGATCATCGGTTTTATCGGCCTCTTTGCCCCGCTGCTGGCGAAAATGCTCGGCGCGCGTCGCCTGCTGAGCCGGCTGCTGCTGGCCCCGCTGATTGGTGCTCTGATCCTGTGGCTCTCGGATCAGATCATCTTATGGCTGACCCGCGTCTGGATGGAGGTCTCTACCGGCTCGGTGACGGCAATTATTGGCGCGCCGCTGCTGCTGTGGCTGTTACCGCGCCTGCGCAGCATGAACGCCCCGGCGATGAACGATGGCGATAAGATCTATAGCGAACGCCAGCATGTGCTCTGGTACGCCCTCACGGGTGGCCTGGTGCTGCTGCTGGCGGTAACCGCGGCGCTGACCTTTGGCCGCAACGCCGAAGGCTGGCACTGGGCGAGCGGGGCGATGCTGGATGAGCTGATGCCGTGGCGCTGGCCGCGGGTGATGTCGGCGCTGATTGCCGGGGTGATGCTGGCGGTGGCGGGCTGCATTATCCAGCGCCTGACGGGTAACCCGATGGCGAGCCCGGAAGTGCTGGGCATCAGCTCCGGCGCGGCGTTCGGCGTGGTGCTGATGCTCTTCTTCGTGCCGGGAAATGCCTTCGGCTGGCTGATGCCTGCCGGCAGTCTCGGCGCGGCGGCCACGCTGCTGATCATTATGCTCGCCGCCGGGCGCGGGGGCTTCTCCCCTCACCGTATGCTGCTGGCGGGGATGGCGCTCAGCACCGCTTTTACCATGCTGCTGATGATGCTCCAGGCGAGCGGCGATCCGCGGATGGCGCAGATCCTCACCTGGCTTGCGGGCTCGACCTACAACGCCTCCACGCCGCAGGTGGTTAGCACCGGCCTCGCGCTGGTGGTGTTGCTGGCGATTGTGCCGCTCTGCCGCCGCTGGCTGACGGTACTGCCGCTGGGCGGCGACACCGCCCGTTCTGTGGGGATGGCGCTGACCCCATCGCGCATCGCTCTGCTGCTGCTGGCAGCCTGCCTGACGGCCACCGCCACCATGACGATCGGTCCGCTGAGCTTTATCGGCCTGATGGCGCCGCATATTGCGCGCATGATGGGCTTTCGCCGGACAATGCCGCATATCGTGATGTCGGCCTTAACCGGCGGGATCCTGCTGGTCTTTGCCGACTGGTGCGGGCGCATGGTGCTCTTCCCGTATCAAATCCCGGCCGGACTGCTCTCGACCTTTATCGGCGCGCCTTACTTTATTTATCTGCTGAGAAAGCAGAGCCGCTAATAAAAGCAAAACGGCAACGTAAGTTGCCGTTTTTAATGTTTGCGCCCTCGCACTAAAGGAGAGGGCCGGGGTGAGGGCAAGGTAAAAGCAAAAAGGCAGCTAAGCTGCCTTTTTTAATGTTTTCTCCCTCTCCCTGTGGGAGAGGGCCGGGGTGAAAGCATCAGCCCGCACCAAACCTTAAAGCTTCGCAAACACCTTACGCGCCGCATCGATAGTGTTGTTGATATCCTCTTCGCTGTGCGCCACGGACATAAAGCCCGCCTCAAAGGCCGACGGTGCCAGATAGACACCCTCTTCCAGCATCAGGTGGAAGAAACGCTTAAAGCGTTCGACGTCGCACTTCACCACGTCCTGATAGCAGGTCACGGTGGCCGCGTCGGTAAAGAAGATGCCGAACATACCGCCCACATGGTTAACCACCAGCGGAATACTCGCTTCTTGTGCCGCCTCCAGCAGGCCGTTCGCCAGCTGGGTGGTGCGCTCGGTCAGCGTTTCATGGATCCCCGGCTGGGCCACTTCGGTTAAGCAGGCGAAACCGGCCGCCATGGCGATCGGGTTACCGGAGAGGGTGCCCGCCTGGTAAACCGGGCCAGTGGGGGCCAGCGCGTCCATCACCTCTTTACGGCCGCCGAAAGCGCCAACCGGCATGCCGCCACCGATGATTTTGCCAAGGCAGGTCAGATCTGGCACCACGTCGTAGTAAGACTGCGCCCCCGCCAGCGCGACGCGGAAGCCGGTCATCACTTCGTCGATAATCAGCAGCGCGTTGAACTCGTCACACAGGGCGCGCAGGCCCGGCAGGAAGTCTGGCTGCGGTGGTATGCAGTTCATGTTGCCCGCCACCGGCTCAACGATGATACAGGCGATCTCCTGCGGATACTGCTCAAAGGCGGCGCGCACGGAGTCGAGATCGTTATAGGTGCAGGTCAGGGTGTGCTTCGCGAAATCTGCCGGAACGCCCGGGGAGTTCGGCTGGCCAAGGGTCAGCGCGCCGGAGCCCGCTTTAACCAGCAGGCAGTCAGCGTGGCCGTGGTAACAGCCTTCAAACTTGATGATTTTATCGCGGCCGGTAAAACCGCGCGCCAGGCGAATGGCGCTCATGGTAGCCTCTGTACCCGAGTTTACCATGCGCACCATATCCATGGTCGGCACCAGCTCGGTGACCAGGGCGGCCATTTTGACCTCCATCTCGGTCGGGGCGCCAAAGCTCAGGCCGCGCTGGGCGGCTTCAATTACCGCGTTACGGATGGACGGGTGGTTGTGACCCAGCACCATCGGGCCCCAGGAGCCGACGTAGTCGATATAGGCTTTGCCATCCACATCGTACAGGTAAGCACCGTCTGCGCGTTCGATAAACAGCGGCGTACCGCCCACGCCGGTAAAAGCGCGTACTGGGGAGTTAACACCGCCCGGGATCAGTTCGCGGGCTGCGCTGTAAAGCGTTTCTGACTTGCTCATGGCGTCATTCCTGGTTCGTAGAAAAAGAGTTAGCCCGCTATTCTAAGGGATCCGCCGGAGCTTATGAACGTTTTGCCGGCGGATTCATTACATTCATTAATTAAATTGGTGCGACGCGAGCCGGTTCGCCCTTTAAAATGGCGCCCTGCAATTTGTGATGACCCGACAAAATCACCTTATGAAAACTGAAAATCATACTTCCGAGATGCTGAAATTTGCCCGACTCCGGCGTCGGGTAGGGCTGCGCCGTTTGCTGAACCGCGATAAAACGCCGCTGGCGATCTTACTGCTGGCCGCCGTGGTGGGCACCCTCGCCGGGCTGGTGGGTATCGCCTTTGAAAAAGCGGTCAACGCCGTGATTAGCTGGCGCGTGGGCATCCTGACGGGCTGGACGGACAGCGCCCTCGACTGGCCGCTGGCTTTCGTGCTCTCAGGCCTGCTCGCAATGGTGGGTTATTTTCTGGTGCGCAAATTCGCCCCGGAGGCGGGTGGATCCGGTATTCCGGAAATTGAAGGCGCGCTGGAGGAGCTGCGCCCGGTGCGCTGGTGGCGCGTGCTGCCGGTGAAATTTATCGGCGGGATGGGCACCCTGGGCGCCGGTATGGTGCTGGGTCGTGAAGGGCCAACGGTGCAACTGGGCGGTAACGTCGGGCGCATGGTGGTGGATATCTTCCGCCTGAAAAGCGCCGAGGGGCGCCACACCCTGCTGGCCACCGGGGCCGCTGCAGGCCTCTCCGCCGCCTTTAACGCCCCGCTGGCGGGGATCTTATTTATCATCGAAGAGATGCGCCCGCAGTTTCGCTATAACCTGGTCTCCATCAAAGCGGTCTTTACCGGGGTGATCATGTCGAGCATCGTCTTTCGCATTTTCAATGGCGAAGGGGCGGTGATCGAGGTGGGGAAACTCACCAACGCGCCGGTCAATACCCTGTGGCTCTACCTGGTGCTGGGGATGATTTTTGGCGTAGTAGGGCCGCTGTTCAACACCCTGGTGCTGCGCACTCAGGATATGTTCCAGCGCATCCACGGCGGCAACGTCACTAAGTGGGTGCTGGTGGGCGGCCTGATTGGCGGGCTGTGTGGCATCCTCGGGCTGATTGAGCCGGAAGCGGCGGGCGGCGGCTTTGGCCTGATCCCCCTTGCGGCGGCGGGCCATTATAGCGTGGGACTGCTGCTGTTTCTGTTTGTCGCCCGGACTATTACCACGCTGCTCTGTTTCTCGTCCGGCGCGCCGGGGGGCATTTTCGCCCCGATGCTGGCGCTCGGCACCCTGCTGGGTACGGCATTTGGCATGGCTGCGGCCGCCAATTTCCCCGGTTATCACCTGGAGGCAGGCACCTTTGCCATCGCCGGTATGGGGGCACTGCTGGCCGCGTCGGTGCGGGCGCCACTCACCGGAATTGTGCTGGTTCTGGAAATGACTGACAATTATCAGCTCATTTTGCCAATGATCATTACCTGTCTCGGCGCGACACTATTAGCCCAATTCCTGGGCGGTAAACCGCTATACTCCACCATTCTGGCGCGCACCCTCGCGAAGCAGGAGGCGGAGCAGAATACTTGATTGCTATACCAGGGTATTAGATAATGACAACAAGAATTGGGTGATTTTTAACCCGATAGCAGTATTCATGGGAGCATAAAATGAGTGATGACATCGCGCTGCCGCTGCAATTTACTGAAGCAGCAGCCAAAAAAGTGAAAGACCTGATTGCCGACGAAGATAACCCGGCGCTGAAATTACGCGTATATATTACCGGCGGCGGCTGCAGCGGCTTCCAGTACGGATTTACTTTTGACGATCAGATCAACGATGGCGACATGACCATCGAGAAGCAGGGCGTTGCCCTGGTCGTTGACCCGATGAGCCTGCAGTATCTGGTGGGCGGCGCGGTAGATTATACCGAGGGTCTGGAAGGTTCCCGCTTCGTGGTGACTAACCCGAACGCGAAAAGCACCTGCGGGTGCGGCTCTTCCTTCAGCATCTGATGCACTAAAAACGGTAACCCCAGGGTTACCGTTTTGCTTTTCTTACCTTTGGTTTTCATCCAGCGCGAAGGTCGGCAGTTTTAAGTGCCAGCGAATGGCCGCCAGCCGGATAACCAGGGTTACCACCATTCCCAGCATTGCAGCGCTCTCCAGCGGAACCGCAAACGTATACCAGGCCGTCGCGTGTACGATACCGCCGACAATACAGGCCGTGGCGTAAATTTCCGTGCGCAAAATCATCGGCACTTCGCGGGCCAGGATATCGCGGATAATCCCGCCGCCTACGCCGGTGACCACCCCCATGCAGATGGCAACTAACGGCCCCGCGCCCGCCATAAAGGCTTTATTGACGCCAATCCCGACGAATACCGCCAGCCCCACGGCATCCAGCACCGGCAGGATCCACTTCGGCAGGCGACGCGGCTGGCGCACCAGCACAATAGTCAGCAGGCAGGTGACCATCGCCACTACCAGATCGGTAGGATCTTTTACCCAAAACACCGGGCCATGAGCCAGCGCCATATCGCGGATGGTACCACCCCCGACGGCGGTAACTACCCCCAGCACCAGGACGCCAAAGGGATCCATGCGTAACTTTCCGGCCAGCAGAACGCCGGAAATCGCGAAAACGGCTGTACCGAGAATATCCAGCCAGTAAACGAGCATCCTTTAAACCCCGAAAGTGATTAGTGACTCTGGGCAAGTGCGGCGCAGAGCTGTTTTGCGGCGAGGATAATACGCGGGCTTGCACGCTCAAACCAGTCGCTGTGAAGGGGAATTACCGGAATTTTTAACTGGCTGTGCCAGTACTGCTCTATTTTCGGAATCTCGCCCACATCGCCGGCCACGACAATGGCCTGCGGCTGGCGCATTAGCACCTGTTCACGGCTCACCTGCGGCCAGGGCACCCGGCTGGCGGCGAAGATATTCTCGCCGCCGCAAAGCTCCAGCACCTGGTTTTGCAGCGAGCCTGCGCCGGTGGTGAAGAGCGGCTGGCTGCCGAACTGTAAAAAGACGCGCTTTTTGGGCACTGCCCCGTAGGTTGCTTTTAACGCGGCATAGTCACTAAGCAACTGCTGGGCGGCCTGTTCGGCTTTTTCGGGCGTTGGGCTAAAGGGGGCAAGATTGCGCAGGGCCTGCGCCAGCTGCTCAATGCTAACGGCATCGATCCACAACACCCGGATACCCAGTGAGGCAAGCTGATTGACCTGGCGTTCGGCATTGCCGCCGCGCCAGGCCAGCACCAGGTCGGGCTTCAGCGCCAGGATACGCTCGACGTTCATCCCCTGCCAGGTGGCTACCTGCTCGATAGAGGCCGCTTCGGGGGGATAGTCTGAATAGCTGCTGACGCCAACCGGCGTAATACCGGCGGCAAAGGCCAGTTCGGTATTGGCGGGGGAGAGGGAGATAACACGCGGCGCGGCAAAGAGCCACGCCGGTGCCAGCAGTAGCAGGGCAAAGAGCGTTTTAACCACGCGCCAGCTTCTGCACCAGCGTCTCAACCATCAGGCTGGACTGTTTGGCCGCCACAACGAGGAACTCGTCAAAGCTCAGGTGGGACTGCTGATCCGCCACGTCGGAGATGGCGCGAACCACCACAAACGGCACCTTAAAGTTGTGGCAGACGTGGGCGATAGCGGTGGCTTCCATCTCAACGGCAATAGCCTGCGGGAAGTTGTGGCGGATCTTCGCCAGGTTAACCGAGCCGTTGATAAAGGCATCGCCGCTGACGATCAGGCCGCGCACGGCATTGAGGTTCAACTCTGCGATGCAGCTCTCTGCCGCGGCAACCAGCTTCTCGTCGGCCTTAAAGCCCGCCGGACAGCCGGGCAGCTGCCCGAATTCATATCCAAAAGCGGTGACGTCCGCATCGTGATAGCGCGCTTCGTCGGACACCACGATATCGCCGACTTTCAGGGTAGAGGCCAGGCCGCCCGCAGAGCCGGTATTGATAATCACGTCCGGCTTGCAGCGCTCCAGCAGCAGCGTTGCGCCCAGCGCGGCAGCCACTTTACCGATACCCGATTTCAGCAGAGCAATTTCAGTTCCGTTCAGCAGGCCGGTGTAGATCTCACAGCCACCCAGGGAGAGGGTCTGACGGTTCTCAATTTTGTCACGCAGCAGCGTAACTTCTTCTTCCATTGCTCCAATAATACCGATTTTCATAGATTTACTCGCGATGTGCCATGATTAGAGGCATAGTCTATCATGCGCTTCAGGGGAAACGCATTTTCCGCGCAGGAGAGCCCATGTCATCGATCGATTTTCGCAAAAAAATTAACTGGCAACGGCGTTATCGCTCGCCGCAGGGACCCAAAAGCGAGCATGAGATCCTGCGTATTTTCGAGAGCGATCGCGGGCGGATCATCAACTCTGCGGCCATCCGCCGTTTACAGCAGAAAACCCAGGTCTTCCCCCTTGAACGTAACGCGGCGGTGCGCACGCGCCTCACCCACTCCATGGAGGTCCAGCAGGTAGGACGCTACATCGCCAAAGAGGTGTTGAGCCGCCTCAAAGAACAACGGCTGCTTGAGACCTACGGTCTGGACGAACTGACCGGGCCCTTTGAGAGTATCGTCGAGATGGCCTGCCTGATGCACGATATCGGCAACCCGCCCTTTGGCCACTTTGGTGAAGCCGCCATCAACGACTGGTTCCGCCAGCGCCTGTTCCCGTCGGATGCCGTCAGCCAGCCTTTGAGCGACGATCGCTGCCTGGTACGGGATCTGCGCCTGCGGGAGGGCGAAGAGGCCCTGAACGATCTGCGGCGTAAAGTGCGTCAGGATCTCTGTCATTTTGAGGGTAACGCCCAGGGGATCCGCATGGTGCACGCCCTGATGCGCATGAACCTGACCTGGGCCCAGGTTGGCTGCATTCTGAAATATACCCGTCCGGCCTGGTGGCAGGGTGAACCGCCCGCCAGCCACAGTTATTTGATGAAAAAGCCGGGCTACTACTTTTCGGAAGAGGGGTATATCGAGCGCTTGCGTAAAGAGTTGTCATTGACGCCCCATGGCCGATTTCCATTAACCTGGATTATGGAAGCCGCAGACGATATCTCTTATTGCGTAGCCGATCTGGAAGACGCGGTTGAAAAAAACATATTCAGCGTTGAGGAGCTTTATCAGCATCTGTATGACGCCTGGGGCGACCATCAAAAAGGATCGCTCTTTTCTCTGGTGGTGGAAAATGCCTGGGAAAAATCACGCTCCAATACCCTGAGCCGCAGCGCTGAAGATCAGTTCTTTATGTATTTGCGAGTCAATACGCTAAATAAGCTGGTCCCTTACGCGGCAGAACGCTTTATTGAAAACCTGCCGCAGATTTATGACGGGGAATTTAATCAGGCGCTGCTGGAAGATGAGAGTGATTTTAGCCAACTGCTTGAGTTATATAAAAATGTGGCGGTTCGTCATGTATTTAGCCACCCGGAAGTTGAGCAGCTCGAATTACAGGGCTATCGCGTTATTAGCGGCCTGCTGGAAATTTATCGCCCTCTGCTGCAGTTATCGACCGACGAGTTTAGCGAGCTGGTCGAAAAAGAGCGGCTGCGCCGGTTCCCGATTGAATCTCGTCTTTTTCATAAGCTTTCAACCCGCCATCGCCTGGCCTACGTTGAATCGGTCAGTAAACTGGACCGGCGGGCTGCCGACTGGCCGGTATATGAATACTATTATCGCTGTCGCCTGATTCAGGACTATATCAGCGGAATGACCGATTTATATGCCTGGGATGAATATCGTCGCCTGATGGCCGTCGAATAACGGCTGAGTTTTGTAAAGACGGCCAATAAATTTTTACTTTTCCTGCAAAGGTTATACCGGAACTTCGCGCTATAAAATGAATCTGATGTACACAGCAATTTTGCGTTACCTGTAAATCGAGATGGAAGAAATGAAAAAAACCACTTTAGCAATGAGTGCACTGGCTTTGAGTTTAAGTTTTGCGCTGTCTCCTGTGGCTGCAACGGCAGCTGAGACCGCATCGTCTGCAACCACCGCCCAGCAGATGCCAAGTCTGGCGCCGATGCTTGAAAAAGTGATGCCATCGGTGGTTAGCATCAACGTTGAAGGTAGCACTGCGGTCAATACGCCGCGCATGCCGCGCAACTTCCAGCAGTTCTTTGGCGATAACTCGCCGTTCTGCCAGGAGGGATCGCCGTTCCAGAGCTCGCCATTCTGCCAGGGCGGTGCGGGTGACGGCGGCAGCGGTGGCGCGCAGCAGCAGAAATTCATGGCGCTGGGCTCCGGCGTAATTATCGATGCGGCGAAAGGCTACGTCGTCACCAACAACCACGTGGTGGATAACGCCAACAGCATTAAAGTGCAGATGAGCGACGGACGTAAGTTTGACGCCAAGGTAGTGGGCAAAGATCCCCGCTCTGATATTGCGCTGATCCAGATTCAGGATCCGAAAAACCTGACCGCCATTAAGCTCGCCGACTCTGACGCCCTGCGCGTGGGTGATTACACCGTGGCGATCGGTAACCCGTTTGGCCTCGGCGAGACGGTTACCTCAGGTATTGTTTCTGCGCTGGGCCGCAGCGGCCTGAACGCTGAAAACTACGAAAACTTTATTCAGACCGATGCGGCAATTAACCGCGGTAACTCCGGCGGCGCGTTGGTCAACCTGAACGGTGAGCTGATCGGGATCAACACCGCGATCCTCGCCCCGGACGGCGGTAATATCGGGATCGGCTTTGCTATCCCAAGCAACATGGTGAAAAACCTCACCAGCCAGATGGTTGAGTTCGGCCAGGTGAAACGCGGCGAACTGGGGATCCTGGGCACTGAGCTGAACTCTGAGCTGGCAAAAGCGATGAAGGTGGATGCTCAGCGCGGGGCCTTTGTGAGCCAGGTGATGCCGAACTCGTCGGCCGCGAAAGCGGGCATCAAGGCGGGGGATGTGATCACTACCCTGGACGGCAAGCCCGTCAGCAGCTTTGCAGCGCTGCGCGCGCAGGTCGGCTCTATGCCGGTTGGCAGCAAAGTCTCGCTTGGCCTGCTGCGCGAAGGCAAGCCGGTTAATGTCACCCTGGAGCTCCAGCAGAGCAGCCAGAGCCAGGTCGATTCCAGCTCCATCTTCAGCGGTATTGAAGGCGCCGAGATGAGCAATAAAGGGCAGGATAAAGGGGTTGTGGTAAGCAACGTTAAAGCTAACTCTCCGGCAGCCCGTATTGGCCTGAAAAAAGGCGACGTGATTATGGGCGCTAACCAGCAGCCTGTGAAAAACATCGCTGAACTGCGTAAAATTCTCGACAGCAAGCCGTCGGTGCTGGCGTTGAACATCCAGCGCGGTGACACCTCTCTCTATCTGTTAATGCAGTAATTCCTCAGCCCCTGTTTCAGCCGAAGCAGGGGCTTTTCACTTTTCTGTGAAGCCCCCCACAACTCCATATATCTTCCCCCGTCTTTGTGCTTTTGCACAATGCAGCAGGTAGCGAACTCCCCTATGCTTGAGCTCTGCTCAGAGGAGGGCTACATGGCTGGCTGGCATCTTGATACCAAAATGGCGCAGGATATCGTGGCACGAACCATGCGCATCATCGATACCAATATCAACGTAATGGATGCCCGCGGGCGCATTATCGGTAGCGGCGATCGCGAGCGTATTGGGGAATTGCACGAAGGCGCGCTGCTGGTGCTCTCTCAGGGGCGCGTAGTGGATATCGACGATGCGGTGGCCCGGCATCTTCACGGGGTGCGCCAGGGGATTAACCTGCCGCTGCGTCTGGAAGGGGAGATCGTCGGGGTTATCGGCCTGACCGGCGAGCCGGAATCCTTGCGTAAGTATGGCGAGCTGGTGTGCATGACCGCCGAAATGATGCTGGAGCAGTCCCGTCTGATGCACCTCCTGGCGCAGGACAGCCGCCTGCGCGAAGAGCTGGTGATGAACCTGATCCAGGCCGAAGAGCATACCCCGGCATTAACCGAATGGGCGCAGCGTCTGGGCATCGATCTCAATCAGCCGCGCGTGGTGGCGGTGATCGAGGTGGACAGCGGCCAGCTGGGCGTCGACAGCGCCATGGTCGAACTGCAGCAGCTGCAAAACGCGCTGGCGACGCCAGCGCGTAACAACCTGGTGGCTATCGTCTCGTTAACGGAGATGGTGGTGTTAAAACCGGCGCTGAATCAGTTTGGCCGCTGGGATGCAGAAGATCACCGCCGCCGGGTTGAGCAGCTTATTGCGCGGATGAAAGAGAACGGGCAGCTGCGCTTCAGGGTGGCGCTGGGCAACTATTTTACCGGCCCCGGCAGCATCGCGCGCTCCTGGCGCACCGCGCGCACCACCATGATGGTGGGCAAGCAGCGCATGCCCGAGAGCCGCAGCTATTTTTATCAGGACTTAATGCTGCCCGTGCTGCTCGACAGCCTGCGCGGCGGCTGGCAGGCCAACGAACTGGCGCGCCCGCTGGTGCGTCTGAAGGCGATGGATAATAACGGGCTGCTGCGCCGGACGCTGCAGGCCTGGTTTCGTCATAACGTACAGCCGCTGGCGACCTCAAAGGCGCTCTTTATTCACCGTAATACGCTGGAGTACCGGCTGAACCGCATTTCAGAGCTGACGGGGTTGGATCTCGGGAATTTCGATGACAGGCTATTGCTCTATGTGGCCTTGCAGCTGGATGAGCAGAGATAGGTAAACGCAAAACGGCAACATTGTTGCCGTTTTTGGTGTCTGCTCCCTCTCCCTCCGGGAGAGGGCCGGGGTGAGGGGATCAGGCCGCACAAGGGTAAAAGCAAAACGGCAACCCGAGGTTGCCGTTTTAGTGTCTGCATCAAACGCTTTATTTATTACGAGTAAGCTTCTCAAGATCCGCTTCGATTTCCGTGATCTTATGGGCAACAACGCTTTCAAGGTGGCGCAGGTCGTCGAGGATCTTCCGCTTAAGATCGACCTCGGTCCGATCGCGCTGGCAAATCTGATCGAGTTCGTCGATCACATAGCGCAGATTCGGGCTGATCTCCTGCACTTCTTTATAGCCCTGGCCTACGCCGTCGGCCACAACGGTTTTACGCTGGCGCGGATACTTGAATTTCACGCTCTTGGCAAAGAACTCGCCTTTATCCTTGTGAAAATAGATTTTCAGGATATCGTTGTTGGCTTCCTGCCGGAGGCTGTAACGATCGATTTCATCAGGATTGGTAATGCCCAGACTTTTCAGATTATCGTACATAGCGGTACCCTTGATCTCAACATAACCTATGAATAATTAACGAAAAAATCGATTTTCGCCACCACCAGATATAAAAAAAGCGGGGTAACCCCCGCTTTTTGTTATAGCCGATTAATCGATGGTGCGCAGCAGTTCGTTGATGCCTACTTTACCGCGCGTTTTCGCGTCCACTTTTTTCACGATAACCGCGCAATACAGGCTGTATTTGCCATCTTTCGACGGCAGGTTGCCGGAAACGACAACGGAGCCTGCCGGCACGCGGCCGTAATGCACTTCACCGGTTTCACGGTCATAAATACGGGTGCTCTGGCCGATGTAGACGCCCATGGAGATGACGGAGCCCTCTTCGACGATCACGCCCTCTACCACTTCAGAGCGCGCGCCGATGAAGCAGTTATCTTCAATGATGGTTGGGTTAGCCTGCAGCGGCTCCAGTACGCCACCGATGCCGACGCCGCCGGAGAGGTGAACGTTTTTACCAATCTGCGCGCAGGAGCCGACGGTCGCCCAGGTATCAACCATGGTGCCTTCGTCAACGTAGGCGCCGATATTCACGTAGGAGGGCATCAGCACGGTGTTACGCGCAATGAACGCACCCTGGCGCACCGCTGCCGGAGGCACCACGCGGAAACCTTCTCTCTGGAAACGCGCTTCGTCGTAGTTGGCGAACTTCATCGGCACCTTATCGAAGTAGCGGCTTTCTGCACCCTCGATAACCTGGTTATCGTTAATACGGAAAGAGAGCAGCACCGCTTTCTTCAGCCACTGATGCGTAACCCACTGACCCTCGATCTTCTCTGCTACACGCAGTGCGCCGGAATCAAGCAGGGAGATCACCTGGTTCACCGCTTCACGGGTCACGGTATCCACATTTGCCGGAGTTATTTCGGCGCGACGCTCAAAAGCGGATTCAATAACGTTCTGTAACTGCTGCATTGTTAAACTCTTTCCAATTAAAAAAAACACTACCCTTTATCGTTTGGATTGAGGGCCGCTGTCAACCGTTGTTGCACTTCCTGCTGTAGCGCATTATTAAGGCCACGCCGGTCGGCGGTGGCGATTATAAATAAATCTTCTACTCGCTCACCAATTGTCGTAATTCTGGCCCCGTGGAGCGAAATTCCGAGGTCGGCAAAAATCTGGCCGACGCGGGCCAGCAGCCCCGGCTGATCGAGGGCAATCAGCTCCATAAAGGATTTCCGATCGGTATGGGTCGGCAGGAAATTGACCTCCGTATCGACGGTAAAGTGGCGCAGTTTGGCAGGCTGGCGACGCGGCTGCGGCGGCTGCCAGCTGCTCTGGGTAATCGCCTGCTCCAGGCCAAAACGGATCGGCTCGTGGCGATCTGGCGCAAGAGGACTGCCGTCCGGCTCCAGTACGATAAAGGTATCCATGGCCATACCGTCGCGGGTAGTGAAAATCTGCGCGTCGTGAACGCTGAGATTGCGCCTGTCGAGCTCGGCGCAGACCGCGGCAAAGAGGTAAGGACGATCCGGGCTCCAGATAAAGATCTCCGTTCCGCCGCGCGTGGCCTGCGGGCTGAGTAATATCAGCGGTTTCTTCAGATCGTGCTTTAACAGATGGCGGGCGTGCCAGGCCAGCTGGTTTGGCGTGTGGCGCACAAAATAGTTAGCGCGACAGCGTGCCCAGATGAGGTGCAGCGCCTCTTCATTAATATTCTCCATGCGCAGCAACGCCAGCGCCTGCAGCTGGTGGTGCCGGACGCGCTCACGCATATCCGGCGTGTTCTGCATCCCGCGACGCAGCTGTTTTTCGGTGGCAAAGTAGAGCTCGCGCAGCAGGCTCTGTTTCCAGCTGTTCCACAGGGTCTCGTTGGTGGCGCAGATATCGGCTACCGTCAGACAGACCAGGAAACGCAGGCGGTTTTCCGTCTGCACCTCTTCGGCGAATTGTTTGATCACCTCCGGGTCCTGAATATCACGGCGCTGCGCGGTAACCGACATCAGCAGGTGATGGCGCACCAGCCAGGCGACCAGCTGCGTCTCACGCGAGTTCAGCCCGTGCAGCTCGGCGAATTTCAGCACATCCTGCGCCCCCAGCACCGAATGGTCGCCACCGCGCCCTTTGGCGATGTCGTGGAACAGGGCGGCGATCAGGATCAGCTCCGGCTGGTTCAGACGTGGCCAGAGATCGACGCAGAGCGGGTGCTGGCTTCGCGTCTCCTCGCTGGCAAAGCTCTCCAGCTTGAGCATCACGCGGATGGTGTGTTCATCTACGGTATAGGCATGGAACAGGTCGAACTGCATCTGGCCAACGATGTGCGACCACTGGGGCATATAGGCCCAGAGCACGCTGTGGCGGTGCATCGGCAGCAGCCCGCGCTTAACCGCGCCCGGATGACGCAGCATGCTCAGAAAAAGGGAGCGCGCTTCCGGGATGTAGCACAGGGGCTGACGAAGATGGCGGCGCGCGTGGCGTAGGTGGCGCAGGGTGGTGGAGTAGATCCCGGTAATAGTGCTGTTGCGCACCATGGTATAGAACATACGCAGGATCGCTTCCGGCTCGCGGATAAAAAGCGTCTCGTCGCGCAGATCGATCAGGGTGCCGCGCAGCTGGAAATCGTCGTCGATGGGCCGGGGTTTTTCATCGGCGGTCAGCGCCAGAATGGCTTCGTCAAACAGCTGCACCAGCATGTGATTCAGCTCGGAGACCCGGCGGGTGACGCGGAAGAAATCCTTCATCATCTGCTCCACCGGCTCGTTGCCCTCGCCGCCGTAGTTCAGGCGCTGGGCGACGCTCAACTGCCTGTCGAACAGCAGACGGTTATCGTAGCGATTCACTTCGAGATGCAGGGCAAAGCGGATGCGCCAGAGCAGATGCAGGCACTCGTTCAGCTCAATGCGCTCGGCGGGGGTCAGAAAACCGAAGCCGACCATCTCATCAAGCGAAGTGGCGCCAAAGTGGCGGCGCGCGACCCATTGGAGGGTATGAATATCGCGCAGCCCGCCCGGGCTGCTTTTAATATCCGGCTCCAGGTTATAGCTGGTGCCATGGTAGCGCTGGTGGCGCACCTGCTGCTCATCAACCTTGGCGGCAAAGAACTTTTCGGAGGGCCAGAAACCGTCGCTAAAGATGTGCTTTTGCAGTTCCAGAAAGAGCGCCACGTCGCCGATCAGCAGGCGGCTTTCAATCAGGTTGGTGGCGACGGTCAGATCTGACAGCCCCTCCAGCAGACACTCTTCCAGGGTGCGGACGCTATGGCCTACCTCCAGCTTCACGTCCCACAGCAGGGTCAGCAGTTCGCCAACCTTTTGCGCCTGGTCGTCGGGGAGCTTTTTGCGGCTCAGGATTAGCAGGTCGATATCGGACAGAGGATGCAGCTCGCCGCGCCCATAGCCGCCAACGGCCACCAGCGCCACGTCGCTAATCTGGCCAAACCCGTAGTCGATCCACAGGCGTTGCAGCAGCTGATCGATAAATTCGGTGCGCGCTTCGATGAGCGCCTCGGCGGAGATCCCGCTGTCAAAGGCCTCGCCCAGCCAGTGCTGGAAAGTGTCGATATGCGCTTTAATGCCTGCGCAGGTCAGCTCTGGCGTTGGCCAGGCGCCGGGGTTGTCCGGCTGGCCGGGCAGGGTAGGGAGTGCCGTGTTGGCATACTGTTCGGGTAAAAGATTACTCATAGCGCGGCACCCATAAGAAAAAACGATAGCCATTAAAAAAGCCGGCGTTTGCCGGCTTCTTATCATTCGTTGTGCGAGAGTATCGCCGGGATGGTGTCATCCTTGCGTAACGTCAGAATTTCGCAGCCGTTCTCCGTCACCACAATAGTATGCTCGTACTGGGCAGACAAGCTTCGGTCTTTAGTTTTCACCGTCCAGCCATCCTTCATGGTGCGGATGCGGTAATCGCCGGCGTTGACCATCGGCTCAATGGTAAAGGTCATGCCCGCCTGCAGCACGACGCCGCCGTCGTCAGCATCGTAATGCAGCACCTGAGGCTCTTCGTGGAAGACGCGCCCAATACCGTGGCCGCAGTACTCGCGCACCACCGAGAAACCTTCGGCTTCAACAAACTTCTGGATCGCCGCACCCAAGGCGCGCAGACGAATGCCCGGTTTCACCATTTTGAGCGCCAGATAGAGGCTCTCCTGGGTCACTCGGCAGAGGCGCTCGCCCAGAATCGTTGGTTTGCCAACGATAAACATTTTGGAGGTATCGCCGTGGTACTCGTCTTTAATGACGGTCACGTCGATGTTAACGATATCGCCCTCTTTCAGCAGCTTTTCGTCGTCCGGAATACCGTGGCACACCACTTCGTTCAGGGAGATGCAGACGGATTTCGGGAAGCCGTGATAGCCCAGGCAGGCAGAGACCGCATGCTGTTCGTTAACGATGTAGTCGTTACAGATGCGGTCCAGTTCGCCGGTGCTGATGCCCGGTTTGATATACGGCTCGATCATTTCCAGCACTTCGGCGGCCAGACGACCGGCGACGCGCATCTTTTCAATTTCTTCAGGGGTCTTAATAGAGATAGCCATGTAATCTGTCCATCGGTGTCGATTTTTTCGACAATACTAGTCTAAGTGCTGTCAATGGTATCAGTCAGGCGCACTGCCTGCCAAATTGAGAATCAATAGCAGCACGTACCGCCAACAACTGTTGGTTTATGGTGGCGTTTTGTGGTATAAAGCGCGCCGGACTTCCGATCCATTTCGTATACACAGAATGGCCGGGAGCGACAAATCTCACTTTGTGTAACAACACACACGTATCGGCACATATTCCGGGGTGCCCTTCGGGGTCGGTAATATGGGATACGTGGAGGCATAACCCCAACTTTTAATATAGAGGTTTTAAACATGGCAACTGTTTCCATGCGCGACATGCTCAAGGCTGGTGTTCACTTCGGTCACCAGACCCGTTACTGGAACCCGAAAATGAAGCCTTTCATCTTCGGCGCGCGT
>Ga0153917_1000428_pt1 | contig 28458 bp, 21 predicted proteins | sample TSFL001MetaG_FD_104695 | JGI IMG/M metagenome (GOLD analysis project Ga0153917, IMG submission 104695) | Attine ant fungus gardens microbial communities from Florida, USA - TSFL001 MetaG | ecosystem: Host-associated > Fungi > Mycelium > Unclassified | place: USA: Florida, Paynes Creek Historic... | reverse complement strand
TTTTAATTAGGTTACACCGTTCAAAGTGGCTGGTTAAAAAATCTAAGGCTACCCGCCCGCCATGCCAATTATGACAACAACATGCTCTCTACAGCCAACATCAAACCTGTCAACGAAACCCGTATCAACATCGACTACACATGGAAATTTAAATAATCCAAAACCAGAGGTTCTGTCACAGATAGAACCTCTTTTTATTTCGGGAAATTCATCATGAAGAAAGTTGTAACACTACTCTGCGGAATGAGTCTGATTGCCCTGACACATGCCGAAACGCAATATAGCCCACCTCCTATTCAACTTGAGCCTTTAGCAAAATTTAGTGTTGATCTGGATGCACCTGTTTGGGAGTTAGGTACCACCAGTGACGCAGGTAAACGCCGAATTATTCCGATTACAGGTGGGACATTTGCAGGGAAATCACTTAAAGGCCGCATTTTAAATAATGGCGCAGATTGGCAAATTGTCGACAGTAAAGGATTAGCCATTATTGATACGCGATATTTGTTAGAAACCGATGATGGCGCACTTATTTACCTTCAAACCAAAGGTTACCGACATGGCTCGGCAGAAACACTAAAACAGCTTGCTCAAGGCAAAGATGTCGACCCCAAAAATTACTATTTCAAAATCACCATGCAGTTTGAAACCAGCTCACCTAAATATGCATGGCTTAACCAAACCGTTGCGGTAGGGAGTGCAATGCGTTTGGGCAAAGCGGTTATTTATGATGCCTATACCCTGAAATAATAATTTTTATAACACTGATAAAAAGGATGGAGCCTTGATTATGGATCAAAAAACTTTAGAACACTTACCGCCCATCCATCACCATTTGGGTGGACATAATATTCATTGGAATGACAAAAACACTGAACTCACCATCCACTACACGGCGCTAGAAAGCTTTACCAACCCTCGTGGCACCGTTGAAGGCGGCATGATCTGCGCCATGCTCGACGATGTGATGGGACTTTTTGCATTTCTCGCCAATGACCATAAACCCGCTACCACCATCAACTTAACGATGGATTTTTTAAGACCCTGCGCTGTGGACGAAGTCATTACAAAATGCCGATTCATTAAACAAGGCAAAACCGTACTGAATCTCGAAAGTGAAGCTTGGCAAAACAATAAAATGATTGCACGAAGCACAGCTAATTTTTTGATTTTAGATTAATTACAAACATTCATTCAATAAGGATATGAATAAATGAATTACACCAACAATAAACGAATTTTAACCCGCTCCACTTTAGTGCTTGCAATGCTTGGTGCTTTGGCAGGCTGTGGAAGTGATAATGATGACACAACGGTTCCCTCAACAATCAAACCACCACAGTTATCCCCTGCCGTGGGCGTAAAAATGACAGGAAGCTGTACGGACTTAGTCGGATTTCAATACAACAATACGGTCATTAGCTCCTCCACTCTTCAAGAGACAGGCACATTGACTGTCGCCAACAAACCGATTGGCGCTCATTGTTTGGTTAAAGGTTATATGGATCAGCGTATAAGCCCTGTTGATAGACAAACCTATCAAATTGGTTTTGAAATGCGCCTACCTGTTGACTGGAATGGTCGTTTTCTCTATCAAGGTAATGGCGGAACCGATGGTAATTTAGTCCCTGCAACAGGTCAGGTCGGCAGTGGTGGCCCACTGACCAATGCCCTGCATGATGGTTTTGCTGTTATTTCTTCCGATGCTGGACATAATGCTTCACAAAATCCAATGTTTGGTTTAGACCCTCAAGCCAGAATTAACTACGGCTACGGTGCGATTACCAAACTCACGCCTATGGCAAAAAATCTAATTAAAACAGCATATGGTAAATTGCCAGACCGCTCCTATGCAGGTGGTACATCTAACGGCGGGCGTCATGCCATGATTGCTGCAACTCGTTTAGGCGACCAATATGATGGAATTTTAGCAAGTACACCAGGTTTTCATTTACCTCGTGCAGCTGCGGCTCAACTCTATACAGCACAGCAGCTCCGTCGTGTCGCAACAGATGAAAATGATCTAAGTACCTCTCTTACTCTTCCAGAGCGTAAAGTTTTAGCAAAAGCGATTTTAGATCGATGCGATGCTTTAGACGGTGTTGCAGATGGACTTGTTCAAGATGTGGAGGCTTGCCGTACGGCTTTTGATATTCACAAAGATGTACCAGTTTGCTTAAGCACAAGAGATGGTACTTGTTTAAGTACCGAACAAATTGATGTATTAGCCAACATTTACCGTGGCCCTGTAAACTCTACTGGACAAGCACTTTATGCAACCCAGCCGTTCGACCCCGGTTTAGTCGGCAGTAACTGGGCAAGCTGGAAATTCGAATCTTCGGTGGGAACAGCACGTGACCCAGTTGCAGTCGGCATTCTTTTTCAGGTTCCGCCCGACCCAACTGTGACTCAAAACTCTAGACAATTTGCCTTTAATTTTAACTTCGATACTGACTATCCAAAACTCTTGGCAACCAATGATATATACACCGAAAGCTCCATGTCATTTATGATGCCACCCGATGAATTGAATCTAGATAAACTCCGTAATCACGGTGGAAAAATGATTGTAGTACAAGGCACAGCAGACGGCGTTTTCTCTGTAGATGACACCCAAAATTGGTACGATCAACTACTACAACACTATAAAAATGATGCAAAAGGCACAGCACCTGAATTTGCACGTTTCTTTAGAGTTCCGGGCATGAACCATTCCCGTGGTGGCATTGCAACCGACCAATTTGATGCTTTAACCACTTTAGTCAACTGGGTTGAATATGGACAGGCACCAGACCGTATCATTGCGACCGCACGCGGCGCAGGTAACCCAAGTGGCGAAGTGAATACTGAACTTCCGCAAGATTGGGCACCAGACCGCACCCGCCCACTTTGCCCTTACCCGCTGATTGCCCGTTACAATGGTCAAGGTGATAGCGAAAAAGCTGAAAACTTTAGCTGTAAATAAGTCCGTTACAATTAAAAGAGAGCTTATTTAAGCTCTTTTTTAATTTTAAAAATCGTGGAGGCAAGCAGATGACTTTCATAAATATCATTTTATAAATCATCTATTTTCCCCTAAGAGCCCAAATTTAGTCGCCTATAGCTCAAAATAAAAAAATCTTTAAAATGAAGTGTAATATTATTGGATATAGTCTCTTTTTTATTTCTGTTATGAACAATATGCTCTCTGAAAACAAACAAGTTGGAATGGTTTCTACTTTTTCCGAACTTATAAGCACCCATTTTCAAGGAGAGATGAATGCCATTTGCTGGTACAGAAATTTGGTTGGCGATTTTAAAGAAATTGTGGCTCAACTTCAGTTAAAAGAGAAGGTTACAGAAATTTCGATAGAAGATCTTTTGGTACTGCAACTTTCAGCACAAGGTCATCTGGCAAGAGAAATGATCTTAAAGGATATGCAATTATTAGCTAATCTTGGAGCTTCGCCTGCGCTTAATTTAATTCAAAGTTACGAACGAGATGATGAACTGGATTTCATTTCCACAGATGTGTATTCCTATCACGTTGATCGTTCACCCATCGAAACAGACACATTTTTATGCACCTATCATGGGGCGGCTAGCGAAATCTTGCCCAATGATCAGGCGCAACAAAAGATTTTAATTCCAGAAATCAGAGAACAGCTCAGAAAATTACATGACGGGCCAGAAACTGAATTTGAGCATTTCTTGCAAGAATACTTTTTTGATTTGCATTATCAGGCCCAGCCTGATGCACAACCAGTCAATTTAGGTGTGGGACATCTTTGGCGCTTAGCCGTCGATCATCCAACCCAACAAGTCTTGCCTTGTGTTCATAGAGCACCTATTGAAAAAGATGGCGAATATAGGTTGCTGTTGATTTGTTAGGAGGCTAATGCACTAGATTAGACAGCTATTGTGTGAATATAGTGCATTTTTCATTTAAATTATCCAATAAAATAGAATTTTAGCGTGGCATAAAATTTGCTCTAGACATATCCGTTATTTTTTAAAATTCATTAGGATATGTTTTATGTTTAAGCGCTCGCTCCTTTCATTTGTCATTCTCAGCAGTTTTGCGACGTCAACGGTTTACGCAGAAAATTTCACTATTCTTAAACAGATCTCAAATAAACCTGTCCAGCTAAAAGATGGTGACTATAAAGGGAATTATTATGTGCCTTCAACTTTGGAGACCATCACTTGGGGCTATTTACCCAATAAAGATGCCAAGCCTGTTATTGCTGTTCCATCAGGAAGTGTGGTGACCTTTGATACGGTCTCACATGAAGGCTTATTGGAAGATCAAGGGCGTGACGCAGAAAAATATTTTAAATCGAAAGGTGTAAAAGCTGAAAATATTCTCGATGAAGCAAAAACAATTACGAAGTCTAATTTAAAACATGATTTTCATCAGGATGGCCCGCATATCGTCACTGGACCTGTTGAAATTCAAGGTGCACAACCCGGTGATATTTTAAAAGTCGAAGTCATTAAAGTTGAACCTCGTGTTCCTTACGGCGTTATTTCCAATCGTCATGGTAAAGGAGCACTGGTGGGTGAATTTCCTAAAACACCTAAACAAGAAAGTGCATCTGCTGCTCACCCAGAACGTTATGGGAATGTTTCAGTATTTACCCCAATCGAAAAGAACGCCAAAGGTGAATACGAAGGCGTACTCAAAACAGAATCAGGAAAAGCGATTCGTTTCCCGCTTTATCCATTTATGGGCATTATGGGAGTAGCGGCCAATACATCTGAGCCTGTCCATTCTGTCCCGCCTGCAATGTATGGCGGTAATATTGATATCAATGAGTTAGGCGCTGGATCAACCATTTATTATCCAGTACAAGTTCCTGGTGCGCTGTTCTATACAGGCGATAGCCATTTTTCACAGGGTGATGGCGAAGTTGCGCTGACAGCCCTAGAAGCATCCGCTCGTGCAACCCTTAAATTTACCTTATTAAAAGCAGGCAAAGATAAAATTCCGGGTAAGGAAATTGTGCAACCTTTGGCAGAGAATGCTGAATTCTGGATTACGCCAGGACTGGATGAAGATTTAGATGAAGCTATGAAAAAGTCGACTCGTGAAGCAATCCGTTTTTTAAATCAGGAATATGGCATTGATGAAGCGCTTGCTTACGCGTATCTAAGTGCAGCGACAGATTTTGAGGTTTCGCAGGTAGTGGATAAAACCAAAGGAATTCACGCCAAGATACGTAAAGCTGATTTTAAAGAATTTAATCAAGCAGCCAAATAATACAGTTAATTCTCTATTCGTAATTTTGCTCAGAGTGTCAGCGTGTATCGCTTGGCTCTTAGAGCTTTATATTTAATTGATAGGATGAAGATAGTATGGAAATTGATACTTCTACTCACTCTATATATTTACTCTCTACAATGACCAGTCGAAATGGAATAAAACACGTTCAGTTGGTTAGGAATACCACCCAATATCTTAGAAAAAAGATACTAGATTGCTCAATAAAAATGATAATTAGTTAACACTTTATTAACATCAGTTCTTATGATTTCTTTTATGATGAGACTTTTCAATAATTGAGAAAACAAATGAAAAAAATCTTATTTATAGCATTAACAACAATTGCGCTAACAGCTTGTTCAAAAGACGCGAATAAACAGACTGAGACCAAACCCACAACTGAAGATAAATCTGTCACTGCACAAACGGGAGCAGAGCAAACTCCTAATCGAGTTTCCTATCTTGAGATTTCTCCAAAAACTCAAAAATGTGATGCTGGAGCAGGACAAATGGATTGTTTACAAGTTAAACAACTTGATTATAAAGATGGGCAAAAAACATATAAGAGCAAAGATTGGGAAAATTTCTATGCAGGAATCGAAGGTTTTACGCATAAGAGCAATGAACAAGTCCTCATTCGCGTTAAGGAATATGACATCCCGAATCCACCAGCTGATGGCTCAAGTATCCGTTATGTCCTAGATGAAGTCATTGAAACGGTTCCTAATAAATAAAAATTTAAAGATAAAAACACTCGGTTTTAGCGCCGAGTGCTTTTTAGTTTTAAAGCCTGAACTGTTTAGTTGGCGGCCCGCCTACATCTTTCTTATATATGATTTAGAATTTTGCTCGCAAAGATAAGGTTACATTACGTGGTTCTCCCCAATACACACCATTATAAAACCCTATTTCCTGATAGTACTTTTTATCAAATAAATTAGTAACTTGAATATTAGCACTCAGATCTTTACTTAATTCATAGCCAATATTGGCGTTTGCCAGAAAATATGCTTCTTGTCGAATAAAGCCATCTGTATTCGATGGTGCTCCACCCCATTTGCGCTTTACTTCACTTTGCCAATTTACCCCAAAGCCTACGTTTACCTTATTTGCACCATCCCATAAATCTTCTGGTAATTTAAAGTTAGTATAAACCTTCGCTAAGTTTTGGGGAATAGAGGTAGAAGCGCTTACTTGTTCTGAACTTATGCTGTTTACATAGGTATAACCAGCTGTAATATTCCAATTAGGTGTGATCTGCCCAATAGCTTCGAGTTCAAAACCTTCAATTTTTAACCCCTCACCTGATGCTTTCATTGGGTCAGCACCATCATCTGTTTTAATACCCGCAGCGACTGCTTCACTATCAAGTATGGCAACATTCGATTTTTTAGACCAAAAAGCAGCAGCTGTTGCCAGTAATTGATTGTCTAGCAAACTTGCTTTCAAACCTGCTTCATAACTTTTACCAACTTCTGGCTCCAAGAAACTATTATTACGGTCTTTTTGACTACTTGGATTAAACATATCGGTATAACTGGTATAAGCCGTTATAAAATCATTAAGATCATATGTCACGCCAAAGTAAGGCGTAAATGCATCAGCTTTTACATCACTTTTCGTTCCATTCGTCGCTGAATAATCACTATAGCGTCCACCTACAATTAATTTTAATTCATCGGTAACATTGAGTTTTAAAGTGCTATATACCCCATAATTACGTTGTTTGGCATCTTTGGTTGCTGGCGTAACGGTATAATCTGGTTTAATGGTTGCATTGCCATCCCATGTACGCCAATCATTAATCACGCATGTATCACCAATATTATTAGAAGGTAAAGTGACATCATTCACTTTTTTAGTACACGTCAATTGACCACTCGCCAAACCATTGAGCTGACCTGAAGGACTATCTGTAGAACGGTCAAAGCCATTAGCACCAATAATAAGTTCATGTTCGCGATTAAATAACTGAAAAGGACCACTCGCATAAAGCTCTAAACTGGTTTTTTTAGACTCTGATGTTGGATAGACTGTTGACCATACTCCTACTCCAGTCCCATCATTTTGATTCGGGAAACCAGAACCGCCATAGGACATCAACCAAAAACTTTTTGATAACGAATATGCCGCAGCAGCCTTGATCATCCAGTTGTTATCAAATTTATAGGTCAAATCGGCAAATGCTGTTTTATCTCGCTGACTAATGGTGTTCCAGCTATTTGCCAAGCTAAAATTTCTTGGTAAATTGGCAAGCGAACCATCTTGATTCCAATAAGGTACTGTTCCCCATGTCGAACCACGAGGCTGATTGTCTTGATACTGGAAGCCAACACTACCCGTTAATTTTTCTGTAATATCGGCTTCTACCATTGCCATTGCAGCCAAAGTTTCTAGAGAGTAGTAATCCATATATGAATCACCCTCAGTTCGGGCTGCCATCACTCGGCTTCTTACACTCCCGTCTGTGGATAATGGAATCGAAACGTCAACTTCATTACGAATTTTATTCCAACGGCTAAATGAAGTTGCTACATTACCCGACAGTTCTTTAGCTGGTCGCTTACGAATCATATTAATGGTTGCAGAAGGATTTCCTGTACTCCCTGTTAAACCCGTCGCACCCTTCACAACCTCAATACGATCAAAGAAAAAACTATCTACACGTGGACTATTTTCACCTATTGGCATTCCATCGATTTGTCGATTTGTAATTGCATAACCTCTCGCAAAATAATTTGAACGCTCACTATCACTTTTAGTGACTGTTACCCCAGGTGTAGCAGCAAGGACATCATCGATAATATTTAGATTTCGCTGTTCTATTTGTTCTCGTGTAATCACACTGACTGATTGAGGCGTTTCTTTTAAAGAAAGTTTAAGCTTGGATGAACTTCGAGATGAGTTCGCTTTAAAACTTTTATTCCCTTCAGTTTTTTCATCTTCTTCCGCAGTAACTTTTATCGTAGGTAAGATTGAAGATGATTCCTTGGCCAAAAGCTGTTCTTGTGCAAGCGCACTGTTTGATAAAACGCCCCACACTAAGATTGACTTTATCGCAATATTTAAAGCAGTTTTTCTGATCTGGCTGTCCATAATATTTTAACAAATAAACAAGAATCATTATTATTATCATTTAACCAACAAAGACAAACAAATTTAACTGATTTCTATTATTTATTAGAAATATAAGCCTCTTGATCGCATATTTTGTCTTTAATTCATTGAATCAAGTCTTTAACGCCCTTGCCTCAGCGATATTATGCTGTTCAACCAACGTACGAATGGTATATTCATGATTGGTTTTTTGGTCACAGGCAAATTCACATTTTTGATCCAACGGCAACGCACTCCCCCCAAGCAATGGACAGCCTGCAAACAGCTCTGCTACCCAATCAACAAAGACTCGAACCTTTTGTGATAAATGTCGACTTTGCAAATAAACGACCGAAATTGGCATCGGTGCAGGTGTCCATTTTGGCAAAACTTCTTTTAAACTTCCCGCCTCAAAATGATTGGTCAACATATAGCGCGGGCCTTGGATCAAACCAAAGCCTTGCAAGGCCAAATCAATATAAGCATCACCATCATTAACAGACACATGCCCATTGACACTAACACTTTGAATCAGGTCATCGACCACAAAATCCCAATCAAAATTACGCCCTGTACGACTAGAAAAGAAATGAATGGCTTGATGATTTTTTTGCAAATCCTCAAGTGTTTTCGGTTCACCATATTTTTCTAAATAGCATGCCGATGCTGCTGTTGCACACTGGAATGTTCCGATACGGCGTGCAATTAAACTGGAGTCTTGTAACTCCCCGACACGAATCGCGCAATCCACCGCCTCACCGACCAAATCCACAGGGCGATCATTCATTCCGATCACCAAATCAATATCGGGATAGCGGTTATGAAACTCTCTTAACCTTGGAATTAAAATCAAACGACCAATCGACACAGGCACGTCAATACGTAATCGTCCTCGCGGTCCTCGTTCCTCATCGTGGAAAGAAGACTCAATATCTTCAACATCCGCCAAAATTCTGAGCGTACGGTCATAATACACTGCACCATCGGGGGTTAGGCTGAGTTTACGTGTGGTTCGATTGAGTAAGCGAACTTGTAAATGTTTTTCTAAAGCCTGAATCGTAGTGGTGACCGATGCGCGCGGTAATCCAAGACTATCGGCAGCCAGACTAAAGCTGTTGGTTTCAACCACTTTATTGAAGACTTTCATTGCATGAAATAGATCCACTGGCCCACTCCCATTGATGCATTTTTTGGCTGTGACACATCAATTATTATAAAAATACGAATAGTGTTATCAAATTTAGTATATTTATTCGTAATTGACAAACTTTTATGCTCCTTTCATTCCATAAACCTGTTTCTCCCATACAGACCAAAACAAAAAGTCTGAAAACAGGGATTCAAATAACCAGGAGCATCCCATGTCACTTTCTCGCAAACAGCTGACGCTGTCTGCTGTCATTCTTGCCATTTTCGCAACAGGTGGCAGTTTTATTCTCTTCCAAGAAAATGCAGATGCGAAAGCTACCCCAACAGCAAGTGCACCGCCAGCCGCAACCGTCGATGTTGCCAGTGTCGTGAGCCAAACCATTACCGATTGGCAAGAATATTCGGGACGTCTCGAGGCGATTGATCAGGTTGATGTCCGCCCTCAAGTTTCAGGCAAACTGATTGCAGTCCATTTTAAAGATGGCAGTTTAGTGAATAAAGGCGATTTGCTGTTCACCATTGACCCACGTCCTTTTGAAGCAGAATTGAATCGGGCCAAAGCGCAACTGGCTTCAGCACAAGCGCAAGTCACCTATAGCTCAGCAAACTTGGGCCGAAACCAGCGTTTAATCCAGAGTAACGCGATTGCTCATCAAGAACTCGATCAAGCGGAAAATGAAGCGCGTTCGGCCAATGCCAACTTGCAAGCTGCCAAAGCCGCAGTCGAAACCGCCCGTTTAAATCTGGAATACACCCGTATTACCGCCCCTGTCAGTGGTCGCATTTCCCGTGCCGAAGTCACGGTCGGTAATGTGGTTTCCGCAGGCAATGGCGCACAGGTGCTGACCAGTCTGGTTTCCGTTTCTCGTCTTTATGCATCTTTTGATGTAGATGAACAAACCTATCTGAAATATATCAGCAATCAACGGAATTCAGCCCAAGTCCCTGTTTATCTCGGTCTCGCCAATGAATCTGGTTTTAGCCGTGAAGGTTATATCAGCTCTATCGATAATAATTTAAATACCACCTCAGGTACGATTCGTGTACGTGCGACATTTGATAATCCCAAAGGCGTAATGCTACCAGGACTCTATGCACGCATTCGCTTGGGTGGTGGGCAACCTCGCGCAGCCATTCTGATTAGCCCAACGGCGATTGGTGTTGATCAGGACAAACGCTTTGTGGTCGTTGTCGATGCGAAAAATCAAACTGCTTATCGTGAAGTTAAATTGGGTGCTCAGCAAGATGGCTTGCAAATCATCAATAGCGGTCTGCAAGTGGGTGATCGCATTGTCGTGAATGGATTACAACGTATTCGCCCAGGTGATTCTGTCAAACCTCACCTCATTACTATGCCAAACCCTCAAATCACCACCGATAACAGCGCACAACAACCTCAGCCTACAGATAAAACCCCAACTTCGGCAAAAGGTTAATCCTCATGAATATTTCTAAGTTTTTTATTGATCGTCCGATCTTTGCCGGGGTGCTGTCCGTCCTGATTCTATTGGCGGGCTTACTCTCTGTTTTCAAATTGCCGATTTCTGAATACCCTGAAGTGGTGCCACCTTCTGTGGTGGTGCGTGCGCAATATCCAGGTGCCAACCCTAAAGTGATCGCTGAGACTGTTGCTTCTCCGTTGGAAGAATCCATCAATGGTGTTGAGAACATGCTGTATATGCAGTCTCAAGCCAACAGCGATGGTAACTTAACCATTACTGTCAATTTCAAGCTTGGAATTGATCCAGATAAAGCACAACAACTGGTCCAGAATCGAGTTTCTCAGGCTTTACCCCGTTTGCCTGAAGATGTGCAACGTCTCGGCGTGACTACGCTAAAAAGTTCACCAACTTTGACCATGGTGGTGCATCTCACCTCACCAGACAATCGCTATGACATGACCTACTTGCGTAACTATGCCGTACTCAATGTCAAAGACCGTCTGGCACGATTACAAGGTGTGGGTGAAGTCGGCCTGTTTGGTTCGGGTGATTACGCCATGCGCGTATGGTTGGACCCACAAAAAGTGGCGCAACGTAACCTCACGGCCACTGAAATTGTCAACGCGATTCGTGAACAGAATATTCAAGTCGCTGCAGGAACCATCGGTGCTGCGCCAAACAATTCACCTTTACAGCTCTCGGTGAATGCACAAGGTCGTTTAAGCACCGAACAGGAATTTGCCGATATTGTTCTAAAAACAGCTGCGGATGGTGCAGTGACTCGACTCGGTGATGTTGCGCGTGTTGAACTTGCCGCTTCGCAATATGGTTTACGTTCATTGCTGGACAATAAACAGGCGGTAGCGATTCCAATTTTCCAAGCACCGGGTGCCAATGCCTTACAGGTCTCTGACCAAGTGCGTAGCACCATGGCGGAACTGTCCAAAGATTTTCCATCTTCGATTAAATACGACATCGTTTACGACCCCACCCAATTCGTACGCTCAAGTATCAAAGCGGTGATTCATACTCTGCTTGAAGCAATTGCACTGGTCGTTGTCGTGGTGATCCTGTTCTTACAAACATGGCGTGCTTCAATTATTCCGTTACTGGCAGTGCCTGTTTCAATCATTGGTACCTTCGCCTTGATGCTGGCCTTTGGTTATTCCATCAATGCCCTGTCACTGTTCGGGATGGTACTCGCCATCGGGATTGTGGTCGATGATGCCATTGTGGTGGTGGAGAATGTCGAGCGGAATATTGAAGCAGGACTCAGTCCAAGGGATGCCACTTATCGTGCCATGCGTGAAGTCAGTGGACCGATTATCGCGATTGCGTTGACACTGGTTGCCGTGTTTGTCCCCCTCGCCTTTATGACAGGATTAACTGGGCAATTCTATAAGCAATTCGCCATGACCATTGCCATCTCTACCGTGATTTCGGCATTTAACTCACTCACTCTATCTCCTGCTTTAGCAGCCATGTTGCTCAAAGGACATGATGCTAAACCTGACTTTTTGACCCGCGTGATGAACCGAGTCTTCGGACGCTTCTTCGCACTGTTTAACCGTGTGTTCTCACGTGCCTCGGATCAATATGGTCGAGGGGTGAATCGGGTCATTTCCCATAAAGCCTCAGCGATGGGCGTATATGCAGCCCTGCTTGGCCTGACCATTGGTATTTCTTATATCGTTCCGGGTGGTTTCGTCCCTGCGCAAGATAAGCAGTACCTGATCAGCTTTGCCCAACTACCCAATGGTGCTTCACTGGATCGAACCGAAAATGTGATCCGTAAAATGAGTGATGCCGCGCTAAAACAGCCTGGCGTAGAAAGTGCTGTGGCTTTCCCAGGTTTATCGATTAATGGTTTTACCAACAGTTCCAGTGCCGGGATCGTCTTTGTCACCTTAAAGCCTTTCGCTGAACGCAAAGCAGCTGATCTTTCTGCCAATGCCATTGCTGGTGCCTTAAATCAGAAATATTCAGCGATTCAAGATGCTTATATTGCGGTCTTCCCACCACCACCGGTGATGGGTCTCGGCACCATGGGGGGCTTTAAACTCCAGCTGGAAGATCGTGGTGCTTTAGGCTATGCCGAGTTGAATAACGCAGCACAATCCTTTATGAAAGCGGCACAATCTGCACCTGAGTTGGGGCCAATGTTCTCTAGCTATCAAATCAATGTGCCACAACTGAATGTTGATCTGGATCGGGTCAAAGCCAAACAGCAAGGCGTTGCGGTGACCGATGTATTTAGCACCATGCAGATTTATCTCGGTTCACAATATGTGAATGACTTTAACCGCTTTGGTCGCGTCTATCAGGTACGTGCTCAAGCCGATGCACCATTCCGTGCCAATCCAGAAGATATTTTACAGCTTAAAACCCGTAACAATGCTGGGCAAATGGTGCCACTGTCTTCTCTGGTCAATGTCACTCAAACCTATGGCCCAGAAATGGTGGTGCGCTATAACGGCTATACCGCAGCAGATATTAACGGTGGTCCTGCACCGGGTTATTCATCGAGCCAAGCCGAAGCAGCAGTTGAACGAATTGCCGCTGAAACCTTGCCACGTGGTGTGAAATTTGAATGGACTGACCTGACCTATCAAAAAATCTTGGCAGGTAATGCTGGATTGTGGGTCTTCCCGATTAGTGTGCTATTGGTGTTCTTGGTCTTGGCGGCACAATATGAAAGTCTTACTTTACCATTGGCTGTGATTCTAATTGTACCGATGGGTATCTTGGCTGCACTGACAGGCGTTTGGCTCACAGGTGGAGATAACAACATCTTTACCCAAATCGGCTTGATGGTACTGGTCGGGCTGGCCTGTAAGAATGCGATTTTGATTGTCGAATTTGCCCGAGAACTGGAAATGCAAGGCGCGACTGCATTCAATGCTGCGGTTGAAGCCAGCCGTTTACGTTTGCGTCCGATCCTGATGACTTCAATCGCCTTCATTATGGGGGTAGTTCCACTGGTCACATCAACAGGCGCAGGTGCTGAAATGCGCCATGCCATGGGCGTTGCAGTATTCTTTGGCATGATTGGGGTCACCTTCTTTGGTTTATTCCTGACCCCTGCCTTCTATGTGTTGATCCGTACCCTGAACAGCAAACATAAACTGCATTCGGCAGCGGTGCATGAAGCACCATTGCACAGTTCACACGATCACTAAGGAGCAGGATATGACAGGATTCAAACCACATTGGATACTCTCCTCACTCATGGGAAGCCTGCTGCTTGCAGGCTGCTCATTGGCACCTGAATATCAGCCAGCCAAGGTGATTATTCCACTGCAATTTAAAGAAGCGGATGCCAAACTGGATGATCCTAACTGGAGCATTGCCCAACCCGCTGATGCACAGTCTCGCGGTGAATGGTGGCATATTTTTAATGATCCACAGCTGAATGATCTGCAACAACAGGCAATTGTGGGGAACCAGAACCTAAAAGCGGTAGCAGCCAATATTCAGGCATCACGCGCCTTGAGGTCTGCTGCACAAACTGAACGCCTACCTAGCATCGGCACAGGTTTTGGCCCGACCCGTCAAAAGCCTTCACCCGCTTCTTTAGGACTCGATGCAGATGCACCGACATCTGCACGTACCTTATGGCGGGCACAAGCCAATGTCTCCTATGAACTGGATCTATTTGGACGGGTTGCTAGTAGTGTCAATGCAGCAACGGCTGATGTGCAGCAACAAGAAGCTTTGTATCATTCAGCATTGTTAGCACTGCAAGCCGATGTTGCCCAAGCTTATTTTCTGATTCGTCAATTAGATGCTGAACAGGCCATTTATGCGCAAAACATCAAATTACTGACTGAGAATCAAAATTTGATCCAAGCACGCTATCGCAATGGCTTGGTCAGTGATCTGGACGTTTCTCGCGCACAAACTGAACTTTCTACCGCACAGACCAATGCGCTCAGCATTGCACGGAGTCGAGCCAATACCGAACACGCATTGGCGGTATTACTTGGTAAACCCCCTGCTGATTTCAGCTTAGCGATTCAACCCTTGTCGGCCACTGCAATTCGCCTGCCTGCGGGTTTACCGTCGACGTTGCTTGAACGTCGTCCTGACATTGCTGCCGCAGAACGCGCTATGGCAGCCGATAACGCCCGAATCGGTATTGCACGTGCTGCCTTTTTCCCCAAACTTGATCTTACAGGTGCACTGGGTTATGAATCTGCAAGTTTAGGCGATTTAGGCAAATGGTCGAGTCGGACTTTTTTACTCGGTCCCGTTGCGGGCACAATTTTGTCTTTACCATTGTTTGATGGCGGACAACGTAAGGCGGGCGTCGCTCAGGCACGTGCAGGTTATGAGCAAAGTGTTGCCAATTATCGGCAGACGGTGCTGAATGCTTTTCGTGAAGTTGAAAATGGCTTATCTGATCAGCGTATTCTGGATCAGCAAATACAGGCTCAGAGCCAAGCACTGGCTTCATCCCGACATGCCAATCAGCTTTCACATTTGCGTTATCGTGAAGGTCGCATTAGTTATCTGGATGTGATTGATTCTGATCGGAATATCTTGCAACAAGAGCAATTGGCTGCACAGCTTCATGGTAGTCGAATGATTGCCAGTGTAGATCTGATTCGTGCTTTAGGTGGAGGTTGGCATAGCAAATAGGAATCAATCGCCCAACGATTGAATGAAAGCAGCAAAGTATTGGAAAAATTTCATTGCTTTGCTGCTCTTTATACAAAGGTAAGATGAATGAGCTATCTATCTCTGTCATTCACTAAATTGCCAATGTCAGAGTAGAAATGACTTATTTTTTTAGATAAGCACAAAAATCAAAAGTCTTTTCAATTTACGATTACTCTCATCAAATGATTTAGAAGTGATAGCCAATTTTGAGTCCATAAGCGATAGCATGATTATTTTTAAACTCAGCCTGTTCTGCCATTTCTTTAATTCCATCAATAGGTAAATAGTAGGCACCATCTTCGGACTTGGCATCACCTAACCAGTAGTATTTAACACCAGCGGCGATAAAATAATTTTGAGCAGGATTGAATTGTGCACCAAGTCCCATTGACCATGATCCCTTCATTGGCCCCAGCGTAGAAGCAGGATTACCCGTGCCAGAATCCCAACCGACATCAGTGGCAAAACTCCATTTTTCTGTAAATTGATGGCCTATTCCTAGAGTTACATTATATTGATCCTTTTGATACGAATCTAAATCAATGCCTTCCTTGTATGCACCTCCCGTAAGCTCATCCAGATAATCCGCAGTAAGTGCGTTATATTGGGTTGGGCGGATATTAAAATCTTTCCAATTCACCCATCTCAAATTCATATAAGCAATTGTTTTTTCGGCAACTCCTGTTTGAAAGTCGATATTGACGGATTGAGGGGTTTCAATTGTCGTTTTTGCGGCTTCGACATACAGCAAAGGTTCGCCAAATATACTTTCATCGACCTGAAATTTATATTTGATTTTGGAGCGATACGTGACCGCCGCTTTCAATGCAATCTCTGGAATTTGATAGCTCACCCCAGCCAGCCAACCCAGTTCTCCTTTTTCTTTAAAATTCGCCTCATAACCATTAAAAGCCTCGGTATAGGCCATGCCTCGGAAAGACGCTTTTCCTTTAACCTCCTGATAAACAGGCCCGCCATAAATCTGGAAGTTCTTAAAAGGTGAATATCCAAAAATGAAACTTAAATCCTGACTTTCCACATTTACAGATGTACCTTCCTGACTAAAATCATTATCTGAATAGCTATTGTTGGGGCGAAGTGGATATGCAGTTTTTGCCGCAAATGGTTGGTCATAAAGCAGGCCGAAACTAAACTGATCAGTTAACTGTAGCTTCAATGCAGCTGTATAAAATTGCACATTTTGCCCAATATCACCTGTATCACGGCTTTGATTCGCACGCACAAGATTTGGACGATCATGCACGACACCAGAAACTGAAGCATCGACAGCAAATGCATTCGCTTCAAAATAATGACCATTTTCTAAAAATGGCAGTATCGACTGACCAGACTGATCAAGTGCGGAAGCCTGGGTATGATCACTGATCAGCACACCGATTATGCCGCACATAATAGGAGCTAATCCGAACCGATAGATCTTAGGAAATGAGCCATTTAAACCATTATTTCGAGTTACTTCTCTAGTTTTCGAGAATAATCCAGAAAAGCCCACACTCTCCTTGCATACAAATTTTTCCATTATTAAATTCATCCTGAAAATTATAATTTTTTGTTCAATCACACAAATGATGAGATATTTCCTTATCCATTTACCATCATGAAGACCAAATGAAATGGATAAAGAATATACTGATAAATAAATTACACAGTGTCAATGACTATGTGTAATTTATGCAGAGAAATTGCTACACCTGCCAGTTATATTTAATACAAGCCATTCATAAATAAAATATTTTCAATTAAAAATGTTTAAACTGTAGCTAGTGTTTTATTTATTCTCATAAAGCGTTGAAGTCCAGATATTTCGAAGTACACGAATAACAACCTCAGGTTCTACAGGAGATGAACGTCCGAATGCTTCGGAAAGATAACGCTCTTCCAGCCATATCAGCGCTTTTGCTGTTTCGTCGATATCTAAATTTTTTTTAATATTTCCTGCCTGCTGTTCTGCTCTTATGTGTTGAGCAGCCGCCTTGATAAAGTCTTGAATGATTGCTCGATAGACGCTATCAACGCGTTCATCTCCACTTGCTGCTTCGACAAAGGCCCTTAATAAACGACCATGTTGTATATAGACATTTATAGAGTCGACCAAGGCACGCTCTAGATCGTCTTGGAGATTATTTCCTGCCAACCACCGTTCCGTGATATTAAATAATTCTCTGGCAATATTCTCAACAAGACGAAGTGTAAGATCATGTTTATCACGGAAATGGACATAAAAAGCTGGGCGTTTTAAACCTGTACGGCGCATGACCTCATCAATATTGAGATCACGAAAATGATGTTCATTTAAAAACTGTTCAGCAGCCTCTAATATTTCTCGCTCAGATTCTTTTGGATCATGTTTAGGTCTACGGCGAGAAGTTGTCATATGGTCCCATTTCCTATTGGCATGGTGTCATTGTAGGTATTAATAAATCTTTCGACAAGTCTTTGTACCATTGTGCGTTCCCTCTATCCGCTTAAAATCAGAAAAAACGACTCATTAAAAAATAAAATATAAATTATAAAATTCAGTAGCTTAATTCGACCCAATTTCCCCTTCCTCTTTATTCCCTCTTAACTCGAAAGACAATACCGCAATAATTACACACAGTCATTGACAGTGTGTAATTATTGGCTTAATAATATTCATATGCCTAGACTTCACTCGATTTAAATCGAAGTGAAAGTGGACTGGATCAAGGACTTTGTTCATCAGGGAAAATGAAGATTATAAAAATCATCATCTTAGGAAATCTAACTGATGCTCAATTTATTAAAATTGTGTGAAGAGGAAAAAGATATGAGTACATCAGACCAAATTGCTATTACTGATGTTTTAATTATCGGCGCAGGGATCTCAGGTATTAGCGCAGCATACCATCTAAAAAAATATAGACCGAATACCACATTCACTTTGCTCGAAGGCCGCGACGAAATTGGAGGCACATGGAGTCTGTTCCGTTACCCAGGCATTCGTTCCGATTCAGATATGCAGTCTTTTGCATTTGGCTTTAAACCATGGACCAATAAAAGGGTTTTTGGCAGTGCTCAAATGATCTGTAATTATTTAAAAGAAACGATCACTGAGAACGACATCGAATCTCACATTCGCTTTGGCCATTATATGACTAGTGCCGAATTCTCATCTTCTGAAGGCCTATGGACAGTAAAAGTGAAGCGTAAAGATCAGAAAGCTTTAACCACTTTCCGCTCCCGCTTCTTACTGATGAGTACAGGTTATTATGACTATGATAATGGCTATACACCTGAGTTTAAGGGAGCAGAGGAATTTCAAGGACTCATTATTCATCCTCAACACTGGCCAGAAAACCTCGATTATTCTGGCAAAAAGGTTGTGGTGATTGGTAGTGGTGCGACAGCCGTGACCTTAATTCCTGCGATGGCTGACAAGGTCGGGCATATTACCATGCTCCAGAGATCACCAAGCTATGTCATGGCAGCGCCAAGTACAGATGCAATCGCGAATACTCTCAATAGTGTTCTCTCACCACAACGTGCTTTCGATCTGATCCGCCGTAAAAATATTGCCTTGACACGGGGCGTCTACAATTTAAGTCGTCGCTTTCCAAAGCTGATGCGTCGCTTTTTAATCTCGGATGTCCAGCGAAATCTACCAAAAGACTTTGATGTCGCCACTCATTTTTCACCGAAATACAATCCGTGGGATGAACGTTTATGTGTTGTTCCCGATGGCGATATGTTCAAAGCGATTTCTGCGGGTAAAGCATCTGTCGTCACCGATCATATTGAACGTTTTAGCAAAGAAGGCATTTTACTTAAATCAGGAAAAACGCTGGAAGCCGATATTATTGTGACCGCAACAGGTCTAAACGCAGTCGCATTTAGCAAGACGCAATTGATTGTGGACGGGAAAAAAATCGCTTATCCAGAGACCACGATTTTCAAATCAATGATGTTATCCGACATTCCCAATTTTGCTTTCGCATTCGGCTACACCAATCTGGCATGGACCTTAAAAGTTGATCTGGTCTGGAAACACTTCTGTAGATTACTGGATTACATGGATGAAAATAAGTACGCCACATTCACACCCGTCATCAGTGATAAAAGCATGAAACGCATTCCATTTGTAGACCTGAACTCAGGCTACATTCAACGAAGCATCGCACAATTTCCAATGGCAGGTACACAAGGCCCATGGATTGTAAAACAAGACTATAAATTCGATGTTGAGCGACTTCGTAAAGGTCCTGTTTTTGATAAAGAACTAAGTTTTACCCAGATTAAGCCGAAGAAAAAGCCAAGCGTTGTTACCACAGAAACAATGCCAGAACAGATCAAAATTCAGGCTTAACACAGCGATTTACATTGACATCTCTTATTGCCAGTAGCAGTCAGGGACATAAATCGATCAAGGAAAATATGATGGAAAATATTAAATTTACAAGTAAAGGAATTACCTGTGCCGCATGGTACATCCCTGCAAAATCAGATGAATACAAGTCTTCTCAAGGACGACCTTGTATTATTTTGGGTAACGGTTTCGGTGGTACCAAAGATACGGGTTTACTTGATTTTGCCGAGCCTTTCAGTCAGGCAGGTTTTGATACTTTCGCATTTGACTATCGTGGATTTGGAGAGTCTGCTGGACTACCAAGACAGCATGTATCTTATATTCAACAACGAGAGGATTATCATGCTGCGATCGAAGCTGCACGGAATTTACCCCATGTAGATGGAAGTCGTATTGCGCTGTGGGGCACGTCTTATTCGGGTGGTCATGTGGTGGTCGTTGCTGCACAAGATCCAAAAATATCGGCTGTCGTCTCCATGAATCCGGCAACTGATGGTTTAGCAGCTCTAAAACAAGTATTCCAATATGGTGGAATAAAGCAGATATCGACTGCAATCGGTCATGGCATAAAAGATTTAATGCATGCCATCACTCAACGCCCTCCCCATCTCATTCCAATTGTTGGACAACCCGGTACGGCTGCAATGATCAGCACACCCGGTGCCGAAGAAAGCTATACCTCTATGGCAGGTCCGACTTGGCGGAATGAAGTCTGTGCTCGTGCAGCTCTGGAAGTTTCATACAACCGGCCTGTGGCTTTTGCAAAAAATGTGAAATGCCCGACCTTGATCCAAGTGGGTGCCAATGACCAGATTGCACCACCGAACCCAGCCCGAAAAACAGCACGTCTAATTCAAGGCCCAGCTGAATTGCTGGAATATCCAATTGATCATTTTGATTTCTATACTGAATCATGGGGCGAAACTGTGCTGATTGATCAGATCAATTTCTTGAAAAAGACACTTGCTCCACCCTCCCTAGAGAAATGAAAGTTTATAAATTTTCATTATAGAAAAACATTTAATTCAAATACATACATAAGTGCATAGCATTCTGCGACAGCCTCAAAAATTTAATCAGCTATCGCGATGAAGTCTAAAAACTGAAGCGTTATGTATGAGCACCAATCGTACAACAAAGCAGTTCATTTAAATGCTTTGAAATCATATCAATCAGGATGGATAAGAAAATCTTATGTCACTCGTCAAATTAAGCAAAGATACACAAATCGATGAAATCGTTTCGATTATTAAAAGAGATGGTGGTGTCATCATTGAAAATTTTTTAAATGATGAAATAACCCAAGATATTTATCAAACATTATCTCAGCAATTAGAGTTGATCCCAGACGGAGAAGATGAATATTTTGCAGGTACGAAAACCCGCCGAATGAGCCGTTTATTTGCGCGCTTGCCACAAATGCCCTTGGTGGCAATGAATCCAGTTTTTTTAGATACCGCAAAAGCGATTCTCCAAACCCCACTACAGGCATGGAGTGGTGAAAATAGAATTGAACTCTATCCAGACATTCAGGTGGGTGTGACTCAAGCGATTCAGATCTGGCCAGGTCAAAAAGCACAACCATTACATCGTGACGATACGGTATGGATGTGGCAACACCCAGGTTATGGTCGTGAAGCCAGAGTCCAGATTATGTTTGCTGTAACTGATTTTACAGAAGAAAATGGCGCGACTCGCGTCATTCCTGCCAGCCATTTGTGGGATGATCAAAGAGTACCTAAAGAAGATGAAACGATTGCGGCTGAAATGAAAGCTGGAGATGCTTTAATCTGGATTGGTTCGACCTATCATGGTGGAGGCGCCAATGTCAGTCATGCACCTCGTATCGGACTCACGATGTCTTATGATCTTGGCTTTCTCAGACAGGAAGAAAACCATTATTTATCTCTATCCACCGAAACAATTAAAAGCTTCCCAGATGAGCTAAGAGGATTGCTCGGCTGGAATATGAGCACCACTTTTGTCGGATTTGTCGAACATGAAGGCAAGATGATGAGTCCAATCGATATGTTAAATGTTCAGGAGTTTAAAACCACTGGGATTATCTAAGCCTTAGTATCTGGAAATTGGAAAGTAAGAAAACGTCGATCAAGTCGACGTTTTCTTACGCTTTTATCGCCAACCACCGTCTTAATATTTAAAAATTTCTGAATGCTTTAAATATTTTCATCACATCCTTATCAGTTCATTTAGACCATCAAATCAATCACTGTTCTGCAAGAGCTTATATGCAACTGTGCTCTGCATATTTTAACTTACCTTCTGTGCAATCCTATATATACCCTTCCTCACGTCAAGGTGAGTCAGTGGTTTCGGTAATAGGGCTAAAACACTCAATCGAAGCTGATTAATTCTCTCATCTCCACACTGTTTCCACACTTTAATAATCGTCATTACACAAACATTCAAAATAATACCAGTATCAAAACTCCCCCAATCTGGACAGAATGCCGAAGGGCCAATTTATGAAAAGACTTACATTTCCTCTATATCAGCCGCTGTGTATTCTGACTGTATTTAGCGTTCTAATAACAAATGGCTGTCAGGTGGTTAGCCTAAAAAAACAGACACTGCATACCACCATTGCCAATGAACGTAACAGTATTCTCACTCAAAATAAATTAAGTGGCGCCAGCCTGAACCTGCTCTATATGTCCGATATGGACATGAAACTGTGCATGAAAAATCCAGATGCATGTATTGTCGATCTGGAAAAAATTCCTCAGGTACAGACAGAACAATTATTATCCGCCGCTAGTGAGTTATATCTCTCTAAAGCTTTGGCACTTGCAGACTCACATGATTGCAAAATAAATAAAAACCCTAAAACCAGCGTTAAACCCGCTCCACAGGTGAATGAATGTTTAGACCAACAACTGCAAGCTTTAGATAAAAGTATTCGGTACAGCTATGCCTATCTGTTTAAGACCTCTCGTCAGCCTCAAGACCGTATTTTCGATAATCGTCAGGTGCAAATTCGGGACTTCTATAATCAGGCACTTAACCAGTTAGTAAATGTGTACAGTGCCAAAAATTCATCAGCGACGATTCCAGACAGTATTAAAATTGGTGAAAGTACTTATAAGATTGATATTGATTCCTATCCCAAACTACAAGGTAAAAAGCTTGAGAAATTTACCTCAAGCTACAACATGAATTTCTCTGGATTAAGAACCATTAACCGTCGTGATGGTTTCGGTGCAGATTTCGTCGCGGTTTTGCACACTAAAGAAAATGATCCCAAAAATGGAAATCCATATATTCTTGATCCACTGAACTATGCTTACCCAAATGGCGTTAATCCCAATATCCATCAAGCCCATTATCTTGCGTCGACGCTGATTGCCCAGCCAGTCGATGAGCAAGCCACACTCAGCGAGATACTCAATCGGCCTGATTTCAAAATAAAAATCTATGATCCTTACACTGTAGAAAAGATCAAAATTGAAGATAAAGAATATTCCCTTGCTGCGAACTTCTCTGCCCCCTATGGTTTATGGTTAGCGGAGAATAACTTGGGCTCTGCAGCATATCTAACCTTGATTGACCGTAATCAACGTTTGACCATGCCTCATCTATATATGCTTGAACCCTATAATCCGAATAAAAAAGTGATTGTATTGATCCATGGACTGGCCAGCAGCCCAGAGGCGTGGATTGCGGTGACCAATGAAATTATGGGCGATAAGACGCTACGTGAGCATTATCAAGTCTGGCAGGTATTTTACTCAACCAATATGCCCATTCTTGAAAGTCGCTTTCAGATTTCGGCGTTACTGAAACAAACGTTTGCCTCTCTCAATCCCCAAGACCCTGCATCTCAAAATGCTGTTTTGATTGGTCATAGCATGGGAGGAATTATTAGCCGCCTTTTAGTCAGTCATGCGGATATTTCAAAAGAAGCCTTACCGATGATGAGTAACCACGTGCAAGCACGGATGAGAAAACATCCCGTCATAGGTGAACGTTTAAAGATGGAACCGATTCCAAACTTTGATCGCGTCATTTTCCTCGCTGCACCTCATCGTGGAACTAGCTACGCCGACCGCTGGTTTACCGTCACAGCACGAAAGATTATTGGACTGCCTTCAGCATTTTTAAAAACATTAACCGATACACTCACGAGCTATGATGATGATCTTAAAGATTTTGTCAGAACCATCAATAACAGGCTGCAAAATGGCCCTAGCGATTTGAGTAATAAATCTGAATTTATGGAACTCACCTCGGGTATACAGCCTAAAGAAGGTCTAGTTTTTCATTCCATCATGGGTAATATCACCAAAAGTAATGATATGGATAAGATTACCGATGGCATTGTTCCTTATAAAAGTGCCCATTTAGAAGGTGCGATTTCAGAGAAAATCATTAAAGGCGGGCATTCTATTCAAATAAAGCCTGAAACGGTATTGGAACTTCGCCGTATCTTGAGCCAACATTTAACCGAGCATGGTTTATACAAAGTGAAAAACTAAACATCCAAAGCTAAAGTGACAACACTTTAGCTTTTTTTCTTTTTATTGCTCGCTTTCCTGTATTCTTTTGCGAATTTCTTCTCGCCATTTCAGTGCATTTTCTTGTTGTTTATTGAGTAACACACCGAGCATATAAGCGGTCACTGCTGCACCAATCAAAGCAATACCACTTTCATAAATGATATCGATAACGAACTCAAGCACACCTTCGGATAAGAATGCTAACATGCCAGAAAATTTCAGAAACTTGGCCATTGCTACAACCAAAATCCCCAATAATGCCCCCGTCCATAAAAAGATTTTATGAATATTGATCGGCGCTGTGACTTGGTCAATTTGATCAGGATATTTTCGGTAGTACTCGATTTCCTCCTTTGTCACTTTAGAGGAAGATTTGAATAATAATTTAATAAATAATGTATCTTGATCGAGTTTTGAATTTTTCTTCATAGATACCGTGCATTATTAGTTTTATCATCTTTAATTTTACTGATTGTTGTTGAAGAAGTAACCCTCTTTCACAAGAACGAGCCTCTTTATAACAGTTGAATAAAACTCTCTTTGATCATTTCAATCAAGGACAAAGACGCTTAATTTAAGCTAACCCATTCCTAATAAGATGAAGGATGATTTATCTCTAAACTACATCTATACACGGATAGGTTAAATCAAGCGTCCGTAGTACTGGTTTAATTCAGTGCCACATTTCCTAAGCGTCCTTTTTCAATTTATTCTGCTGAAGCAATCACATTAAACGATTCAACAGCATTAACACAGTTTGTTCCATTTGCTTTTGTTTCTGTGTATCAGTAATACCTTGCACACTGAATCCCCAATATGCTTCAAATAAACAAGCCAGTACGTAAGCAGTCGAACTAATCGCATCTTGAGTTGCGTTTGGATACTCCTGTGCCAACTGATTTTCAAAATCAGGCAGCCAGTGCTGTGTCCAAAGATCATGCAGCATCTGCTTGATCAAAGGATTTCTAGCACTTTGCGCAACCAGTTCTAACCAAACAATCAAATCATCCTGACTCCGATAAACTTCGGGCGTGAATAACATGACGATTCTTTCGCTCAATGGTTTTCCACTAAACCGATGAATAATTGCCGTCCCCATTTCTCCAATATAGTGCTCAATAAAAGCATTGATTAAATCTGCACGTGAAGAAAAATAATGATGTACCAGCGTGCGTTGCATGCCTGATGCTTCCGCTACTTTGGCAAAAGTAATTCCTTCTAGTCCTTCCCTCGCAACGACTGAAACAGCAGCTTGAAGAATTTCATACGACCGTTCATGTGCTTTACTCGGTCTTCCTATCTTGTTTTCCATCATCGTCATAAATAAAAAAAATGTTTACTAATTAATCATACCATATTATTTTACTGACATGACAGTCAATTAATTAAAGGAAGTCATATTATGAAAATACTGGGACTTGCTGTCGGTAGCGAAATGGACGCTACAACAGCACAAATCTTAACTGATAGTGAAATGCTGCATGCCGCTATTCTGGAAATTATCAATATCTGTGGGCTGGTTGCCTGTATTGTTCTGGCGCTTTCGGGCTGGATTTATGGCGCGAAATTCCTTAAGAAAAACAATTATCTGCTTGGTCTAGAATGGTGGATTGTGGCTTTTTCTGCGACAAACTTTGTGTTGTATATGCTGACGGGTGGGCATGTTCATTATTCAATTACAATGTTTCTGGATTCATTCTCACGCAGCTTTGGTATGCCCGTCATTGCCGTACTGGGCTTAATGGCACTGACCCATAATTATAAACCCACAGCGTTGAAGGAAGTGCTGCTGTTCGCCGCTGCATTCGCGGGCACATTTGTTATCTTCTTGGCCGATTTCTTTGACGGGATACGCCCGTATTTTTACGTCGTCATGTGGGCGATTCTTGCGATCTATCTCTGCTACTTCATTCTTTGCTTGGCACGTGCTGGGGAAACTCTGCATGCCGTGGCGACAACATTCACTTTAATCGTCAGCCTCGCCGTCGCGATCGTCTATGACTTCTTCCCGATCCCTGGCGATGATACGCATATGATCTTTATGACTTGGGCATTCATTACCTGGGCTTATGCTGTCATCCAGTTGTATTACGCCTATGACGCATTGGCACGTTCGCAGACACTTTCCAGAGCATCATTGGTTCCAGCTCACTAATCCATACATCACCGCATCATTATTTTTAAAATCAAACACCGTACAGAAGTACGGTGAAGATAAAAAAGGATAGCAAATGAATCATATCAATGAAGAAATGGCGAACTACAACCCTAAATCGTTACCCTTTCGTCTTCTGGGTGGCTGGATAGAAGAACCAAGTGATCTTCAACCCGAACTGGAAGGTTCTGACAGCGCTGATGTCATTGTGGTTGGGGCTGGATTTGCAGGGCTCTCCACTGCCCTTGAACTGACCGCCCGTGGTGCAAAAGTGATTGTGCTTGAACAAGAGTTTGGTGGCTTCGGTGCCAGTGGGCGTAATGCTGGTTATCTACTCGGCAGTATGGGAATTGAGTTTGAAGTGTTCGCAAAACGCGTCGGAGTTGAGCATGCACGAAAATTTGTGAATTTTTATGACGAGGCCGTGTGCTACGTCGAAAAGCGTCTAGCCGAGTTGGAAATTCAATGTGATTACAATCCTTCTGGCATCATACGTGCTGCGATTGACCCTTCTCAGGAAAAATGGCTACGTCGCAGTATGAAAGTTGGTCTTGAACTGGGGTCAATCACTCGCTTTGTAGATCAAGCCGAGATGCGCGCTCGCGGTATTCCACCAGCGTTTCTATTTGGTAGTGAGCAACGTGGCGGTACGCTCAATCCTGGTAAATATGTCGACGGTTTACGTCGTGCGGCAATTCAGGCAGGCGTTAAGCTCTATGAAAAAACGCCCTTGCTGTCTTATAGTGAAGGCGCGGAAATAACCTGCAAGACTCCACGGGGTCGTGCAACTGCCCCAATCGTGGTATTGGCGACAAATGCGTTCACACCACAGTTGGGGTTACTACGTGATAAGGTTGCGCCGATACGCGTATCAGCAATTGAAACCCAACAGTTATCTCCAAAACAATTGGCATCTTTGGGTTGGCAGAATAGAGAAGGAATTATTACACCGCATCTCATGATGGAGAGCCATCGTCTCACAGCACACAATACGATGGTGTTGACGGTGAAGAAGTTAAATTATGTTTATGGTTCAAAAACTCCGAATGTGCCAGATCAAGATGCCTATGCTGTACTGGTACAAACCTTGCGTGAACGTCATCCTACCTTGCAAGGTCTTGGTATCAAGCATTGCTGGAGTGGTTATGTTAGCGTGGCATATGATTTTCTGCCTGTGGTAGGTACTACAGGAACACATCAAAATATTATCTATGTTGCTGGCTGTACTGGGCATGGGCTTGCTACTCAGTCCTTTATGGGGCAGTTGCTTGCTGAGAAAATCAAAGGCGTTGAGAGTCCTATTTTAACAGCCCTGTATCATAAAACGCCTTCGACCCTCCCTGAGCCATTGCAGTGGTGTGCTTTTAAAACCGCTTTCTCAGCGGCTGCTTTTTATGATCGTCTAACGGACCGTAAAGCACGTTCTATTGCCACAGATTCAGTGAGATAAGAAATCTTTAAATAAAAGCTCTATAACAAATCTCTTTCTTATATTTGATGAAAGCGATGACAATCAAAATGAAATAGAGATTTGTTGGAGTTAATCACCTAAAACTACTTTTGACTGCGTTCGAGCAAAATCAACCAAATCTTTTGGATAGAACTCATGTTCACGATATGACGTATCATCTATATCCAGCAACCACGTTACCGCTGCTGCTTCCCATGACCAATAGCCATAGTAACCTCTTCCTGATCTTAAATCAGTTTGAGGATGTTGATCATAATAAGGCTCTCGGCTGCTCGCCTCATACCAATCTTCTAGGTATTGCAGCATTAAAGCTGGACGCTTTTCAGGTGAAGCATTAAACACTTTAATGAGCTTACGATAAGGCAAATGTCGTCTT